>Ga0209069_10001938_pt1 | contig 10677 bp, 11 predicted proteins | sample Str013_2_FD_187202 | JGI IMG/M metagenome (GOLD analysis project Ga0209069, IMG submission 187202) | Freshwater sediment microbial communities in response to fracking from Pennsylvania, USA - Straight Creek_MetaG_SC_2013 (SPAdes) (version 2) | ecosystem: Environmental > Aquatic > Freshwater >...
GCGATCGTGCGCCACGCGCTCGAATGGCGCTGCGTGCGCGGCGTCACCTTCCAGCCGGTGCAGGACGCCGGCCGCAACGAGAATTTCGACAAGGATCGCGACCGCGTCGTGCTCTCGGAAATTCGGCGGCGCATCGTCGAGGAGTCAGGCGTGTTCGGTCCCGACGACATGATCCCGTTGCCGTGCAACCCTGAATCCATCTCGATCGCCTATGGGCTGCGCAACGGAGCCAAGGTGGTCCCGATCATGTCGCTGTTGCCGCGCGAGGAATTGATCGCCAGCCTGCCGAACGCGATCACCTTCGAGAAGCAGCCGGTGCTGCTGCGCAAGTTCATGGAGCTGTTCTCGCTGTCGTCCGGCCCGCAGAACGCGGGCGAGCGCATGGGCGAGCTGCTGTGCTGCCTGCCGCAGGTGCCGATCCCGTCGGGCCTCGGCTACGAGAACGTCTTCCGCGTGGTGATCGTGCAGTTCATGGACCGCTTCAATTTCTGCGTCGGCGGCGTCAAGCGCTCCTGCATCCATTTCGTCACGCCGGCCGGCCAAATCATCCCGTTCGACACCTACAACTTGTTCTATCGAAACGGCAGCATCGACCGCATCCGCGCGGCGATGCGGGAAGGAGCGCACCCATGAGCGATGAGCAGCCGTCGCAACCTCGAGGCCGCACCCCCGGCCGCAGCCCGTGGGCAACCGCACTTATGATCCTGACTGGCTTCATTTTGCTGCTACCCGGCCTCTGCTCAGTGGTGTTTTCCGTCGTCCTTTTCAACGATCCCGGCGGCTTTGGGCGCGACCCGGCACTCCTGGGGCTGCTGATCTTCTGTTTCCTGGTCGGCGTCGGCGGGATCGCCTTGATCGTGTTCGCGACCCGGCGGTAGAGATGTGCAATGAGCGATCAGCAGCCGACGAAGCCTGGCGGCCCCAATCCGCGCCGCAACCCGTGGGTTACCGCGCTGCTCATCCTGATCGGCATTATCCTGCTGTTGCCAGGCCTCTGTTCGCTGATCTTTTCCGTTGCGATACTCGCGGATTCGGGCAGCCTCGGCCGCGATCCGGGATTTCTGTCGCTGCTGTTTTTCTGTCTCTTGGTCGGCGCCGGCGGGGTCGCGCTCATCGTCTTTGCGATTCGCCGCTAGGGACATGCAATGAGCGATCAGCAGCCGGTACCGCCTCTCGCCCTGCGGCCCAGCCTCAATATATTTCTATCCATCCTGATGGTTCTAATTGGCATCGTCTTGCTGCTGCCGGGCCTGTGTTCGCTGATCTTCGCGGCTATTACGCTCAGTAATCTGCGCTCGCTTGATAATGCCCTGGGGGTCGTGGAGATCTTGCCGCTGTGGATCTTCGGCCTGGTCATCGGCGCCGCGGGGGTTGGCCTGATCGTGCTGGCGATCCGTCGCTAGAGGCGCACCATGAGCGATCAGCAGAACACGAAACCTCCAGGCCCCACCCCCGGCCGCAACCGGTGGGTGACCGCGCTCTTGATCCTGATCGGGATCATCCTGCTGTTGCCCGGCCTCTGCTCGCTGTTGTTTTCCGCCATGCTGCTCACCGATTCGGGCGGCTACGGCCGCGATCCGGGAATTCTGTCGCTGCTGTTTTTCTGCTTGCTGGTGGGCGTGGGCGGGGTTGCCCTCATCGTCTTTGCGGTCCGCCGTTAGAGTTGCGGAAAGCGCGAACCGTGTCGCACTTGCAAGGCGCCCACGCGACGCCCATATGCGCGCGGGTGCTGGCGGACGGGTTGAAACGCTTCCGGATTGCGGGCATCTTCCGCGCGCCCAGGATACTAAATCCCCAAATCAAGGATCCGTCACATGTCGTTTTCCATGTCCAAGGCCTCCCTTCCGGCTCTCGAGCTCGGTCTCAATGCGCTGTCGGGCGTTCTCGACAAAGCGCAAGCCTTCGCGACCGCCAAGAAGGTCGATCCTTCGGTGTTGCTCGGCACACGGCTATACCCCGACATGTTCGCGCTGACCCGCCAGGTCCAGATCGCGTCCGATCTCGCCAAGAACGGCATGGCGCGGCTGGGCGAGATCGAGCCGCCCCGCTTCGAGGACAACGAGACCACGATCGATCAGCTCAAGGCCCGGCTCGCCAAGACCGTGGCCTTTATCAAAACCCTCGATCCCAAGAAGATCGATGCCGCGACCGATCGCGAGATCACCTTTCCGCTCGGCCCGAACAACAAGGGCCACATGAAAGGGGACGATTATCTCAACCATTTCGTGCTGCCGAACGTCTATTTCCATCTGACCGCCGCCTACGCCATCCTGCGTCATTGCGGCGTGGAGATCGGCAAGCAAGACTTCCTGGGTGCGATCCCCATGAAGATGACGTGATGCGGAAGGGCACGCGCGCCCGCTCAAGATTTGACCGGGTGGCTGCGCGACTGTGTCAGGGACGCAGTGCCTCTCACTCCTTCTCCCCGCGCGCGGGGAGAAGGTTGGGATGAGGGGGCCTCTCCGCGAGTCTGAGCCTATGGAAACGCCCCCTCACCGAGCCGAGTTCGGAATTCCCTCCGTGCCGTGTTGACCTCTCCCCGCAAGCGGGGCGAGGAACGCCGAGCGCCGGGCAGGTGGCGCCTCACTTCTTCGTTTGATTGAAGAACTTCAGGTCCGGCGGCCGCTGGTCCTTCTTGGCCGGCATCAGCAGGCCGTCGGCGCTGAGGTAGTAGTGCTCGCCGCCGATCTCCACATGGCTGTTGTTCTCCGCGCAAACGGACTCGCGCCAGACCGGCCGCTGTGACGGCTCGCGCTTGTAGTGCTTGGTCACCGTCCAGGGCCGCGTCAGGGCATGGTCGTTTATGGTGATTTCGTCCTCCAGCAGATCCTTGCCGCCCTTGACCAGATAAAATCGCTCCTTGATGACGGTCTGGTTGTCCTTGTGCAACGGAATGCCGGCGGCGTCGTAAGTGCGCGGCCCTTTGAAACCGCGGGTCTCGACCTCCAGCACGGTGTAGCGGCCGGCGCCGTCTTCGTCGCGCCATTGGCCGATGGAATAGCCTGCGAAGGACGGCTCGATCTCCTTGGGCCAGCCGCGCCCATCGGTATAGATCCGGCGCGAGTCGTGGATATGCTCCATCAGGATGTGCGTGGTCTCGGGCGTGACGATGATCTCCATCGGCTCGTAGGCGGTCATGATGCGCGGCATCCCGGGCGACAGGCAGGTCGAGGTCGGATCGATGCCTTGACCGCCGGCGGCCTGATCCTTGAGATTGTCCTCGAAGATCAGCTGATATTCCGGCGTCAGCGGCGCCTGCTGGCCGGCACCGGCCGACTTGGTCTGATCGAACGAAGGCTGACCGGCGATGCCCGGAAACCTCATCCTGCTCCACTGACCCTTCAAATCGGGATACTTCGCTTCGTCGAACGCGAAAGCGCCGGCAAACGTCGCCGACAGCGCTGCCATGAGAGCGAGGGCACCGATTGAGCTTCGGTAGTGCATGAACAGCCTCCCTGTGATCGAACTGATGTCAGCGCGCCGTCACCGGCGGGCCCAACGCGTTGATCCGCGAATGCCGGAAAAAAAGACCGGCCGATGAGGTTGCGATGCCTGCCGACGGCACGAATGCTGCCCGTTTGCCCGGCGAGGAATTCGGCACATCCCGCTTCAAGGCAGCTGTTCGGAACGATACCGCATGTGCCCGCAATTGAGGAAGTGGGGGAGGCCGCTTTTTGGGCGCCGCAGGTGTCGATGATGATGATGCGAATGCGCACTCAGAGCACGGCGAACGCCAAGGCAATGCTGCCCCAGGCGATGAGCCCGGCGCCGGCGAGACGGGCCACCCCGTCACCTCGGGGCAGCAGCTTCTCCGCGAGCACGCCAATCGCAATCGCCGCCATCCAGAACACGTTCATCACGCCGCCGACGAACAAGAGGACCATCAAGACCCCGCAACAACCGAGACAGGAAACGCCGTAGCGCAGTCCCCGCACCAGCATTCCGCCGGCACCTTCGGGCGCATTCGCGGGCGGGCAATCGGCGCACGAGCGACAGTGCCGCAGACACGCTTGCATCAACGGGGTCAACTGGTAGAGCCCGACCGCGATGATCAGCAGCCTCGCCGCCACCGGACTGGCGCTCGCCATCGTCTCCGACAGAAGGCCCGCGGAATCGAGCGCCCACTGCAGCAAGGTCGCCGCGACGCTGAATCCGGTCCAAACCATGAGATAGCCGCCGCCAAAGAGCAGCGCCGATCCGACCCCGCCCGCCTTGCTGCCTTGCTCATGGGCAAGGCCGGCGATCCGCAGAATGGCGGGCGCGGCACCCGGCAGCATCATCGCCGTCATCATGACCACCCACATGATGAGGACGAGAGCCGCATAACCCGTGGTCCATGCGGGCGTCATCGCCATGATCGCACCGCCGCCCATATCCATCTTGTCCATCTCGATCCCGGCGCCGAGCCAGAGATAGACCCACGACGCCACGATGAGGGCGATGAGCGCGGCCAGGACCGCCATCTGCTCGTGGCGCAGGCCTGGGTTGAGCGGGTTGGCGATCATCGGCGGGCGAACGGCCAATCGACTGCGCTCAATCCGGATACTCGTCGTGCCGGCGAACCCAGGCCTGCGCATGCGGCTTCTGATCGACCTCGTCGCGTCCCTTGGGCGTCAGATCGAGGTAGTGATAGGCGCCGTTCAACATGTCCACCCCGCGCTGGTAGCAGGAATAGGTATGAAATATCTCGTTCCGGTCCTGGCAGAACACGCTGATCCCGACGTTTTCCGCTACGAAGGGCTTCTGCTTCGCGTAGTTGAGAAAAGCCGATCCTTCCGCCATTTGCTCGGGCGTGAACGACACGCCGAGATCAAAGTTGAAGTCGCTGCCGAACGAGGAGACCCACTTGAAGCTCCAGCCCATGCGCCGCTTGTAGGCTTCGAGCTTCGCGAGCGGCGCGCGCGAAATGGCGAGGAAAGTCACGTCGCGCTGCTTCAGATGAATGTCGATGCCGTTGAAATTGTCGGCCCAGTAGGAGCAGCTCTTGCACCCGTCCTCCCAGCTCGGATCGTACATGAAATGGTAGACGATGAGCTGCGACTTTCCGGCGAACAGGTCGGACAGCGTCTCCTTGCCGTCGGGCCCGTCGAAAACGTATTTCTTCTCCACGCGCTCCCAGGGCAGGTCGCGCCGCTGCTGGCTGAGCGCATCGCGCGCCTTGGTGAATTCCTTCTCCTTGATCAGGAGCTGCTTGCGCGCTTCGATCCATTGGTCGCTCGGTACGACTTTATGTTGCTCTGCCATAGAATGTCCCGTTGCGATTTGTTGGCGAGGTTCACTGCTACCCGGTCGGCGCGCCACGGGGCGCTGCTCAGCTCTGCCGCAACACCCTATTCCGTCGGACTATCGCGAAAATTGGCGCTTGATCAATTCGCCATGGCCCATATAGCCTCCACGGCTTCGTTGTGGAGTTTCACAATCCAATGCCCGGATCCCTGCCTGGCTCGAAGGCCGAGACGCTGATCCGCCAATGGGGCGGGCGTTTTCGCAAGGATCGGCTGGCGGCAGCCGTGGTGGCGGGTCTCAAGGACAGAAGCAACGAGATTTGGCAGGGAACCTTCGAACTGCTGCAGCAAGAGAGCCCCGAATACCGCAATTCGGTCGACGACGAATTCACCAAGGAATCGAGGAGCCATTGCGGCGAGCTGCTGGGGGCCATCATCGCGGTTGCGGCCGGGCGGGCGCATAGATCGGGCGGCGATCCCTTTGATTTTGTGCGCACCCACGCGGAATGGCGCGCGCGCCATCAAGTGCCGCTGATCGCTTCGTTGCACGCCTATCGCCTCGCCCACAAGACCTACTGGGCGGTTACGCGCGAGGAGGTGCTGCGGCATTCCAAGAGCGACGAAGCTATTCATTCGCTGACCATGCTGTCGGATTTCTGGCTCGAGCTGTTCGATCATGTCGGCGCGGTGCTCGCCGAGGCGCACGCGGTCGAGGAGGGGCTGATCGTCGCGCAGGGCACGCGCACCTATGTGGGGCTCATCGACGATCTCCTGCGTGGACACGCTCCGAGAGATCCGGAGGCCGAGCGGCTCTGCGCGCTTTGCGGCATTCGGCCCCGCGCCCCGATGGCGGTCGCGGTGGCGCGACCGCTCCAATCGGGAAACGGCCACATCGATCTCGAGGCCACGCTGCGCTCGCTCGTGCGTCTCGTCGAGCAAGTGTTGCCCGCGGCCAAATTCGGCAAGCTGGTCGACATCCGCGACGGCAGGGTCACGGCGATCGCCTGCAGCGAGGCCGATACCGCCCGCGGCCTGTCGGCGGCCCTGCGTCGTAACGGCTTCGCGCGGCGCGCCGGCAATGGTCTGGCGGCGGGAGTAGGCATCAGCCTGGACGCGAGCGAGATCGGCGGTCTTCCCGCAGCACTCGACGAAGCGCTCATCGCGCTCGACTTCGCGAGCGCCAGCCGACCTCTCATCCATTTTTCCGATATCGAGCTGCCGGATTTTCTGCTCCGGCGTGCGCATGATGCAGCCGTTCGTCTGATCCCCGAATGGGTCCGGCATTTCAGCCCGGGCGACGGCGACCCGTCGCGCGCGCTCTTGCGCACGATCCGCGCTTTCGCAGACTGCAATTTCAACGTCAAGCGGACCGCGCAGCGCCTGGGCGTCCACACCAACACCGTCTATTTCCGGCTCAATCGCATCAAGAAGCTGACCGGCGTCGATGCACGGACATACGCCGGGACGTCGCTTTTGCTCACGGCGCTGCGGCTCTCGGAGATTCACGGCGACGCCAGGCCAGGGTAGGGCATCACGCTGCCGTGCGCCGCCAGCGCGGAAGAAAATGGCATTCCGGTTTGAAATCGGTGTAGCCTCGGTGCCACTCAAAACAATCAAGCCAAGAAGGTGGGGGAGGACAACAAAAATGGTGACCCGCAGGGATGTTCTGAGTGCCGCCGGCGCGATGGGCGGTGTCGCGTTTGTCGGCTGCAGCCTCATGGGGGCTGCGCCGGCGCAGGCGCAGGCGCAGACGCAGACGCGGCGCCGCGAGGTCGTGGTGAACGGACGGCGCGTGAAGACCGTGGACGTGCATTGCCATTGCGCCATGCCCGAGGCGATGGCGCTGATGGGGGTGAAGCCGAACCCGCCGGAGCTGCACTTGTCGTCCGTCCAGGATCGCATCCAGGTGATGGACCAGCAGGGCATCGACGTCGAGGCGCTCAGCATCAACCCGTTCTGGTACAAGGCCGACCGCGACACGGCCAGCAAGATCATCACCATCCAGAACGAAGGGCTTGCCAAAATCTGCGCCACGCAGCCGGAACGGTTCGTGGCGTTCGCCACCGTGGCGCTGCAGCATCCCGACCTTGCGGTCGAGCAACTGGTGGAAGGCGTCAAGAAGTACGGCCTGCGCGGATTGTCGGTCGGCGGCAGCGTCAACGGTGAGGAGCTGGCGGCGGAGAAATTCCATCCGGTCTGGGCCAAGGCCGAGGAGCTCGGCCTCCTGGTCTTCATTCATCCGCAGGGAACCGCCGAGCTGCGCGGACGGCTGGCCGGCAATGGCGGCCTCGACAACGTCATCGGCAATCCGCTCGAGACCACGATCGCGCTCTCACACCTGATCTTCGAAGGCACGCTCGACCGCTTTCCCGGGCTCAAGATCTGCGCGGCCCATGGCGGCGGCTACCTGCCGTCCTATGCGAAGCGCTCGGATGCCGGCTGCACGACCTTCCCGGACCGCTGCGTGAAACCGCTCAAGAAGCATCCGACCGAATATCTCAAGCAAATGTATTTCGATTCGATCGTCTTCACCCCCGAGGCGCTGGCGCACCTGGTCAACGAAGTCGGCGCGGGCCGCATCGTCATGGGCACCGACCATCCGTTTCCATGGATGAAGACGGCGGTGGATCACATCCTCGCCACGCCCGGCTTGAGCGACGCCGAGCGCGCCGCGATGCTCGGCGAAACGGCTTCGCAGCTGCTCGGCATCAGGTCGTAGAGCATTTTCAGGAAAATGCCCGCCCCCGCGGAGGCGCATTAAGGGCGTTTACGCCCGTCTTCGCGGGCTATGGGTGGAATCCGGTTTTCCGTCCGAAAATGCGACCACGCAAGAATGCTGGAGCGGTTTCTGTTTCCAGCAACTGTGAAACCGCTCTAGACGGCCGGCCTCAGTTCGTTCCCGCCCGCCCGTTCGGCCTATAGGTCTTGGTGAAGCCGTTACGGGTATTGGTTACGGTGAAAGCTCCGTCCGTTTGGGCGCTGACCTTGATCCAATAGGCCGGCCCATTGTGCGCGGGCGGCGGCGGAGCATCGGGTCCGGGCGGCGGAGCCATGATCGGCGCCACCGGCATTGCGGTCAACGGATCATCGAACATGTTGGCGATGAAGATGCTGGGCACGGTGTATTCCTGCCCGCTCAGCTGCGAGAAGTGCATCTGCCAAAGATCCTCGAGGCCGGGTGATGTATGCAGCACCCTCATCACGTCGGGCTGACCGCCCTTGCGGGTGCCGTTGTTTATGATGGCGACGCGCGGATGGGTGGCGTGGATCATGACTTCCGAATTCGACGAGTTCAGCCCGTGATGCAGACCTAAGAACAAGTCGACGGCGCCGATGCGGGCGTTGGGGCACATCAGCTCGAATTCCTTGTTCTTGGTCAGGTCGCCGAGATGGATCGTGCGGAATCGTCCGAACCTGATATAGACGCCGACCGACATCGGGTCTTCGGCATTGTTCTCTCCCGGCTTGAAGCTGGCGCAATACGGATTGGGCGCACCCCCTCCCGGAAGCGCGGTCTTTATGGTCTCGCCGGCGGAGGTCACCACCCGCACATCGAGGCCCGCAACCGCGATCTTGTCGCCCGGCTTCACGACCGTATGGCGCGCCTTGGCATAGAGCTCGGGGTAAACCTTCGCAATAAAGTCATCGGCGGCCGGCGCCGGCTGAACGTTTGCGCCGTGATCGATGAAATGCCGGATCGGGATGCGCTTGGCGAGCTCGGCCAAGCCGCCGAAATGATCGCCGTGCCAATGGGTGACGATCAGATGGTCGATCTGGGCCAGTCGGGCGTCTTGGGTGGCGGCCAAGATGCGCTCGGCATCCCTGATCGCCGCCTCCGGCGCGACATTGCCGGTATCGATGAGCAGAGATTCGCCGGACGGTGCGACCAGGAGCGTGGCGTTGCCGCCTTCGACGTCGACGACGTAAATGTCCAGGGTCGTGCGAGTCTGCGCGGCGGCGTGTTCGGCTCCTGATTGGGCCAGCGATGCCGCCAAGACGGCGATTGCCGCCAGCAATGTGTTTCTGCGCACCGCGACCTCCCTGTCGTTTCGTTCCTACCCGGATACCTGAGCGGACCGGACGATAGCAAGTCGGCCCAATTCCGGAAAGCCTTGCGGAGCCGGTAGGCGCCGTCGGCCCCGTACGCACGGGGAACGGACTACGGTGCAAAGTCGCGCGGCTCCTTGCGGCGGAACCGGATACCGTTCGCGCTGCCTGCATGCAGCGTGCGCTCCGAGAGCACAAGCTGCGCGCGTTAACGCAACGCGCGTTAACGCAATTTGAGTCCGAATGCGAACGCCACGCCTACAAAAAGTTGAGGTGCCATAGTTAGGTCAGAATTGTGAGCACTATTTGTTTGGAGCATTCCAACCATAAATGCCGCACATAGTCTCATCAGATATCCAGCTTCACCTGGCATCGAAGATTGTTGCGACAGTAGAGCGACCTATCAGAAAAGTGGCGTATCAGGAGGGGTACAATGATAACGACACGGCGTACGATGCTGCGAACAATGGCACAGAGCGGTATCGGGGTGACGATGGCCGGGCCGCTCGGACTTCTCGCGGGTTCAGCCTTTGGGGCTCCGGTTCAGCCGCCCCCGCCGACCAGGGGCCAACTCGTCGACCAGATCAATTCCAACACGCTCATGATTCTTACGGCCGGATCCGGCCTCACCTATGCGCCGCTGGCCGCCGATCTCGCCACCGTGCTCAACGATGGCGACAACCTGCGCATTTTGCCTGTCCAAGGCTACAGCGCGTACCAGAACGTTCGAGATGTTCGGTACTTGCGTGGCGTCGACATGGGCTTTACGCGGACCAATATTCTGGCTCATTGGCGCCGATCTGGCGAGATCGCCGACCTGGCCGACAAGATTGTCTACATCTTCAAGCTTTGCAACGAAGAAGAAAACATCATCGTCAAGTCCGACATCACCTCGATCGAGCAGTTGCGCGGAAAGAAGGTGAATTTCAACCAGGTGGGTAGCGGCACCCAGATGTCGGCGCGCGATATTTTCACGCATTACAAGGTCGAGGTCCAAGAAACCAACTTGAGGGAGGGTGACGCCCTACAGAAACTGAAGGACGGGGAGATCACCGGGATGGTGGCGACTGCCGGAAAGCCCTCGCCTGTCCTGCGTAATATCAAAGCCGGTGAGGGTTACCGTCTCGTCCCGGTACCGTTCGACAACGCGTTGCTCAACGACTATCTGCCGTCGAGCTTGACGCATGAGGACTATCCCAACCTCATCCCGGAAGGGCAAACCGTCGAGACCCTGGCGAGCGGCATCATCGTGATCGCCTACAATTGGCCGAAGAACTCCGAGCACTACCGGCGCATCGACAAGTTCGTCAACGCTTTCTTCCCTCATTTGGCGGATTTTCAGAAGCCTCCACGCCACGAGAAATGGAAGGAGACCGTTCTGGCCGCCACGATCCCGGGCGTGAAG
>Ga0209069_10001939_pt1 | contig 10677 bp, 11 predicted proteins | sample Str013_2_FD_187202 | JGI IMG/M metagenome (GOLD analysis project Ga0209069, IMG submission 187202) | Freshwater sediment microbial communities in response to fracking from Pennsylvania, USA - Straight Creek_MetaG_SC_2013 (SPAdes) (version 2) | ecosystem: Environmental > Aquatic > Freshwater >...
CGCCATTGAGTTTGCGCAGCGTCACGATTACGCGGCGTTCTATGAAAAAGAAGTCCGCTACCGCAAATGGATGCATTATCCGCCGTTCAGCGCGCTGGCCAATGTGCTGGTGCGGAGTGACAAGCTGGAGCAGACTTTGCAATGGACGGGCAAGATCGGCCGTTGGTTTGAATCCACACGCAACGAAGGCGTGCGTGTGTTGGGGCCGTCCGTGGCGCCGATCATGCGGCTGAAGCGCGATTATCGGTACCACTTTATTGTGAAGGCCGGCGGCCGGGAAAAGCTCAACGCCGCGTTGCGACGGATGATAAGCTTCGCCGAGGAAGAAAAGATCCCGCGCACCAACCTGATTGTGGACGTGGACGCGCTGTCTTTACTTTGATGTCGACTGGTGCTCTTTGTGGTATTCGTCCACGATCACTCGCAAGCTCTGGTTCTGGGGCTTGCCGTCTTTGTCCGGTTGCCAGATTGGCATGGGCGATAGCGTCAGGACCAGCATCACCAAAGCGAATGCCGCGAGCCAGAGCCTTTTCTTGTCAAGCGGCGGCTGGTGTGGGACTTCAGGGTGCTGGTCGCCGGTCATGCGCAAAACAATGGCCCATAGCAACCATCCGGCCCAGCAGTACCAGCTCAAGGGCAGGAGAACAACAATCGCCAAAAGAGTAATTGGGCGGTGGAGACGCGGCTTCACCGCGAAAATAATGTGTCCGCCGTCCAACTGCCCGCCGGGGAGCAAGTTGAGTGACGTCGCGAACATTCCCACCCACGCGCCCATGGCCATGGGATGGAGATAAAGACTGCTGAGGGCAAAGTTAGCGTTGGTCGCGTTGCCCAGTGCCGCAAGCAGGCGATGCATGAGTTCGAAAATAAGTGGCGTTCCAAACGAAATGTCAGAAGCCTTTATCCCCACCGGCATGGGCATGGACAACATCAGCCCGAAAAATAAAACGGGCACGGCCACAATAAATCCTGCAATCGGCCCGGAAATGCCAATGTCGAACAGATCGCTGCGGCTGCGTATCGGCGATTTGATTCGGATAAACGCCCCGAATGTCCCGATCAGCGTAGGAGCCGGAATAAAAAACGGCAGCGTCGCGTAGACCTTGCGCTTCACGCAAAAGAAATAGTGGCCGAATTCGTGGGCGGTAAGAATTCCCAACAGAGACAAGGAAAACGGCAGTCCCAGCTTCAGGTATTGCCAGCCTTGCAGGGCCCACTGCCAGGGCCAGTAGTCCAGCATGTCTGATGAATCACTGGAAATGGCGGGCAGATGGTGGTCAAAGTTGTATTGCAGGCGTGCGCCGATGCACAGCGTGCTAAAAACTGTGGCCAGAAAGAGCAGAGCATGCAGCCAATAACGCCGTTTAGGCGGCTGGATTACATACACTCTGATTTCCTGGCTCTCAGGATCGTAAACCTGGTATTCCAGCGAAGGAGAAGATTGGTCCGGCATGGAAAACAGATAGCCCGGTTCGACTCGCCTGGATGGGCGGAGACCGCTAGTCGATGGACTGTAACTCCTTGCCTGGCTTGAAACGCACGGCTTTGCCCGGAGGAATGCTGACCTCAGCGCCGGTACGCGGGTTACGCCCAATGCCGGTCTTGCGCGGACGCACGTTGAAAACACCAAAACCACGCAACTCAATGCGTTCACCCTGGCCCAGGGCTTTCTTCATGCTTTCAAAGACGGTTTCCACCGCCAGCTCGGCTTTAGTCTTGGTGATGCCGGTCTTATTGACCACTTCGTTGATGATATCGAGCTTTATCACGGGTCAGCTCTCCTGAAAATTCTGCAAGGGGGCGTAACTTGCAGATATTATTGGACTTTCACGCTGGTTGTCAATGGGACAATCACCCAAGTAAGATGACTGGTTTGTCACACCCATAAAAACTCCCAAGAAGCACAAGGACCCCTTCATAACATGGCGATAAAAAGCGACCGCTGGATCCGCAGAATGGCCCTGGAAAACGACATGATCAACCCCTTCAATGACCGCCAGATGCGGGAAGGCGTGATCTCTTACGGACTTAGTTCTTACGGCTACGATCTGCGCGTGGCCGATGAATTCAAGATCTTCACCAACGTGAACTCGTCCATTGTGGACCCTAAGCATTTTGATCCCAAGTCGTTTATTGACGTGCAGGGATCTTCCGTTCTGGTGCCGCCGAATTCCTTTGCCCTGGCCCGTTCGGTGGAATATTTCAAGATCCCGCGTGACGTGCTGACCATCTGCGTGGGCAAATCAACTTACGCACGCTGCGGCGTCATCGTGAACGTAACACCCTTTGAGCCGGAGTGGGAAGGCTTTGTGACTCTGGAAATCTCCAACACCACGCCTCTGCCGGCAAAGATTTACGCCAATGAAGGCCTCTGCCAGATCCTGTTCTTCCAGGGCGACGAGCCGTGCGAGGTCAGCTACAAGGACAAAGCCGGAAAGTACCAGAAGCAGCAGGGAATCGTGTTACCGAAGCTGTAAGGAAATTTCCTTACCGCAGAGGGCCGCAGAGGAACACCGAGAGAGGTTTCTCTATGTGACCCTCTGTCCTTCTCACCACGGAGACACGGAGACACGGAGAAAAAAGTGGGCCGTGGTATCCCAACGAAACTTCGTGCTGACGCGAAACCCTTTACGTAGAGACGTGGCATTGCTACGTCTTACACGTCGACTTAAGAACTACCCGTTACTTCTACTTGATCCGCGTTTATCCGCGCCTCCGCGGCAATATCCCTCTTGGTTCTCCGCGCTCCTCTGTGTCCTCTGTGGTAAAACTCACGCCGCCCGCTTCGCTGCCGTCCGCCACTGCCGCAGCCCCATCACGCACATCACCAAAAAAATCACGTACAACGCGGACGTCAAATACAAGTGCTTATAGATATAGAGCCCAATGACTAGCGCGTCGCCGATGATCCAAAACCACCAGTTCTCCACAATTTTCCGCGACATCATATACTGTGCGGTCAGAAACATCGCGGTGGTCAACCCGTCAGCGAAGGGAACTGTGCTGGGAGTAAAGCGGTGGAGCAGATAGTAAAGGACCGCGGTCGCCGACCCCATCATCGTCATATAACCCAGCAGCGCGCGCGGCGTCGCCCCGCTCACGCTCAGTTCGGAATCGTTCCGTCCGCCGTGGAGCCAGTTCCACCATCCATAAAGCGCAATCGCGATGTAGACGAATTGCAGCCCCATATCGGCATACAGGCCGGAACGAAAAAACACGATCACATAAAAGATATTGTTGGCGATCCCGATCGGCCAGTTCCAGATGTTTTGTTTCACCAGCAGCCACACGCAGAGCGCCCCGGTGATGGAACCGAGAAGCTCAATGCGATTGGCGACAAGAAAATCCAGGACTGTGCTGGCGGCGTGGCCCACGGGCGGCGTTAGGTCTTCTGGGCCTCGCCGGCCTTGTAGATATAGCGGATGGAAGGTTTATAGACCAGCAGGTTCGACCCGTTGGTGCGGGCCATCTTGATGCAAGTGCGGTCATACCATTCAATGACGCCTTGAATCTGTTCGCCATCCTTAAGCACTACCACCACGGGAGTTTTGCTTTGGATTTGTTTTTGGTAGTAGTAATTTTCGGCGTGCGTTTGGTCAGAGGAGTTCATGCGCCGGGGGCCTCCAGAGGGTGCGCGGTCAGTACGTTCAAGGCGTTCACGCCGTTCAGACACGGGTTCCGTACGCGGCGGGGCCGAGCCCAGTGACGGGCGGATCAGCTTGCGGCTGACAAATTCTTCGTCGGTTCGTTCCGTGGCCTGGCGTGTGGTCGGTGCGTCCATTGCTTCCTTCATGACCTTGACTCTTGCTCCCATTTCCCCCGCTGCACAGAATTAGAACCGGCGGGGGAGCCGACTTGGGAAGCCGAGCTGAACCCTATTAAATGTTGACCGGGAATTCAGTGTGGGCGTTCTTTGTAACCTATCACAGCAAGATGCCATATTCAATTGACTGGAAGTTCAATGTACTTTGCACGGGAAATGCCGCGAAAAGTTTTACGTTGCTTAACGTTCATCGGGCCCAAAACGCTGCATGTTAACTAAAGAATTAACGCCTGAGCGCGTTAGACAGCCGCCAGCGGCAAGGCAAACGAAAAGACTGACCCTTGTCCCAGTTGGCTGGTGACTTCAATCCGTCCGCTGTGGGCTTCCACAATGGCCTTTACGATGGCCAGCCCCATGCCCGTACCTTGCACGCGAAAGCGCTGGCTCTGGCCGCGATAAAACTTGTCGAAAATCATGGAGCGTTCCAGATCGTCGATGCCCGCGCCGCGGTCGGCCACGCTGGTGATCAACTGACCGGCGCGAACTTCACTGCTGATGAAAATCGGCGAGCCCGCGGGCGAGTATTTGCAGGCATTTTCCAGCAAGTGTTGCAGGACTTTCTTGATCCAGGCCACGTCCAGCTGGGCCGGAGGCAGTTGGTCCGGCAACCGCACTTGAATAGGATGCGTGGCCGCGATGTGTTTCGATTCGGCCAGCGCGGCGTCAATCGCTTCGCGAATCTGATGGGAGCCCAGGTCCAGCTTTACTTCGTGCGCGTCCAGTTGGGACATTTCCACCGCTTCGCCCACCAGGCGATTCAGCCTGTCGCTTTCTTCGTCGATCACCGCCAGCAAGTCCTGTTCCTGTTCGACGTTGAGCTTTGTGTCCCCACGCAGGGTTGTGACCGAAGCTTTGATGGCCGTAAGCGGCGTACGAAATTCATGCGTTACCGAATCGAGCAGCGCGGTGCGCAGACGTTCGCTTTCGCGCGATGCTTCGGTGTGTGCCAGCTTTTCCACCGCGCGCGCGCGTTCCACTGCCGTGGCCACCAGGCTGCCCACGGCTTCCAAAGTTTCACGGGACGGCAACTCACCGCTTACCGCAAAAGCGCCCACGGTCCGGATGCCCATGCGCAGCGGCGCAACCGCCAGGCGGCGCTCGTGGTTAATGATGGTTTCGCCGCGAGAAGCCGCATCGCGCAGATCGTCCGCGGGAATCTCCTGGCGCGCCGGATCAGAGCGATAGATCTGATCTTTGCTGGTGACGTAAAGCGCGGCGTGCGTGGCTCCAAAAGTTTCTGCGACGAAGCCGGGAACGCTCTTGAGCAATTCCACAATGTTGTCCGCGACGAGCAACTGCTGTCCGAAAACATAAAGTCGTTCCACATCCTGGCGACGGCGGTTGGCTTCCGCCGTCTGCCGGCGCGCGCGTTCAGACAAATTGCTGGCAATAATTGATGTGAAAAAGAATGCGAACAGCGCCACCCAGTTCTGCGTGTCGGCAATCGTGAGGGTGCCTACGGGCGGCAGAAAGAAGAAGTTGAAGCACAACGCCGCCGCCAAGGACATGGGAATGGCAAAGCGCAGTCCCCAGGCGGCGGCCACAGTAAGAATCGCCAGCAAAAACGTTACGGCCGCGGTGGTGGGATTGACGTGCAGCCATTTCACGTATACAAGAACGATCAGTGCCACCATGGCGGCGCAAGCCAGTGCGCGGATTGCTGAACGATAGAGCTTCACGCGCTGATTGTATCGCGAGAGTTTGGTCGGTGGTAAATCACGACCTGTCGTAAATCAGGGTCCGCTGTAAAGCAGGAGACGTTTTGCCCAAGACGCCCGAACAATGGCTGGAACAGGCCGCGCCGGAAAAGAAGGCCGGCATCTTCAAGGTGTTTCTGGGCTACGCGCCGGGCGTGGGCAAGACGTATAACATGCTGAGCGAGGCCACGCGCCGCCACAAGCGCGGAGAAGACGTGGTGATTGGCGTGGTGGAAACGCACGGACGCAAAGGCACCGCCGACCTGCTTAGCGGACTGCCCATCGTGCCGCGCCGCAGCCTGGAATACAAAGGCACCATGTTCCAGGAGATGGACGTGGACGCCATTCTGGAGCGCAAGCCGCAAGTCGTGCTGATTGACGAACTGGCGCACACCAACATTGAAGGCAGCAAACATCAGAAACGCTACGAGGACGTGCTGGAGATTCTGGAAGCCAAGATTGACGTTCTCTCCACCATGAATATCCAGCATCTGGAAAGCGTGACGCCAACGGTCCAGAGCATCACCGGCATCGCCGTGCGTGAAACTGTTCCGGACTGGGTGCTGGAGCGCGCGAATGAAGTTGTGCTTGCCGACCTGACTCCCGAAGCCCTGCAAACACGGATGCGGCGCGGCGACATTTATCCGGTGGAGCGCGCGGACAAAGCGCTAGCGAATTTCTTCCGCGCCGGCAACCTGCTGGCTCTGCGCGAACTGGCGTTGCGCCATGTTACGCACTCCGTCGATAAGAGTCTCGAGACCTATCTGCAACGCAAACATATCGACCAGAACTGGGGAGTGAGTGAGCGAGTTGCCGTTTGCATCAGCTCGAATCCGGCTTCGCAACAGATCATTGCCCGCGGAGCGCGCATGGCCCAGGGGCTGGACGCGGAGTTTTACGTTGTCCACGTAGAGCGCGGAGAAGGCAGGACAGAAGACCGCGACCGCAGCCTGGCGGCGAACATCCGCTTTGCGGAAAACCTCGGCGCCAAAGTAATTCAACTGGAAGGCGCAACCGTAGCCAGGACCGTTGCGGACTTTGTCCGTGAACAAAAAATCACGCAGGTAATCTTTGGGCGCTCGGCGGTCCACGGTTGGAAAAAATATCTCTACCTGGGCGCGATCCACCGCTTTCTGGCCAACGCGCCGCAAGTGGACGTTCACATTGTGAACCAGGAAGCGTCCTGATGTCCGAACGCAGCCGCATCCTGGTCGTCGACGACGAAACGCAGATCACGCGCGTGCTCAAGACCACGCTGACATCGCAAGGTTATGAAGTGCGTACCGCATCCGATGGCGCCAGCGCCCTTGATGCCGCCATGGACTGGCTGCCCGACCTGATCATCACCGATCTTTCCATGCCCGCGATGACCGGCATAGAACTGACGCGCGCCGTGCGCGAGCGCTCACAAGTGCCGATCATCGTTTTGTCCGTCCGCGAAGAAGAGAAAAACAAGATTGAAGCCCTGGACGCCGGCGCCGACGACTATGTGACCAAACCTTTCAGCGTGAATGAACTCCTGGCGCGTGTGCGGGCCAACCTGCGGCGCGTGGCGGCGACGACCGAAACTGTCACCACGCCGGTGGAAGACGGCGACTTCTACATCAATCCGGAATCGCGACAGGTGAAGGTAAGCAGCAAGGAAGTGCATCTTACGCCGAAAGAATTTGATCTGCTCATGTTCATGGCCCGTCATCCCAACAAAGTGTTGACGCATCGCATCCTGCTCAATGCCGTGTGGGGTGGCGAAAGCGTGCAGCAACCGGAGTACCTGCGCGTATTCATCAACCAGTTGCGCAAAAAGATTGAGCCGGCGGAAACTCCGCGCTACATCCTCACCGAGCCGTGGGTTGGCTATCGCTTCCAGCCTGCCGGCGAACGTCCCTTATAAAACATTTACGTTTTCCCAACGCCTTCCTAACACGGGCTAGTGTCAACTAGCACTTGTCACCCACTTGATCGTTGATCATGCATCGGGGATCCGTGCCCGCGTGACCCATGATCCTGGGCGCAAAGGAGGCAGAGAGATGAACGTTTCAGTAATTCAACCCATATTTCTGGCCGTTTGCGGATTGGCCGTTGTTTTCATGCTGGCTTGCCTGCGCGGCTTTGCCGGGGAACTGCGTCACGCTAAAGCTGGGCGTGCGAGTTTGTTGCTCGTTGAAGCTGCGCCGGTGAGCTACGTCACCGAATCGAGACGTGGCGTCGTTATAGAAATTGCCGGTTCTGCAAAAGCAAACCGTTCGCGGCAAGCCGTCGAGCCGGAAGACTTCAGCTGTGGAGTTCTGCAGGAATCAAGAGCGGTTTGATGGACATCACAGGCAGTACGCCGCATTGCGTTTTTTGAAAGTAGCCAAATATGAAAAAGCTAATAGCACAAATTGAACGTCGGGCTGCTTGTTGCCAGGCGGCATTATTGATTGCAATGTTCGCCATGGGGACGGCGCGCATGCCGGCCCAGGCGGGGCCACAGAGCCAGAAGGCCTTCGCGGACCCGCGATCCGGCGAGGCGAGTTCGGTCTCGGCGGCAAAGCCGGCCAGCGCGAAGCCCGCGAACACAAAACCGGGCAATGCCGAGTTGATTGAGGAACTGGAGCGGATGCGGGCGAGGATCCTTGAGCTGGAAGCGCAACTCAAAACGCAATCGGGCGAGGCGAGCGGTCAGCCGGCGGTGGCAAGCGATGCAGGTGTGTCGTCATCTTCGTTGACGCCCGTCACTGAGTCCGTGATCGCGCGGCCTGCCTCGACGCAAGTTGCCAAGGTGGAAAAACCCAAACCGGCCGATCCGTTCTCCTTCGCCGACTTTACCTGGCTCAACGGCAATGCCCGGACCAAAGAAGCCGCCATGGACACGAAATTCTTTACGCCGGAAATCCGCGCCGACGTGGACTACATCTACGACTTCAACCATCCGTCCGACGACACGATTGGCGGATCGAGCGAAGTTTTTCGCGCGAATGAATTCCAGGTCACGCAACTCGGTGTTGGCGGCGACTTTCACTATGACAACGTGCGTGCCCGCGTGATGACGCAGTTCGGCATGTACTCGGTGACCACGCCGCGCAATGATGCCAGCACCGGGCGAGGCCAATGGGACCTGGCAGGCGCGTACCGCTATCTCTCAGAAGCTTACGGCGGCTACCACTTCAACGTGATGCACGGCATCAACGTGGATGCCGGCATTTTCATGTCGTACGTCGGCCTGTTTAGCTACTACAACTTTGACAACTGGGCCTATCAGCCCTCGTATGTGTCGTCCAATACGCCGTGGTTTTTTAACGGAGTGAGGATACAGTTCTTCCCCACGGAAAAACTCAAAATCGAACCATGGATCACGAACGGCTGGCAGTCGTACGGACGGTTCAACAAGCGCCCCGGCGTCGGCGGACAGATTTTGTGGCGTCCCAACGGCAAGTGGTCAATTCTCGGCAATCAATACGCTCTGGGACGCGACGCGCTGGGCGTGACCGGACGCACCCGCTGGCATACCGACGACAGCGTTCAGTACAAGTACTATGACCATCCGGAAAACTTCATCAGCAAGGCGGCATTCTCGCTGACCGGCGACGCGGGCTGCGAAAGCGGCGGCGGCGTAAGTTGTTTTGGCAACGGCAAGAGCGGACCGAAGCAAAGCTTCCTTGGCTATATGATTTACAACCGCCTCTGGTTCGACAAGGACAAGTATGGGTTGACGCTGGGCGGCGGGGCCATCAACAATCCCGGACGATATCTGGTGCTGCTGCCGCCGATCAACGGCGCAACTGCTTTTTCAGGCACGCCATACTTCACCGAAAATCCCGGCGATCCGTACAAAGCCTGGGACGCTTCGGCAACTTTTGACTACATGCCCAGCCAGTACATTACGTTCCGGTCGGAATACAACCATCGCGCGGCCAACGTGCCGTATTTCTCCGGTTCCGGCGGAATCACGCCGGCGGGGGGCAACCAGGGAACGGCCGGATCATTTGTGGCGGGTTTCACTCCGGATCTGCGCAAGCGAGAGAACCGGATCAACGTGGCGATCCTGGTTAAGTTTTAGAATCCGCCAACTTGCAAGTGTGAAAGTTTCCGATTTGGAGTTTGCGAGGCGCACACCATGGACCTGTTAATGATCGTTGTAACTCTGTTGTTTTTCGCCGTGGCGATTTCCTACACGGTGGCCTGCGACAAGTTGAAATGATTGGCTGAAACATTGATTTGCTAAAACAAAGAGGCTCTACCGATGAACCTGGAAAACATTGTGATGCTGGCCATCTGCTCGTTGCTGATGGTTTATCTGGTGTACGCGTTGCTGCGTCCGGAGAAGTTCTGACATGTCTCTGAACGGATGGCTGCAAATCCTGTTGTTCTTTGCCGTGGTGCTGGTGGCGACCAAACCGCTGGGCGCTTTCATGGCCAAGGTCTATGCACGCGAACGCACGTGGTTGGACCCGGTGATGCGTCCGCTGGAGAAGCTTCTGTACAAGCTCACCGGCGTGGACGAAACGCGCGAGATGCGTTGGACGGAGTACTGCATCGCGATGTTGTTGTTCAGCGGTGTATCCATGCTGGTGCTGTATTTGTTGCAGCGCGTGCAACATGCCCTGCCTCTGAACCCACAGGGGTTTGCCAACGTGGCGCCGGACCTGGCGTTTAATACTGCTGCTTCGTTCACCACCAACACCAACTGGCAGTTTTACAGCGGCGAGAACACAATGAGCTATCTCACGCAGATGGCCGGCCTGGCGTACCACAACTTTGCGTCGGCGGCAGTCGGGATGGCGCTGGCCGTGGCTTTCATACGAGGCATTGCGCGTCGCGAAAAAGATACGCTGGGCAACTTCTGGGTGGACATGACGCGTTCCACGTTGTGGGTCCTGCTGCCGGGCTGCATCGTTTACGCGTTGCTGTTGGTGTCACAAGGCGTCGTCCAGAACCTACGGCCGTATGACACAGCAAAACTAGTTGAGCCGCAGCAGGTGCAGCGCGTCACCGACGGCAAGCCCGTGGTCGACCAGGCCAGCAAGGCGGTAATGGATACCGTCACCGACCAAGTGATCGCGCAAGGGCCCGTGGCGTCACAAGAAGCCATCAAGATGCTGGGCACCAACGGTGGCGGGTTCATGAACGCCAACAGCGCGCATCCGTTTGAAAATCCCACGCCGTTCAGCAACTTCC
>Ga0209069_10001940_pt1 | contig 10676 bp, 3 predicted proteins | sample Str013_2_FD_187202 | JGI IMG/M metagenome (GOLD analysis project Ga0209069, IMG submission 187202) | Freshwater sediment microbial communities in response to fracking from Pennsylvania, USA - Straight Creek_MetaG_SC_2013 (SPAdes) (version 2) | ecosystem: Environmental > Aquatic > Freshwater >...
ACCCACGGCCGCGCCAAGGGCAACACCCTTGTTCGGCGACGATGGCTTTTCTGGGATTGCCGCAGCCTCAATCACCTGCACCATAGGATAAGACGCAAAGATATCTGATTTTGAAGAATTCACGCGCGCCAAAGCAGAGGCAAACACAGCCTCGGCAATTTTATACTCACGGTTCAAGCTATCAAGCTTGGCCGCAACATCAAGCAAGCGCGCTATTTTTTGCTTATCTGCATCCAGCGTTGCTTTCATCGCCTTGTACTCACCTTCAAGACCCTGTTGCTCACTGGTAATGTTGATGAGCTGAGCCAAAAGGGCCGGGCGCTGGCCACTCGGTGACAAATCAATCTTGCCGACAAACTGTTCGGCGCTGAGACCCGTGATCTTGGCGGCGCGCGCCATCATCTGGGCATGGACACCACTGAATTGCGCTCGCGCCTCAACCACCTTGGGGTGATTTGACCCAAATTGTTTGGCGGCTTCAGAATACAACGCCTCAGTCTTGGAAGACGCATCTACCAAGGCGGCAAATTCTGGATCAGCATGCAGCTTCATGGTCAACGCGGCTAGGGCTGGCGTGAGATGCAAATTGGCAGCAAGGCTTGCAGCAGAATCTCGATCTTTTGCGATTGTGGCTTCAATTTCGGCCACCTTGGCTTTGAGAACTTCAGCAGAAGCGACCATGCCATTATACTGTTCAACCGAATTGATGCCGCTTCTCACCTGCAAATCATTGATCTTTTGGCGCACTTCATTCGCGGCTTGCTCATACAGATGAACAGTTGCGAAAGTTGAAGCTTCGCGACGACGGCCTTCGTCGTCACGCAATTTGTTGAGCTCAATCAGAAAAGCTTCTTGAATCGCATTGGCTCGGTCGCGCGCCTGGTCGGGTGTTCTGCCGCCCATTTCCACATTGATGAAACTGGTTTCGTCAACCAACTTGACGGTGGGCGCAGGCCAATCTTCAGTATCCAGATGAATCAATGCCCCCGCCGTTTTTAGCACGTTGGCTGACATGATCAGGGTTTTGAAAGTAATCGTCGGGCTGATCGATGGGCTGGAATAGGCCGATGAGGACGCCGAAGAGGCCTGCCCAATATCTGCAAGATTGACTGACGAAGAAGATCCGGCACCAGGCAGGATCAGGGTGAAATGTGCCGTGTAACCAACTTTGCCAAATTTCAAATACGCAAGCGCGGGGCCCCAGGCAAATGCGATGCCAGCAGCCACAATCATGGCATAGCGGCTGAAACGGCCGAAATCTGAAACACGGCCGCCGCGCACCACGCGCGCCCAAGAAAGTTCACGCCAACGCAAGCGCTTGAATTTGATGCTTGCCGTAAACTTGGGCAAAGCAAGCGTGCGCTTGGCTTGGGCTGGTTTGACACCAAGCTTGGCTCTGGGCTGCACGCGCGCAATGATCGGGCGAGGGATGCGTTTACCGGTAAATGGCTCAGTCTGCGTCATGGCTAATCTCTTACCGATAATAAGTAAGCGCCATCTTAGCGCCTACACTTGCTCATCAATGCTTTTGGCTATGTGACCTATCCTTAAGGATAGGTCGCCTCATTCCAAACCGGCCTCTTTGGCGATCATCGCTGCATGGGTGCGGTTGCGGGCGTTAATCTTGCGGCACAAGGTTTTAACGTGAAGTTTGACGGTTACTTCCTGAAGTTCCACGTCACGGGCAATTTCCTTGTTAGAGTGCCCCTTCATCAGTCCTTTGAGAACCTCAAGCTCGCGCTTGGTGAGTTGGATGGCCAACGGATTTTCGGGTGATTCATCTTTTGCACTCATGAAACCTACGGGTGCATATTTTTCACCTGCCGCCATAAACCGAATGGCGTGAATGAGAGATTTGGCAGCCATGCTTTTGGGCAAAAAGCCAGCGGCCCCACCAGCCAATGCTTCCTCTGCCACAGTGCGCGTTGCACTGCCTGAGATGATGGCAACCGGCCTGCCGCCGGTGAGTTCCAGCGCTTTGGATAGGCCCTGCAAGCCATTCATGCCTGGCATGTTGTAGTCCAACACCACCAAGTCATATTGACTGTCATTTTTGATCTGTTTGGTAACAGTCATAAAATCAGAAGCGGTTTGCACGTCAAAGCCCGGCTCGCGCATCAAATACGCAGCCAGAGTTTCACGAACCAAATCATGATCATCCGCCAAAAGAACTTTCATTCAACAATTCCCCAACTAAATAACACGCCGATATCAATTATTGCACAGAGCGACTTGTACCACCTAACGTTTAACTAAAAGTGCTGTATTGCCTAAAATTGCTCCGAATAGTTCTCATGGGTATCAAAAACTGAACTAATCGAAGGAATATTACTACTATACTTTTGGGTAGTTGGAACGCCATTCGGTGCATTTTTCACCCCAACTGGTGACAGATTTCCTGCCGTTGGGACAATGCGGGCCCGCACAGATTGAGGCAATGTCTCCAACATGCAGGAGGCAGGAATGTCACAACTCAACACACTGAAACTCTTTGAATTTAACATTCTGAATGAAACACGCGAAAGCGCCTTGGATGCGATCTTCAATGGTCGCAAACAGACCGTCGCTTTCCTCAACGCCCACTGCATTAATGTGGCCGTCAACGACCCCACCTATCGCTGGGCCATAAATCGCGCATCAACGGTTTTGCCTGATGGTTCCGGCCTGCAACTTGCTGCGCGCATGCGTGGCGAAAGGTTCGTTGAGAACCTCAATGGAACCGATCTTTTTCCCCATATAATGCAGCGCGCCACCACCCAGGGATTGCAAGTTTTCCTGTTTGGCAGCCAACCCGGAATTGCCGAGAAGGCTGCTGAAAAAGCCAAGTCACTCGTTCCAGGGTTGCAGGTCGCTGGCACACGCAACGGTTTCTTTACCAAGTCTGAAGAAACTCAAATCATCGACGAGATTAACGCTTCCGGCGCTGAAGTATTGTTGGTGGCCATGGGTGTGCCGCGCCAAGACATTTGGATTGCCCGCAACCGTCACCGCCTCAATGCCCGCATTGTCTTTGGTGTTGGTGCCCAATTTGATTTCTGGTCAGGCCGCGTTTCTCGCGCGCCTTCACTTTTGCGCAAGGCTGGCCTTGAATGGGTTTGGCGGTTGGCAGTTGAGCCGAAGCGCATGTTCAAGCGCTACATCTTGGGCAACCCGGCCTTTATCGCGCGCGCCGCACGTGATTGGCTGTCCAAGAAACTGGATTTCACTTTTGAAGATGCCGCGCGTCGCTCCATAGACATATTACTCTCTGGCGGGGCCATTGTAGCTTTTGCGCCATTCATTGCCTTGATCGGGCTTGCCATCAAGACCGAGTCCAAAGGCCCTGTATTTTTCAAACAAATCCGCGTTGGCCTCAACGGCAAGACTTTCAAAATCTATAAGTTCCGCTCCATGTATCCTGATGCAGAAGCGCGCCGCGCCGCCCTGCTCCACACCTCACAGCGCGAGGGTATCTGCTTTAAATCGCGCAATGACCCCCGCGTCACCAAGGTCGGAAAATTCTTGCGTCGCTTTTCGCTTGATGAATTGCCACAAATTCTGAACGTGCTGCGCGGCGAAATGGCCGTCGTTGGCCCGCGCCCAGCACTGCCCCAAGAAGTGGCCGCCTATCCTGCCAAAGCCTTGGGCCGTCTTGCAATCAAGCCAGGTTTGACGGGCTTGTGGCAAGTTTCAGGTCGCGCCGAAATCAGCTTCAATCGCATGGTCAACATGGACATTGCCTATGCAAAAACCCGCACAATCTTTTCAGACATTGCGATGATCGCACTCACCTTCCGCGCCGTCTTCACCGGCCGGGGCGCCTACTAAACTTTCTCCACAGCACTCGACCAACCTCAAACAAATTCAAAAGTTAAAAACAGGGAATAACAAAATGCTCAACCCCAATATGCTGCAACAACCCCGCAAAGTGCGCAAAGCCGTATTTCCAGTGGCGGGCTTGGGAACACGCCTCTTGCCAGCCACCAAGGCGATGCCAAAGGAAATGCTGACAGTGGTTGATCGTCCGCTCATCCAGCTGGCTGTTGATGAAGCCCGTGAAGCAGGCATCGAGCATTTCGTTTTTGTCACGGGCCGCAACAAGGAAGTGATCGAAAATCACTTCGACGCTGCTTATGAGCTCGAAGACATGCTTGCAAAACGCGGCAAACATGAAGTGTTGAGACAAGTCATCGCAGACCGCATCGGTGCGGGAAGATCAAGCTTCACCCGCCAGCAGGAGCCGCTTGGCTTAGGCCATGCCGTTGCTTGCGCGCGCGACATTATCGGCAATGAACCCTTTGCCGTCATCTTGCCAGACATGATCATGAACGCCAATCCTGGCTGTCTGAAACAGATGATGGAAGTTTATGAGCGCAAAGGCGGCAACGTCATCGCCTCGGAGGCCGCCCCAGAAGCTGATTTGCATCGCTATGGTGTTTTAGGAATTGCGGGAACCGAAGGCAACGTCTCGCGGGTCACCCAATTGATTGAGAAGCCCAAAGCGGGCCTTGCTCCATCCAACCAGATTATCTCCGGTCGCTATATTTTGCAGCCACAAGTCTTTGATGCCATCGCCGCACTGAAGCCGGGCGCTGGCGGCGAAATTCAACTCACCGACGCCATGATTTCACTTCTGCATTTCCAGCCCTTCCACGCGATTGAATACAAAGGTGCCACCTATGACTGCGGCGACAAACTTGGGTTCGTTCTAGCCAATGTGGCTTACGCTTTGGAGCGCGAAGACATCGGTGGCGGCTTGGCAACAGCACTGGTGCGCATGCTCGCACAAAAGGCCAGCTCTGCGGGTTTCGCCAAGCCAGGAAAAAATAAAATAGACCGCGCTGCATGATGAAGCCAAACGCCCTCCGCCCAGAGGTGCGTAGAAGATTTCATTAGTACCAAACATTGCAGCAGCAAGACGCGCTAACTCGGAATTGCCCATTTTCCGGTTTGGCGCGTCTTCTTCTTTTACACGGCTCGCTGTCGATTCCACTTGAAGTGAATTGGCAATTGTGAGCTACCGCATTTCGTTCTAGCATCCAGCTTCAGAAATTGGTGGAGTTGAACAAGATGCGCAGAATTTTCGTGCTCATTTCGCTTCTGGCCTTGGCCTTCGCACCAACTCCTCCCAATTCCGCCCATGCCGCTGATGATTCCGCCGTCGCGGCCAGCCAGCAGAATTTGGATATTATCCGGATCACGCCCGAAGGCGATGATGTGCCAGCCGCCAAACAGATCGTCATCACCTTCAACCGCCCAGTGGTGCCGATCGGCAAAATGGAACGGGCCAGTTCCGAAATCCCCGTCGTCATTACGCCCCCAGTTCAATGTGAGTGGCGCTGGATCAACACGTCATCCTTGGCTTGCAATTTGCCGGACAAGGCCCCCCTGCAACCTGCAACGCGATATGAAATGGATGTCAATCCGGGCATCAAAACCCAAAATGGCGCAACACTTTCTGCAACCTACCATCATAAGTTTCTGACAGAGCGCCCCCAACTCACGGACAATGAATTTCGCCTGTGGAAATCGCCTTCTCTTCCTGTGCTTCGGCTGTCGTTCAATCAACCTGTTGATCAGGATTCAGTGGCCAAACATGTTTATCTGAATGTGGGAGACAAGGCCGACACGCGCGTCGCCCTTATGGTCACCCCTGATCCGGAAGATCGTATCTTGCCGCAAGTGATGCCAATTCCCGGTGAGAAGGGCGCTGTGGTTTTTGACAAAAGCCAAGTGCAGAAAAGCAAAGACGACACCCGTGTGATCTCTGGCCGCGAAGCGCGGCGCGTGTGGCTGGCCGAGCCTGCCAATGAATTGCCTCTGGATGCAGCCGTGGTCTTGAAGACAGAGCCGGGCATCCTCTCAGCCCTTGGCCCTGAACCCAGCGCCAATGCAAATGATATGGTGCAGTTCAACACTTATCCGGCCTTTGAATTTCTGGGCATCCGCTGCCTGAACGACAAGGGCGAAGAGGTCTTCACCGCAGATGGCCAATCGCCGAAAGATAAATGCGATCCGTTGCAGTCCGTACGCCTGTCGTTCAGCGCGCCGGTTCAGCGTGAAAAACTGGGCGATGCCCTCACTTTCAATCCACCAATTGGAAGTTGGAACATTCAAACTGCAGACGACCAGCAAACTGATGCAGATCAACCCGCAGCACCTGACGCAAAGGCCACCATCGGCATTCAATATCGGCAGGCCCATGAAAAGGGCCGCACCTATGATATCTGGTTGCCAACGCCATTGAAGGCCGCACAACTCTATTCTGTCGCCACAAAAGACCTATCCGCACTCAAGGATGTCTTCGGCCGCGCGCTCAAGCAATCCATCTCACAACAATTTGAGATGGATCACCGCAACCCGCATTTTGTTTTGGATTACAGCGACGCGGTTCTTGAAAAAAACAACGACAGCGATGTGCCCCTTTATGTGAACAACCTGCAAAACTTCAGCTTTGATTATCGCAGGCTCACCCCCAAGGGCAGCGACGAGGCGCGCAGCGTTTCCACCACCATTCCCGTCGTCAAAGATGTGCAATTCGCCATGCCCTTGGGCGTGCGTGAAATGTTGGATGGCGGCAAGGGCGCTGTCTATGGCGCGCTCAATACCATACCCAACATCAGTGGCGACCATCCCCCCAAACTTTTCGCGCAAGTCACCCCATTTCAGGTTCACTTGAAGCTTGGGCATTTCAACACGCTGGCCTGGGTCACTGACATGGCCACCGGCGCGCCCGTCTCCGGCTCCACGGTCAGCCTCTACAAGGACACCTTCGCCAAGCTTCATGCCGTGGCCGACAAGACCGCCACGGCGATGACGGATGAGAACGGCTTGGCAAGCCTGCCCGGTACGGATGTGCTCGACCCAGACCTCAGCATCACCCGCGCTTACGGCGAAGACAAAACCCAATATTTTCTGCGGGTGGACAAGGGCACGGATATGGCCCTGCTGCCCATTTCGCAGGCTTTCGTGATCGACAACTATCGCTCTTCAGGCAGCGAGGCGGTCTCTCTCTCAAACATGGAACGCTATGGTCACATGCGCGCCTGGGGCACGACGGCCCAAGGCATTTACCGCGCTGGCGATCTGATCCAGTACAAGCTTTTCGTCCGTGACCAGAATAACAACGCCTTTATGCCACCCCCAAAAAAGGGTTACCGCCTCAAGGTCATCGACCCCATGGGCAAGGTGGTTCAAGACATCAAGAAACTGGAGCTCTCAGCATTCGGCGGTGCCAGTGGCGAATTCACTGTGCCAAGGGAAGGTGCTGTTGGCTGGTATAAATTCAAACTGATTGCCAATTTCGCCCATAGTTCTGGCGACTCCAGCGACGATGAGGTCGCCCCCGCCGACGACCAAGGCAATGGCGATAGCACCGATACAAGTAAACCAGACGACAGCGCCAACAAGAAATCATGGATCGCCATGCGTGTTCTGGTCAGTGACTTCACGCCCTCGCCGTTCAAGGTATCAGGCCAATTGAATGGTGATCTCTTTCACGGTGATGATCAGGTTGAAGTGACAACCCACGCTGAACTTTTCTCCGGCGGGGCTTACACTGACGCCGCAGCGCGTATCACCGCAATTCTGGATGCAGCAACATTTTCGTCCAATGATCCCATCGCTAAGAATTTCAGTTTTGACAGCTTCAAGAAAGAAGAAGCCTCCCAACAAATCTTTCAAAAGATCGACAACATCAACAACAAGGGTGAGTTGACACTCAGCTTCTCCACCGGCGCGCCAAAGATTGTTTACGGCACTTTGATGGTGGAAAGTGCCGTTGCCGATGATCGCGGCAAATATGTCACCAGCCAAGCTCATGCAGATTTTGTTGGCGTTGACCGTTTGGTTGGCATGCTCAGCAAAGACTGGGTGTTGAGCGTCGGCAAGCCTGCAGACATTCAATACATCGTCGTCGATGAACACGGCAAGCCTACCAACGGCACGAATGTGGAAGTGAAGATCGAACATGAGGTGACAAAGGCCGCTCGTGTCAAAGGCGCAGGCAATGCCTATCTCACCGAATATCATCAGGAGTGGGAAGCCGCAGGCTCTTGCCAAGGCACCTCAACAAGTGACGCACTCACCTGCACTTTCACGCCTGCCAAATCCGGCAGCTACCGCGCAACAGCCGCGATCAAGGACACCAAAGGCCACGATCACAGCACCACACTCAACACTTACGCGGCGGGCGCAGACTATGTGATGTGGGACAATGGCAGCGACAGCAGCCTGACGATCATCCCCCAGAGCACCGATTACAAAATTGGAGACACGGCGCGCTACCTCGTCAAGAACCCCTATCCAGGTGCCAAGGCCTTGATCACAGTCGAGCGCTTCGGCGTGATTGACCACTTCGTTCAGACCTTTGACAGTTCAACGCCCATCGTTGAATTCAAGGTGAAGCCAGAATATCTGCCGGGCTTTTATCTCTCGGTGGTGATTGTTTCGCCACGCGTCGAAAAGCCCTTGGGCGATGGCCAAGTTGATCTCGGCAAACCCACCTTCCGCATGGGCTATGTGACAGTGCCGGTGAGCGACCCATACAAGGAAATGCTGATCACCGCGAAATCCGACAAGGATGTTTACAAGCCGCGCGACAAGGTGACGGTGAGCCTTCATGCTGAACCGCGTGCCAAAGACAAGGCCGAGCCGATCGAACTCACGGTGGTGGTTCTTGATGAATCGGTTCTCGCGCTGTTGACCAGTGGCACGGGCTATTTCGATCCCTACAAAGGCTTCTATAGCCTCGATAGCCTGGATTTGCGCAACTATAGCCTGCTCACAAGGCTGGTGGGACGTCAACGTTTCGAGAAAAAGGGTGCCAACCCCGGCGGCGATGGCGGCACCGATGTCAGCATGCGCTCGCTGTTCAAATATGTGGGCTATTGGAACGCTGAACTCAAAACCGATGCTGATGGCAACGCCACTGCAAGCTTCGATGCACCCGACAATCTCACGGGCTGGCGCGTTTTGGTTTTGGCCACAACGCCAACCGATCGCTTTGGCTTGGGCCAAGGCAATTTCAAGGTGAACAAGCCAACTGAAATTCGCCCCGTATTACCCAATCAGGTGGTTGAGGGCGATGTGTTTGAGGCAGGCTTCAGCGTGATGAACCGCACTGACAAACAGCGCAGCATCGCCGTCAAGATCCACGCCACAGGAAATGTCGACGCCACCAAAACAGCGGCGGCCTTGACCAAGACAGTGACGCTTGATGCCTTCAAGCGCACGACAGTCTTCATGCCCATCGCTACATCAGCGACCAGCCTCAACCGGATCAAAGGTGGGCAGGTTCAATTTGAAATTACGGCAGGCGACGCCTTAGACCGCGACGGGCTTTTGCAGAACCTGACGGTGAACAAACGCCAAAGCCTTGAGGTTGCCGCCAACTACGGCACAACCACCCAAACCGCCGCTGAAGAGCCCATTCAATTTCCAAAAGAAATGATCCCCGGCACCGGCAGCGTCAGCATCGTGGCCGCCCCCACGGTCATCGGCAACATTTCCGGCGCCTTCAAATATATGGAATTCTATCCCTACTTGTGCTGGGAGCAACGCCTGAGCAAGGCGGTGATGGCCGCCCACTTCAAAAACCTTGGCCCCTATCTGCCGCCCAATCTCAAATGGGAAGGCAGCGAGACGCTCACCCAATCCACACTCGATCTCGCCTCCAGCTTCCAAGCCCCCAATGGCGGCATGGCTTATTTCCGCGCAGAGGACCAATATGCCGATCCCTACCTCAGCGCTTACACAGCCATCACCTTCAATTGGATGCGCAAGAGTGGCTATCACGTGCCCGAGCAAGTTGAAGCCAAGTTGCAGGCCTATCTCGGCAACTTGCTCAAAAACAACGCCGTGCCAAGCTTCTATTCTGCGACCATGACTTCCACCGTGCGGGCCGTGGCGCTTGCGGCCTTGGCAGAGCGCGGCAAAGCCACACTGGCTGATCTTGAGCGTTATCAGTCGCACGTCAAAGCCATGTCTCTGTTTGGCAAAAGTTTCTACCTGCAAGCCAGCCTCGCCATTCCGGGCGGCGAGAAATATGCACCCGAAGTGGCCAAGATGATTTTGGCCACGTCAAACCAAACCGGCGGCAAGTTCGTGTTCAATGAAACCTGGGACGACAGTTACAGCCGCATTCTCGCCTCGCCGATGCGTGAGCAATGCGCCATCCTCGACGCCTTCGTGGCCTATGGCGAGCGCGATACAGGCAAGACCCTCGTGGGTGATGTGCCGTTCAAATTGGTGCGCACCATCACGCAAGACAGAAAAAACCGCGACTATTGGCAAAACACCCAGGAGAATCTTTTCTGCGGTAACGCGCTGGTTGATTTTGCGCGTGTTTATGAAAAAGAAAAAACCGACATGGTGTTCACCGCTGCCATGGACGGCAAGAAAATTGGCACTGCCAAATTCACTGACCCACGCAGCCCGGCCATTACTGTGTCGCGCCCCAACAAGCCGGAAGACGCAGGCCGCAAAACCGCCGTCACCATTCAAAAAACCGGAACAGGCCGCCTCTATTATGCAACGCGCCTCACCTATGCTTTGCCGTTGGAACTGAGCCAACCCGCCAATGCCGGCATCGAAGTGCACCGCGAATATAGCGTGGAGCGCGGTGGCAAGTGGCAGCTGCTGGCTGCCCCATTTGAGATCAAACGTGGCGAGCTGGTGCGCGTTGATCTCTATCTCTC
>Ga0209069_10001941_pt1 | contig 10675 bp, 14 predicted proteins | sample Str013_2_FD_187202 | JGI IMG/M metagenome (GOLD analysis project Ga0209069, IMG submission 187202) | Freshwater sediment microbial communities in response to fracking from Pennsylvania, USA - Straight Creek_MetaG_SC_2013 (SPAdes) (version 2) | ecosystem: Environmental > Aquatic > Freshwater >...
ATCGACGAAGGCCTTGCCGGGAAAACTGATCAGAGGCGCGCAAGGCATTTAGCACGCCACCGCTGCTTTCAACTGCCGGCTGCTCTATTCGCCGCCCTGCTTCATGAGCGCTTGGCCGAAAGCCGGCCACGCGCGGCCGATGCGCAAGCCTCCAATTCCTGATTGAGCGACGATAGAGTGCGAAACGTCGTTTCAAGGTCGGATGCGGGAAAATGCGTGGCGAAGTGCTTGAGCAATTGATCCTCATGCATCCGAATCTTGACAAATAGGTCTCTACCAGCCTGGTTGGCAACGACTTCGATCGCTCGCTCTCCGTCCACGTCGAGCCTCAAATCAACCAATCTCTCGTACAGGAGCAAGTCCACGACGCGTTGAACATGATGTGTCGGAACATCCTTGGCCGCGGCAATCTGCTCGCTGCCGGAAGGGCCATTCTCGACCAGAAACTCCAGAAGCGCCCGCATTTGAACATTGATGCCCAGATCAGCGTGGAGTTCGTCGGCGAAGGAAGCCAATCGATGGAAGCAGAGCCGTACTGCCCTGACTACAGAGTCCAAGTGAGTTGTTGCCTGCTTCATGGTGCCACTTAAATCCAGCGGGGTATTTTCCGCGCGTACTCATCGAACGCATCGCCGAAGTGCTTTCGCAGAAACGCCTCTTCCGGCAATACAAATGACAGATGCAGCCACATCGCGTAGATGGCTGGCGCCCAGAGATTTGCCCAAACGCCGGTTCCGATCGCCGCCGCCGAAGAAAACATGACCAAGCCCAGATACATCGGGTTGCGGGATAGACGGAATGGACCGCCGAGCACCAACTCGGGCGAGTTGCTGAACGGCACAATTCCAACGCCGTGCCGCACGAACTGTCGCGCAGCCGCGACGTTCAGATGCGCAGCACATAGGATGAAGGCCGCTGCGATGGCAACCGCCCAACCAGGTGGGTGAAGCGGCCAAGAAATAACGATCCCCGGCACCTGTGCGATCAAACTGAGTTGAAGTCCCCGAGGCGGCAGGAGACGGCGCCGATTTTGTTCCGATTCTTGTGCAGTCACCTTTTAGAACTCCTTCTGCTTCGCTCGCCCCATCCGTGCGGCACCATCGCCAGGGTGACAACATCATTGTCAATATCATATGACAATAGAGTTGTCAATTCGCACAATTCGTGCGACTAAGATGCACCCCCTTCATTGACAATTATATTGTCATATGAGACGTTGAGCGGCACCCCAGCCGGACAGTCGCCTTAGGTTTATCCGCAAAGCGGATGTGCGAGCGGCGACTGACTCGCCAACGAAGACGAGTGTCGCCAGAAGGAAACGATGAAAAAGAACCAGCAGATGACCAAGCTGATCCGGGGGGTTCGAAACGCATTCAACCGGCTGCGAGCTCTTGGCGATCGTATGCACGGCTATCTTGAGGTCACAGCCGCGATGCGTGCGATCATGGAGGCGCTGTCGTCGTTGGGTCCCATGACGGTTCCCCAGATTGCCAAGCTCAAAGGGGTCAGCCGGCAGCATGTTCAGCTCTTGGCAGATGCCCTTTGCGCAGCCGAATTGGTAACTGTCCGAGAAAACCCTATGCATCGGCGCTCTTTACTCATTGATCTTACGGCGAAGGGAAAAGCCACCTTCACGAAAATGACCGCCAGAGAGGCGCCGGTGATTGCTGAGCTGGCGCGCGGGTTTAGTGCGCAAGAAATGGACTGCGCGATCGTGGTACTCGAACGCTTGTCGTTGCGAGTAGGTGCGCTGCTTGCGGAGAAGTCAGAATGAGCGTGAGAAGGCTTGGTGTCTTAGAGTTCAGGAACGCGCGATTGCACAGACGAATGCGGCGAACGGGACCGGCAGCCACGCGAAACGAGAGCTTGCCCGGGTCAAAGCCATTCCGAGCGCTCAAACGGAGAACCTTGACTTAGTTGATCAATCAACTTATATTCGGTCTATGCCCGACGACACCCGTAGCCGCCTAGTTTTTGCCGCGCTGCAACTCTTCTTAGAGAAGGGCTACGGCGCCACCAGCATCGCCGACATTCTGAAGGCGGCCGGCGTGAACAGTGGCAGCCTCTATTACTTCTTTCCGACCAAGCAGGATCTGCTGCTTGAGGTGTTGCGCCAGTACCGCGACGGGATCGGACCGATGCTGCTCGCGCCGGCTTGGGAGGGTGTGAGCGACCCGATCGAGCGCGTGTTCGCGTTGCTCGCGCGCTATCGCCAAGCGTTGACCTCAACCGATTGCTTATACGGCTGTCCGATCGGCAGCCTGGCGCTCGAGTTACACGAGCCTGATCCGCCGGTCCGCGAGTTGCTCGCGACCAACTTCGATGGCTGGGTAGCAGCGATCGAGCGGTGTTACGTCGAAGCAGGCGCACGCCTGCCGCGCGATCTCGACCGCCGCGGCTTGGCAGTTTCAACATTGACCACGATGGAAGGCGGCGTCATGCAAGCGCGCACCCACCGCAGCTTAGGGCCATTCGATACCTCTGTCGCAACCCTGCGCGACTACGTCACGCGGCTCGAACGCGACGCCAAGAACCAGCGGAGAAAAAAATCATGAGACAACTTTGCATCGCCTTGCCTGCCTTTGCCTCGCTTGCGCTGTCTGCGAACGCGAGCTTTGCCGCCCCCGCGGTCATCGACTCATCTTATCGCGCCACCGACGGCCGACGCGTACAGCAATGCTCCACGGTGGTTGACGCATCGGTGGCGCAGGTTTGGAAAGCATTCACAACGGATGCTGGTCTCACACGCTGGGCCGTTCCCGTGACCCACATCGACTTTCGCAACGGCGGAATCATGGAATCGTCCTATTCGCTTGACGGCAAAATCGGCGTCTCCGACAACATCAAGAACGAGATTGTGGCCTATTTGCCCGAGCGCCTGCTGGCGATGCGCAATGTGCATGTGCCGAAAGGCGCGCCCTTCAATCCGGCGCTCATCGCAACGATACGAACGATCTTTGCATTCGAAGATCTCGGCAATGGCAAGACCCGGGTGACTGAATCCGGCGTCGGCTACGGCGAAGGTGCTGGCTACGATTCGCTTTACCAAACGTTCCGCGACGGCAACGCCGCGGAAATGGTTTCGCTGGCAAGAAGTTTCGCCAGCGGCCCCGTGGATTGGAAAGCGCAAGCCGCGAAGCTGAACGCCGCTGCCGGCGCGCATTAGGTTGAAAACGATGATCGATATACCAGCATTGCAACGCGCCACAATCTTCGGGTCGGCGTTGCAGATCGCGATGGTCGTTGCCGGCCATTACTCACCGTGGATCGCGCAACACGTCTTCATGCTCGGCGGCATGGCGATTTCAACGCGGGCGGGGCTTCATTATGCGCGTCAGGTCGCGCGTGGATATGGGCCGGGCGCCTTGGGCGGAGCGATCGCGGGCGGCGCGTGCGCCGCCATTGGAATCGCGCTCTCCGTGGCGCTCGGCGACACCGCCCCGCTTGTTCTCGCCCTGGGCACGGCGGCCTCATGCGTCACGGGCGCGCTAGGTGGAGTGGCGGGCGCGGCGCTCCGAAAGACACGCCCCGCAGCGCAGACACCTCCTCCATTGTCGTGATCGTGAAGCCTCGCGGGCGGCGATTTCCAGCGCACCACGTCGCTCAGTCCACATATCAAGCGAGCGGATGAACTCGTCCGGCAACATGCTTACGCCTTATGTCCTCTTCTTCGCCTTTTGTCTCTTCGGCAGCGCCTGGACGCCGCCGAGGAAGAGGGCGGTCGCGAATTTCGCCGCGTCGTCGGCGCTGACGTCGTCGCGCACCAGCATTTGGTAGGCGATTTCGAAGGCGACGCCGACCATCGACGCCATCAGCAGATCGGCATCGGCCGGCGGCAAGACGCCGTTCTCGATCGCCGTTTCGATGTCGGCGCGCAATTCGTCGAAGCCGGCGATGACCTCGGGCGTATCGATGCGCACGCGAGTTATTTCGCGGTGGCGGCGCACCGCGATGAACGTCGTTTGATCGTTCTTGACGAAATCGAAATAGCTTCTGAACGTGCCGGTGATGAATTCTTCGAAGCCTCTCGCCCGGATGCGCTCGGCGCGTAGGCGCGGACGGATGCGCAACGCGGTCTCGTCCTGCAGCGCCTGAAACACCTCTTCCTTGGATTTGAAGTAGTTGTAGAAGGTACCCGACGCGAGTTCCGTCGCGCGGATGATGTCGCGCACCGTCGTCGCGCCATAGCCCAAGTCGGCGAAGACATTGCGCGCCGCGTCGATGATCGCTTGGCGGTTGCTGGCTTTCGTTTCCTCGCGCTTGCCGCGCTGCGCTTTGGCCAATTCGAAAGCGTCGCTCATGCCGCCACCGGCGGCTGCGCAGCGGGCCGCACGACGCGCGGCGGAACCGGAAGCACGTTGCCTTGCGCCTTCGCCCGCTTGCGCCCGCGGGCCAATTCCTTTCTCAGATCGTAGGTGTATTCGCCGCAATTGATCTGGATCGTGTGCCGCGGCGTTGCCAGATAGGACGACTTGTTGCGCTCATGCATCTCGACGCGCTCGGCATGCATGACGTCGACCGGCGGCAATGCGTATTGACCGCTCAGGTAGTTGGCGATGAGCTTCGATTGTTCTTCGGCGATCGGCATCATCGCGCATAGCGGCTGCAGCAGCGCGACGAAGAACAAATTGTCGAAGCGGGGATCGATCATCCGGCGCCACAGGGCGATGTCGTTTGCCGGCGCCGCCAGCACACCCTCGTCGAAGAACGGGAACGTGATCTTATAGCCCGTGCACCAGATGATGACGTCGATCTCTTCCTCGCCCCCGTCGACAAAGGCGACCTTCGAATTCCGCAACGCCTTGATGTTCGGTTTCGGTCGAACGTCGCCCGAGCCGACGCGAATATAGATCTCTTGGCTGACGGCTGGATGGGTGGCGAGCAACGGATGGTCCGGCTTGGCAAGTCCGTACTGCTCCGGCCTGCCCGCCGTTTGCGCCAAGCTCCGTTCCGCGAAACGCCGCAACAGCCAAAGCGGCATCGCCCGCTGCAGCCAGGGCGGATCCTGACTGGGATGCGTAACGGCGGCGTCCAGCACCATGCCGCCGGTGTATTTCGGAATCACCCAATAGCCGCGGCGCTGCGACAGGAACACGTTCTTTGCCACCCCCTTGCGGCCGAGTTCGCAGGCGATGTCGAGCGCGGAGTTGCCGAAGCCGACGACGAGCACATTCTTGTCCACGCAATCGACGGGGTCGCTGGGATCGATATAGGCGTGCGAATGAATCTGCCTGCCGTCGAATGCTCCGGGAAAGCCGGGCTCGGGCAGGCGCGGATCCCAGTGGTGACCGTTGGCGACGCACAGCGCGTCATAAAGCCGGATCTCGCCGGACTCGAGTGTGACTTTCCACAAGCCGTCGGCCGTTTGCTCCGCCTTGCTCACGCCGGCATCGAAGACGATGCGGTCGCGAAAGCCGAAATGATCGACATAGTCGTCGAAATAGCGCGTGATTTGGGCGTGATGAGGATAGTCCGGAAAATCGCGCGGCATCGGGAAGTCCGAATAAGCCATCTTGTCGCGCGACGTATTGATGTGCAGCGAGCGATAGGCCGACGATACGCCGTTCTTGTTCTTGAACACCCAATTGCCGCCCACGCGATTCGATTTCTCCAGACAATCGAATGGAATTCCGTAGTCGGTGAAGACTTTCGCCGTCGCGATGCCGCTGGATCCCGCACCGATGATGCAGACTTTCGGAAAGCGCGAATCGGCGGGTCGTGCTGTCACGGCCGGCATGCAAGGACCTCGATCAAAGGCGATGGCTCACTCTAGCCGATCGTGACGGCGCGTCAACTTCGCTGCTTGGCCCACGGTAAACGGCTGGCGCGGGGGCGCAGCCTGTGGTCTAGAAATCGCAACGAGAGGATTCGCCGACTCCATGCTCGACCACGTTCCCCACGCAAAAGCCGTAGGCCTCAGTATCGTTTCCGTCGAAAAAGGCGCGGCCGTTGTCAAACTGACCTACGACGAAAAGCTCGTCGGCAACCCCGACACCGGCGTCGTCCATGGCGGCGTCATCACCACGCTGCTGGACAATTGCTGCGGCATCGCCGTCGGCATGGCGCTCGGAGAAATGCGGCCGATCGCGACCCTCGATCTGCGCATCGACTACATGAAGCCGGCAACGCCCAAACTCGACATTCTCGCCCGCGCCGATTGCTACAAGGTGACGGCGAACATCGCTTTCGTTCGTGCTTCGGCTTATCACACCGATGCCTCCGATCCCATCGCCACTGCCGTCGGCGCTTTCATGCTCGACACAGTCAAGACCAAATCGAAATCGCAGGCGACCTAGAGCGATGGAATTGCTGCAACGCGCGCGCGCCCAACGTAGCAAGGTCGATTTGCAGGCGCTGATCGATGCCATCCCCTATTGCCGGTTCTTGGGCATCGAGGTCGATCGCAAGGGTTCTGAGTTGACGATGATATTGCGTTTCGATCGCAAATTGATCGGCAATCCGATCTTGCCGGCGCTGCACGGCGGCGTGATCGGCGCCTTCTTGGAAACGACCGCGATCGCTCAGCTGATCCTGGAAACGGAATCCGCCGAACTACCCAAGCCCGTGGATATCGGCATCGACTATTTGCGCTCCGGCAAGCCCGTCGACACCTACGCCCGCGCCGTGATCACCAAACATGGCCGCAGAGTTTGCAACGTACGCGCCGAGGCTTGGCAGGACGAACACACGCGGCCGATCGCGGCCCTTCACGGGCATTTTCTGATCAAACCGAAAGAATAATACAGAGAGTCGCCTTCGCACCCGCACAACAATTGTGAACGGCAACGGTCTTCCAAATCTTGCCCGGCGAGCGCGATACTGGCGCCGGTCCAGTTTCTTCCCTGGGTTCGCGTTTTTGAATCCCAAGGATCTCACGGGAGAAACGCCAATGCACGTACGTCCTCTGGAAATCTGGGTGCTCTCACTATTCGTGGCCATGGCCGGCGTTGCCGCCTATCACCAATACATGGCCCATGAGCGGGCGAAAGCGCCGGTGGCGCCGTATTCATTGACGGTCAAAGCGCAACGTTAGCCTCCCCGAACGCCGCGCATCGGGACCGAGAATCCCGGCGTCTCACGGACAATTGTAGCTTATTACGAGGCCTTCATTTGATCTGAGGGTCTCTCACCCTACGCTGACGCGGGACGTTTCGTTCCGGCGACGCGCTTTCGCAGAGAGAACTTTCGGGAGAGACAGTGATGGGCATTCGCTCGATTCAAGTTCTTGCCTTCGCGACGCTCGCGGCGGCCACAACCCTCGTCGCCGCGCAAACCACGCCCTTGAACTCGGCAAACGAATGCCGCGCGACGCCGGCGACAGACGATGCGCCGGCCGTGCAGTTGGCTGCGATGTTCACCGGCAACGACGCCGGCGACGCGAATGCCTTCGCCGATGCATCGCTATTCGTCTATGCCGTGAACGATAACGCCTTGGCGTCCGAAGCTGTGACGCTTGTCGATGTCGGCGATGTCGCAAACTGCGCGCGCCGCAAAAATATCATCTGACTGTCATCATGCATCGGTGCGCCATGCCGTGCGTGCATGGCAGACATGAGTTGCAGAACCTTCATTTGAATAACCTCTCTCTCATCCATAACTCTCGCGCAGTGCAGCGACGAGTGATTTGGATCTTGAGGAGAGACCACGATGCGCATGTCCGATTGGGAAGACATTGCCTTGCCGCTGACGCTGGTGTTCGCCGTCGCCTTCACCCTTACGCTGCGCCACGAGATAGCGCTTCCGTCGCCTGCGACCGAAGCGATCGCCGCAACCGAGTCGCAGCCGGACTATGTGATGACGATCACGGCGAAGCGGCTGCCGCCTGGTTGCAGAGCAGCCCCGCATACCCCGTCTTGCCGACAATACCTGGCGGGCGAAGCCAGGGTTGAGATGCGCGAAGGCGACGCACGGCTGGCCGCCCGTGCCGCCCCAGATGGCGGCGCGCACTGAAACGCCGCCGCAGCGCACGGCCACAGGGGGGCGCGCTTGGCGCCCTTTTTTGTCAGGCCGAATTGTGACGTTAGCCACTCGTTTCCCGCAAACGCAGGGGCCATCTTCGGCTCCAGACGAACGGCGCTGCGAAATAAAGGATTTGTTAACCGTCGCGACGTTTAGTCCCCCCGTTGATTTCTGAGCTTCCAATTGCCTCCGGTTGCGACGCGTCTCGCCCGTCTTGAATTCGCGATTTGTCTATTCCGGTTCCGATCACGGCCGACAGTTCAAAAGCTGACGAGGCGCTCGATGCCTCGCCAAGAGGGAGAGACTCGTATGCGTATGTCTGGAATTGACGATTGGGGCTTGGGGCTGACTTTGGTCTTTGCCCTGGCGTTCACGGTCACCATTCATCAGGTTCACCACGCCCGGCCTACCGAAGCCTTCAGCGTTGCACAGTCCGATCAGGAACCGCACTTTGTCATGACGATTACCGCCAAACGACTGCCGTCGTTGTGCAAAGGCGCCGCCGGTGCCGCCAACGCCCTCTACTGTGCCACGTTCTTGGAAGCCGACGCCGTCGTCGAGATGCACGAAACGACAACCGGGTTCGCGGCGCGCAGCGGCGCTATCGACGCCGACTTGGCCTACAACAAATAGCGGTCTTGGATCAGCTCTCCGGCTCTTCGAGGGTGACCTCGTAGCCCCACAGCTTGCGCACGTGCTTCAACACCGCGTCGCGGGAATTCGGCGCCAGCGGAATGCCGCGATAGCGATTGTGGCGCAGCGTCAGTGTGCGGTCACCCGCAAGATTGGCGCCGACGACCTGAATATCGGGCTGGTGCGTCGCGATGTCGTAGAGCCGCGCCAGCGTCGTGCGCAGGCGCCGATAGCCCGGCTCGTTGTGGATTGCGGCGACCGTGTATATCGGATCCTCGGCCTTGTCGCGGACCGCAAATAGCTTCAGGTCGCGCATCACCTTCGGGCTCAAGAATTGCTGGATGAAGCTCTCGTCGCGGTAGTTCGCCCAAGCATGCTTCAGCACCTCGCGCCAATTGCCCTTGCCGGCGATCTCCGGGAACCACTCGCGATCCTCCTCCGTCGGCTCTTCCGATATGCGTTTGATGTCGCTCATCATCGCAAAGCCGAGCGCATAGGGATTGATGCCGTAGTAGCGGCTGTCGTCGTAGCCGGGCTGGAAGACGACGCTCGAATGGCTGTGCAAGAACTCGAGGATCGAGCCTTCGGTGATGAGACCGCGGTCATAGAGCGCGTTCATCAAGTAGTGATGCACGAACGTGGCGCAGCCTTCGTTCATCACCTTGGTCTGAATCTGCGGGTAGAAATACTGCGCGACGTTGCGGACGATGCGCAAGATCTCGCGCTGCCAATTCTTGAGTGACGGCGAGTGCTTCTCCAGGAAGTAGATCAAATTCTCTTCCGGCAGGTTCATCGGTGCCTGTGGGCCGACGTTCTCGTCTTCATCGACAAGCGCCGCATCCGCGCTCATGTCGCGCGCCGTTCCCGGCAACGTGCGCCAAATATCGTTGAAGCTCTCTTCTTCGTACTGCTGGCGCTTGCGCAAACGCTCCTCGCGCTGCGCCCGTGAGGGCCGCGGCGGGCGGCGATAGCGAAAAACGCCTTGCTCCATGATCGCATGCGCCGAGTCGAGGACGGCTTCGACCTGCTCCGCCCCGTACTTCTCTTCCGCCGCCGATACATATCTTTTGGCAAACGACAGATAATCGAGGATCGCCTCGGAATTCGTCCATTGCCGGAACAGGTAATTGTTCTTGAAGAAATGGTTGTGGCCGAAACAGGCGTGCGCCATGACCAGCGCCTGCATCGTCATGGTGTTCTCTTCCATGAGATAGGCAATGCACGGATTGGCGTTGATGACGATTTCGTAGGCGAGGCCGGACCAGCCCTTTTGGTAGCTCACCTCTTCGCGCGCGAATATCTTGCCGAACGACCAATGGTGATACATCAGCGGCATGCCGTGCGCCGAATAGGCGTCGAGCATTTGCTCGGACGAAATGATCTCGATTTGATTGGGATAAACGTCGAGTTTGAGATCGTTCAGCGCCAAATCCTCGATGGCGCCATAAACGCGCTTCAACAGCGCGAAGTCCCACTCCGCGCCGTTGAACAGCGGTTCAACCGCGCGCGTGATCGGGGCTGCGCTCATGTCTTGGCCTCCGCCGCGTCCTTCGAGAAGAGTTCGCGGAAAACGGGAAAAATATCTTGCGGCTTGGCGATGCGCTTCGTCGCGAAATTCGACCACGCCTTGGCGACGGTGCGATACGCGCGCCACAGCTCGGCGCCCGATTCCTCCGACGAAAAGACTTCCATCTCTCGCTCGTCCAGGATTTCGATATACGCGTAGTACTGGCAGACCGGCATGACGTCTTGGTTCAAGAGATCGACGCAGCGCGAAGCATCGCCGGTCTGCGTGTAGCCGTCGGATGCCTGCGCGGCGTATATGTTCCACTCGCCGGTGGCATAGCGCTCGGCGACGATTTTCTTCATCTCCTCAAGGGCGGTCGAAACGATCGTGCCGCCGGATTGGCGCGAGTAGAAAAAGGTATGCTCGTCGACTTCTTGCGCGTCGTGCGTGTGACGGATGAAGACGATGTCGAGCCGCTCATAGCGCCGCTTCAAAAACAGATGCAGCAGCATGAAAAAGCGCTTCGCGAGGTCTTTCTCGCGCTCGCCCATCGAGCCCGACACATCCATCAGACAG
>Ga0209069_10001942_pt1 | contig 10673 bp, 7 predicted proteins | sample Str013_2_FD_187202 | JGI IMG/M metagenome (GOLD analysis project Ga0209069, IMG submission 187202) | Freshwater sediment microbial communities in response to fracking from Pennsylvania, USA - Straight Creek_MetaG_SC_2013 (SPAdes) (version 2) | ecosystem: Environmental > Aquatic > Freshwater >...
GGTGAACGTGCACCACGGCACCGTTGCGTCAGCGCGCCCGGCACCAGGAAAGAACATGTCGCGCACGGCGCGCACTGCCTGGTAGCCGGCAGCATGCGTGAACCTCGGTCCGCCGGTGACATCGCCGGCGGCGTAGACGCTCTTGACCGTCGTTCGCCCCCGGCCGTCGACGACGATGCCGCTGGCGCCGTGACGGATGCCGACATCGTCAAGGCCGAGCCCCTCGACGTTTGGTCGACGGCCGGCGGCGACGACGATCTCCTCGGCGGCAAAGACATGGCCATGACCGTCGACGTTGGCGTGCACCGCCTTGCGATCACCGACGACCTCGACCGAGCTCGCGTCGCTGCGAACGCGCACGTCGACGCCGTCGCCGGCAAGTCGCTCGGCGACGATCGTGACGAGGCTGGGCTCGTCGCGAGGCAAGATCGTCGGACCCCGTTGCAAGATCGTGGCGCGCACGCCGAGTCGTGCCGCCGCCTGCGCCAGCTCGACGGCGACCGGTCCACCACCGATGAACACGATCGAGCGCGGCGGCTCGATCACGTCGAACAGGTTCTCACTCGTCAGGAACCCGGCCTCGGCCATGCCCGGTACGTGCGGCTCGACGGGACGCCCGCCCGTGCACAGCAACACGTAGCGCGTCGTCAGCCGTCTCACCCCACTGCCGTCGGCGAGCGCCACGGTGACCTCGGTCTTGCTCGTCAACGACGCGTGACCTTCGATCACGTCGATGCCGAGGGTGCGGTAACGCTCGGGATCGTCGTCGTTGGTGGCGATGTCGTCGCGCACCTGGCGCAAGCGACGCCACACCGCAGCGAGATCGATCGTCGGTTCGACGGGCTCGATGCCGAAGCGGGCGGCGTCGCGCATCGTCTGCGCCACTCGTGCCGATGCGATCAACGCCTTCGACGGCACGCAACCGGTCCACAGGCAGTCGCCACCGGCGCGGGCACGTTCGACGATGGCGACGCGCACACCGAGCGTCGACGCGAACTGGGCCGCGACGAGACCGCCGGAACCCATCCCGACGATGACGAGGTCGAGGTCGTAGCGATCGCCCATCAGTGCGCGTCGACTACTTCTTGTAGAAGAACAACCAGATCCCGAGCGGGATGACGATCCAAGCGAGCACGGTGAAGATGATGGCGTAGAGCGCGAAGTCGTAGGACTGATCGCGCGGCGGGTTGCCGCACGCGCCGATCGTCTCGTACAGCGCCTTCAACGGTTGATCGCACGCCATGCGTATGCGACGGCGGGCGACGGCCGCGGAGTAGAGCACGACCCATGCCAGGCCGGCCATCAACAAGCCGGCGATGATCGTGATCAGCACGACGCCCCACTTGTTGCTCGTCAACGTGGTCACCAACTTGGCGGCGGTGCTGGCGATGCCGGACAGGAACGCACCGCCGAGCAGAAACGTCGGCAAGCCGAGCGGTTCGCCCTTGAAGCCCTTCTCGACTTGATAGGCGTTGATCCGTGCCCGGCGCAGCATGACGTGCTCGGGGCTGCCCCACACGCTGTTCGCCTCGCGCCGTTCGTAGAGCTTGCGGATCCGATCGATGATCGTGTTCTGATGGCTCTTCACGATCCAGCGCGTCGCTTGCTGCACGGCCCATTGCGCAACGGGCGCCAACGGCCCGATCTTTGGCATCGTCGCGTTGCGAGCACCGTTGCGATCGAGGACCTCGATCGAGCGCATCGCCAGCCGATGCGCCTCTTCGAACCGGTCGGGGCGCCACAACGGTTGGGTCTTGGACAGCTCGGCAACGATCTCTTGCTCGACCTTGCCCCGTGCGCCGATCTCTTCCAAGAACTTGCCGGCTTCTTCGGGGTTGTCGGCCCGCAAGATCCGCAACGCGTCGAAACGGTCGGTGAGCTCGTCAAGGACGAGGTTCTTGTCGTGATGATGCGGATGCTCTGCACTGGGCGCCGATGCCGGGTCGATGCCGCTGTCGGCGCCCGGCTGGTCGTGGGTGGTCTCGCTCATCGAGGCGCAACGGTACTCATCGTCGGGGCATCAACCCGACGTGGCAGCATCGCGTCATGGCAATCACCGTGTGCACGCTTGACTGTCCCGACACCTGCTCGATCGATGTGACCGTCGAGGCCGGGCGGATCACAAAGGTCGATGCCGCGCCCGGCAACCCGATGACCGACGGTTGGATCTGCGCCAAGGTGAAGCACCACGCGCAGCGCGTCTACAGCCCTGAGCGCGTCCTAACCCCGCTCGTGCGCGTCGGTCCGAAGGGCGCTGGCGAGTTCGTGCCGTGCTCATGGGACGAGGCGCTCGATCGGGTCGAGGCGGCGATGCGCGACGCCATCGCGACGCACGGGCCGGCGAGCATCGTGCCGTACTTGTACAACTCCTCCGGTGGCGTGCTCGGTGGCCCGGCGCTGGCTGAGCGGTTGTGGCGACGGCTCGGTGCGTCGAAGGTCAACGACACGATCTGCGCCGCCACTGCCGGTCAGGCGTACACCGACATCTACGGCTCGATGTTGCCCGCCGATCCGATGGACGTCGTCCACAGCCGCTTCGTGCTCGTCTGGGGCGCGAACCCGACGGTCTCCAACGTCCACTTCGCGCCGCTCGTGCAGCAGGCCGTTCGTGACGGCGCGACGCTCGCCGTCGTCGACCCGCGGCGTACCGCCGTCGCTGCCCGTGCCCGCTACCACCTCGCACTGCGGCCGGGCACTGATGTCGCGCTGGCGTTGGCGATGACGCGCCATCTCGCCGTCAACGATCTCATCGACCGCGCCTTTCTCGCCGAGCATGTCGACGGTGTCGACGCGTACTTGGCGAACGCCGAACACTGGACGTTGGATCGCGCAGCCGGTGTGTGTGGCGTGCCGGCAACCATGATCGCCGAAGTGGCCGAGGCCTACGTGTCGACGAAGCCGGCACTGTTGCGGATGGGTTGGGGGTTGGAGCGCAACCGCAACGGCGGCTCGGCGTGCCGGTCGGTGCTGGTGTTGCCGTTGTTCTGCGGGCACTTCGGCGATGTCGGCTCCGGCGTGATCACGAGCTTGTCGAAGGCGGCGCCGGTCGATGCGTCACTCGCCGATCCTGAGATCGATCGGGCGATGGTCGCCGCCGCCGACGCGGCTCGCCGTCAGGTGAACATGAACTCGCTCGGTGCGCTGCTGTGCCGCGAGCTCGACGAGACGCCGGTGGCGTTGCTGTTCGTGCAAGGCGCGAACCCGGCGGCGATGAACCCGGCACAGACGAAGGTGCTGCGCGGCCTCGGACGCGACGACCTGTTCACCGTCGTCCACGAGCAGGTCCTCACTGACACGGCGCGCTACGCCGACATCGTGCTCCCGGCGACGACGCACTTCGAGGTCGACGATCTCAAGAAGTCCTACGGCAGCTACGTGCTGCAGCGCGCTCGCCCCGTGATCGATCGCGTCGGCGAGTCGCGGACGAACGACGAGGTGACGTGCGCGTTGGCGTTGCGGTTCGATCTTCCGGCAACCGTGTTCGATCCCGACGCCGCCCGCCAGATCGACGCCATCCTCACCGATCGGCCCCTCGACGAGCCGCACGTGCTGCGTGCGCCGGGCACGACCGTCGGCTTCCGCGACACGTTCCCTAGCTTCGAAGATCGACGCGCTCGTTTGCACCATCCTGATTCCGAGCTGCCGCTCCCTCGTTATCGTGCCCTTGAGAGTTCGTATCCGTTGGCGCTGTTGTCACCGGCGACGCACAAGACGATCAACTCGATGTTCGCCGAATTCGACGCCGCCGATGCTGTCGTGCACATCCATCCCGACGATGCCGCGTTGCGTGGGATAGCCAACGATCAGCGTGTACGGGTGTGGAACGACGTCGCGTCGATCGTGCTCCCGGCGCGCCTCGACCGCGACCTTTCTGCTGGTTGCTGCGTCGTGCCCAAGGGTCTATGGCTTCGACACGTAGAAGGGAACCTGACAGCCAACGCGTTGGCGCCTGACGAATTGTCCGATCTCGCCGGTGGCGCGTGCTTCAATGACGCCCGGGTTCAGATCGGCGCAATCGAGTGATCGTCGCCGGCTGACCCACCCGCCACCTACCAGGGAGTAGCAAGACACATGGCAGTTGCTAAGAAGGGTCTCATCCAAGAGTTCAAGGAGTTCATCGCCACCGGTGATCTCGTCAAGATCGCCGTCGCGTTCATCATCGGCGGTGCCGTGGGCACCGTGGTGACGTCGTTCGTGAAGAACATCGCGATGGGCATCGTCGGTCTGTTCGTCAAGTGCACGGACATCACGGACGCCAAGGGCGACGTGACCAAGAACTGTTCGGGCCTCGTCGGCAAGGGCTGGAGGAGCGTCAAGTGGGGCGACTTCCTGAACGACGTCGTGACGTTCCTGATCATCGCCATCGTGGTCTTCTTGCTCGTCAAGGCGTACCGCAAGATGGTGCCGGACAAGGTCGAAGAAGCAGGCCCGTCGGAGACCGATCTGCTCAAGGAGATCCGCGACTCGCTGAAGGCGCGCTGATCGCACTTCGATAGCTCGGCGGAACAGCAGACGGACGGCTCGGGCGGGCCGTCCGTCTGCGCGTCTATCTCAGGGCGCGAATGGGACGGCGCGGACGTCGCCGACGGGCTTGCCGTGGCCGAGGATGGCGACGTCGGCGACGGCGCGGAACTCATCGCTCATCTCGATGCCGAGCGCGTCGAACGCCTGCACGAGCACCGCTGGTCGTGCCCGCCACGCGCCGTCGTCGATCTTCAACGCTACGGCCCGACCGTCGTCGGTCGCCGCCGCGTAGACGCCCTCTGCACCATCCTTGGCGATCAGCGTTGGCATCGCTTGCACGAATCGCGTCACATCACGACCGCGCCCGCCGACGAGGTCGGGGTGACGACGGATCGCCGTCGCCACGGCATGCTCAGCTGAGCCCGGCGTACCCAGCGCGATGGCGCGAAAGGCTCGTGCCAAACCGAGGAGCGACAACGCGTGTGCGGGCGCACCGCAGCCGTCGACGCCGACGAGCGCGACGGGCTCGCCGGCGACGCGGGCCACGGCCGCGCCGATCGCGACTTGCAGCGGATGGCTCGGATCGAGGTACCCATCCGTCGGCCAACCGTTCACGACGCACGTCGCGAGCATGCCGGCGTGCTTGCCCGAGCAGTTCTGCAACAAGGGGCTCGGTGAGCCACCGGCGGCGATGATGTGCCGCGCCGCGTCGACGTCGAGCGGTAGGTCGGCCGTGTTGTCGAGCTGCGCTTCACGCAGGCCGTAACGGGCGAGGATGGCGCGCACTCGATCGAGATGCATCGGCTGACCGGAGTGGCTGGCGATGACAAGTGCCAACAGCTCGCTCGGAAGATCGAGTCCGGCCTCGACCATCGCGAGTGCCTGCAGCGGCTTGTTCGATGAGCGGCCGAACACCGCGCCGTGCGTCTCACCGATGTCGAGGGCGAGCGCGCCGTCGCCAGACAGGCCGACAACATGGCCGTGATGGCGGCTCTCGATCAGACCAGATCTGGTGACGACAGCGACGACGGGCACGGCCGCGCACGCTACGTCGCCGCCAGCCGCGCCGCCGCCAGCCGCACCGCCGGCCGCACCGCCGGTTGGCCTCGACATCACTCGGAAAAGGCGCGAGCGCCGGCCACCAACGGTGCGACGAGCGCGTCGTCGCCGTCGATGGCGATGGCAAGCGCGTCGGGTTCGAGCAGCCGACCTGCCATCCGGCAAAAGGGCGCGGCCATGGCAACGACGACGACGTCGGCGTCGCCGCGAGCCGAGCCGGCGCGATCGCGATCGCGATCGAGTGGTACGAGCCACGTTCCGCCGCCGTCGCTGAGCAGAACCAGTCGGCCGACACGGCCGGGGACAGCGACGCCGGTGACGGCGATGCCGAGCGGGATGAACCTCGCCGACAGATCGCACATCAGGTCGAGACGGGCGGCGTCGGGGTCGACCCAGTCGCGTCCGACAGCGGCTCGCACGTCGTCGGTGTGCATCCACAGCTCGAAGGCGCGGGCAAGGATCCGATCATCGAGCGTCGTGTAGCCGTCGCTCACAAGCCACGATTCGGCCGGCACGGCAGCAGCGGCGGTGATCAGCGCACCAGCGGAGGTGCGCAACGCGTCGACGGTGGCGTCGACATGCAGCGCGCCCAACGCGTCGATCAACGGCTCGGACAGACCCCAGTGATCGCTCCTCGCGGACACCGGGTCAGGGTTCGGGACGCCGAGCTCGGCTGCCGCGACATGGCGGAGCTGGGCGGCCTCGTGGGCGAGCAGATCACGCACCGGGCGCCCGAACGAGGTCGCCTCCTCCCAATCGGTGCCGGCAAGTTCGTCGAGGAGGACCTCGAGCTCGCACCACTGGCGCACGAACGCTTCGAGGGCCGTGATCGGTGCGGCCGGCCGCAGCAGGCTGCGCCGGTCGGGTCGGGTCACCAGCGCAGCGTCAGTGATGCGATCGCGGACGCGCACCGGCGTGTCGCTCGAGCCATCGCCGAGCGCGGTCACGGCGATCATCAGCCGGCGAGCGCGCCGCTCGACGTCAGGGTCGCCGGCGACGAGCTCGTCGACCGCGGCTTGCTCCAAAGGCGTAAGGGCGTCGAGTGCCCATGCGGCGAGAAGGTCGTCGTCCGCGCCGCTGGTCATGGTCGCTGTTCGTCGTCGACTGCCCACCCGGATCACTCGCGTTGCGCGTCCGGGCTGCCGATGCCTTCGTCACGTGCGGTACGTTCGCCGCCATGAAGGTGCCGCTCACCGTCCTCGACTTCCTCCGCCGGGCCGAGCTGGTCTACGGCGACCGCATCGGCTTGATCGACGAACCCGACCAACCGGCGCCGAGTTGGGGCGAGTTGACCTGGCGAGAAGTCGCCGAGCGGGCCCGAGCACAGGCCGCGGCGCTCGACGAGATGGGCGTCGGCGTCGGCGAGCGGGTGGCGATGATCAGCCACAACTCGGCGCGCCTGTTCACCTCGTTCTACGGCGTCTCGGGCTACGGCCGCGTCCTCGTTCCGATCAACTTCCGTCTCGTCGCCGAGGAGGTGCAGTACATCGTCGAGCACTCCGGCTCGAAGATCTTGCTGATCGATCCCGAGCTGGAAGACGCGATGGGGCCGGTGCGCTGCGAGCGCAAGGTCATCATCGGCAAGGCCAGCGACGACGAGTTCTACCGCTTCGGCGTCGAGCCTCGCGCTTGGGATCCAGACGAGGACGTTGCGGCGACGATCAACTACACGAGTGGCACGACGGCGCGTCCGAAGGGCGTCCAACTCACCCATCGCAACCTGTGGATCAACGCCGCGACGTTCGGCTGGCACATGGGCGTCGACGATCGCGACGTCTACCTGCACACGCTGCCGCAGTTCCACTGCAACGGTTGGGGCATGGTCTACGGCGTGACGGGGATGGGCGGCGAGCACGTCGTGCTGCGCAAGGTCGACGGCGCCGAGATCCTGCGCCGCGTCGACCGCCACGGCATCACGTTGCTGTGTGGCGCGCCGGCCGTCGTCAACATGATCCTCGATGCTGCGGCGACGTGGACGGGAACGATCCCCGGTCGCGGCCGGACGCGGATGGTCGTCGCCGGCGCGCCACCGCCGACGCGCACGATCGAGCGGATGGAGACCGAGCTGGGTTGGGAGTTCGTCCAGATCTACGGCTTGACCGAGACCTCGCCGTTGTTGACGATCAACCGGCGTCGCGCCGAGTTCGATGGTCTCACCGCAGCCGACCGGGCGCAACGCTTGGGCCGCGCCGGCGCGCCGGCGATCGGCATCGAAGTCAAGATCTCCGACCAAGGCGAGGTGCTGGCGCGGGGCAACGTCGTGATGGGCGGTTACTGGCAGCAACCCGATGCCACTGCCGACGCCATCCATCCCGACCGCGGTGCCGGCGCCGACTTCTTCCACACCGGCGACGGCGGCAACCTCGACGACGAGCACTACGTGTCGATCTCGGATCGCAAGAAGGACGTGATCATCTCCGGCGGCGAGAACGTGTCGTCGATCGAGGTCGAAGATGCCGTGTTCCAACATCCCGACGTCGCCGAGGTCGCGGTGATCGGTGTCCCCGACGAGCGCTGGGGCGAAATGGTGATGGCGCTCGTCGTCAAGTCGCCGGGCGCGGTCCTGACCGAGGACGAGCTGATCGCGTTCACGAAGACGAAGCTCGCCGGCTACAAGTGCCCGAAGAAGATCGAGTTCCGCGAGGCGCTCGCTCGCACCGCGACGGGCAAGCTACAGAAGTTCAAGCTGCGCGAGCCCTACTGGGCCGGTCAGGCCAAGCTCGTCAACTGAGTCCGTCTCCATCAGGCTGGGGTGCCGAGGTCCATCGTCCAGTAGAGCGAGCCATCGGCGGCCGCGGCCAAGGCCACGCCGATCATCGTGAACCCCGGGGTGAGGATGTTCTTGCGATGGCCGGGAGAGTTCATCCAACCAGTCATCACGCTGTTGGCGTTGGCGTAGCCCATGGCGACGTTCTCGCCGAGTGCCCGCCAGGCGAAGCCCGTGGCGCTGATCCGTTGCGACATCGACGAGCCGTTCGAGCCGGTGTGCGACATCGTGTTGTGGCTCGCTTGGTCGGCGCTGTGCGCGGCCGCAGCCGATGTCAGCTTGCCGCTCACCGTCAACGCACCGAGCCCAGCCTTGGCCCGCTCGGCGTTCGTGAGCGCGACGACCTGGGCGGCAGCCGACGCCGGCCCCGGTGTCGCCGAACCCGCTGGGGGCGGTGCCGGTGCCGGCGAAGGGTCGGGCTCAGGAGCGGGGGCTGGTGCTTCGGTGTCGGGCGCTTGAGCGACCGGCGCCGGCGCGGGAGCTGGCGCTTGAGCCGGTGCTGGCTTGGGCTTCGGCTTGGGCGCAGCCTTGCGCGGCGCCGGAGTGGTGTCGGGCTCCTCGGCTTGCTGCTCGTCGGCCGGCGGTTGTTCGGGTGCCGCCTGGTCGTCGGCCGTGGCCGGCTCCGCCGGCGCCGGCGCCGCTGCCTCGACCGGCGCGGCGGCCGTCGTGGCAATGGTCGTCGTTGCTTCGGTCGCCGGGGGAGCGGCCGGCATCACGGCACGCAACGCGGCGGCCAAGAACGGGGCGCCCAGGACTGAGTCGGCCAGCGCGATGTTGGCCTGGCGCCCGTTGACCGACGGCGCGGTGGTCAGCGTGCGCTGCTCGCAGACGAGGGCAGGCGCGTCCTGACCGCCGCGACACTCGTCGATGCCGATCAGCGCCGAACCAGTCACGGCTCGCGTCCCACATCCACCGAGTGCAAACGCCCCGATCAGCGCGCACGTCGTTGCGCGACGAATGCTCATGTCCGGCTCCCTTTGGTCAGCCGCCCGCCGGATGACAGAACGTCATCATATGACGGTCGGGTTACGAGAGCAACGCGCCGCCAGACTTCTAGGATGAAACGATGAGGCGCTCGGCACGGATGATGGCGGTCGTCGGCGTCCTCGCCCTCGCCGCGTGCGGTTCGGCGGGCCGGGATGCTCAGGTGGTCTCGACCAACCCAGTCCGTCCGAGCCCTGCCGGCGCCGACGGTGGTGTCGTGGGCGGCTCGACATCGTCGACGTCCTCTCCGGCATCGGGCGCTTCGCCGACGACGGGCAAGGGTGCCGGCTCTACCGCCAACCGGCTCAGCTGGTCCGACTGCCCCGATACCGCCGGCTTCCAGTGCGCGACGTTGTCGGTCCCGCTCGACTACGCCACGCCGTCGGGGAAGGCGATCACGCTCGCCCTCAACCGGCGAGCGGCCGACGACAAGGCGAGCCGGATCGGTGCGCTCGTCGTCAACCCGGGCGGCCCCGGCGCATCAGGTCTCGACCTTGCCACCAACCTCGTCGATGAGCTGCCCGCTGAGGTGCTCAAGCGCTTCGATCTCGTCGGTTTCGACCCGCGCGGCGTCGGCGCGTCGACTCCAGTCGAATGCATCAGCGACGCCGACAAGGACCGCGACGTGACCCTTGACGACAAGCCGGCGGCGCGCGCCGATCTCGACAAGCTGATCGACGTGCAACTCGGTGAGAACGCGGCGTGCGCAACGAAGGTCGGCGAGTACCTGCGCCACGTCTCTACGGTCGAGGCCGCCCGCGATCTCGATCAGATCCGCCAAGCGCTCGGCGAGGACAAGCTCACCTACCTCGGCTACAGCTACGGGACGCGCCTCGGTGCCGTCTACACCGAGCTCTTCCCCGGCAAGATCCGCGCCTTCGTTCTCGACGGTGCCGTGAACCCAACGACCGGGCTTGGCAGCGACGACTCCGGCAAACGCGGCTTCGACGACGCGTTCGATCGTTTCGTATCGGCGTGCCGGGCGACTCCGTCATGCCCAGCCGCGCCCGACGCCAAGGCGTTGCGCGATCAGATCCGCGACCAGACGACAGCGGCGCCGATCCCGGCGGCAACGGACGGTCGGAAGATGACGCCGGGCGTGCTCGACGTCGCGGTGAACGCCGTGCTCTACGACCAAGGATCGTGGCCGATGCTGGCGCAAGGTCTTGCCGATGCCAAGGCCGGCGACGCCTCGCTCCTGTTCGCGTTGGCCGATGCCTATATTGGCCGCGACAAGGACGGCACCTACAACAACGAGATCGATGCCTACCAGGCGATCACCTGTGCCGACGACAGCGCACGTCACACCGCCGACGAGGTGCGGGCGGACGCCGCCAAGATCACTGCGTTCCCCGTCGATCCTGACGTCGTCGACAAACTCGGGACCGAGCTTCGGTGT
>Ga0209069_10001943_pt1 | contig 10671 bp, 6 predicted proteins | sample Str013_2_FD_187202 | JGI IMG/M metagenome (GOLD analysis project Ga0209069, IMG submission 187202) | Freshwater sediment microbial communities in response to fracking from Pennsylvania, USA - Straight Creek_MetaG_SC_2013 (SPAdes) (version 2) | ecosystem: Environmental > Aquatic > Freshwater >...
ACATAAATAAAAGTACTTATTTTCACTCACACAAATCAACATAAATATTTAACTGTTATATGAAAAAATTATTTATTTCTCTCCTTTGCTTTTTGATGTTTGCTGTAACATTTGGTCAGAGCGATAAAACATCTATTTCGATTATTCCCGAACCGGTCAGCCTCGTGAAAAGTACAGGCTATTTCCTGCTGCCTAAAAATATCAATCTTGAAAGTCCCGGCAATGCCAACATTGGGGAAGCCGCCAGCATGTTGAAACAAAAGCTATCGGTTGCTACAGGGTACACTGTTACGGTTAATAATAAAGCGACTGCATCTGCCATCCGGCTTGTGTTAAATAAAACTGCAGACAAAGCCATTGGCGCCGAAGGGTATACTCTTTCCATTACACCTAAGGGTATTTTGCTGAAAGCGAACCAGGGCGCGGGATTATTTTACGGCGTTCAAACTTTATTGCAATTATTTCCAAAAGAAATAGAAAGTAAGTCGCCTATAAAGAATATTACCTGGCAGGCGCCTTGTGTAGAAATTACAGACTATCCCCGTTTTGGATGGAGGGGTTTGATGTTTGATGTGTCGCGCCATTTTTTTACCAAGCAGGATGTGAAGGATTTTATTGATAATATGGTGCGGTATAAATTTAATTTATTGCATTTTCACCTCACAGATGACGAAGGCTGGCGGATAGAGATTAAAAGTCTGCCCAGGCTCACTGAGGTAGGTGCATGGAGTGCGAAACGCGTGGGAACATTTGGTGAATTTGCTGCCCCTGCACCCGATGAGCCCAGGAATTATGGAGGATTTTATACACAGGAAGATATCAAAGAACTCATCAATTATGCGAAGGAAAGATTTGTAAACATCCTTCCCGAAGTGGATATACCGGGTCATAGCCTTGCAGCAATAATCGCATATCCTGATTTGTCCTGCACGCCGGGTTCCAACAAGTACGTAGTGCGTTCCGGCGAAAAAATCATGGACTGGCATACCAGCGGCGGGTTTTCTGCCCTTGTAGACAACACACTTTGCCCTGCAAATGAGAAAGTGTATGTTTTCCTGGATAAAGTTTTTACAGAACTGGCCCAGCTTTTCCCTTTTGAATATATACATGTTGGGGGCGACGAATGTGCCAAGAATTTCTGGGAGCAAAGTGATGCGGTCAAGCAATTGATGCAAAAGGAAGGATTGAAAACAATGGAAGAGGTGCAAAGTTATTTTGAGAAACGCGTGGAAAAAATTGTTGAATCGAAAGGAAAAAAATTCATTGGCTGGGATGAAGTGCTGGAAGGCGGACTTGCGCCAAATGCAGTTGTGATGAGCTGGCGTGGCATCAAAGGCGGTATCGAAGCTGCTAAACTGGGACATGAAGTGGTGATGAGCCCAACGACTTTTGTTTATATTGATTATATGCAAGGCGACCACATCATTGAACCGCCGGTGTATGCCACATTGCGCCTGAAAAGATCCTATGAATTTGAACCGGTTCCGGATGGCGTGGATCCAAAATTTATCAAAGGCGGCCAGGCTAATTTATGGACCGAGCAGATTTACAACACGCGGCATTTGCAATACATGGTATGGCCCCGTGGTCTTGCAGTTGCGGAATCCGTTTGGTCACCCAAAGAAAAAAAGAACTGGAACAGCTTTGCCAAAAAAGTGGAAACAAATTTTGGGAGAATGGATATTGAGCAGGTAAAATATGCCCGTGCTATGTTTGATCCGATATTCAACACCAAGAAAGATGCAAAAGACTCTTTGCTGGTCGAACTATCCACAGAAGTGGAAGGACTGGATATCTATTATAGCTTTGACAATTCTCACCCCGATAATTTTTATCCTAAATATTCAACTCCATTATCCATTCCGAAAGAAGCAGTGATGCTGAAGGTGGTCACTTATCGCGGCGGTAAACAGATAGGAAGACAAATAGACATGCCCATCAGTGAGCTGCACCGGAGAGCTTCCGGAAAAAACAATGACTAGAGGTTCTGATTAGAATGATTTTCTATATGCTGGTTTATAGTTGAAGTTTTTTTTCGCGCAGAGCTAACAGAGAAAAAGAGAATTTATCTCCTTTTCTCTGTTAGCTCTGCGCGAAATTCATTCCATTTCAAAAACTCCCGGTTCGCAGGATTCACCGCGGGGAATGCTATTCCCGAAAAAATCTTTTCCCCCAATATCAAGATGAAATAATTTTTTCAGGTTCACTCCCTTATTTCTCAGTGTAGAATTTGCGGGTAATTGAAAATAAAAAAGTTTTTGGAGGAGCAGTGGATTGTTCAATGTTGGACTGACAGGATTTATGAACTCGGGATTCACATTTGTGCCGATTATGTTCTCATTCAACTTTTCATTGCCCGAACTGTTTGCCCATTTTGCGAAATCAGTGTTGCCGTTAAGTTTGAAACCTGATTGGCTAGACCACCAGGCATTGCCATAAAATTGTTCGTTCATTATTTTGCCCCCGGTCATCATTTCATCTTTTGCAACAAAAATATTATTGAGGAATAAAAAATGGCTGTTAGCATATTCTTCCGGAATAACACCCAGCACATATCCCTTGCTGTTATATAAGACATTATTATAAAAAAAGCAATCATGGAACTGGTTGCTGTCTTTGCTGCCATTCCACCACAATACGCTGGCTCCATGAGAAGTAGTGTTTCCGTCATTGAAACTGATATTATAGCGGAATGTATTGTGGTGCCATGGAGTGGCGCCACTGAATTGGAAAATGCCATATCCATATCCTTCGTTTTCATAAGACAGGTTATACTGCACAATGGAATTTGTAACACCTCCGTCCAGATCAAAGCCTCCTCCATCCATGGCGCCGGGAGCAGTGCGGTTGCGAAATGAAATGCATTGCTGGATAATTATAGAATCACTTTCCCAGGCCCAGATACCAACGGGGCCATTGCCTTTGCGCGGCATATCCCAGCCATTGTTGGTGGCCGTGCAAAATTCAATCAATGCATGGGTTACCAAGCCAATCACAATCCCGTTGCCGCTGTGATTATTGAATATAGTAGGATCACCGGGATTATTCTCCGCCCTGCAATACCCGATATAAATGCGGTGATTGGTAAATTTTGGGAACTGATCGCCCTGAACGGATATTCCTGCAAAGCCATTATCATGCGCATAAATATGCTTAAGTTGAATATCCGAACAATTTAGGATTTCAACACCCGACTTCTGAAACCCGCTGACATCAACCTGGTTAATTTCGATATTGCTGGCATTTGAAACAAGCATCCCCCGGCCTTCATTGCCATTTTTTCGCCCATCGCCTTTTATTACCAGATTTTTTATGATCACATGCCTGCTTTTGTTTACCTGTATAGCAGTTTCGTTTCCGCCATCAATAACTGCTTTTCCATTATCGTACGAGCTGATGATAATGGGTGCTGTGGCAGTTCCTGTATCCAGCATATCCAATTTAAAAGATCCTTTGAATTGATTCCCTCCTCTCAGGTAAACAGCATCTCCGGGGTATAATTGCAGGTGATTTAATGGTTCTAGCGTTTGCCAGGGTTGAGTGATTGTGCCCGGATTACCGTCGCTACCAGATGAACTTATATAAAATTTTTTCTGAACCGAGGTTGATTGTGCCGACAGCATATTAATGCCGGGTACTGTCAAAAAAAACACCCATAATATAACATGGAAGAAATAAAATTCGCTTCGATTATACATGGGATGACACAATGAGCATCCAAGCTACTACATTTTACATACGCCTGCAAGGCAGAATCATTGGTTTGAAGGTACCTTCTTGTGAATTAACATACAATGCAGCAAGGAGTATCTATCCACTACTTATTAACAGGGCAAAGATGAATTAAGCATTTTAACGTAGGTTTGCCGAAAGACCACAAACATTATAGCCTGTGCGATTAAAGAGCCTAGAAATCAAGGGTTTCAAAAGTTTTCCCGACAAAACCAATATTCTTTTCAATGAGGGTGTAACCGGTATCATTGGCCCGAATGGCTGCGGCAAAAGTAATATCGTCGACAGCATCCGATGGGTGATCGGCGAACAAAAGATAAGTCACCTCCGTTCCGAAAATCTTGAGAGCCTGGTATTCAACGGATCCAGGAGTCGTTCTGCCTCCGGGTTGGCGGAAGTCAGCCTAACATTCGAAAATACAAAAAACTTATTGCCCACCGAATTCACCACGGTTACCATCACACGTAAATTTTATAAAAGCGGGGAAAGCGAATATCGCCTCAATGATGTTTCATGCCGACTGAAAGATATTCAAAACTTATTCATGGATACCGGTATCTCCACCGATAGCTATGCCATTATTGAACTCGGAATGGTGGATGATATCATCAAGGACAAGGAAAACAGCCGGCGTCGTATGTTGGAACAGGCAGCAGGTATTTCAATTTATAAAACCAGGAAGAAAGAAGCCAGGCAGAAACTGGATGCAACAGAGCAGGACCTTGCACGAATAGAGGATTTGTTATTCGAGATCAATAATCAGCTGAAGAGCCTGGAAAACCAGGCGAAAAAAGCAGAGAAATATTACGAAATAAAAAAAGAATACCGGGAGCTGAGTATTGAACTGGCAAAAGCTGCATTGGAAGGATTTAATATTACGTATAAGGAATTGCATAGTCAGTCAGAAACAGAAACGGATAAAAGGATTCAGATCGAAGCTGAAATTGCACAGCAGGAAGCTATATTGGAAGGAGAAAAATTGGGCTTTATCGAAAAAGAAAAAGGATTGCAGGCAATGCAACAGTTGTTCAATGAACGTGTGCAGCATCTGCGGAATAAGGAGAATGAAAAAAATCTTATCACCCAAAGGTTGGATTTCCTCGAAGAGAAAAGAAGCAGCTTGGAAGAATTTTTGCAAAAAAGTGAAGGACAGGTTAATGGATTGGCAGAAAGTATCATTTTTACAGAGCAACAGGCAGGCGAGGAAGAAAATAAATTGAACGATCTGCAAAATAACCTGGCATCACTAAAAATATCTGTTGATGAAACGCGCCTTGTATTTGATCAGCACAAACTCGCCATTGATGGTTTACGCAATGAGAACACACAGGTGCAGCGCAACCAGTTTGAAGCGGAAAAAAACATAGCCATTGCCGATACATCTATTCAAAACCTGCAGCAAGGTATCGAACAATTGGAGGAAGAAAAAGCCAGCCGCGACAGTCAGTTGAAGCAATTGGAAGAAGAGAAATTGGTTAAACAAAAAGAATTGCAAACCAAAAGAACCGATCTCAGCCAGTTACAGGAACATCATGAAAAGACAAAAGAACAGATAGCGCAGACGCAGGAGCGATTGGAAGAATTGCGGCAGTTGCTGGCGGATGAAAATCGCAAATTTGATGCGCGTAAAAATGAGCATGATTTATTGAAGAGCCTTATCGATTCCATGGAAGGATATCCGGAGAGTGTTAAATTCTTGCATAAAAATCCCGACTGGAACCATACTGCCCCGATTTTATCTGATATTATTTATGTAAAAGAAGAATTCCGCGCTGCAGTAGAAAACGTACTTGACCCTTACCTAAATTATTATGTGGTGAACAACCTTGAGGAAGGTCTGCGAGCCGTGCAATTACTGGATGCACATAAAAAAGGGAAAGCTAATTTTTTCCTGCTGGATAAATTTGCGGGGTTTAATGAACCAGTGCACCAAGCGCCCGATGGGACCATCCCTGCCATCAGCGTGATTGAAGTGGATCGGCAATATCATCAACTGGCGGCACATTTGTTAGGCAATGTGTTTATAGCCGAAAACGACCTTTCACTCGAATGGTTTGATGTAGCACCACGCAATGGTTCGGTTATTTTGGAGAAACACGGCAAATATGTTAAAGGGAAATATTCATTAACAGGAGGAAGTGTTGGATTGTTCGAAGGCAAAAAGATTGGTCGCGCAAAAAATCTTGAAAAACTCAGCGAAGAAATTTCTGCTCAAGACATTATTGTAAACCGGTTGCGCGCAGATATCCAGTCCAGGAACAATGAGGTGATCAGTTTTAATGAGCAATTGAAGGAGCAGGCAATCAAGCAAACGCAGGAAGATATTAATCATTTGATCAACCATGTTTTTTCATTGGAAAATAAAATGGAGAACTTCCATGCTTCACAGCTGGCTTCTCAAAATCGCATTGCGGAATTGCAATTGAGCCTGCAGGATACCGTAGGATCCATTGAAGGGATACGTAATGAATGGCAGCAATTGCGCAGCCACATAAACGACCTGCGGGAAAAAATACATATTGCTGAAGAGGATTATAAAACAGCTGAAATAAATTATAGCAGTTCCTCTGAAAGCTACAACGAATTCAATTTGCAGGTGGCGAGGCAATATAGCAGGATTACGGCACTGAAACAGGAACTCGAATTCAAAAACAAACAGCTAAGCGATTTGCGGAGCCAGATTGAAACCAATCAATCGCAACTGAATCAAACCAGCGAAAGCATTGCGGAAAGCCGGCATTTATTCGATGTATCAGAAAAAGAACTGGTTGAATTATTACATAAAAAAGAAGATGAGGAAAGGGCATTGAATGAGGCCGACCAGGCTTATTATAACCTGCGCAATGTATTGAGCGAAAAAGAAAGCGAATTGCGGCATAAGACAAAACAAAAAGAACAGGTTGAACATTTGCTTAGCGAGATAAAAGATAAGATCAATGAATTGAAGTTACAGCTTGCAGGTATGAAAGAGCGTTTGAACGTAGAGTTCAGAATTAACCTGGATGATATCATCGACCAGCCCCGAAGCGGGGAGGTTCCTGTGGATGAGTTGCAGGAAAAGGCAGATCGGATGAAAAAAAGACTGGAAAATCTGGGGGAAATAAATCCTACAGCTGTTGAAGCTTTCCAGGAAATGAAAAAGCGTTTTGAATTCATCACAGAACAAAAAAATGACCTGGTGAATGCAAAGGATAGCCTGATGCAAACCATTCAGGAAGTAGAAGCAACGGCCAACCAACAATTCCTTGATACTTTTAATAAAGTGCGGGATAATTTTCAGAAGGTATTCAAAGCATTGTTTACGGATGAAGACACTGCCGATATGATACTGGAGAACCCTGAAAACCTGGCTGAATCAGGCATTGATATTATTGCCAAACCCAAAGGGAAGCGGCCTTCTTCTATTACGCAACTGAGCGGAGGTGAAAAAACTTTGACAGCAACGGCATTGCTTTTTGCTATTTATCTTATAAAACCTGCTCCGTTTTGTATACTCGATGAAGTGGATGCGCCGCTGGATGATGCGAACGTAAATAAGTTTACAAATATGATACGGCAGTTCAGCGAAAATTCCCAGTTCATCATTGTTACCCACAACAAAATGACGATGAACAGTGTGGATGTGATCTACGGAGTAACTATGCAAGAACCCGGTGTGAGTAAACTGGTTCCCGTGGATTTTCGAAATTTAAATTAGTCTAAGCCGGGATTTTAGAGGATTCTCCTGATTTAACTGAATTGTTTTGAGAGATTTTATAATTGAAATATTTCATGACATCTTGTGCAATCAGAAAAATCGCCAATAATCCCGGTTCAGATTGTTTACTCTTTTTCAAACACCAACATCGGGTACTCACCCTTCAATCCGCAAACCTCAGGTTCATTTTCTTCTTTTTGATAAACCTTTTCCAGTATTTGTTTGCCGAATAACCAGGAGTGAATATAATAGCGCATAAAATGCACACTCAGCGAGCGCCATACTTTTAGCTGGTAAGGAGGAAGATTTTGTTTGAAATATTCGGGAGGGTGCGCGTAAAAATAAAGCCTTCTTTCTGCCCCTTTTGTTCCAGTGAGTTTGCCAATGCCATCGAGGATGCGGTTTTTGATAAACACAAAACCCCTGAAAGGAAGCATCCAGAAATTCATCCAGGGCGAATGTTTGAACCAGTCGTATACTACCACGCCTTTTCCTTTCGGAGCAAGCACGCGATACAATTGTTTGATGGCGGTTACCTGCTCGTCTTTGGGAATATGGTAAATTGTATTCAACGAAACGAATCCATCCATCACGCCATCCTTGAAAGGGAGATTGGTGATATCACACAGAATACATAATCCTTTTGATTGTAATTTTCTTTTTGCTTCACTCAGCGCCTGGAAAGAAAAATCTACGCATACCCGGTATTGATAGTTTGCGGAATACTGAAGATAATCGGTGTACTGCAATGCACCAGAAGCTGCATCCAGCATATATTTCCCAGAAGGATTCAGAAAGCGGCTTACCCGGTCATGGCATTTTTTGAGATAATCTTTGGATACTTCGCGCAGATCCTCATAAATAACCGCATCTTCATAATTACCGGCTTCATCGGCAAACCATCCCCGCTGGTCATAAAAATTTTTCACCAGTTTTTTGTCATCACTGATGGTATCAGGAATGATCTTTTGTTTATCATCTGTAACTGCCAGGTCCTTTAATAGCAGCACAATTTCTTTAATAATGGGATAAATATAGGTATTGGCGGTTGTGATGAGTCCCTGCTGCAAGGGTTCACTAAAAGGTTTGCCGTCTGCCTGCCAAAGCTGACCCTGTGCAATTTTGTTATTGAGTGTACTGATTTCTTCCGGTTGCAGGAGGCGAAGATCGGCTCCGGTAATAGGGCACTTTAGAATTGCTATCCATTCCATAAGAGTAATTGAGGTATAGGGTTTAAGGTTTATTGTTTGAGGTGTGGGGCTTGAGGTGTAAGGTTGACATGCCTTACACCTCAAGCCCCACACCTTACGCCTTTTCTAGCGCGCTAAAATAGTCCACGGCTTTCAATTAGGCAAATCAGTTCATAAAAATCACCATTTTAATCGGGCAATTCTTCCATTGGCCCCTGCCAGGAAAATAGTTTTGCCTTTTTTGGCCTTTTGACAAACATGAAAGCCGGCAGAGGAGATATAACGCCAGTTTTTACCACCATCTTCTGAAACGTCAACACCGGAAGTGCCACAACATATAAGTTTATTTTCAGTGATGTACTCAACGCAACTTCTGTAGCCATGAGGAGGTGTAGCTGCGTTCATGAAACGACTCTTATCATGTAAGGAGAAAAGAATGCAATTGGTTTTGCTCATTGTATCCCTGGTAAAATCTCCACCTACAATAATCGCATCGCCGGATTTTTCATTTATACTGATTGAATTTGCTCCCTCTGTTTGCTGTCCCTGGATAATATTTAAATCATGAGGAGCATTATCAAAAAATAATCTCGATTTTTTCCCGCCGGTTACAAATAAAAAACTTGCTATTGCTTCATTTTTGTTCCATAACATTTTAATATTGCTTCCACTGGATGCGAATAGCGCTTCACCTTCAAAAAGCTGCGCAGTATTGCTGTCAATCTTCCATGTTGCTCCCTGGTTTTCTGTATGTGCGATGAAGACTTTATTATTGATTGGATCGCCGATAAGAACACCGCGGGTATCGTCATAAAAATCCATCGCATCTAAAAACATTCCCTTTGTTGAATCAGAAAAAACGGTACTCCATGTATTGCCGCCATCTGTTGTTTTTAAAATAAATGCCGGTTCTGACACTGCCATGATGATGGCCGTTTGTGCGTCAAAAGCTTCGATATCGCGGAAATCTTTTTTTTCAAAATTTTTTACTGTTATCCATTGCCATGTATTGCCGCCATCAACAGATTTCCCAATGGCGCCATTGCTGCCACTAACCCAAATGATTTTGTCGTTCACTACACTGAGTCCGCGAATGGATATTTTGTTATTGTTCGTGAGGATTTCAATCTGTTGCGCTGAAATCTGTGTACAGCATAATGCAGCAAATAGCAGGGAAATCAGGCATTTCATCGGGCTCGTTAATTATTGGAGATATGTTTTTTGAATTCCGCTAATTCGGTTATTCCCTGCTTTCTCCATATTTCCTGTCCGTTTTTATAGACAATGAAAACAGGAAGTGCTTCTATATTTAATTCTCTCATCACGTCAGTATGCACGCCGGCATCAACTTTCACCAGTTTATATTGAGCGCCAATATCTTTTTGAAGTTGTTCCATTACCGGCCCCATTTTTTTACAGGGTGGGCACCATTCGGCGCCGAAATCTACAAGTGTTGTTCCGGTTTTACTTATTTGGGATTGATATTCCTGTATGGTCATTTGTTTTATATTGGCAGCGCCTTCCAATGGGAAAGAAGCAATTTTCCATGCACTGATCCCTCCTTTTAGTTCCAGTACTTTATCAAAACCATTTTCCCTCATCCATTTTGCAGCCGCTGCGCTTCTTGATCCACTCAGGCAGTAGATATAAACAGGTTTTATTTTGTCCAGGTATTTTATTCTATCCATAAACTGCTCGCGGTTATTCCAATCTGCAAGCAGGGAATGTTGTATGTGCCCGCTTTGATATTCCCCAGCAGTGCGTACATCCAATACCTGCACATTTTCGCGACTGATTTCATTTTTAAAATCTGCAGGCAGTAAAGAGGTATTGGTTTGACCGGAGCAGCCACTGGAAATTATTAGCGAAAGAGGAAGTATGTAGCGAATCATAATTAAAATGATTAGTGAGGATTTTTACGAAATGTAAAAATAAACTAAAGAAACATAATAGAACAATGATTAAAAGATTGGTAATGTGTCTCAGGTAGAAAATAGCTGTTCATTGAACTTGTTATTCATATCACTATGTGCATCTATGTTTCTATGCCCT
>Ga0209069_10001944_pt1 | contig 10666 bp, 10 predicted proteins | sample Str013_2_FD_187202 | JGI IMG/M metagenome (GOLD analysis project Ga0209069, IMG submission 187202) | Freshwater sediment microbial communities in response to fracking from Pennsylvania, USA - Straight Creek_MetaG_SC_2013 (SPAdes) (version 2) | ecosystem: Environmental > Aquatic > Freshwater >...
GTCCATCAGCATCGCAATGCGCAGCTTCGTCCCGACCCCGTCGGTGCTCGAAGCGAGCATCCGCCAGATGGAGACGACGATCCTGGGGCGCATACGGGTGGCGTTCGACGACAGTCAGTCCGAGCCGGCCATTCGCATCCGCGTCGAGCCGGCGGTCGACGCGACCTCCGTCCCAGCCGCCACGCTCACGCTGAGATGCATCACGCTGCCGTCGATCGTGACCGGCAGCTCGAACTGCTGGCTTTGACTGGTCTCCAGCACGGCCAACAGCCTTCCGAGCAGGGCCGGCGTCATCAATTGATGCTTGAGCTCCGACAGATAGGACCATTGCAGATCGTCCGCCGGGCGGCCCAAGAGGCGCAGCGCCCCGGAATTGAACGCGACGATCTGGAAATCGAACGGTACGCCGGCGGCGTCGCGCACGGCCGCGAGCGCCAGGATGCCTTCTTGCGTCGATCGGAAGATCGTATCGATGAGATTGAACGGAGTTCCGACCTCCGAAATGTGCACCGCCAGCAGCGTCGATCCCCACCTGCACCAGAGCGGCAGGACCAAGAGCTCGAACGTCTCCACCATGCCGCCGCGCACGCGGCGGGCATGCTCGCTTTCCGGCTGGCCGCTCTTGAGCGCACGCTCGAGCGTCGCCGTCAGCGGACCGGAGAATTCCTTGGGCAGCTGCGCTATGTGCTTGTGATCGGTATCGGGACCCAACCAATCACGAATGCCGTGCCCACAACGCAGCACCTTGAACGTATCCGACGACTGCCCCTCCACCACCAGCAGCCGATCGGCCAAGCGGCCAAGGCTGCCGAGAACGATGTCCTCGTACGGCGGGAGCGTCTTTCCCGGCACGATCCCGGCTTGCCATTTCCGACGAAAGATCGCGGCCTCGATCGAGCACGCAGGCGGAATTTGATCTGCCTTGAGTAACGCCGACATGCCGCCCCATGCGTCAATTTTTGCAGTTGTTGGCCGCACTTATAGGCATGGCGCACTTAAGCGAAGTTAAAAGCTGTCGCCGTCACAGAGTGACAATTTTATGACACGGCGTCGGGTGCGAATTCATAACGCGCATCCGATGCGGCCGGCACCGCATCGACACTCAGGATAGGAGCAATATCGTAAGATTGTAGATCGCATGGATGGCAATCGGCGCGCGGATGCTCTGCCCGACATGCCGCGCGGCTGAAAGAATGATAGCGACCGGAAGCAAAACAAACGGCGCGCCGATGCCGTTGGCGATTTGCGCCACAAGCCAGATTCCGCCTGTGAGCATGGCGGTGGACTGGACGTCCCAGGTTTGCGAAGCGTTGACGATATATGCACGTCGAGGTGGCGGGCGACAAATGAGGAAATGGATCTCAGCCGCGAAGGTTGTGCGGGAACCCGCGCGACATGGCCTCCGTCATTCTGCCTTCATCGATTCGTGTCAGACGTGCCTTGCAGCCGCCGCTTCCGCCGGTCCGGGTCATGTAACATAGTAACAATACCACGAGGCCCGCGGTACCCTCGCGGCATGAATGCCGGCGTGCTAGGCTTCTGGTTCGGGACTTCGCCGCTCAATCGAAAATTAACAATCACTGGGAGGACTACAATGCATAGGTCGGTGCGTTTGACCACGCTTACTTCGATGGCGCTGCTCGCTCTCGGCGGGATCGCGCAGGCGCAGCAACAGCCGCCACAGGCGCCAAACATGACCTTCTTCGTCACCAGCAGCGGGCCCGGCAAGGGCGCGGAGCTGGGCGGCCTGGAAGGTGCGGACGCCCATTGCCAGAAGCTCGCCGCAACGGTGGGCGCCGGCGCCAAGACTTGGCGCGCTTATCTGAGCACCAACACCAACCTTGCCGAGCCCACCAAAACGGTCAACGCCCGCGACCGCATCGGCAAGGGTCCCTGGCAGAACTTCAAGGGCGACGTCATCGCCACCAGCGTCGACGATCTCCACAGCGCCAACAACAAGCTCAACCAGGCGACGGGCCTGACGGAGCGGGGCAACAAGCTCCCCGGGGTCGGCTTCACGCCGAACTATCACGACATCATGACCGGCTCGCAGCCGGACGGCACGGCGTTTCCGGGAAACATGAACATGACCTGCGCCAACTATACGAGCAGCCAGTTCGGCAAGGTCGAGGTCGGCCATGTGGATCGGACGGGTCTCGCCGACACCGCGCAAGCCCATTCCTGGAACTCGTCGCACCAATCGCGCGACTGCTCGCAGGAAGGCCTGATCTCGACCGGCGGCAACGGCTTGCTCTACTGCTTCGCCGCGCAATAGCGCCCCTTCCCCTGGCCCGCACGGGCCGGGGTCAATGGAATCGATGCGAGCCGGGTTCACCGGCTCGCGAATCAAAATCTCACGGGAGGACTGAAATGAACACCACCATGCGTTCGTCCATATTGGCGTCAGCGGCGCTTCTCGCCCTCGTGCTGGGCGGGGCTGCGCAGGCGCAAGACGCGGCCAACATGACCTTTTTCGTGACCAGCGAAGGTCCCGGCAAGGGCGGCGACCTCGGCGGGCTCGCCGGCGCCGACGCCCATTGCCAGAAGTTGGCGGCCGCGGCCGGCGCCGGCAGCAAGACCTGGCACGCCTATCTCAGCAGCAGCACCAACGCCGCCAATCCCGGCGCCACGGTCAATGCTCGCGACCGCATCGGCCGCGGTCCCTGGCAGAATGCCAAAGGGGTGGTCATCGCCACCAGCGTCGAGGATCTGCACAGCGCCGGCAACAAGATCAGCAAGGAGTCCGGCCTGACCGAGAAGGGCACCGTCGTCAACGGCGTCGGCGATACGCCCAACCAGCACGACATGCTGACCGGCTCGAACATGGATGGCCGCGCCATGCCCGACAACGTCAATCTGACGTGCAACAACTGGACCAGCAGCAATTTCGGCTCCGCCATCGTCGGCCACGTCGACCGGCGCGGCAATGCCGACACCATCTTCCAGCATCACTGGGGCTCCTCGCATATGTCGCGCGGCTGCACCCAGCCCGACCTGGTCGCCACCGGCGGCAACGGCTATTTCTACTGCTTCGCCGTCAACTAGCAGTCGCGTGGGCAAAATTGCGCGACGCCCCGCGCAATCATCATCGCCCTCCGGGGCAATTTTGCCCACCCTACAACGCGCGGTCTCGTAGGGTGGGCAACGCGCCGGCGCGCTCAAACAGCATGGCACGGCGTACAAGCGCGTTGCCCACGCGTCGGCCCCGGCGGAACAAGCGCGTGGGCAAAGTTGCGCGCGGCCCTGCACAATCGTGCTCGCCATTCAGGGCAATTTTGTCCGCCCTACCCGCCTTGACACGAGCGGCCGGCGGGAGCCGAATGGCTGCAGCATACAAAAACGTGCTTCACCGGAAACGCGAGGAAACGCCATGCGATCACTAGCTCCCAAAAGAATGTTTGGATCTGGAATGCTCGGATTGGGAATGCTCGGATTTGCGATCTTCGCTTCGCCCCTTGCGGATGCCGCGACCCTCGCCGGCACCGTGACCGGACCGGACGGCGCTCCATTCCGGGCCGCTTTCGTGCAGGCCCGCCATGCCGGGCTCAAGATGACGGTCAGCGTGCTGTCCGACAATCAGGGACATTTCTTCGCCGAGAACCTGCCGGCCGGCGAATATCGGGTGCAGGTGCGGGCCGTCGGCTTCAAGACCGATGCGAAGACCGGCGTGAAGCTCACCGCCGATCAGAACGCCTCCTACGATTTCGCGCTGCAGCCCACCATGATCCGCTGGACCGAAATTTCCCAGCTGCAGGGCTACCAGCTGCTGCCCAATGAAAAAGGCAAGGAGACCCTGTTCCAGAATTGCATGAGCTGCCACGGCTTCCAGTCCAAGATGGCGGCGGTGGTGCGCGACGAGGACGGCTGGCGCGACCGCGTGACCTTCATGCGCGAAGCCATGCGCTCCTCGCTCGCCGATCGCAACGGCTTCAGCGACCAGCAGGCCGACGAGGTGGTTTCCTATCTCACTCACGTGTTCGGCGAGCAGTCGAACCTGGCGAAGTCGCCGGCCGATCTGCCCTCCTACAAGGACACGCTGTTCCAGCCCTCCGACGAAGCACTCAAGATCGTCTATGTGGACTACGAGATGCCGGGGCCCAATCGCTTCCCGTGGACCTCGAACGGCGACAAGGACGGCTTCCGCTGGACCCCGGAATACGGTCAGGCCAACAAGGTGATGCGCTTCAACCCGCAGACTGCCGAGATGACCGAGTTTCCGGTTCCGAACATGGGGCCGGCGCTGATCCACTCGGCCGTGCCGGCGCCCGACGGCTCGGTCTGGATGACCGAAGCGGGCTCCAAGAAGCTCGCCCGCTGGGATCCCAAGACCCAGAAGATCGTCGAGTATCAGGATGATTTGCGCAAGCACACCATCCGCCTCACCCCGGACGGGCGCGTCTGGTCGACCGGCGGGCTCTCCGTATTCGATCCCAAGACCGAGAAGTTCACCCATATCCCGGAGGTGCCGACCGCCTACGGCATCGCGTTGGATCCGCAGAACAACATCTGGGTCACCGAAATGACCAAGACCGGATTCCTCGACAAGATCGATCCCGTAACCCTCAAGGTCACCAAATACATTCCGCCGTCCCGCGACCGGCCGCGGCGTGTCCAGGTCGACGCCGACGGGATCGTCTGGTTCTGCGTGTTCGAGGACGGCAAGATCGACCGCTTCGATCCCAAGACCGAGACGTTCAAGGAATTCCCGCTTCCCAACGCCAAGTCGCATCCCTACGCGCTCGGCATCGCGCCGGATCGCTCGCTCTGGTACTCGTCGGAATCCCGCGACATCATCGGCCGGCTCGATCCCGAGACCGGCAAGGTGACCGAATATCCCATGCCCTATGCCGACAACGGCATGCGCGACTTCTTCCTCGATAAGGACGGGCGCATGTGGTACGGCTCGCCGCCCAACAACCGGGTCGGCTACTTTTATCTGTCGACCAAGCAGCGCAACGCGGCCAATTGAGCGCGCCGCTTCCGGGAGCTGACGACATCGCAAGCCGTCGCGAGCCGACGTCATTGCAACTTGCGTCAGCTCCCCGTTTCGACGATCAGATCATGAACAGCTTGTTCGGGTCCTGATCGCGATCGCCGCCCGGCGCGACGGAAGTGCCGGCCTTCACCAGGATCGAGACGATCCGGTCATGCAGGGTCTTGGCGGAAATCGGCATGGTCAAATAAGCGTCGACGCCGAGCCGCTTCGCCTCGGCGATGCGCCAGCGCTCGGCCGACGCGCCGAACATGATGATCGGCACGCTCCGCCTGGCCAGCATGCCGGGGGTGCGGACGATCCGCACCAGCTCTGAGCCGCTGAGTAGCGGCAATTCCCAATCGACGATCACGATATCGGGTTCGAGGTTCTTGATGGCCTCGAATCCGGCGAGACCGTCGCCGACCTCGTCGATCTTCTTGATGCCGACATTGACCAGGAGATTGCGGATCAGCTTGCGCAAATATTGATTGTCTTCGGCGATCAGCACCCGGATCGAGCCGGTGAGCGCCTCGACCGGGCTGGTTAGCGTCTTGCGCATCCCCAAGTCGTTATTATGAAAAGCTTAACGTCTGTTTAGCGGACCGGATTGCACCGAATCGACCGAAGCGATCCTGATCGGCGGCCGGCATCTGGACTTCGTCGGTCCGGTAGGCGAATCTCAGCGGATCGCCGCGCCGAAAGGGCGCCGGAGATTGCCCGCCGGAGAGAGCTGACCAAAGAACCCCAAGGGAGGAACTCATGATAGTCTCGCGTCGCAACGCCCTCATTCTGTCCGCCGCTGCCGTAACCGGCCTGCAGGCGAGCCGGGCGGAAGCCGCCATCAAAACCCAGTGGGTGGACTACCAGGAAGGCGACACCGCGCTTCGCGGCTATCTCGCCTATGACGACAGCATTACCGCCAAGCGCCCCGGCGTCCTGCTGGTGCACCGGCGCGATGGAATGAGCGACTTGACGCTGCAGAATGCCGAAATGGTGGCCAAGCAGGGCTACGTGGTCTTCGCTCCCGACATTTTCGGCAGGGACCATCAGCCGAAGGACGTCCCGCAGCAGATCGAGGCCTCGGGCTCCTTCAACAAGAACCGTCCGCTGATGCGGGCGCGCACCCAAGCGGGCTTCGACATACTGCGGCAGAACCCGCTCGCCGACACATCCAAGCTGGCCGTGCTCGGCTATTGCTTCGGCGGGACGGTCGCCATCGAGTTCGCCGAAGCCGGCGCACCGGTCGTCGGAACGGTCACGATCCATGGCAGCTTCCGCGACTTCACCCCCGGGGCCGCCAAGAACATCAAAGGGCGCGTGCTGATCCTGCACGGCGCCGAGGATCCGGTCGCGCCGCTCACGGAGGTCGACCTGTTGGTCAAGGAGCTGCGCGCCGCCAAGGTCAACTGGCAGCTGGAATTGTACAGCGGTACCGAGCACGGCTTCTCCACGCCGAAAAACCCGTCCGAGGTACGCGCGAATACCGAATCGCAGGCCGCGGCGGCGCGATTCTTCAAGGATGTCTTCGGCGTCCCGGTCTGACCGGATCGCCGGGCGGACGACGGTCAGAAGCCTGGGTGCCGGCGTCGCCGGCGCTCAGGCATCGTCATTCGCCACGGGTGGCGCATCTCACGCAGCGCGGCGCATCGTCCTGATTCTTCGCCGACGGGTCGGAGGCCGACCGGTCCGCGCTCTCGACACCCGGCTCGAGCACTCGCATGGCCCGCACGACATTGCGGTCATCCAGCGCGGAAATAAGCTGGCTGAGCGTGAAACCAATCCCGCGATCATCTGTTGGGCGGTGGCTCATGGGGGCCTTCATTTTGATTCAACGTTGATTGAACGGCAACAAGCGCGGAACCGAGGCTCGCTTGTTAGACCTTAGATATGTGCGCCATGCCGGCATCACAAGCGCCTGCAACGCCAGCCCTATCGCGGATCGACGGTGCGGCCCTGAAACAGGATCGCGCCGCTTGCGTCATCGAGGATCGCGAACAGGAACGGATGGTCGACATGGAAGAGCTGCGGCTCCTCGGGCGGGCGCTGCACCGCTCCGGCGACGATCGAGACCGCGGTGGCGGCGGCCGCCTCGGTGCCCTCTTCCATCACCTCGATGACGGCGCGGTGCACGATCGAGCCGATCGCGAGTTGGACTGCCGGCCGGGCGGTCATGCCGCTGAAATCCGCCAGCTTCACGTCGAACGCGCGCTTCATTCCGGCTTCCTGGAATTGCGGCACCAGATTGGAATTCAAGCTTGCCTTGAACCGCGGCAGCGCGAGGTCGACCGCCTTGACGGCGCTGCCCGAATGCAGGGCCACGACCAGCGCCGCCCATTCGTTGGCGTCGAGGCGGCGGCTGACCGCCTCGAGCCCATTGACCTCGTTCGGCAGCACGATGACCATGCCGATGTCACCGACCTCATAGGGCAGACGGATGGCCCGATAACCCGGCCGCGCCGCCAGCGCGAAATGGCCCTGCCGCCGCATCGTCGGCACCGAAATCTTCTTGGGCGGCGACAGGTTGAAGGCACTGTCCGTGGTGGCGGCCTTGTCGAAGACCAGAGCCCACCGGGCCTTGAAATAGACGGCGTTGAGAATGACCGCTGCGGTCGAGCGGTCGAGCTGCTCGAGAATCCGCTCGATCTTGCCCTCGGTCTTGCGCTTGACCCAGCCGTTGACGTCATCGAGACCGGCATTGCTGAAAATCTCGGCGTCGTATTTCTCCTTGAGCAGCGTTGCGTAGCTCGCGGCGATGAGATCGCCTTGGGCGCCGGTCAGCATCAGGGCATTGGCGGTCAGCAACCTCGCGGACGCAGGGAAGGTGCCGGCCGCCACGCAGCGGTCGCCCTCGCGCTGGGCTGGAAACACGCATTCCCCGTTCGGCGGCAAGGGCGCCTCGCAGCGCGCGCCGCTCGCACGCATCCCGGCAAGACATTTCGGAACCGCGCTCTTGTCGTAGGCGTGGAGCACCGACAACACGGCCCCGTTGGACGCCTCCATGGCGGAGCGATCGAGGCGCTGCTTGAGGACGCCCGCCATCTCGCGCTCGGTCTCGCCGCGCGCGCCCGACAGCGCCATCGCCATGGCGCTGCCGATGGAGAAGGGCGAGAGCACGATATTGCCTTGGGCGTGGGAGAGTTGCTGAAACAGCGCGAATCCGCCGGTATTGTAGGCCTCGGTAAGGGCCTGCCGGTCATTGCGGCTGCCGTCCGGGATGGCCTTCTGGGCGGTCCCCGGCGCGGTTTCCTTAAGCTCGAATTGAGCACCGGCGCCGTGCGGCAGCAGGATGGCGAAGGCCATGCCGACGCCCGCCGCGATGCCGGCCCGTTTGTTCATGCGATCCATGGATTCCCCTTTTGGTGACTTCCCTTCCGGTTTCGCCAACGGCCCCCTCGCCAGCGGACTTTGCGCCGGCAATTGCATGGAAATCATGAATCAACCGTTGCTCGGGTCAAAGGTTTTCCGTCACCGCCCGGCCCTCGCCGGCGGCGCTCGTACTCCAAAGATCGCCGGCGAACCGTGCAGAGAATCGCAGGCAGAATCGCACAGAATTCGATCGCCGGCCGCAACAGAAGGGGTGACGGCGCGGCTTCCGGCGGCTATACAGCGGGCGAACGGCCGGCGGCCCCCTCCGGCTCGCCGGAAAGCCAAAAAAGGGGCGGCGACAAAAGGGACATAGGCCCGAAGATGGGGGCAGGAAGTTCCCAATGCGGCCCGCGTGACTTTAAGAGGGACCTGACTTCGCCATGCCCATCACGCTCCTCGACGTGATCCTGATCGGCGTCATGTTGATCTCCGCAGTCCTCGCCATGATTCGCGGCTTTATGCGCGAAATTCTCTCGATCGCGGCCTGGGTCCTGGCGGCGCTGGCGACCGTTTACTCCTATGCCAAGCTGCTTCCCTACGCCAAGAGCTACGTGAACAACGACATCGTCGCGACCGCGGCGGTCGTTGCCGGCACCTTCCTGCTCACGCTGCTGGTGGTGTCGGTGGTCACGGTGCGGTTTTCCGACATGGTGCTCGACAGCCGCGTCGGCGCGCTCGACCGCACGCTGGGCTTCCTGTTCGGGCTGGCGCGCGGCCTCATCATCGTGGTGGTCGCCTTCCTGTTCTTCGTTTGGCTGGTCCCGAGCAAGACCCAGCCGGCCTGGGTCGCCAACGCGAAATCGAAGGTCGTGCTGCAAAGCACCGGTGATTGGCTGATGTCGATGTTGCCGGATGACCCGGAGAGCACCATCTTGAAGAGGTTCAAGAAGCCGCAGCCCGAGGATAGCGAGCCGGCGGAAGCGCCGCCCGGCCAACGCGGCAGTCTCGATGCCTCGACCGGCGCGCCGATCTGAGAATGAGGCGCGTCGACATGGAACGGGAGACCCGATGCGCCAGATGATCGACCCGCCGAACGACCTCGAACCAAGCGACCCCGGCCCCCACAACCTCGATCTGGACGGTGACCGGCTACGCGAGGAATGCGGCGTGTTCGGCGTTTTCGGACATCCGGACGCCGCCGCCATCACGGCACTCGGCCTGCACGCCTTGCAGCATCGCGGCCAGGAGGCCGCCGGCATCGTCTCGTTCGACGGCCATCGCTTCCACTCCGAGCGCCGGCTCGGTCTGGTCGGCGACACCTTTTCGCGACGCGAGGCGATCGAGCACCTTCCCGGCATGTCGGCGATCGGCCATGTGCGCTACTCGACCACCGGCGAGACCATCCTGCGCAACGTGCAACCGCTGTTCGCCGAGCTCGATGCCGGCGGCTTCGCGGTCGGCCACAACGGCAACCTGACCAACGGCCTGACGCTGCGCCGGCAGCTGGTGCGCGAAGGCGCCATGATGCAGTCGACCACCGATACCGAGGTCATCCTGCATCTGGTCGCGCAGTCGCGGCGCAACCGTTTTGTCGACCGCTTCATTCATGCGCTGGGCGCGCTGGAAGGCGCCTATTCGCTCACCGCGCTCACCAACAAGAAGCTGGTCGGCGCCCGCGATCCGCTCGGCATCAGGCCGCTGGTGATGGGACGCCTCGACGGCGCCGTCATCCTCGCCTCGGAGACCTGCGCGCTCGACATCATCGGCGCCAAATACGTGCGCGATGTCGAGAACGGCGAGGTCGTCGTGATCGACGATGAGGGCATCCATTCCGTCAAGCCGTTTCCGCAGGTGCCGGCACGGCCCTGCATCTTCGAATACATCTATTTCGCGCGGCCGGATTCGATCGTGGGCGGCCGTTCGGTCTACGAGGTCCGCCGCACCATGGGGGCGGAGCTGGCGCGCGAGGCGCCCGCCGCCGCCGACGTGGTCGTGCCGGTGCCCGATTCCGGCGTCCCGGCCGCCATCGGCTTTGCCCAGCTGGCCGGCATCCCCTTCGAGATGGGCATCATCCGCAACCACTATGTGGGCCGCACCTTCATCCAGCCGACCCAGTCGATCCGCGAAATCGGCGTGCGGATGAAGCATTCCGCCAACCGCGCGGTGGTCAGCGGCAAACGCATCGTGCTGATCGACGATTCGCTGGTGCGCGGCACCACCTCGCTGAAGATCGTGCAGATGATGCGCGACGCCGGCGCCCGCGAAGTGCACATGCGCATCGCGAGCCCCCCGATCACCCATTCCGACTATTACGGCATCGACACGCCCGAGCGCGACAAGCTCCTGGCCGCCACCCACGACATCGAGGGCATGCGCGCATTCATC
>Ga0209069_10001946_pt1 | contig 10662 bp, 10 predicted proteins | sample Str013_2_FD_187202 | JGI IMG/M metagenome (GOLD analysis project Ga0209069, IMG submission 187202) | Freshwater sediment microbial communities in response to fracking from Pennsylvania, USA - Straight Creek_MetaG_SC_2013 (SPAdes) (version 2) | ecosystem: Environmental > Aquatic > Freshwater >...
CTGATGGTTCAGGCCTGATTCTGTCCAATATCGTGCACTCTCAGCTGGCCGATCATGCGCCCTATGGCGGGGTTGTGCCAGAAATTGCGGCGAGAGCCCATGTGCAGCGCCTCGATGGGTTGATTTCCAGGGCGATGGCTGATGCGGGTGTGGTCTTTGATGCTTTGAACGGCGTGGCGGCAACGGCGGGCCCGGGCCTGCTGGGCGGCTTGCTGGTGGCGATGATGGAGGGCAAAGCCATTGCTTTGGCCCGCGATATACCATTCATCGCCGTCAATCATCTGGAGGGCCATGCGCTGACACCAAGGCTTTTGGGCGAGGTAAAGTTTCCCTATTTGCTACTGTTGATCTCTGGCGGCCATACACAATTTCAATTGGTCGAAGGTGTGGGCCAATACACCCGCCTCGGCACCACCATTGATGACGCGCTGGGTGAGGCTTTTGACAAGGTGGCAAAACTTCTGGGCTTGCCTTACCCCGGCGGCCCTGAAGTGGAAAAGGTCGCGCGCCTAGGCAACGCCAAGCGCTTCGCCTTGCCGCGCCCCTTGAAGGGCAGGGATGATTGCAATTTCTCATTCTCTGGTCTGAAAACCGCCGTGCGCGAAGTGGTGCATGGCTTGGGCACTTTGTCGGCCCAAGATGTGGCCGATGTGGCGGCATCATTTGAAGCCGCCATCGCCGATACCATGGCAGATCGCTTGGGCCGGGCATTCGCCATTTTCCGTGCCAAGCATAATTTGGCAAAACCGATGCTGGTGGTGGCGGGCGGTGTGGCCGCCAACCAAAAACTGCGCGGCGTGTTTGAGCGTGAATGCGCCAAGGCTGGTTTTGCGCTGTCCGTGCCGCCATTTAATCTGTGCACGGACAATGCCGCCATGATCGCCTGGGCTGGCGCTGAACGTCTGGCGCTGGGCCTGACCGATGAATTGGATTTTGCCGCCCGCCCGCGCTGGCCGCTCGATATAGTTTCTGCGCCTGTTTATGGCCATGGTCGTTTGGGGGCCAAGGCATGAAGATCACTATCGCAGGCGCAGGCGCTTGGGGCAAAGCACTTGGCTTTATCGCGCAAAGGGCAGGCCATGAAGTTTCATTCTGGTCGCGGCAAAACCAAATTCTTCCTGCCCACACCGATGCCTATATCCTGGCCGTGCCCGCCCAAGCGGTGCGCGAAACTTGCGCCGCACTCAAACTGAATAAAGCTGTGGTTATCTGTGCCGCCAAGGGCATTGAGCAATCCACCGGCAAGCTGATGGCCGAGGTGGTGCACGATGTGGCCCCCGCCGCTGAATTTTATGTGCTCTCTGGCCCCAGCTTCGCCGCCGATGTCATCGCAGGGCTGCCCACCGCGGTGGCCTTGGCAGGCCCGACTTTGGAAAAGGCCATGGTATTGGCTGAGGCTTTATCCACCCGAACATTCAGAATCTATCCCACGGCAGATGTCACCGGCGTTGAAATCGGCGGAGCCATGAAAAACGTTCTCGCCATTGCTTGCGGCATTGTCGAAGGCGCAGGCCTTGGTGAAAGTGCGCGCGCCGGATTGGTGACACGCGGCTTTGCAGAGCTTTCGCGCTATGCCAGATCGCAAGGGGCCAAGCCTGAAACCCTTATGGGCCTTTCAGGTTTTGGCGACCTGATGTTGACCTGCTCCTCCACCAAATCGCGAAACTATTCATATGGCCTGGCCATCGGCAAAGGTGCCACCCCACAAGAAGCGCAAGCCCATAGCGCGGGTGTGGTGGAGGGCGCTTTCACCGCAAGTGTTGCAGCAGCGCTGGCCGACCAGCATAAAATTGATATGCCTATTGTGCATTCGGTGGCGGATATTATTTCAGGCAAATCCAACCCCCGCGTTGAAATTACCAAACTGATGGCGCGGCCTTTACGCGCTGAACATGAATAGGAGCTTTTATGCTTTACGCTTTACTTTGCACTGACAAACCGAGCAGCACCGAGTTGCGCGCTGAACTACGGCCTTTTCATCTCACGTATCTCGGAAGTTTGGGGGACGCGATGAAATTTGCCGGGCCGTTTTTGAATGACGAAGGCGGCCCGATAGGCAGTCTGGTGATGATCGAAGCTGAAAACCGCGCCGCAGCTGAAGTGATGGCCGCCAATGACCCATATAACAAAGCGGGGCTTTTTGCGTCGGTCGAAATCAAAGCGTGGCGCTGGGCGCTGAAAAACCCAGAGGCGAAATAGCCATGGCCAAATGGCTTTTTAAATCAGAGCCCAATGTCTATTCTTTCGACCAGTTGCTAGCCAAAGGCAAAGCGGGCGATGAGTGGACGGGCATCCGTAATTATGGTGCGCGCAACAACATGCGCGCCATGAAGTTGGGCGACCAAGGCTTCTTTTATTATTCCAATGTCGGCAAAGCCGTGATGGGTATCGTTGAAGTTTGCAAACTCGCACATGTGGATTCCACTGCGGATAATCCAACGTGGGAATGCGTGGATATTCGCGCCGTTGCCGCCTTGCCGCGCCATGTGACGCTGGATGAAATCAAGCTTGATGCCAAGTTGAAAGACATGGTGCTGGTGGTAAATTCGCGCCTGTCCGTGCAACCCGTAACCGATGCTGAATGGGCGCATATTTGCAAGATGGCGGGCTATAAGGCTTGATCGACCACGCCGCTTTCATTCATCAGCATACGGAGCTTTTGCCCGTTCCGCTGGTGCCGGAAATCAAACTTCATCTGGCGCATGAGGCCATTCCCATTTGGCAGAAAACCGAGGATGAGCTGGGGGCCATGGGCCTGCCGCCGCCATTCTGGGCTTTTGCCTGGGCTGGCGGGCAAGCTTTGGCGCGCTATATTTTGGACAATCCACAACTGGTGGCCGGAAAGCATGTGTTGGATCTCGCCTCAGGCTCTGGCCTTGTCGGCATTGCGGCGATGAAGGCAGGCGCTGCTTCCGTTTTGGCGGCTGATATCGACGCGTTTTCTCTTGCGGCCATCGCTATCAACGCCAAAGCCAATGGCTGCGTCATGATGTCAACAGGCGAAGATTTATTGAATAGCGCACCGCAGAATTATGATGTGATTTTGGTGGGCGATGTTTTTTATGAACAAACCACAGCCGCGCGCTGCATGGCATTTTTGCAGCAATCTCGGGCACAAGTCCTGATCGGTGATCCGGGCCGCAGTTATTTGCCGCGCGAAAAATTGATGAGCGTTGCGCAATATCAAGTGCCGGTGTCTCGCGATTTGGAAGATTCCGAAATCAAGAACACCGCAGTCTGGCGACTGCGACCTTAGTTCACGCTGCACTGCAAAAAAAATCTTTCAAATCCCTGCAAGCCTGATTAGTAATAAATCCAAGAGCCACGTCAAAGGCCTCACCATTGTTACAGGGAGCACACCATGTCCGAAAAAACCTATGCCGTTCCAGCGGCCTGGAAGAAGCGCGCTTACGTCACCGCTGAGAGCTATAAGAAATCCTACGCTGAATCGGTGAAAAGCCCAGACAAGTTTTGGGCCAAGGAAGCCAAGCGCCTTGACTGGTTCAAGTTTCCCAAGAAGATCAAGAATGTCTCTTACACTTATCCTGATGTTTCGATTAAGTGGTTTGAAGACGGGCTGCTGAATGTCTCCTACAACTGTATTGATCGCCACCTGAAAAAGCGCGGCAACCAGACGGCCTTGATCTGGGAAGGGGATAACCCTTACGACGACAAGAAGATCACTTATAACCAACTCCACTCAGAGGTCTGCCGCTTCGCCAATGTTCTGAAAAAGATGGGCGTCAAAAAAGGTGACCGCGTTACACTTTACCTGCCAATGATTTTGGAAGCGGCTTACGCAATGCTGGCCTGCACGCGCATCGGTGCGGTGCATTCCATCGTGTTCGGTGGCTTCTCGCCGGATGCCATTGCTGGTCGCATGGATGACGCAGATTCGCGCCTGATTGTGACGGCTGATGAAGGTTTGCGCGGTGGCCGCAAGGTGCCGCTGAAAGCCAACACCGATGCCGCCCTTGCCAAAACCAAATCACCTGCAAAAGTCCTAGTTATCCGCCGCACGGGGGCTGCTGTGCCTTTCGATGCCAAGACTGATACTTGGTATCATGACATCGCGCCAACGGTTGCCGCTGATTGCAAGCCAGAGAAGATGAAAGCGGAAGATCCGCTGTTCATTCTCTACACCTCCGGCTCCACCGGCAAGCCCAAGGGCGTGCTGCACACCACGGGTGGCTATCTCACTTTCGCGGCCTCAACTTTCCACAACGTGTTTGATTACCATGACGGAGATATTCACTGGTGCACGGCAGATGTGGGCTGGGTTACGGGCCACACCTATATTGTCTATGGCCCGCTGGCCATGGGTGCCACGTCACTGATGTTTGAGGGTGTACCAAATTATCCGAATGTTTCGCGCTTCTGGGAAGTGGTGGATAAACACAAGGTCACCATTTTCTACACCGCGCCAACCGCCCTTCGCGCTTTGATGCAGCAGGGCGATGCGCCCGTGAAGAAATTCTCGCGCAAATCCATCCGCCTCTTGGGCTCGGTGGGTGAGCCGATCAACCCGGAAGCATGGGAATGGTATTACCATGTGGTGGGTGATGGCCGTTGCCCGATCGTTGACACCTGGTGGCAAACCGAAACCGGTGGCGCCTTGATGACGCCACTGCCCGGCGCGCATAAATTGAAGCCGGGTGCTGCCGCATTCCCGTTCTTTGGCGTTCAGCCAGCACTGGTTGATGAAAAGGGTGAGTTCCTGGAGGGCGAAACCTCTGGCAATCTGGTGTTGCTGGATTCTTGGCCAGGCCAGGCCCGCACGCTTTACGGCGATCACCCTCGTTTTGTGGAAACCTATTTCTCCACTTACAAGGGCATGTATTTCACCGGAGACGGCTGCAAGCGCGACGCTGACGGTTATTACTGGATCACCGGCCGCGTGGATGATGTGCTCAACGTCTCAGGCCACCGCATCGGCACAGCAGAAGTTGAATCGGCACTGGTGGGTTATTCCGGCGTGTCGGAAGCCGCCGTGGTCGGTTACCCGCATGATATCAAGGGGCAGGGCATCTATTGCTACGTCACCATGATGGCGGGCAAAAAGGGCGATGACGAAACCCGCAAGGAACTTGTGGCCCATGTGCGCAAGGAAATTGGCGCTTTCGCAGCACCTGACAAGATCCAGTTCGCTCCGGGCCTGCCCAAAACCCGCTCCGGCAAAATCATGCGCCGCATCTTGCGCAAGATCGCCGAAGATGAATTCGGCAGTCTGGGTGACACAACCACACTGGCAGACCCAACGGTGGTGGATGACCTGATCGCCAATCGGCAGAACAAGAAGGGTTGATATTTATTCCGTCTGCGAGGGGCAAGGCCCCTTGCAGGCCCATATCTGCACTCCCTACCTTTCAAGTCGCACAATAGTGTGCGATCGAAAGGTACTTCACCATGGTTACACGTCGTAACTTTACGCTTGCTGCAGCCGCAGCGGCTCTCACCGCAGCTGGCCCCGTGCTTGCCGCCCATGCGGCCAGCGGGCCTTCAACCGAAGCCGCTTCTCAGCGGCCCATCACCATCATCGTGCCCTTCGCCAAGGGCGGCACAACGGATCAAGTGGCACGCCTGATTGCCGAACCACTTTCTGAGGCAATGGGCACCCCCGTCGAAGTGCACAACATCACTGGTGATTGGGGCAACACGGGCGCTGTGATCGCTGCCACCTCGGCTGCCGATGGCCACACGCTCATCATGGGCCAGACAGGAACGCATGTGGTTTCCAATCGTCACGGCATGGCCAAGCGCTTTGACCCCGTGGCAGACTTTGCGCCAGTGGGGCTTGTGGGCATTTCACCCATCACTTTTGTGGTGCGCAACAGCTTGCCGGTTTCTGACCTTGCCGATCTTGAAGCCTATCTCAAGGATGATCCGGCCAGCTTGTCCATCGCCCATGGCGGCCATGGCACGCCCAGCCACATTGGTGCGCGCAAGTTGAAACTGGCCCTGGGTTCAGAAAACCTGGCCGAGAAAACCTATGCCTCCACCATGGCGGCAATGGAAGACCTGGCTTTAGGCGATGCCGATATCATGGCAACCTCGCTGCCTCAGGCCTTGCCCTTCATCAAAGCGGGCAAAGTGAAGGCGCTTGGCATGGCATCCAGCAGCCGCAACATCGCACTTCCAGCCGTCTATACGGGCACGCAGCAGGGCTACGCTGATCTGCGCGCCTCGCACTGGAATGGCTTGTTTGCACCTGCTGGCTTGAAGCCGGAAGCGCAAGCCAAACTGGCGAGTGCTTTGGCAAAGGCATTGGGCAACCAATCCACGCAGCGCAAGATGCGTGAACTTGGCATTCATGTGCCCTTTGCTGAACAACAAGGCCCCAAGGCTTTGGCTGAATTGCAAGCGCGCGAGATCGCTGAGTTTAACGTTACGGCCTGATTGACCTGAAAAGTTGGGGGAAGGCCGTAAACGACCTTCCCCTTGCCAAATCGGCCCCAAATTCTTAACAGGCATTCATGTTATCCGACTTGTTCAGCGCCCAGCAACTGCTCTCCCCTGACGCGTGGTTGGCTTTTGGCAAAGTTGTGCTCATCGATCTCGTTTTGGCGGGTGACAATGCCATTGTGATTGGCATGGCAGCGGCCGGCTTGCCAGTTGCCCAACGAGGCCGCGCCATTCTGATCGGCATCGGTGCAGCAACCGTGCTGCGCATCCTGTTTGCCACCATTGCGGTTGAAATGCTGAAGGTGATTGGGCTTGCCCTTGCGGGCGGCATTCTGTTGCTCTGGGTCTGCTGGAAAATGTGGCGTGAACTGCGCGGCGCTCATGCGGTTGAAGATACTGAAGAAGCGCTCACTGGCCTCGACCATATTCACACCGCCACAGAAACAGGTCACATCAAGAGCAAGACACTGCAACAAGCCGCCATTCAAATCGTGGTGGCAGATATTTCCATGTCGCTCGACAACGTTTTGGCCGTGGCAGGGGCGGCGCGTGACCATCTGTTTGTGTTGGTGGCGGGCCTCACGCTTTCCGTGGCCTTGATGGGTCTTGCGGCTTCACTGGTGGCCAAGCTTTTGGGCCGCTATCGCTGGATTGCCTATGTGGGACTGCTTATCATTCTTTATGTGGCCCTTGATATGATCTATCACGGCAGCGGCGAAGTGCTGCCATTTCTAAAAGCCAAACTGGGCTAAACCAATGACCAATCCCATCATCGCTGAACTGCGCCGTGGCCAAACCGTTGAAAGTATTCATCGCGGGGCCTACGCCGTTGTGAACGCACAAGGCGCCGTCATCGCCAAGGCGGGGGCGTTTGACCAAGCCTTCTTTCCGCGCTCTGCCATCAAGGCATTTCAATGCTTGCCTCTGATTGAGAGCGGAGCCGCCGCCGCATTTAAACTGAATGACGAAGAGATAGCCTTGTGCTGCGCCTCCCATTCTGGAGACACTGAACACCTGCGCGTGGCGCGCGAAATTTTGGCCAAGGCTGGCATAGCTGAGACTTGTCTTGAATGCGGTGCCCACATGCCAACGGCGCGTGATGCGCGCTATGCACTCATCCGCAGCAATGAGAACCCACAGCAGATTCACAACGTCTGCTCTGGCAAGCATGCAGGCATGTTGGCCCTGTCAAAACACATCGGGGCTCTTTCAGAGGGTTACACAAAGCCGCTTCACCCTGTTCAGTTGGCAGTCGCCAAGACCCTGACTGCTTATTGCGAAGTTGATATTTCACAAGCAGCCATGGGGGTTGATGGATGCTCTGTCCCAACCTGGGCTTTGCCCATGAATAAATTGGCGCGGGGGTTCGCCAAGCTGACTGATCCAAACAATGCCGCTTCACAATGGATATTGCGTGCCGTCAAAAATCATCCTGCGATGATTGAAGGTGCTGGAATGTTTGATACCAAAATCATGCAAGCTGTTCCGCGCTTGTTTCTCAAGTTCGGTGCTGAAGGCGTATTCTGTGGCTGCATCCCGCACGCAGGTCTGGGCTTTGCCCTGAAATGCGATGACGGTTCCGCGCGTGGTGCCGAAGTGGCTGTGGCTGAAATGCTTGCGCAGCTTGATGTTTGGACCGATGCAGAAAAGGCTGAGCTTGAAGCCTTTGCCCGTGAACCCTTGCGCAATTGGCGCAAGATTGAAGTGGGCGATCTGCGCGCAACCCATCTCAGTTGAGTAACGCATTTGTGTGCGGGCTTGATTGGCAACTTTCATGATTGGGCCATAGATAGCCTCTAAAGGAGTTTCCCATGCGCCGCTTGTTTGCAACTGTATTATTTGCCTTCGCTGCCTTCACCGCCCCACAGGCCAAGGCAGACACCGCTGTTTTTGCCGGTGGCTGTTTCTGGTGTGTGGAATCGAATTTCGACAAGGTGAAGGGCGTTTCCGAAACCATTTCTGGTTATGCGGGCGGAACGATCAAGAACCCAACTTACCAGAACCATGAAGGCAACCAGGAGGCTGAAAAGATCACCTTCGACCCAGCCGCTGTTTCATACAAAGATCTCGTGCGTTATTTCCTGCGCACCACCGATGTGGTGGATGCGGGCGGGCAATTCTGCGATCGCGGCAATGCTTACATCTCGGTGATTTTCACCATGAACCCCGCCCAGCGCAAAGATGCCGAAGAGGCTGTGGCCGAGGCCGAAAAAGCCTTGGGCAAAAAGATCGTAACACCGGTGCGTGATTTCACCACCTTTGCCAATGCCGAAGATTATCACCAGAATTACTATCAGGGCCAGAACCGTGTTCTCACCCGCTTCGGTTGGGTGAAACAATCATACGCCTATGAAGAATATCGCAAAGGCTGTGGCCGCGATGCACGTGTTGAAGCCTTGTGGGGCAAAGCCGCCAACACCACAGGCCAAGGCAATGATATTTTGGTGCCTGCAAAGGTGCAGTGAATTGAAATTCTGACATCCCTGCACGCGTTGCGGGGGAACACCCTTCCACGCTCATCATAGGTAGCCGGAATAAATCCGGTGCCAATTATGCGTCATGCCCGCGCAGGCGGGCATCTGTGTTTTATGGCCAAAGAAACGCAGATTCCCGCCTGCGCGGGAATGACGGATTATCCAAACGCCTCCCGTTTCACCCATTCCGCGCTAAATAATCTCATCTTCATCCGGCACCAGAAGCTCCGGCTTAGCCCGCGTCTTCAGCCGCGCAATATGAAACAGCGCATCGCCACGATTTACGATCGGCAAGTTGGTGCGGCCAATAATGATGCCCTCATCTTCAGCCACAATGGGCACTGGATTTTCACCCAAAGGCCCGGTGATGGCGCCCACTTCCTCACCCGCCGCCACCTTGTCTCCGGTGCGGCGCGGTGAATGCAATATCCCGCCCTCAGCGGCGCGTAGCCACATGCTGGAACCACTATGAATGGGTTTGATATGTGGCGGGATAGGCAGGGCGTCCTTGGTCATCCCCAAATGTTTGAGCAAGCGCAGCGTGCCCTGCACGGCGGCATCAATGGCGGCCTCATCGAAGCGCAAAGCTTCGCCGCCTTCATAAAGCAAGACCTTCACACCGATTTTGGACGCAGCCTGCCGCAAACTGCCATCGCGCAATTTGGAAGTGAGAATCACGCGCGGGCCAAAGGCTTCAGCCATCTCCAGCAACTCTGGCTCATGCGGTGTCAAACGAATTTGCGGCAAATTCGTGCGGTGAAGTGCTGCCGTATGATAATCAATGCCGAATTTGGCGCGAGCCACCACTTGGCTGAAAAACAGATCAGCCAGCAAGCTTGCCAGCGACCCTCGATCAGAGCCCGGAAAGCTGCGGTTCAAATCGCGCCTGTCGGGCATATAGCGGGAGTGTGTCAGAAAGCCGAAACTGTTGACAATGGGCACCGCCAAAACTGTTCCGGCCAAGGCCTTGCCGCGCAGCGCTGACAAAACGCGGCGGATGATTTCAACGCCCTGAATTTCATCGCCATGCAAAGCCGCAGACATGAAGAAACACGGCCCCGGCTTGTCGCCATGCACCACATGAACCGGCAAATCAAATCGTGTGCTATTGGCCAGAACCGAAACTTCAAGTTCAATGCGCTCAGTGGTGCCCGGCTGCAATGACAAGCCGCCGATCTTGAAAACACTCATCCACGCCCCCGCGTTTTGGTAAGCCCCGGCTTTGCTGCCCGTTCGAGAAATTCCAGCATGGCTTTGGCCACGTCTTTGCCTGATGCTTCTTCAATACCTTCAAGGCCAGGCGATGAATTCACTTCCATCACCACGGGCCCTTTTTTGGCGCGCAGCATATCAACACCTGCCACATTCAAACCCATGCTCTGGGCAGACATCAGGGCAGCAGATTTTTCAGCTGAACTCAGCTCGACCGCCCGCGCAGAGCCACCACGGTGCAGGTTTGACCGGAACTCGCCTTCGGGGCCTTGGCGCTCCATAGCTGCCACAATCTTGCGCCCGATCACAAAGGCGCGAATGTCGCGGCCCTCGGCCTCTGGCACAAATTGCTGCACCAGAATGTTGATTTCCGCACTGTGAAAAGCCTCGATCACTGACTTGGCTGATTTATGGGTTTCACCCAGCACCACGCCAATGCCTTGCGTGCCTTCCAGCAGCTTGATCACCACCGGGGCGCCACCCACCATTTTTAGAATGTCTTCCGTGCGCTGCGTGTCATTGGCAAAGGCAGTTTGCGGCAGGTCAACCCCGTCACGCGCCAGCAATTGCAAAC
>Ga0209069_10001947_pt1 | contig 10653 bp, 7 predicted proteins | sample Str013_2_FD_187202 | JGI IMG/M metagenome (GOLD analysis project Ga0209069, IMG submission 187202) | Freshwater sediment microbial communities in response to fracking from Pennsylvania, USA - Straight Creek_MetaG_SC_2013 (SPAdes) (version 2) | ecosystem: Environmental > Aquatic > Freshwater >...
CTACCACCCTGCTGTTGGTATTCCTCAGATTCCGATACCGCGCCAACGCCCAGAGCGGAAAGAACTTCGGATAGCCATGATAGCGTAGATAAAATACCCGTGGAAAGCCTGTTGCCGTGTAGCGCTGCTCGTCCCATAGCCCTTTTTGGCTCTGTGTGGCTATCAGGTATGCCACGCCACGGGCAACCGCCGGATGCTCAACCTCGCCCGCCGCCATCAGTCCAAGCAAGGCCCATGCCGTTTGCGAGGCAGTGGCCGGGGCGGCCTCGAAGCCCCGGTAGTCGAGCTTGTAGCTGGTGGCGTCTTCGCCCCAGCCGCCGTCCTCGTCCTGGATCGAGACAAGCCAGTCCACCGCCTTGCGGATCATGGGATCCTGGTGGTCGACGCCGGCGGCATTGAGCGCGCACAGCACCGACCATGTGCCGTAGACGTAGTTCAGCCCCCAGCGGCCATACCACGACCCCTCCGCGAGCTGGGTGCGGCGCAGATAGGCCACCCCGTCGGCCACCGCCTTGCTGCTCCCCGCGGTCTCGCCGAGCTGCGCCAGCATCGAGATGCAGCGGGCGGTGACGTCCTCGGTCGGCGGATCGAGCAGCGCGCCATGATCGGAGAACGGGATGTTGTTGAGATAATATTCCAGATTGTTGACGTCGAAGGCGGCCCAACCGCCGTCGCGGCTTTGCATGCCCTCGATCCACTCGCGGCCGCGGGCGATCGCGGTGTCGTAGTCATGGCTCAGGCTCAGGCGCTGGGCGCGATCCATCGCCATCACCACGACAGCGGTGTCGTCGAGGTCGGGATAATAGGCATTGTTGTACTGGAAGGCCCAGCCGCCGGGGCGCACCTCGGGGCGCTTCACCGCCCAGTCGCCCTTGATGTCCAGCACCTGCTTCGGCTTCAGCCAGTCGAGCCCCTGTTTGGCCGGGCCGAGCGCCTCGCCGCCGGCTTCCAGCAGCGCGTGACAGGTCAGCGTCGTGTCCCACACCGGCGAGACGCAGGGCTGGCAATAGGCCTCGTGCTCGCCGATCACCAGAAGCCGGTCGAGCCCGCGCCTTGTGACCGCGCGCGGCGGATGATCGGCGCCCTTGCCGAGCACCTCATACATCATCACGGTGTTCGCCATCGGCGGATAGATCGCGCCGAGACCGTCTTCGCCGTTGAGCCGTTCCTCGACAAACGCCACCGCCGCATCGATCGCACGCGCGCGCAAGCGCTTCGGGAACAACGGCTCGATGGTCCGCAGCACGCTGTCCAGTGCGCGGAACAGCAGGAACCAGCCCCAGCTCTGATGCGGCGCCTTCGCCGTCATCCCGATCGAATGCGGCGCTTGCAGGAACAACTCGTCGATGCCGACGCCGCTTGCGTTTCGCGCGCGCGGCTTCAGCGCCGCCAGTACCATCAGCGGCACGATCGTGGTGCGCGCCCAGTACGAAATCTTGTTGAGGTGGAACGGCGACCACATCGGCAGCAGCATGATCTCGACCGGCAGCACCGGCACGCTGCGCCAGGTCAGCACCCCGAACATCGCCAGCATGAAGCGGGTGAAGACGTTGCTGTGGATGGCGCCGCCGCGTGAACGGATCGCCTCGCGCGCGCGCACCATGTGCGGGGCATCGGTGGAATCGCCGGTCATCTTCAGCGCGAAATAGGATTTCACGCTGGCACTCATTTCGAAATCGCCCTCATGCACCAGCGACCAGCCGCCATGGGCGCCCTGCACCCGGCGCAGATAATTGGCGATCTTGGCTTCCAGCACGGTGTCGACGGGCTCGCCGAGATAGTGGCGAAGCAGCACATACTCCGCCGGGATGGTGCAATCGGCTTCCAGTTCGAACACCCAGTGTCCGTCCGGCTGCCGGTACTCGAGCAGCGCGCGCGTCGCCGACGCGATGCTGGTCTCGAGGGCCACGCCGGTTTCCAGTCCAACTGACTTATCGACGGAATGCATCAGGCTCAACATCTCCTGTAATTGCGCTGCTAACTTACACCAGAACGCCGTTTTGCCGGCCAGGGCGCAGTTTCGATGCAGGATCGAAACCGGGCTCCAGTTTCTTGAATTGACGCGCTTTCTTGCCGCGAACCTGTCTCCATTTCGCTTGAAAACGCGTCAGGACCGCCGCATCGCCAGCACGAGGTCGGCGGCGCGGTTTCCCGAGCGTACCGATCCCTCGATGGTCGCCGGCAACCCGGTATCAGTCCAGTCGCCCGCGAGAAACAGGTTTTTCCACGCCGTCGCGGCGCCCGGCCGCAGCGCGTTCTGCTCAGGCGTGGCCTCGAACGTGGCGCGGCGCTCGCGCACGATCTGCCAGGGCGGCAAATCGCCCTGCACGCCCCCCGCCTTGCAGATGTCCCGCCAGATCGCCTGCGCCAGCTCCTCGCGCGGCATATCGACCAGCCGGTCGCCATTGCTGATGGTGACCGACAGCCGCTGCGGGAACGCGAACAGCCATTCCACGAGGCCTCCGACGACGCCGAGCAGCGGCGGCATGTCCGCAGGCGGATCGAAGCGGAAATGGGCGTTCACGATCGCCCGGAATTTGGTCGGCGTTTTCAGCCCGGGCAGCAGCGACGCCGCGGGGCGCGGCGGCACGGCCATGATCACGACGTCATCCGGTCCGAGCGCCACGCTGTCGCCGCCAAACTTCAGTTCGCCGACGCGGGCCTCCGAAAGACCGAATTCACGCAGCTCGTGTCCGAACTGGACGCTGGCGCCCTTGTCCTGCAGCAATTTGATCGCGGGTTCGACCAGCACCGCGCTCAGGCCATCCCGCGCGACCAGCGGCCGGCAGGCCTGTCCGCCCGCCAGCAGGGTCTCCCGCACCACGGCGCCGGCGAGCCCCGCGGAGCCTTCCGGCGGGTCGACGTTCAGCGCCGCCAGCAACAGCGGCTGCACCAGCCGCTGGTACAGCGTGCCCTCACAGGGGATCGCATCCCCGACCAGCTTGCTCTGCGCCGCCCAGATCAGAGGCATCAGTGCGAGATAATCGCGCAAGCCCGTATCGGGCACCCGGCGCGACTCATCGAACACCCATAGCGGCAGGCGGCTTTCGCCGAGGTCGAGCTGCCAGCGCTGCCCGGTCGCCAGGTCCACGAACGGAAACTGCGCGCGCTTCGGCCCGACCAGCCCCGCCTCGGTGCCGATCGAGCGCGCGTAAGCCAGCGCATGGCGGTTGCCCGAGAGCAGGAGATGGTTGCCGTTGTCGATCGTCAGGTTGGTGGCCGCGTCGAAATAGGACCGGCAGCGGCCGCCGGCCTGCTGGGTAGCCTCGTGGAGGCGCACCTCGAAGCCGGCATTGACCAGCCGAACGGCGGCCGAGAGGCCCGAAATTCCAGCGCCGACGATATGAACGATGTTTGGCATCAGATGAACGCGTAGCGGAGGACGATGCCGATGCGGGCCATCCTGGCGATGCGAACCGGCGTGCGAGGAGACGCAAATCCCCGCGCGACCAGAAGATCCAGGATCGCCCGATAATATTTCGACATGATCCTCGGCGCGCGCACCACGCGCCGCTTGTTGCGGTTCATGACCTCATCGGCCTTCTGGAAATGCAGTTTGGCCCGCTCGGCGAGCGGCAGGCATACTTTGGGCAACGCCCGGTCGGCGATCACCCTCGCCGGATCGTCGCTGGTGATCCCGGCCAGCAGCAGGCCTTCGCGCGGCAAATACAGCCGGCCGAGGCCGGCATCCTCGTCGACGTCGCGCAGGATGTTGGTCAATTGCAGCGCGCGGCCGAGATGATGGGCGAGCAGAATGCCGTCGGCCTCGGGAAGTCCGAACACCCGCACCGACAGCCGTCCGACCGCGCTCGCGACGCGGTCGCAATAGAGATCGAGCGTCGCAAGATCCGGCGCGCGGATATCCTGCGGCACGTCCATCTCCATGCCGTCGACGATGGCCAGAAAATCCTCGCGCCTGAGGTCGAATTTCCGGACCGAGGCGACGTAATCGCGCAGCCGCGGCGGCGGATGGCCCTGGTACAGCGCGTCGATATCGTCGCGCCATTGCTGCAGCGCCTCAAGCCGCTCGGGCCGCGGCCCGTCGGAATCGGCGATGTCGTCGACCTGCCGGCAAAAACTGTAGATCTGAAACATCGCCTCGCGCTGCGCGCGCGGCAGGATGCGCATCGCCGCGTAGAACGAACTGCCGGACGCGGTGGTCCCGTCACTCGGGTTGGCTGCCGCCGCCTCGAGCGTCATGCGCCGGCCGCCGGCTTCGATAGCGGCCTGCGTCCCGCCGCCCGCCGCGCCATCTCGCTCGCCACCCCGCCGAGGGTATGGGCGAGCAGTTCGACCGGACCGAGATGCACGCGTTCGCTCAAGGGGTCGCGCACTTTCAGGAGACGGACGATCCTGTCGGCGAAAGCCTGGATCACGGAGATCTCGACCCCGAGCCGGAAATCCCTGACTTCGGCGCTGAGCGACTTGCTTTCATCGAGCAGCGTCTCGGTTCGGGCCGCGAGCGCATGCAGGCACTGCAGGAGCTGGGGCGATGCCCGCCTCTCGCCGAGCGCCTCGACCGAAGCGCCCGCGGCAGCCAGCGCGTCGCGCGGCAGATAGACGCGATTGAGGTCCCGGTAATCCTTGCCGCAGTCCTGCAGATGATTGTTGATCTGCAGGCCGGCGCACAGCGCGTCGGAGGCCGCCCAGGTCGATTTGCTCTCGCCATGGACGTCGAGCATGAAGCGGCCGACCGGCATCGCCGAATAGCGGCAATAGTGGATCACTTCGTCCCAGTTCTCGTAGCGAAGCTTGGTCACATCCATCCGGAAGGCAATGAGAACATCCAGCGCATGGCGCGGCGGCATCGACCGCTCCGCCAGCGCGCGCCGCAGATTGACCGCCTCGGGCTGGCTGTCGCCCTGGCCCAGGAGCTCGGCTTCGAGCAGATCGAGAAGCCGCAGCTTCTCCTCTCCAGGCAGCGTCGCGTGATCGGCGATGTCGTCGGCGGTTCTGACGAAATTGTAGAACGCGAGAATCAGCGCCCGGTGACGCGGATGGATGATCCATGACGCGACCGGAAAATTCTCGTCGCGGTGAGTCTTGCCGGATCGTAGTTCGCTCGCGCTCGTCATCGGCAACTGGCTACATTCGCTCAAAGCAGGGGATGCGCATGCGTTAACCATGGCCCGCGCACGCACCGGGGATCGCGGACCCCATATAGGGGAATACGACACCAAAACCAATGCTGTCTGCGATGTCCGGGCATGCCGAATAGGGCCGTCAATAGGCCTGTCAAGCCAATAAAAGGCCTACCGCGACAGTTGCCGGAAACGGGCGCCTATTGCCCGTGGTCTTTCAGCACCAGCTCGCAGGCCTTCGTCAGCTTGGGACGATTTTGCTGCAGGCACGCCAGAATGGTGAAATCGCCCTGGTCGATCACCGGACGGCAAAAGCGCTGCACGTCGCGTGTGCAGGCGGCTTGCTCCTCGGGTGTGCCGCTGCGCTGCGGCTGCGGGTCGGCGATGGCACCGGTGGAAACCGATAACGACAACAGGACGAGTGCCAGGGAAATTTTACGCATCGTGTTCCTTCATTCTGACTGACGGCAGAGAATTCCAATCCCGCATGATGCAAGGCATGACCGGGACCGACTGGGCGAATTGCGGGCGGAGCGAAACGCAGCAACCAGAGCACCAGAAGCGCTGGCAAATGCGGCCAAATTTACGGCGGCACCCAGCGCGAATCGCGATCCTTTGCGCAGGGATTCAATGTCGCGATTAACCGGTTGATATCAAGGGATTATTTCGTGATCGGCGGATTTCGCGTTCGGCCGTTGCGGGCCGGCCACGCACGGAACCGAATGACTGGAACCGAGCTTCGCGAAGATCGTTGGCTGTTCCGATTCCGCTGAAGCGAAAAAAAGCGGTTCGCTAACGCCGGTGGCTTTGTGTAATTATGTAGCTGGATGGACCCGCCAGCGTCATCGCGCGCGGCGTTCGACTTTGTCATTTGAACCTAACAAACTGCGGCGACACTAAATCTTCGATGCGGCGAGACGTGTCTCTCGCGAGAACGTCAATTTGAGGGAAAACGCGAATGAAATTGTTTGGCTCCAGCCTGTTTGGGCAGGCGATCAAGTCTGCCGGCGTCGGCGCCGTCCTCATGCTGTCGGTGACGGCGAGCAATGCCCAGTCGGGCCCGTTTGCGGGTTTTAGCGGTGCATGGACCGGAAACGGCACGGTGGCTCTTTCCGACGGCACGACCGAACGCATCCGCTGCAAGGCTGACTACAAGGTCGACAGCACCGGCCTCGCCCTGAAACAAAGCCTGCATTGCGCCAGCGACAGCTACAAATTCGACCTGAGCAGCGACGTCACGAGCCAGGGCGACCGGATTTCGGGCAACTGGAGCGAAGCCAGCCGCAATGTGAATGGCTTTCTGCAGGGCACCGCCGGCGGCGGACGGATCGACGTGTTCGTCCAGGCCGCCGGATTTGCCGCCAACCTGACCTTGCAGACCAACGGCAACCGCCAGAGCGTCCAGATCGACTCCAAGGGCGAGATCCGGGGCGTGAACATCACGATGGTCAAGAGCTGACGCCGCAAGCTCTCGATCGTGATCCGATCGAGAGCTCGATGGCTGCGACATTGTCAACGTGCGCTCTGCCTCGGCAGCGACCAGCTTGCGCACACGACGGGTTTCTCGATACGCAATTGACCAAACTACCAGGGTACGCGTGCGAGCGTCGGAACGACCGGGCTTCGGCAATTTAACCCATCTGCTCCCACAATTGGCGCACCAGCGTTCCGGCTCGCTTCTCGATCGCGGCCGCCGCATCGAGCGCGAGATCCTCGCGATAGCGCCCCGCGATCAGCTGCACGCCGATCGGCCAGCCCTTGTGCAACGCTGCAGGCACGACTGCGCTGGGCAGGCCAAGCACATTGATCGCCGAAATGTAGCGAATGTCGTTCCAGAAGATTTCGCGCACCCGCTCCGGACTGATCGTATCCTCGCGCGGGCCAGGCGTCGGCTTCACCGTCGCCGGGGCGAGTACGACCGGATAATCCTCAAAGAACAATTGCCAGGCGCGGATATGAGCGTTGCGGGCGGCGGTCTCGCGCATCCAGCCCTGCAGGTCGAGCGTGTTCGCCTTCGCCTTCATACCGTTCCAGGCCGTGTGAAAATCCTCCGAGGTCACCGCCATCATTGCGGCTTCCTGCATCACAACGACTTCATTGGTGATGATGTCGCACCAGGTCTGCCAGACGGCGTTGATGTCGGGAACCTCGACCTCGCTGACCCGATAGCCCGACCGTTCGAGATGGTCGGCGCTCTGCCTGAGCGCGGCGCGCACCGACGGATCGACGTCCATGTCGCCGGGCAGCTTCGCAAGCGCGACCTTGATCGGTCCTTTCGGCTTCGGCCCGGTCAGAGGTGCTGGAACCCACCAGGGATCGCGTGGATCGCGCTGGCTCATGACTTCGAGCGCGAGCCTCACATCGCCGACGCTGCGCGCCAGCGGCCCTTGCGCGGACATCAGATGGGAAAGCATCGGCCGCTCGGCCGCGGCGCTCTGATTATAGGCGGGTACACGGCCCTGCGTCGGCTTGATGGTGGCGACACCGTTGCAATGCGCCGGCCAGCGCAGGGAACCGCCGATGTCGTTGCCATGCGCGATCGTTCCAATTCCCGCCGCGACCGCGGCGCCGGCGCCGCCCGATGATCCCCCGCAGGTGATCTCGGGATCCCACGGGTTCAGCGTCAAGCCGTGCAGCGGATTGTCCGTGAAGCCGCGGAACGAGAATTCGGGCGTATTGGTCAGGCCGAGGACGATCGCGCCGGCCTTCTTGAGATTGCGCACGACCGGCGCATCGGAGGGGGCGATGATGTTCATTTGCGCAGGTACGCCGTTGGGGTTGGGCCTCCCCTCGTAGTCCACGTTTTCCTTGATGGTGATGGGAACGCCGTGCAGCAGGCCGAGTTCGGTCCCTTTTGCTTGCGCCTTGTCCGCGGCCTCCGCCGCCCTGAGCGCCTGCTCTGAAAGATCGACGACAACGGCGTTGAGCTTTGGATTGACCTTGCGCATGCGTTCGATATGCGCGCCTGCGACCTCGACCGAGGAAACCGCGCCGGCGCGGATGGCTGCCGCCGTCTCCAATGCCGACCACTGCCAGATCGGCCCCTTGGGCAGGCGAATTTTGGCGGACTTGCGCGACTGAGCCTTGCTGGGCGCCTTCGCGCCCGAGCTCATGCGACCGGCGGTGTTGATCGCCGATTTCTTCTTCGGCGCCCTCTTGTTGGCGACGCTCTTCTTTGTTTTCGCTGTCTTCTTGACTGTCTTTTTGGCCACATCACACCTCTCATTCCCCGTGCGGGGAACGGTAAGGGCGTCAGGGCCCGGTGTCGAGGTGGACGGTGATTGGTCCCTTCGCGTTCGACTCCCCTTCGGCATTATCAAAATACATCCGAAAAGCGCCAACGAGACTCATGCCGACAGCAGGTGGAATCGCCCGCGAAGATCGTTCGGGATCAGCCGGCATAGGCCTTGTCGAGATCGGCGATGATGATCTTTCGCATCTTCATCATGGCCTGCATGACCCGATCGGCCTTTTTGCGGTCGGGATCGCTCAGGTAACGGCCGAGGGCGGCGGGAACCACCTGCCAGGACAGGCCGAACTTGTCCTTGAGCCATCCGCATTTCGACTCCTCGCCGCCGTCGGCGGTCAGTCTGTTCCAGAAGTAATCCACCTCTTGCTGGCTCTCGACGCCGATGAAGAACGAGATCGCCTCGTTGAACCTGTATTTCGGGCCGCCATTGAGCGCGTTGAACCTCTGCCCCTCGAGTTCGAAGGTCGCCATGAAGTCATTGACGGTTTCGACCTTGGCATTGGGAAACACCGATTTGTAGAAGGCGACAGCTTCGGGGACGTTGTTGTCGAACCAGAGGAACGGCGTGATGGAAGTCATGACGGATGTCCTTGTTGGTCGGGTTTGGGTCGGCCGGCATCTTCGCTGGTCTCGAAGACGGTGCCGCGGGCAAGATCGGCACCCGGAGGACGAACGGGAGAACGGAAGTCCGACAGGGGGCCGATTTTTTTGTCGGCCGATTTCCGCAATACCCAATCGCAATGTCCGCTCTCACGGAACACGCTTATTCGATCACTTCATCGGCGAGCGACAGCAAGGTCGGAGGCAAAGGGATGCCGGGTTCCTTCGCGGTCTCGAGGTCGACCATCGGCCAGATGCAGTCCCGCCGCCGCATGCTCGCCCCGGGACCAGCATCTTGTCCTAGCCGTTGGGTCCGGTTTCCTCCGCCGGCTCGGCGTGGCCTTGCGTCCCGCGCAGGCGCTGCGACAGGTTGATCAGGAACATCGACGTCGGCCGCAGGATGAAGAGGTCCGCGATCAGCGCCGCGACCATCGAGAAGGCGCTGAGCCAGCCGAACAGGCGCAGCGACGGCAGATCGGAGAACACCGTCACCACCAGCCCGCAGGCCAGCACCACGGTGGTCAGGATCAGCGCCGGCCCGACCAGCACGGTGGCGCGCTCGACCGCCAGTTCCGGACTGACGCCCGGCCTGGATTCGAGCCTCAGCCGGTTGAGGAAGTGAATCGTGGCACTCAGTCCGAGCCCGAACGACACCGTCAGCGCCACGACGCTGGCGAATTGCAGCCCCTCCCCGAGCAGAAACAGCACCGTGCCCGACAGCACGACCGGGAAAATGCCGGGCAGGATGCAGGAGAACATCACCACCACCGAACGGAACGCCAGCCCGATGAAGACCGCGACCAGCGCGAATTCGATCGTCAGCCCGCGATTGAGCTTCTCGATCATGTTGGCGCTGTTGCGCGCGGCGATCGCCGACAGACCGGTGACCGCGATCTCGTAGCCGGGATGCGCCTTGCGCACCGTGTCCAGCGTGTGATCGAGATTCTCGACGACGGGAAGAATCTCACTCGAATCGAGATCGGGCACCCGGCCCGACACCACCACCGCATCCTGCTCGGCGGAAATGAAACGCCGCACCAGATACTTTGGAATCACGTCGACATATTCCTTCAGGGTCGAGACGTCGGAACTTCCAGCCTTCTCCGCCAGCCAGCGCCGCAGCGTTTCCAGCGACCAGACGTTACCGACGCCCGCCTGCTTCTCCACCGTGGAGTGCACGTCGGCGATGGTTTGCAGCGTTTCCGGCGCATAGAGCGAGGCGCCCTTCGGCAATTCGATCAGCACGTCGATCGCATTGGCGCCAGTCAGCTTGGCGTCGAGACGCCCGCTCGCCGCCACCGCCTGCTGCTTGTCCGGCACCTGATCCGCGAGCCGGTAACGCGGCTCCAGATTGGCATAGACGACCGCGAGGCCACCGACGAAAATCACGGCGATCAGGCTGAACAGCCCGGGCCGGCTCACCATGCGCACCGCGATCCAGTAACAGAAATTGCGCAGCATCTGGACGCCGGCGTCGGCGCCCTGGAATTTCACCGCGAAAACCTTTTCGTTGCGCACGAACAGCACCCCGAACACCGGCACCAGCGACAGCACCGCGATCAGCGCGATGATGGTGGCGGCGAGTCCGGCCTCGCCGAACTTGCGGATCAGGTCGGAGTTGGAAAATTGCAGGGCGATGAACGAAATGCCGGCGGTGCCATGGGTGAGCACGCAGGCCGGCCCGACCACCAGCACGGCGTTCTTGAATGCGGTGTATTTATC
>Ga0209069_10001949_pt1 | contig 10651 bp, 10 predicted proteins | sample Str013_2_FD_187202 | JGI IMG/M metagenome (GOLD analysis project Ga0209069, IMG submission 187202) | Freshwater sediment microbial communities in response to fracking from Pennsylvania, USA - Straight Creek_MetaG_SC_2013 (SPAdes) (version 2) | ecosystem: Environmental > Aquatic > Freshwater >...
CGAAGGGCTACATGACAGCTCCGATTTGCCATGGCACGAATTCAAGCTCGCCGTAGCCGAGGTCTTCCGATTTGGTGTGCTTGCCAGATGCAACCTGCAACGTCTTTTCAAAAATTTCTTGTCCTTTTATTTCGATAGACATTCCATCCAGTACGTCGCCGCAGTTGATATCCATGTCGTCTGTCATACGCCGATACATATCGGTGTTGGTGGCAAGTTTGATCGAAGGCGTTGGCTTGCATCCGAAAGCAGAGCCGCGGCCCGTGGTGAAGCACATGACGTTGCAGCCGCCGGCAACTTGACCAGTCGCGCCGACCGGGTCGTATCCGGGCGTGTCCATGAACACGAACCCTTTTTCCTTCACCGGTTCGGCATATTCGTAAACTGCGCGCAATGTGGTGGTGCCGCCTTTGGCCGCCGCTCCCAGTGATTTTTCCAGGATGGTTGTGAGTCCGCCCGCTTTGTTGCCGGGTGCCGGATTGTTATTCATCTCGCCGCCATTGCGTTTTGTGTAGTCCTCCCACCAGCGAATCCGCTCGACAAGCTTTTCGCCAACCGCGCGATTGATTGCGCGTCGTGTGAGGAGATGCTCGGCCCCGTAGATTTCCGGTGTTTCTGCGAGCACCGCTGTCCCGCCATTTTTGACCAGAAGGTCGACGGCGGCGCCCAATGCGGGATTTGCGGTAATTCCGGAATAACCGTCGGACCCTCCGCATTGAAGCGCCAGCACAATCTCGGACACCGGCCGCGTTTCTCGCTTGGCGCGTGCGGCAACAGGCAGCATGGCTTTGATGCGCTGAATTCCCTGGTCGACAGTTTTTTTTGTTCCCCCGGTCGCTTGAATCGTCATGGTCTGAAAGTGATCGCCTTCAACCATTCCGTACTCGTCCTTCATACGATCGATTTGAAATACTTCGCAGCCCAGGCCAACCATCAATGCGGCGCCGAGATTGGGATGGGTCGCGTAACCCCATTGCGTCCGCCGCAACAATTCCCAGCCTTCACCGTAGGCCGCCATGCCGCACCCGCTGCCATGAACAAACGCAACCGCGCCATCGATTTCCGGGTGGTCATCGAGAATTCCAGATCGATTGACTTCTTCGGCAATGAATTTTGCGACCGAAGCCGAGCAGTTCACCGATGTCAGGATGCCGATATAATTTCGTGTACCGGTTTTTCCATTGGGCCGGAGATAACCTTCGAATGTTGCACGCAGCTCCGGCGCCAGGATCTCGTCGTTCTTTGCGGCCTCGGCAAATTTATAGTCGCGGGCGAAGTCGCGCAGCGCCACGTTTTGTTCATGCACCCAATCACCAGGCGAAATCGCTTTCGACGCGAACCCGATCGTTTGCCCGTATTTCCGTATCGGCTCGCCTTCGTGAATCGCCATCACCGCCATCTTGTGGCCGCGAGGCACGCGCTCGCGCGCGGTCACGCCCGCGACAGCGGCACCGGCGGCAATCTGATCGACGGCGACAACGACATTATCTTCGGGCGATAAGCGGATAGTCCTTGGTGTGTTCATTTGAGCGACCGTTATTCGGCGAAGGGCGATGAGGACTGTTGCGTGAAGGCGAGTGCATAGTAACATCCTATTCAACGGGCGGACTTTTAAAATTGCCGCCACAACGGGAGGGAAGTATGCCGAATTGGTCGCGCCATTTGGCGCACGGTTTCGCGCTTGTCGTCGCGGTATTTACTCTGGCCGGTCCGGCCGGCGCCCAGACCAAACTCAAATGGGCGCATGTGTATGAAATATCGGAGCCCTATCATACGCAGGCACTGTGGGCGGCCGAGGAGATCAAGAAACGCACCGACGGCCGCTACGAGATCGGGGTGTTTCCGGCCTCCCAACTCGGCAACGAGAACCAGATCAATGAAGGGCTAGGGCTCGGTACCGTCGATATCATCTATACCGGGGCGTCGTTTGCCGGCTCGATTCACAAGCCGCTGTCGATCACCGGCGCGCCATTTATTCTGCGCGACTTCGACCATTGGAAGGCCTACCGCGACAGCCAGCTGTTCCGCGACATTGCCAAAGGCTACGAGGACAAGACCAAGCACAAGATCGTTGCGATCCTCTATTACGGCCAGCGTCACGTCACAGCCAACAAGGAGATCAAAAAGCCCGAGGATATGAAGGGTATGAAGCTGCGCGTTCCGCCAGCGCCGCTGTTCCTGATGTTCACCAAATCGGTCGGCGCCAATGCAACCCCGATAGCCTTCGCCGAGGTCTATCTCGCGCTTCAGCAGGGCACCGTCGACGGCCAGGAAAATCCGCTGCCGACCATCATGGCGAAGAAGTTTTACGAAGTTCAGTCGCACATCATGCTGACCGGGCACATCACGGAATCGCTAGTCACAATTGTCGGCAGCCATGTCTGGTCTAAGCTTTCTGATGCCGACAAGAAGGTATTCGAAGATGTGCTGAAGGAAGCCAGCGCGAAGTCGACCGACCAGATTCGCGCTTCCGAGCTCACGCTCGCCGACCAATTCCGCAAACTTGGCAAGACCGTGGTGGAAGTCGACCGCGAAGCGTTCCGCAAGGCGGCATTGCCGCTGCACAACGACTCTAGTGCGGGCGCCGGCTGGTCGCAGGCCGAATACGACGCGCTTCAGGCGTTGAAATAATCCATATCGCTACGCCACGGCGGATACCCCGCCGTGGCTTTTTCCGCTTTCCACGCCGAGCAAACCGCTCGGGCAATCTCGGTGAGTCATGAGCAGGAAACCGAAGGCCAATAAGCCTAACGTCGTGGCACCGAAAGCCAAGGCGAGGGCGCGCCGACCGAAGGTTGATGGGGTGCACCTGATCGTCGCCAAAGATGCGGAGGTGAAGATCGAGTATTACCCGGAAGATTGGCTCGCCGGCATTCTGTTCTGGGGTCTGGCCTTCATTGTCTTCTTGCAATTCTTCACGCGCTACATCCTCAACGATAGTCTGGCCTGGACCGAAGAGATCGCACGCTATGGCCTGATGTGGGTGGTGTTCATTGGGGGCGCGATGGTGACACGGCGCAATACCCATATCGCCGTCGAACTGCTTTCGAACGTGATGAAGCCAGGCCCCCTGCGCGCCACGCTGTTGGCCTTCGTCGATGCGGTCAAACTCGGCTTCCTGGGACTGCTGGCTTATTTTTCGGTCACGATCACCGAGCGCATGCACATGCAGCGCATGACTGTGTTCGATCTACCAATGAGCTACGTCTATGTCGGCGTCGGGCTCGGCTGCTTCATGATGTTCGCGCGCCAAATTCAAAATTTCTGGCTCAACGCGCGTGTAGGCTGGCGTAAGCCACACGACGTGACGCAACAAGCTGTCGCCGATTGAGCTGCGGATAGACCAATGACCGTTCTAATCCTTGTCTTTATTTCGGTTCTGATCGCCGGCGTGCCGGTATTCATCGCGCTCGCCGGGTCATCGCTGATCTTCACGCATTTCATCGGATATATTCCGGATTTCGTGGTGCTGCATCGGATGGCCGGCGGCATAGATAGCTTCCCGCTGCTGGCGGTGCCTTTCTTCATTCTGGCCGGCAACCTGATGAATTCGGCTGGCATCACTAACCGCATTTACGATTTCGCCGTTGCCATCGCTGGCTGGATGCGCGGCGGGCTGGCACACGTGAATATCATCGGTTCGGTGATCTTCTCCGGGATGTCGGGCACGGCGATTGCGGACGCTGCCGGTCTCGGCACCATCGAGATCAAGGCGATGACGGATCACGGCTACGACATCGAATTGTCGGTCGGCGTCACCGCGGCCTCGGCTACCCTGGGGCCGATCATCCCGCCGTCCTTGCCGTTCGTGATCTACGGCATGATGGCCAACGCCTCGATTGGCGCGTTGTTTCTCGGCGGCGTCATCCCCGGCTTGGTCATGACGGCCTTTATGATGCTCTATGTCTGGTATTGCGCGCATCGCGATAATATTCCGCGCGACGCCAAGTTCCAGTGGCGAGCGTTGGGGTTGACCTTCATCGCCGCGCTGCCGGCGTTGATGACGCCGGTTATCATCCTCGGCGGCATGACCTTCGGCTGGTTCACGCCGACCGAGGCCGCCATCGCGGCTTGCGCCTGGGCGCTTCTGCTCGGTGTGTTTCTCTATCGCTCGCTGAGCTTCAAGCAGTTCTACAAGGTGACGCTCGATACTATCGAAACGACAGCCGGCGTGCTGCTGGTCGTTGCCGCCGCATCGCTGTTCGGCTGGGTACTGACAACGACACGTGTCACCGAGGCAGCCGCAGACGCGATGCTGTCGATCACTGATAACAAATATATCATTCTGCTGCTGATCAACGTGCTGCTTCTGGTGGTTGGCTGCTTTCTGGAGACGATTGCCGCCATCAGCATTTTGGTGCCGGTGCTGATGCCGATTTTGCTCAAAGTCGGCATCGATCCAATTCACTTCGGCGTGGTGATGACGCTTAACCTGATGATCGGGCTTCTGCACCCGCCACTCGGCATGGTGTTGTTCGTGCTTGCCAGGATCGCCAATCTATCGATCGAACGCACGACCATGGCGATTTTGCCCTGGCTCATTCCTTTGGTGATGTCATTGATTGCGATCACGATGATCCCGGAGTTGACCCTGTGGCTGCCCCGGTTTGTCGGGATGATCAAATGAGGAGCGACTCTACGTCTTTGCCTTGCGCAGACCGTCAACCTCGTCGCGCGCGGATTTCATCAAATATTGTACGTCTGATCCCGCAATCACGAAACGCGCGCCCAGCTTCACCAACTCGGCAATGTGGTCGATATCCCCGCGAATGCCGCCGACGCCAAGATGCTTGTCGTGAGCCTTGCAGGCTTTCGCCGTCGTTTCATACGCCGCCCGCAACTTTGGGCTTTTCAGTTCACCCGGAATGCCCATCGCCGTGCAAAGATCGTTGGACCCGATCAGTACCACGTCGATGCCGGGGACCGCGGCTATCGCGTCAGCGTTGGTTATGCCTTCCGGGGTTTCCAACATCGCAATGAGCAGCGTCGTGGCGTTGCCTTGCTTGTTGACTTCGGCGAGGGGCGTCGCGCGGTAGCCTTGCAACGCGCCAGCACCGGCGACCGAGCGTTCGCCCAACGGCGGAAAACGGCAAGCCCGCACAAAAGACTCGGCCTCGTCCCGTGTGCTCACATTCGGGCAGATGATGCCCAGCGCGCCCGCGTCGAGCAGGCGGGTCGCATCCTCAAAATGGCGACCGGCAATACGCACGAGAGGTGTCACGCCGACCGGCAGCGCCGCGACGCAAATCTGCGCCGCGTCGTCGAGCGAAATCGCGCAGTGTTCCATATCAATGAAAAAAGCATCGAAGCCGCACGAATCCGCGATCATGGCGATCTCTGCGGTGCGTGCCAGCCGCGTTGCCATGCACAGAGCGACCTCGCCGCGCGCAAGGCGCTCCTGAACCCGGTTGACGAATGTCATTGGACTATCCGTCATGGCCGGCACAAGGCCGGGCATGACGATGATCTCGCCATGGTGCTAACTACGATAGCTCGTGTCGATTTTATCGAGCATGCGCAAGTAAGCCGCCCAATCGTGACTGCCGCGGCCGGCATCGTGATGCTCGTATTGCTCCGCGGTCTTCTCGCAAACCGCCGCCGGAACTTCGACCAACTCGTTGCCGGTTGCTTCGAGCTTGAGCTGGATGTCGGCGGCGTCGATCAGATGTTTCATCAGCACGAAAGCCTCACGTGCACTTTTTCCCACGGTGAGCAGGCCGTGATTGTGCATGATCATGGCACGGTTCTGGCCGAGGTCACGATTAAGACGCTCGCGTTCGTCGAAATCCTCGGTAATTCCCTCGTAGGCGTGATAGCCGATGCGCTGATAAAACCGGATTGCCTGCTGCGACACCATGCGCAGCCCGCTCTTCAAACCGGCAATTGCCATGCCGACATTGGTATGAACGTGCATGGCGCAGTTCACATCCGCCCGTGCGCTCAGCACGCCGCCGTGCAGCGTAAATCCAGGCCTGTTGACGCCGGATTTCTCGTCCAGGTCCCCATCTATCGAGACCTTTACGAGATTGGAGGCGGTTACCTCGGTGTAGAGCAAGTCATGCTTTTTCATCAGCAATTTGCGGGGCTCGCCAGGCACTCGCATAGAGGAGTGGTTGTAGATGACGTCATCCCAACCGTAATGCGCAGTCAGCCGATAGACGGCAGCGAGATCGACGCGCGCCTGCATTTCTGCCGGCGAAATTCCATCCCGTGAAACCTTGGGAACGCTGGCTAGCTTGTTCATCGGCTGGGTCTCCTCTAGTCGCGGGCACTCTATCACACCGGCCCTGCTTGGCCAGATCGCGCTGCGTCAGTATAGAGAATGTCGCAACGTACAAGAGAATATGAGCAAACCAATCAAAGTTCGCATGGGCGGCTACGGCCCCCCGACCACCGGCTTCAGCAAGTCGCTGAAGTCAATTGGAGACAAGCTTGAGGCGCAGTTCGGCAAGGACGTCGCGGTCGAATATGTCTTCAACATCATGGATCACGGCCATAAAGCCGAAGACATTCTCACGTTAGTCGAGAATGGCGAGATGACGCTTGGCTACCAGTCATCGAGCTATTTGACTGATCGCGTGCCGGAATTGGGATTTGTCGATCTGCCGTTTCTGTTTTCCAGCAATGCGCAAGCGCGCGGTGCAATGGACGGAGCGCTCGGTGAATTCCTGGCGCGCAAGACGGAAGAAAGAATCGGCTATCGCATTCTTGGCTGGTTCGAGAACGGCTTTCGCCACATGTCCAATCGTCTGCGGCCGATCCATTTGCCTGCTGATATGAAGGGCATGAAAATCCGCGTTTTGCCGAGCGAAATACACAGACGCACGTTCGAGCTGATCGGTGCGGTGGCGATGCGCATGGACCTCACCGAAGCCATTGCCATGATCAAGGCCGGCACGCTGGATGCTCAGGAGAATCCGCTCGCCAATACGGTGACCTACGGCGTGCACAAGTTTCACAAGTTCCACACTCTCAGCTATCATTTTTACATTTCGCGGCCGATCTTTTTGCATCGTTCGTCATTCGATGGCTGGCCCGATAGTCTCAAGCGGGCAATGCAGACGGCAGTGAAAGAGGCGGTCGCCTACCAGCGCGAGCTGGCGATCGAAGAAAACGACCAATCGTACAAAGCGATCCAAGCGGAAGGTTGCGAAGTCAGCGCATTGACGCCTAAGGAACATGAAGCGTTTGTTACTGCCGTGCAGCCACTACTAGCGGAAGCGCGCAAGACTTATGGCGATGCAATATTTAGGATGGTCCCGAAGGCCTGACGGGCAGGTCGATTTAAGCTAACCGAAAGCTTAACGTACTCATTGCAATTCTAAGATTTACGCTGCCGAAACGACTCCGCGGTAAAGAGCATTGGCCTTTTCAAGCGGTGGTCGTCCAAATGAATTTGCAGAACTATCCGGTCGCGCTCGCGCTTCGCGACGTCAGCAAACGCTTTGATCGTCCCGCCGTCGATGCACTCGACCTTACCGTCTACGGTGGCGAGTTCTATGCGCTGGTCGGTCCTAACGGTGCTGGAAAGACCACGACCTTACGGATGGTCGTCGGCTTGCTGAAGCCCGATACCGGCTCGATCTGCATCGAGGGTATTGACGCGCTCTCCGATCCCGTAGCTGCCAAACAGGTTACCGCCTGGCTGTCGGACGAACCGATGATCTACGACAAGCTCACGCCGTACGAATATCTCGAATTCGTCGCCGGCCTCTGGCGCATCGAGCCCACCGCTGCGGAAGCGCGTGCGCGCGAACTCATTGGCTGGCTGGGGCTCGAGCCGCACGCGCACGAGCGTTGCGAGGGATTTTCAAAGGGCATGCGGCAGAAAGTGGCGCTCGCGGGGGCGCTGGTCCACGACCCGAAACTCATCATTCTCGACGAGCCGCTGACCGGCCTCGATGCCGGCACCGCGCGGCAGGTGAAGAACGTGTTGCGCGAGCGCGTGCGCGCCGGAGGCACCGTCATCATGACGACACACATCCTCGAAGTGGCCGAACGCATGGCCGACCGTATCGGCGTGATCGCCGGTGGCCGGCTCATCGCTGAAGGTACGCTGGACGATCTGCGCCGGCAGACCGGCAAGACCGCCACCAGCCTGGAAGACACGTTCCTCACGTTGGTGGCCGAACAGGTGGCGGCCGCGTGAGTCACCCCGCGTCCTTGACCTGGTTGGCCGGTCACGAATTCCGGCTCGGCTGGCGCGATTGGGTCTCGCTGATAACCGCGGGCGGCCGCACGCGCGCGCGTAACGCGACCATTGCGCTGATCGTCTTTGCGGTCTTCATGCATGCGTTCGCCTTCTGGACCGTCGCCAGTTACGCCGACGCCAATCTTGCCTCCGATACGGCGGCGCTGGTCGGTATTACGGGCACGCTCGTGCTCTCCTGGTCGCTGCTGTTGTCGCAGGCTATGGAGTCGGTGACCCGTGCGTTCTATTCACGGTCCGATCTCGATCTCATCCTCACTTCACCGATCTCCGCGCGCAAAGTATTTGCGGTGCGCATGGGCCGCATTGCCGCTGCAGCGGTCGCGATCGCCGTACTGCTGGCCGCGCCATTCATCAATGTATTGGCCCTGCTCGGCGGCAGCCGCTGGCTTGCCTCCTATGGCGTCGTCGCGGCTATGGGCGCGGTGGCGACGGCGACGGCGCTGGCGCTGACCATTGCCTTGTTTCGGATCGTTGGGGCCAAACGCACGCGTCTGATCGCGCAAGTCGTGGCAGCGGTCATCGGCGCGGCTTTCGTTATCGGGCTGCAGATCGTGGCGATTTTCTCTGCCGGTAGCATTTCCCGCTTCGCCGCTTTGCAATCGAATTGGATGCTGGCGCATGCGCCGGACACTGGCAGCGCCTATTGGTGGCCGGCTCGCGCCATGCTGGGCGACTACGTTGCGCTGGCCGGCGTTGTGATGTTCGGAATCGGTGTGCTCTGTGTCTCGATCGCGCTTTTCTCGCGGCGCTTCGGGGAGCACGCCGTTGCGGCTGCCGGCGTTTCCGCCGCTACCGTGCGTCAGCGCCGTTGGTCGCTCAGCTTCCGCCGCCGCTCCGCAGGCCGCGTGCTGCGGCACAAGGAATGGACGCTGCTCCAGCGCGATCCCTGGCTCATCTCGCAAACGCTGATGCAGGTTCTCTACTTGATTCCGCCGGCGCTGCTTTTGTGGGTTACGTTCGGCGACCGCAATGGTTCATACGTGGTTTTGATTCCGGTGGTGGTGATGGCGGCCGGACAGCTCGCCGGCGGGCTCGCCTGGCTGTCGATTTCGGGCGAGGACGCACCGGATCTCGTGGCCACTGCGCCAATCACCTCTCAGCGCGTCCTTTGGGCCAAGGTTGAAGCCGTTATCGGCATGATTGCGCTGATATTCGCGCCGATTGTGGCCATGCTGACGTTCGATGCCGTATTCGCCGGAATGATCTGTGCGCTGGGCATATTGTCGGCGGCCGCGGCGGCGACCGTAATCCAGCTCTGCTTCCGCGTGCAGGCAAGGCGCAGCCAGTTTCGGCGGAGGCAGACATCATCGCGTCTCGCCACGTTTGCCGAGGCGTTTTCCTCGATCGCCTGGGCTGCGACAACGGCGTTAGCGGCCGCGGGGACCTGGGCGGCGCTCGGCACGGCCGCGATCGCATTCGCCATCTTGGCAGGTGTTTGGCTCGTCAGTCCCTCGCGCGCGTGACTCTCACGAGCCGAAGAACCGCTTCTGGTTGGTCCATTCGTCGACGTCGTTGTCGATGATCCATTGCGCAAGCTCGTCGTGGCGCACGATCCAGACATCCGGAAAGCGCTTGATGTATTTCAGGATGGCGTCGACCTGCACTGCCATCAGCGGCCGCCCACCAAAATGGCAATGCACTGTTATGTTGAGATATGACGTTGGCTCATTGGCGTAGAGATAGTCGAAAGTGTCTTTGTAGACCTCGAACCAATCGCGCGTGTTGAGGCGCAACGCGCGATGGTCGGCGAAATCGGTGTGCGGAAGCGCGACGATCGTGCCTTTCCTCGTCTTTACCCGGCAGGGCAGGTCGAGATTGTTGTAATCGCCGTACCAGAGAAAACCGCTCTCCGCGATATAGCCTTCGGTCAGCGCGGTCGGCGATACCACCGGCGATAGCCAGCCTTTCGGCCGGCTGCCGGTGATTTTCCGGTGGATATCGATGCATCGCTCGATCAGCGCTTTCTCTTCCTTCGGGTTGAGATAGGCGAGCAGAGCATCCTGCGTATAGGAATGCGCCGCGATCTCATGGCCGGATTTGATGGCCTGTTTTGCAGCTGCTGGTGCGAGCTCGAGTGCCCGGGCATTCGCGACGAAGGTGCCCGGCACTTTGTTGTCGTCCAGGATTTTGATCAAGCGCCACACGCCGGCGCGTCCGCCATATGTGCCCCACGTCATCGCTGCGCGGTCGTGGGTGCCCGGCCGGAGGGCGGTCGTCTGCACGGAAAAGGGCGGCCCTTTTCCGTCCGACCAATTCTCCCACAGGCACGTCATCACAACCGCGATGCGCGCATCGTTCGGCCAGGAAAAGCCGCTGGACTTCCTCTTCCGGTTTTTCATTGCAAATCCGTCAATGCATAGCCTTGTTGGCAATTACAGCGAACGAGGCGTCATAAGTCTTGGCCATGTCGATCTTGGCGTTCTTCACACTCTCGTTGAA
>Ga0209069_10001950_pt1 | contig 10631 bp, 15 predicted proteins | sample Str013_2_FD_187202 | JGI IMG/M metagenome (GOLD analysis project Ga0209069, IMG submission 187202) | Freshwater sediment microbial communities in response to fracking from Pennsylvania, USA - Straight Creek_MetaG_SC_2013 (SPAdes) (version 2) | ecosystem: Environmental > Aquatic > Freshwater >...
AGGAGGACCGTGACGTCGACCTCCGTCGTTCCCACGTATTCCTATGCGCGGGCGAGGCAACGGCCCACCTGGCGCTGATCGGGGCGCCATCGCGCCAATTCCGCGATCTCGACAAGCCGGAGATCAAACCGCGGCGGACGAAGGTCGCTGTTCCCCTCGGCGACCATCTCGCCGACGACAAGTTCCTCGACGATCTGTGCATCCGTCTCGCATCCGTGACACCCTACGATCTCACCACGATGCCGGACGCGCCCGACTGGCTCTGGGTCATCGGTGGTTACGAGCGCTACAACCTGCTGGCCGAAGGCGACCGCATCGTCTTTCCGCCCGACTGGGCGACCAAGCGACCGAGGCTCGGCCTGACCAGTCACGTCCGGATTTTCGACGGCCAAGGCCGAATGGGGCTCCTGTCCCGCGAGGATGGCGTCATCACCGTACCGTGCCGCTACGCGTATCTCGGCGATCTCGACAGTCGCACAGGCGCGGTCTGCGAGGCGTCGCTCGAAACGGTTCCCGACAGTCTCGGTCCCTGCGACCTGATCGATATGTCGGGCCGACGGCTCAATCCCGTCGGCATCAAGGTGCTCGCCGGCAGCCTGTCGTTCGGCATCGGCGTCGCCGTGCGCGAGGAGGACGGCGCCGAGACACCCTCCGGCGCCCTCAAGGGTTTCATTTCAGCCGACGGCAATCTGCTCGGTGACATCCGTTGGAGCAGGGTCACGCATCATCACAGCCGTCTGGCATTGGTAAAGCACCCGGCCAGCGGGCTCTGGGGCTTCGTCGATGAGCTGGGCCAACTGCGCATCGAACCACGGTTCACCAGCGCCGCCGGCTTCACCAATGACCGCGCCGCAGTCAGTCTGCCGGAATCCGATGGTCTGTTCGGGCTGATCGACCCTTCGGGCAGGCTTGTGGCGCCTGCGGTGTGGCGCGATATCCGGTGCTTCAACGGCAACCTCTTCCACGTCACCAACGCCGACGGCGCGATCGGCCTCGTCGACGAATTCGGCCGCATCGTCATCGAGCCGCGCCACCCGACACCGGAGGAGCAGGCGCAGATCGAGGACTGCCACAACTACATTCGCGGCCACCCGTTCAGCCTGGAGCGTGGCAAGCAACTCCGCGAGCGCGTGGAGGCGGCCCTTGCCGGCAGCGATACCCTTGCGCCGATCGCCGGCATGCTGATGCCCAATGCCATCAGCGACACCGAACTGGAAGCCGCGGGTCTCTTGGGCGCGCGCGTGCAAGTCGTAGCCGATCACCTCGGCGAGGGGCGGCGCATCTCATTGCGCGTCGGCGATATCGGCAATATCGGCTGGCACTACCCTGTCACCGGTTCGCTGTTCGATCTGTCGGTGGAGGCTCCGGTCGAGGGTCTGAGCACCTTGCCGCACGGGGTACTCGGCGTGCCCTGGCGGCTCTTGCGCCGCGTGAGCTGAAAGGGGATCGCTCGTGTCGGCGACCACATCCGCCGCTCCGACATTCTGCTCTCTTTCACTTGCGCGATTGGATTTTCTCAATAAAATGAGCGTGTTATCCTATAACTATTGCACTATGACCGTGTTCTTCTACTCGATCAAATGAGGGCAGGGTAAGACCACCCACGCCGTCGGCTACGCCAAGCACTGCGGCGGTGTGCTCGTCACCAACGACCTCGACAACGGCACCGCCGACATCTACGAGGCGGCGCTCCCGGGCGGACGCATCGTCACGCTGGAGCCCGGGCAGTCGCTCAAGACCGTCGCCGCGCGCTTCAAGGGCAGGCCGCTCGTCATCGACTTCGGCGGGTTCGTCGAGAGCCGTGTGCTCGAAGCCGCCGACATGGCCGACGTCACCGTCGTGCCGCTCTCCTACCAGTCGACCGCCGACCTGATGCCGGCCGTCAAGACCGTGACCGCGCTGCAACCGCACTGCGCGCGCATCGTCGTGCTCATCAACAACACCGCGCCCGAGCATGTCGGTGAGCTGGAGGACGTAATCCGCCGACGCTTTCCCAAGGTCGCGGTGCTGCTCGTCAACCACTCCCGTTACATCTCCAGGATCGCCGACGACGGGCTGACCGTGTTCGACATCGCCGCACTCGGCGGGCTCGAGCGCCATCAGCTCCGCCACATCCTGCCGCAGATCGAAACGCTCTACGCCTACCTCGACCTGCACAGCCCCATTTAATCCTAACCCCAATTCCCATGAAGAAAGACATCCTGGCGAAGGCCATCCGCCTCGCCGACAAGCGCGCCGTCAGACCCGAGAAGGTCGTCGTCGCCAAGCCGACCAGCACGCTGTTCGTCAAGAAGCCGGCCTCGCAGATCATGAGCGAGAGGCTATATACCCGCATCACGCCCGGCGAGATGCGCCGCCTGAAGGCGACCGTCGGCACCATGATCCCCACCTCTGAGCTGCTCCGCAAGCTGCTCATGGATTACCTCGATAAACACTCACATGTCGGCCATGAAAAACGCAGTAAGAAAAAATAGCCCGGTCATTCCGGCACCAAAACAGCCCGCGCAGCTCGAGCTGTTCCGTCTCGTTTCCAACGACGCCTACACCAACGCCTTCGACTTCTACGAGTCGATCCCGCGATACATGGTCGCCCGCTGAAAGTCCGGCACCGTCACCTGGAACCCGGACGGCACCGCCGCGCCGCTGAAGCGAGCCTTTACCTACCAGGGCAAGCGTTACCGCGTAACGCTGGCGCCCGCCTACATCGACCAGCCCGACGGAGGCCTGCGCGCCGAGTTTCCCGGCATCAAGGAGGAGATGCTGGAGTTGGTGCTGATGAAGCTCGCCATCGACAAGGGCTACTTCACCGAGAGTGCCGACGGCCCCAAGGCCCCGGACTCGTTCGTGCTGTTCACCTCGATCCATCAGATCTCCGAGGAGCTGAAGCGTCGCGGCGCCGCCCGACAGAAGTCGAAGTCCTACTCGTACGAGCAGATCCGCGAGGGCCTGCAGGTGCTCGCCAAGACCAAGATCCACCTGCGCAACGAGGACGACGACGACGACCTCGTGCTGTCGCCGATCGCCGACCTCGGCCATTTCTCCGACAAGGCGAGCCGCGATGCCGCCAAGGCGACCATATTCATCCGCTTCAACGCGCTGATCTCCCAGGCGATCCTGTCGAGGTCGTGGCGCCAGATCAACTACGAGCGCATCATGGATACGGACATTTACCTGGTGCGCCGGTTGACCAAGGTGCTGGGGCTCCGCTTCACCTACGCGGCGCCGGCCAAGACCTTCAACATCAAGCTCTCGACAATCATCGAAAGCTCCGGCGTGACGCTCTACGACCGCATGTCGGACAACCTCAAGCTGGTCGAACGCGCGCTCCGAGCCATGCCGGCCATCGTCGAGCGCTACACCGTCGACAAGGAGCTCGGCCCCAATGCGCGCCAGGCGACCGGTCGCGCCCTCGTCGATGCCAAGATCATCTTGTGGCCGACGCACGCCTTCTCCATCGAGCAGATGAAGACCAACATGCACGAGAACCGTCTCGAATCGGCCGTCGTCACGGAGCAAGGCAAGATTGCCATCGAGCCACGCCGCGAGGACTACCCGAGCATCTTCGATTACGAGAAGGCTCGCGGAACCTTCAAGGACGGCCGCAGGATCGGTCCTGCGTAGATACCGGCATCCTCGGTGCTCTGACCCGCGGCAGGGCCTTTTTTTTGCGCGTGGCGGGCATCGCTGGACATCGCTCGGACCGCGATCGGGAATGTCAAAAACTTAGTTGCGCCCACCTCCGTTCTGGTTCCCCCTGATGCCCCGATCTACCTACGTTGTGGTTCCCTCTCGGGGAATTCCGACCGGCTCGCTCTTGACAGAATGTCCGTGCTCTCGTCTGGCAACTACGCTTTCACTCCCCCTCGTCCCCGAAACACTACGCTTTCATTCCCCCCGACGCTCGATATCCTTCCGATTTCGAGGTTTTGCACATCAACATCTACGCTGTGGTTCCCTGTGGCCGCGCATTTTTGTCCGCCATTTGCGTTTTGGCTCCCCGTGAACCCGCAATATTCCTACGTTCTGATTCCCTCCCGAGTGCCCATTTCACTACGTTCTGACTCCCCCTCACGGGCGACGCGTCGCAACCCGCCCCGCAAACCACGTATCACACCCTCTTTCTCACCCACTTCTTCAACCCTTATTCTTCATCTCACTCTTGGTGCATGTGAAAATGTCAAAAAGGTCGAGGGACGGTTGAAAGACACTTGCGTGTGAAAAAGAAAACAGCCCGCCTTCGGTGGTGTTGTCACGTTCCGACAAGACCAACCGCGACAACAAACGGCCCGGCGGGCCGTGCGGTCTGTTTTCTTTGCAGCAACGAGAGATTTTGATCTTTCCAATCAAAATTGACTATCGGCAATAATCCGTAAAATGAAAATTGCAGCGGGGTATCACTCTAACTACATGAGGTGCTGCTATGGCTAAGGAGCAATCCAAGGCTAAACAACCCGATTTCCACGTCTTCGTCGTCGAGGAACGGGAGGGGAAAGACCCCTTCTGGTGGCGAATCGGTGCCGCTTGGGCAAACAAGGACGAGAAAGGGTACTCCGTCGAGTTCATGACGCCGAACGGGCCCGCCCGTATCGTGTTGCGTGAGCCGAAGGAGCCTGAAAAGTCCTGACCCCAGGTGGAATCCTCATTCCACTCGCCACCCCGAAAGGGGTGGCATCCTAATCAACCACCACTATGACCTCATCCCACGACGGCACGGCCCACCATCACATTCGAGACGCCTGGTGCGAGCTCGAGGAGCATGCCCGTCTACACATCGATGGACCCGAGGCCGTCGGCGACGTCGCCGAACGTCTTGCCGCTCGCATGGCGAGCCTCATCGTCCTGCTCGACGAGCAAACCTGGAACGCGGAAGCCGGCAGATCGATCACCGAGCTTGATGTGCTCGTGCCTCAGACAGTTCGTGCGCAAACGGCCGAGCAACTCCGCCAGACCGTCGACACGTTCCGCGACCGCGTCCGCCACTTCCTGGCTCCCATCTAATTTTCCACACAATGAAAAGGCCCCCACAATTGGAGGGTCTATTTTTTCGCGTCCGAGTTGATGACGAAGGATATGAGTTCGGCGCCGGCATCGAGCCTCGCCTGCAGCCAGCCGGGCATGCGGCCCTTGCCCGACCAGGTCAGTGACGCTTCGTCCGGATCGGCATACTTCGCCGGCAGCGGCTCGGGTCTCGCTTTCACCTTGGAGCCGAGCACTTCGAGTGCCGTGAACCCTTCGTCCTTCAGCTTTTTCTCGATCTCGGTCTTGAGGTCCAAGCGGCGCCGCTCTCGCGTCGTCTCGCGCACCGCGTGGGCGCGCTCGATCAGAGCGTCCAGCTCGGCTACGCTCAAGTTCTGTAAGTCAGTCGGCACGAATCGTCTCCGCCACGATGAGCGTCGTTTGATATCCTCGTCGGCACGGCAACGCATCGGCGATGTCGTGTCATGGCGTTCCACCTGAGGCGCAGTCGTATAAGCAACCGGCAAACTATGATCCGGGCTTGTTCCCTTTGGTGACCGCCGCCTCACTGCCGAGCGCGACCCACCATTCATTGATGTCCTTGAAGTCGTGATAGGTATCGGACGCATCGACCACGTTGCGGTTACCGAGCTCGCTCCTGAAATACGCTGTCGCCTCGCGTCCCGCCGCGTCGCGGTCGAGATAGAGCATCACGCGGCCGAAGCCGTGCTCGGTGATCGCCTTGAGCGCGCGCGCCTTCAGCGACACCGCGTGCAGGATGACGACACCGCAGTCGGGCTCGACCAGTCCGCGCATCGCCAGCCACGACAGGAAATCGTAGGGTCCCTCGAATACGGCGACCGTGCCCTTGTCGGCGAAATTGATCGTGGTGATGTCCTTGCCCTTGCCGACGAAGCCCTTGAACACCGCGCTCCTCGCGTCGTAGCCCTGCCCGCAGACAAAGCCGACCGCGAAGAACTGCTTGAGTTTCCCCGGTGGCCTGAAGCGGATTTCCTGCAGCCATCGGCGGACGAGCGGCTTGTCGATACAACGAGCAAACAGGTACTTGTTCAGCGCCGGATGCTCGACCTCGCTCGCCTTCAGCAGGACGAAGCTGCGGTCCTGATCTTTTTCTTTTTCACCGGCAGGGGCCCCGCGATTTTCCAGAAGGCTCCTTGTCGCCGCCGGCACGGTGCCGGCAAAGCCGGACTCGAGGATGGCCAGCGCCTCCTTCACCGACACGCGGCACATCTCGACGACGAGGTCGATGACGTTGCCACCCCTCGCCATGCCGTGGTCGTACCAGAGGTTCTTCACGGTATCGACCTTGAACGACGGCGTCTTGTCACCTTCGCGGATCGGGCTCGAGTACCATAGCTCGCGGCCGTTGCGCGTCACCTTGGCCGGTCGGACGTTGTGACGCTCGAGATAGAGAGGAATCGGAACCTGACGGGCTTGGTCCGCACGCATGGGAACAGGCATTAGGAAGTATGCCTCCATTGTATCGATGAACCCGCCTTCTCCAAATCATTCTGCTGACATGGGGGTGGGGGCTCGCCTGCTCAGCAATTTTACGCCAACCCGCAGCCCGTCAAGAACCGCGGTCTATCAGGGCGTGTCACGTCGCGCTTCGCGCCCGGCTTTTGCCACATCCGAACGGTTCTGGACTGGCCGCTTACCCGGTTGGCGTTTCGCCAAGTGTGCAGGCAGCACCCGCTGACCCGCGTTTTAGCTTCTAACTTTTCGACATATGCCGAATTGGAATTTCAACTGCGTGACCGTTCACGCGACGCCACAAGAGGTCTGAACCTGGCTCGTGCCCGGGACCGAGACCAACAGCTACCTGTTCAACATGCACCGCCTGTTTCCGGAGCGCGTGCCAGCCGACGACCCGACCGGAATGAAAGCCTGGGACCACGACCGGTTCGTGGAGACCACCGGTTCCAAGTGGACGCCGGACGTCTACATACAGTCCAGCCCCGATGGGCTCGAGACGTTTCTCAACTACGACAGCGCCTGGACGCCGAACAACGGCACGCTGCAACGCCTGCATGAGTTGACCGGCTGGGAAATCGAGAACCGGTACAAGGAGGAAGGATGCTTGATCGCCGGAATATTCCACTGTGTCGGTAGTTCCTGCAACGACATCGAGCGCGAATACATGACCTCCTGCGAGATCTGCGAGGTGGAGAAACCCGACGATGAGTATGACGAGGAGGCGGAGGACCTCATCTGCAACGAGTGCCGCCGCAAGGCCAAAATCTTACTTCCCTAACCCCATCGACTATGACCGACAAACTCACCAAACCGACGCTCTCCGACCTCTACAATAGCAATCCACGGCCGTCTCTGTTCTCCAACGCGCAATATGCCCAGCTCATCGCGAATGGCATCATGGCCCAGCAGAAGGACGACTTCGACCCGATGCCGGTGGTCAAGCTGTTCACACCAAGTGGCGCGGCGACATGGCTCCTCACCGACATCCATCCGGGAGACCCGGACGCCGCCTTCGGGCTGTGCGACCTCGGTATGGGGGAGCCGGAACTGGGCTCCGTGAGCCTGAGCGAGCTGTCGGCGCTGCGCGTCAAGCTCGAACTGCCCGTCGAGCGCGACCGCCACTTCATTCCGACCAAGAGCCTCGCCGAATATGCCGAGGAAGCCCGACTGCACGGACACATCGTCACTTAACAGGATGAACCTGAACCCGGACTCAAAAAGCGGCAGTTGTCACAGGCTGCCGCCTTCTTATTAATTCCTAATCCACCTCCCCTATGAACATCTGCAACATGAAATCCATCGTCGATGACTTCATCGCCGAATACTGCAAAGAAGCGGGCATCGATTGGCCCGAACAATCTCTCGACGCCGACCAGAAGGACCGCCTGCATACCGATCTCGTCAGCACTTTCCATGACCTCGTCGGCGAGGAGCTCGGGCCCTACAGCTCACCCTTTCCGCCCATCCTGTCCCCGCACTGCTCCCGCAGGGCACGAAGCGGCGACCCAAAGTCCGGTGTCAACCCCTGGCCGCAGCTGTTCTCCCAAGACAGCTACACCCAGCTCGTCGCCAACGGTGAGTGGGACCACGTGCTCGACTCCAGGGAAGAGGGCATCGACGTCGATGTCCGAACCGCGAACGGGACGCTCCGGTCCCTCCTCAGCTTCGACCCGTACATTCCCTACCTTGCCGATGGATATCACCACGCTGCCGACGGCTCCGGAAGCTACGCGACAGTAGACCTGCGCAAGATCGTGCCATTGACCACGCGAAATCCCGATGACAGCCTCATTCGGCGAAAGCCGAGGGTCTCTACCCGATAGGCAATCGACACGGAGCTGGACGTTTCACGACGTTCGGCTCCTTTTTTGTGCTTCCCATTTTCTTTTTCACCCGCACGCCGGGTGTTGCCGCCGCTCGGGGTTTCCGCTCGCCGCTCGTCCCGCTCCCTCACGTCCGCGGTGCCGAGACGGTCTCGCTCGTCCGTTTGGGGAAGCTCGGTGCCCGCCCCTGCGCCCCTTCTCTTGCGAGGCGGGCCGCCCGCTCACGCGCCGTTGATTGAAGTAAGGCTGTTCAATCGCCTTCTCATTGTACAACCGGACCCGAAAGTAAAGCACCGCGCCAAATGTCGGCGGCGGTCTCTCGCTGAACGCTCTCATCGGATTGCCACAGGCGAACGGATGCTTGACTATCGGGCTTGCCGGTTGAGATAGAAGGGAAGGCTTTGAACAACAGAGCCCTTTTATCTTCTAATTCCTACCTATGGCAAATCACGAGCAACTGCTCAGAATGGCGACATCGATGGCGACCCAGTTCCTTGCGGATCGTGGCGACGATATCCTGGACGACCGGAGCTTCGACGACCTCATCAACTCGTTCTACGGGCTCATCGAGTACGACGAGGACCGCTTCCTATTCGAGTAGCACAGTCGAACGAGCCCCTCGCCATCAGGGGTTCGGTCGACGGCACACGGTTCGGATGGCATTTTTATATTCTAATTTCTTTCCCATGAAAGACACAAGCAAGCTCACGCTCAGGCACATCGCCGGGCTCTATCTCGATATCTACAGCGCACCCCGCGACCTCGACCGACCGCTCACGCCCGAGCAGGTCAAGGACGCCGGCGTCTTCTTCCTCGACCTCCTCGCCGCGCACGAGGCGGAATACCTCATCGAGCAGGAACGCGAGGCTCAGGCGAAGCTCGTTCCGGAGCCGGACTTCCGCGACCTGGCAGACCAGTTCATCGCCAGGTTCGAGAAGGAGGAGGGCATCACCGACGGACTGTCGGAGGAGCAGATGTACAAGGTCGGCGACCTCTTCCTGCACTATGCCGCAGAGCACACACTTTAGTTCCTAACCCAATCTACCCATGAAACACGCATTCCCACTCAGGCATATCGCCTGCCATTACCTCGATGCCTACTGCGCCAGCCGAAAGCTCGCATGGCCGATGACCGACGAGCAGATTACCAAGGCCCGGGTCCACTTTCACCAGCTACTCGATAGCTTCGAGGTGCGTACGATGATGAACGAAGGACACCGGCAACCCGTCAGCTCGGCGGAGGGCACGATGAACCCCATCTGTGCCGTCAAGAAGCTGGTATCGCAATTCGCGAGCGCCTACTTCGGCTTCGATGAGGTACGCGAGGTCAGCAGTCGAGACCTCGATGACATGCGCGACTATTTCCGCGACCTGCTCGGCGAGGAGTTCTTCGGCGAGATCGTCGACTAGCCGCCGCTTTTCGGACCCTGTCCAATTTTTATTCAGGCTCCCTCGGGAGCCTTTTTATATGCTCTAACCAACCAACCTATGAAACCAACTTACCCAGCAAAGACCCCGGCTCAGACATCATCGCTCACCGTATCGGCTCAGACCGCTCATATCCTCGAGCCGCTCAAGACCGCCGCTCTCCAGACGGCAAGCCTCGGCGAGAACCGCAGGACCGCTCAGCAACCGGCATCTGTCGCTCAGCCGACAGCCAAGAAACGTCCGACAGCACCCATCCACCGCATCATCCAGGGCGAGGCGCTGGAGATGATGGCCAGGATACCCGACCAGAGCATCGACTTCATCTGCGCCGACTTCCCCTACAACATCTCGGGCAAAGGCGGGCTCACCATGAGCGGCAGCCATCTGGTACAGGCCGACTTCGGCGAATGGGACAAGTTCCCCTCAGAGGACGCCTATATCGAGTTCGTGTTCAAGGTTGCGACCCAGTACCGCCGCATCCTCAAGCCCAATGCCAGCATGGTGCTGTTCTTCTGATACCGCCACGCCGGATGGATAGCGCACGAGCTGCAACGACGCGGGCTGTTCACCTTCAGGATGCCGCTCATCTGGGTGAAGGACAACCCGCAGCCGAGCTACAAGAAAACCAGCTTCCGAAGCTCCTACGAGATGGGGCTCTGGCTCATCAACGACGGGGCCAAGTTCGCCAGCCCGAGGACGTTCAATTTCCTGACGCAAGCGAGGATGAGGAACGTGATGAGCTACCTCATCGGCCGCGACGGCTACAAGCGCACGCAGCATCCGACCGAGAAACCGGAGCTGCTCACCCGCAGGCTGATCGAAATCTTCACGAACGAAGGCGACATCGTGCTCGACACCTTCGCCGGTGGTGGAACCACGGGCGTGGCTGCCTTCAAGGCCGGTCGCAACGCCATCTCCATCGAGCGC
>Ga0209069_10001951_pt1 | contig 10630 bp, 9 predicted proteins | sample Str013_2_FD_187202 | JGI IMG/M metagenome (GOLD analysis project Ga0209069, IMG submission 187202) | Freshwater sediment microbial communities in response to fracking from Pennsylvania, USA - Straight Creek_MetaG_SC_2013 (SPAdes) (version 2) | ecosystem: Environmental > Aquatic > Freshwater >...
GTATAACATAATAATGAAAGCTGTGAACGCAGCTAAACATCAAGCCGTCGCCAAGACGAACTTCAATGCCACACCGTTCATGCAATAACGCAGACCCGTGGGCTGTGGTCCATCATCAAACACATGGCCGAAATGTCCGCCACAACGGCGGCAATGCACTTCAGTGCGAGCTGAAAACAGCGAGTTGTCTTCCTTCTTGCCGACAGCATTAGGCATCACATCAAAAAAACTGGGCCAGCCCGTGCCACTGTCAAATTTGGTTTCCGACGCAAAGGCCGGCAAGTCGCAGCCGGCGCAAACAAACGCGCCCTTGCGGTGTTCGTCCAACAGCTTAGAGGTGAAAGGACGCTCGGTCGATTCTTGGCGCAATACGGCAAAAGCCTCTGGCGACAAAATCTTCTTCCACTCCTCATCCGTCTTGGAAACTTCAAATGACTCTGCTCCAGCATTGCGCGCGGCAAAACCGAATGCACCAAGTGAGATTCCAGCCAAACTTAAAAACCGACGATTCATTTTATTCTCCTCTTATGTTCATTAGATACGCGTCCCAACGACTTTGGACTACTCACAAGCTTGGCCCCGCTAATCAAACAAATGTGAGGTATTCACACCGCCAAGTGACCAGAAAGATTGGCCCCGGCCCCGGCGGGCAGGCGTGCGAAGAAAAATGTCGAAATTAAGCCCACAGCTGCAACTACAAAAAACGCCACTGCAAAATCAGCACTCACCAAGCTTGCGCTGCCCCGCACAAATTGCCCAGCCTCCAAGGTCAACGCCGCTACTGCAACGCCCAGCGCTAACGATAATTGCTGAGCCACCGCATAGAGCCCATTGGCGCGCCCCACTTCCTCAGATGTCACATCGGCATAGGCAATCGAATTCAAACTGGTAAATTGCAATGATCGCAAGAGACCGCCAACTAACAAAACAAACATCATCACTAGAAAAGGCGTGTTCGGGGTAAATAATCCACTGGCTGCCATCAAGGCGCTTGATGCAACGCCGTTAAACACCAGCAATTGTCGGTAGCCCCAACGCCTCAAAGATCGCGCCGCCAAAAACTTCATCATCACCGCTCCCAAGGCCGAGGCGCAGGTGATACTGCCCGATTGAAACGGCGTGAAGCCAAACCCCAGCTGCAACATCAGCGGCAATAAAAACGGCACGGCACCAGCCGACACCCGGTAGAACATGCCCCCCATAATACTCACCCGCAAAGTTTGTACACGAAACATTGAAATATCAAGAATAGGGTTTGGCGTGGTTGCTGCATGTCGCACATAGACCCAAATCAAAATCGCACCCGCAGCAACCATTTCGAAAATTATCTGTGGCGGAAAAATTCCCTGCCCCAATTCGGTCAACCCAAACACCGCCAAAGAAAGTCCAAAGCCCGAAAGCGCGAAACCCTTTAAATCAAGCGGCCCAACATTTTCATCTTTCATATTCGGCATCAACCATGTTGCCAGCGCAATTCCTAAAATGCCAAACGGCAAATTCATCAGGAATATCCAACGCCAATGAAAATATGTTGTAATAAATCCACCAATGGGCGGCCCCAGCAGTGGGCCAATTAAGGCCGGCACCGTCAACCACGCCATGGCGTTCACATATTCAGATTTAGGCACCGTGCGCAGCATTACAATGCGACCAACCGGGACCATCAATGCCCCGCCAAACCCCTGCACCGCCCGCGCAACCACCAAATATTCGAGCGACTTAGCAAGTCCACAAGCCAGAGATGCTAAGGTAAAAATCGCAACCGCCGCTCGAAAAACCGTCCGCGCACCAAAACGGTCTGCCATCCAAGACGAAATCGGCAGAAACACCGTAAGGCTTAACAGATAAGTTGTGAAAGCCAATTTGAGCGCCACAGGATTGGTATGCAAATCTGCAGCAATCGCCGGAAGTGACGTCGCAATCACTGTCGAGTCCATATTTTCCATAAACAAAGCAGAAGCAAAAACGAGCGGCAAAATACGGTTGGGGTTCATGACCCCACATCTTTAGCATGTGACACAAAAGCCGCACCTCAATTTTTAAGAAATGCCATGCTTCCAAAGCAGCGCAACATTGCAATATACGGGAGGGCTGTGCTGCTATTTTGCGCCTGCACCGATTCTGATGCGCCGGGTTTTGCGCGTCAACACGTGAAACTCATGATCAATTGGTTTTTCAGCTGGCTAGAACGCCGCGTCGATAGTTTTCCTTTGGATGATCCGCAAATGCCGGACCCTTCGACGTGGGGCTTCATCCGCCATTACACAAAGCCATTTTTGCCGCTGCTCGTTGTTGGCTTCGTTTTATCGGTCATCATTGCCGTCATCGAAGTGCGCGTGTTTGCTTATTTGGGAACGTTAGTCGATACGCTGAACACCGCCAACCGCGAAACATTTTGGCAAGATAACAAATGGCAACTTTTGGCTTATGGAGGCGTCGCACTTTTGCTAACGCCTTTTTTGAACTTCACGGCGGACTCAATTGAAAACCAAGGCTTGCGTGGAAACTATGCCATGCGCATCCGCTGGATGGCCCATCGCTATATGTTGCGCCAATCGATGGAATTTTTCCATAACGAGTTTGCAGGCCGAGTGGCCACTAAAGTTATGCAAGCCGCTTTGGGTGTTCGCGATGTGGTGATGAAGCTGACACAGGTCATCGCTTGGGTCGTGGTTTTCTTCCTCACAGCAGTGGCATCCTTCGCAGGCAATGATTGGCGACTGACCATTCCTTTGCTTGTGTGGCTAGTGCTTTATTTGATCACGCTTACATACTTTGTTCCCCGTCTCGGCAAGATGGCAGAGGTTCAAGCCGACGCGCGCTCGGTCGTAACAGGCCGCATTGTTGATACCTACACCAACATGCAAACCGTAAAACTATTCGCCCACACCTCGCGCGAAGATGGTTATGCAAAACAAAGCATGCAGTGGATGTTGCAAACTGTATTTAATTCCATGCGTACCTCAACTGCCATGAACTCAGCATTAAATGTGATCAACAGCATATTGCTCACTTCAACCGCAGCCATGGCCACATGGTTGTGGTATCAGAACGCAATAACCGTTGGCGCCATCGCCTTCTCAGTCGGCCTTGTCTACCGCATGCTAGGCATGGCGCATTGGATGATCTGGGAAACAGCTGGCCTGTTTGAAGATTTCGGCGTGGTAAAGGACGGTGTTGAAGTCATATCGCGCCAACATGCTGTGAAAGATGCGCCAAACGCAAAACCACTGGTCGTGACCAAGGGCGATGTTGTTTTTGATCATCTGCGCTTCAATTATGGTCAATCAATCTCGAAGCGCGGCCATGACGTGATTGATGGGTTCAGCCTTGCAATCAAACGCGGTGAAAAGGTGGGTCTTGTCGGCAGGTCAGGTGCCGGCAAATCCACACTCGCAAATCTGCTGCTGCGCTTTTACGATGTGGGCTCGGGCTCTATCACCATCGACGGCCAAAACATTGCTGACGTGCAGCAGGAAACCCTGCGCGCCGCCATTGGCGTTGTGACGCAAGACACATCCCTGCTCCATCGTTCCGTGCGCGATAACATTGCTTATGGCAAACCTGATGCAACGATTGAACAAGTCATGGCCGCAGCCGAAAAAGCCCACGCCGAAGAGTTCATCGATAATCTGGTTGATCCCAATGGACGCAAAGGCCTGGAGGCCCATGTGGGTGAACGCGGCGTAAAACTTTCAGGCGGCCAACGCCAACGCATCGCCATCGCCCGCGTATTGCTCAAAAACGCACCGATCCTCATCTTGGACGAGGCCACTTCAGCGCTCGATTCCGAAGTCGAAGCCGCTATCCAAGAAAATCTCTACACCCTGATGGAGGGCAAAACCGTAATCGCCGTGGCCCACCGCCTCTCCACCATTGCCGCAATGGACCGTCTGATCATCATGGACAAAGGCAAAATCGTGGAAGAAGGCAGCCATCAAGATTTGCTCAAGAAAAAGAATGGCCTCTACGCAAGCCTGTGGAAGCGACAATCCGGCGGATTTCTGGTGGAAGAAGATGCGGTGGAGGCGGCCGAGTGAGTCAACCAAAATTCCGCCACAACTTGCAATCAAACCGCAGACTTCGAGGGGACCCCAAATGAAATCTGGTTTTATTTTCGCCACAGCCGTCGCGCTATTCTTAAACGCCTGCACTACAAATCCATACACAGGCGAATTGCAGCCTTCCAAAACTGCATTGGGCGCCGGCACGGGCGCTATATTGGGCGGCATCGTGGGCGCGGTCGCAGCAGGTGACCGCAAAGCAGCTTTGATAGGCGCTGGAATAGGTGCATTGGCGGGCGGCGGCATCGGCGCTTATATGGATAATCAGGAATCGCAATTGCGCGATCAGCTTGAAGGCACGGGCGTTTCAGTCACCCGCGAAGGAGATAGCATCGTCCTCAACATGCCATCCAACATCACTTTTGATTCCGACAAAGCAGAATTAAAATCGCAATTTTATGCCACGCTGAATTCTGTCGCCGCAGTATTCAAAAAATACAATCAGACCCTCATCAATGTTGTCGGTCATACTGATGCATCTGGCACGCCAGACTATAACTACGATCTCTCGCGCCGCCGTGCTGCTGCGGTTGCACAATATCTTTCATCACAACAGCTCGATCCCAATCGCTTCTCGGTTGAAGGCCACGGCGAAAAAGATCCCATAGCCTCCAACGCCACCAAATCCGGCAAAGCGCAAAACCGCCGCGTTGAGATAACGATTTTACCGCTAACCTAATCTCACTCAATGCAATGGATTTAAAAACGGTCCGCCTGCCTTGCTGACATAGAAAATAACAACCTTGGTCATGTCTGTGGCGCTGCGATTATAGCCCGTCATCTCACTGTTAGGAGGCTCCACCATCGCCTCGCCAGCCTTCACCACGCGAGGTGGCATGCCTTTCAACTCGAGTGTGAAAGCACCTTCCAGCACATAAACGGTAACAGGAAAGTCATGCGTGTGCGCAGGCGTGTGATCGCCCGGTTTAAATATCGCCGTTAGAACCCGCACTTCGTTTTTTTCGTCACGCGGCAGCCCAGCAACTTCTTCCTTCAAAACCAAAGTAGGCTTCACAGGCGGTGCATTATCGGCAAAAGCAAAACCACTGATCGATGTTGTCAGCACTAAACAAGAAACGATAGAAATAAGGCGCATATTTTGTTCTCCCTTTTTGAACTGAAAATTATTTAGTTCAGGAAAGCCAGCAGCGGCAGCCGCAATGTTGCACACAGGGGCCGCATTCGTGCATAGTCGTCAAATGTTTGATTGGGATGACTTGAAATATTTCTTGGCCGTCGCTCACAACGGCAGCACAATTGCAGCTGGGAAAGCTTTGGGCGTCAACCAATCCACTGTTCACCGCCGACTTGAAGAATTGGAAAAGCGCATCCAGCGCAAATTAGTAACACGCGAAACCAGCGGCTACCGCCTAACCGAATATGGCGTGGAACTCTTGCCATTCGCCGAGCGTTGTGAAGAGGCGGTGCAGCAATTGCAGCGCCATGTGCAAGATAAGACCCGTGATTTGACAGGCAATATTCGCGTCACCTGCCCTGAACCACTGGTGGCCAGAATCATGAAGTCGCCATTGCTGGAGCGTTTCAATGCGCGCTACCCCAATTTAAAAATCGAATTTGTATCAAGTGATCGTTATCTCGATCTGTCCAAAGGCGAAGCTGATGTCGCCTTCCGCTCCGGCGATACTGATGATGAGCTGATCGGCCGAAAAATCGCAGAATCACTTTGGGCCGTCTACGCAAGCCAAGAATATGTGTCGCGCAACGGCAAGCCAAGCCAGATGGGTGATCTCACCAACCATCCGCTCGTTGCCTTTGACGAAACACTGAGCACCCACCGCGCGCTCACCTGGTTGAAAGAAGTGGCACCCCAAGCTAATTTCGTATCGCGCCATAATAGTGTGCTTGGGCTCGTTTCAGCTATAAAGTCAGGCATCGGCATTGGCCCTTTGCCGACAGCGTTAGGAGACGCTGAAAGTGAGCTTGTGAAATTGATGGGGCCAATCCCTGAATTAACGAGAAGCTGGCGAATGTTAGCCCATCCCGATCTGCGTCGTACTCCACGTGTTGCTGCCCTATTTGAATTCATAGTCGATGAAAGCGCGTTGCTGAAATCAATTTTCACCGGCTAAATGCATACGCTGGACTTAAAACGGGTCTCTGACTAAACGGAGCAAATGTCCAACGCCCGCGTCACAATTACCATCGGTAATCTTAGCCACGAAGCAGCCCATGCGCTGTCTGAACAGATCGAAAATGACTTTCGGCTTGATCCTTTGGCTGTCACCATAAATGAAACCGATGAAGCCAAAGCGATATGGGAAACTGTGGCTTGGTTTGAATCAGAAGAACTCGCTCATGAAGCCCGCATTGTGTTGAGCGACTCCGATGCCATTATCGCTGCTGTGCCTGATCTTGACTGGGTTAAGCGCTCGCTCGAAGGTTTGGCTCCGGTTGTGGCCGGTCGCTTTTTTTTGCACGGGTCACATGATCGGCACGTGCGCCGCGCTGGCGGCATTTCATTGGAAATCGATGCGGGCACAGCCTTTGGCACCGGCCATCACGGAACCACATCAGGCTGCCTTGAGGCCTTAGACGATATTCTGAAACGTCACCGCCCACGACAGATTTTGGATTTGGGTTGCGGCACAGGCGTTTTGGCAATTGCTGCATCACAAGCTTTGAAAACGAAATCTCTCGCAACTGATATTGATGCTGAAGCTGTGCGTGTTACGATGAACAACGCTGCCCTCAATGGAGTAAAGCCCTTGCTACACGGCCAGACCGCAGCGGGCCTGCACCATTCAAGCATTCGCAAATCCGCACCATACGATTTGATCTTCGCAAATATTTTGGCGCGGCCTTTGGCAACATTGGCGCCTGGCCTCTGCACTATTCTTGCGCCGGGCGGACATTTGATTCTGTCAGGGCTGACTTTCGATCAAAAACGCTGGATAGTTGCCTGCTATCAAAATCGCGGCCTGACCATTGCCAAAACCATCCGGAAAGAAAACTGGTTGGCGATCGTGATGACAAAGCCAATCAAAAACAAACGCCCCGCGCGAATTGCGCAGAGCGTCATTTCGTAAATTTCTAAAATCCGCTTGCGAAGGAGCTTAGTTGCCCCAAACGCGGTTAGTGATTTCGCCGCGTGTCACGCCGATATCGGACAAAAGCCGATCATCGAGCTGGTGAAGCTGGCGTACAGCACGGCTCCGGGCCAAAAAGCCCTTAACTTTGCCCATCAGGCCATGGTGTGTTCCAGAAACATGCGCAGTTTCGCGGTCGTTCAAAATCATAGTCATTCCCATTCTCCTTCTCAAAACCCTCGGTCTTGAGGTTAAATTATTGTGCGGTGCAAAAATTTCTTCAATTTCATCCCAACATCGCCTGTAAATCAAACTACGTCATGCACATAATGCATACGTCGTAATTTTGATATTAGACCACGAGGTCAAAATCATATTGTCGTATTTGCCGAAGAATTGTGTCAATTTTTTAACGGCAGACCGATTTTATCGAAACTTTTGTATCTATTTCCACCGATCCATTGGCAAAAACATATAAATTCTTCGTTAACACAGCTATTTGTTATGCAAAATATTAATAGCTGTCATGTTGCAACGCAGTATATCTTCAATTTTCAAGCATATTTGTTTTAGAGCCATCAGATGCTATCCCAAATCGAACTCGAATTTTGGAACGCGTAAAAGACCATGAAAGCCCAAACCTCCCAAACCGAAACACGTCTCGCCCTCCTCAGGGCTGTGATGAAACAACAAAAGCTCACGGGTTACATTGTTCCCCGCCAAGACGAGTTTCAGGGTGAATATGTGGCAAGCTATGCTGAGCGCTTAAGTTGGCTGACAGGCTTTGCTGGTTCCTGGGGTGTGGCCATAGTAACTGCTAAGAAAGCCGCGATCTTCGTGGATGGCCGCTACACAGTTCAAGTCCGCGAACAAGTCGACACAAAGCTGATCACCCCGCATCACCTCGTCGACGAGCCGCCCACCAGCTGGATCGCCGAGAATTTGAAAAAGGGTGATCGCCTCGGCTTTGACCCATGGCTCATCACCACGGGCGAAGCAAAACGCTTTGCTGCTGCTTGCGACAAAGTGGGAGCCAAACTTGTGCCAGTATCCAAAAATCTGATCGATCAGATTTGGCAAGACCAACCTGCCCGCCCCACCAATCCCCTTTCCGTCCAGCCGCTCCAATTTGCTGGCCGCAATGTGAAAGATAAGTTGAGCGATATGTCATTAGCTTTAACCAAGGCAGGTGCAGACGCTGCCGTGTTGGCGGAACCGTCGTCAGTGTCTTGGGTGCTGAACATTCGCGGCGGCGATGTGCCCTTCACACCAGTGGTACTTGCTTACGCAATCATCCACAAAAAAGGAAAAGCTGAACTCTTCATCGATAAAAACAAATTGCCCGAAGATGTGCAATCGCATTTGAAAGCCACAACAACAATCCGCAAGCCAACAGATTTTGACGCCGCATTGAAAATACTGGCCCGTAAAAAATCTAAAGTCTTGATCGACGCAGGTTCAGCTCCAGAGCGCGTACGCAACGCGTTGAAAGGTGCTGAAATAAAAGAAGCCATGGATCCTTGCACCATGCCTAAGGCAACAAAAAATGCCAGTGAACTGAACGGCGCACGCGCTGCCCAGCTCCGTGACGGCGTGGCACTTTCACATTTTCTGCATTGGCTTTCTGTAGAAGCGCCGAAAGGTCATCTCACCGAAGCGACGGCAGCTGAGCAACTGACTCTATTTCGAAAAGACACGAACGTTCTACTTGATTTGTCCTTCAGCACCATCTCAGCTTCCGGCCCTAACGCTGCAATCCCGCACTATCACGTAGAACCCGATAATTGCCGCGCCATCAACAACAATGAAATCTATCTCATCGATTCCGGTGGCCAGTATCAAGATGGAACAACCGACGTAACGCGCACAGTAATTATTGGTCAGCCCACAGACGAAATGAAAGATCGTTTCACCCGCGTTCTCAAAGGCATGATCTCTATTTCTACAATCTGCTTCCCCAAAGGCACAACAGGCGGCCATATTGATGTGCTTGCGCGGGCGGCTCTATGGAAAGCTGGGTTGGATTTTGATCATGGCACTGGCCATGGCGTGGGTTCTTATCTCTCAGTTCACGAAGGCCCCGCCCGCATCAGCAAGGCCGGAAATGTGGCGTTGCAACCCGGCATGATTTTATCAAATGAACCAGGTTATTACAAAGCTGGGCATTTTGGCATTCGTATTGAAAATCTGTTGATCGTCAAAGAGCCAACGGAAATTAAAGGTGGCGAAAGGCCAATGCTAAGTTTTGAGACGTTAACCTTCGCACCAATTGATCGTAATTTGATCGACACAAAATTGCTGACCCGCGACGAGCTGCAATGGCTTGATGCCTATCATGCCAAGGTCTTGTCCGACATTGGCAGCAAGATGAATGGTGCAGCAGCAGAATGGATGAGGAAAGCTTGCGGGCCACTCAATTAACGGCCCGCCGCTAATTTATTGGACAGTAACTTCCAATCTCTCGCCAGGCTTAATCGTCACGGGTGTTTCTTTGGAACCCGAACCATCTTTCTTATCTGTCACAATAAGATAGTCGCCGGCCACCAGAGTGGTCTGCCACTCTTCACCATAGTCATACGCAAATTGTTCGCGACTGCCGTCAATCTTCGGTTTGGCTGACAACACTTTCCAACCATCATAGCCCGGTGCCTTCACGGCCAGAATGCCAGCGTTAAGTTTGGGATTCACCGCAATCGCTTCACCCACTTTCACACTGAAAGGAGTCTCGATTTTTGCACCACCAATCGAGACGATCACCACATAATCACCAGCCGGAAGATCAAATTTTGTGTCTGGCCCGTAATTCGTGCCCATGTCATCACGCGAGCCATCAATTTTCTTTGCCGCTTTGAATACGGCAAAGGTTGTGCCAGAATCGTCAACGCGCATACCGTCAATGTAAAAAGCGTTGAATACAACATGGCCTACTCCTGCAATGATATCTTTCTCGACAACAGCGCCAGCAGCAACATTAAATGTTTCGCTGGCTGAACCATTACCTATGGTGACAGTCACCGTCTGTTCGCCCGCAGGAACAACCAATTTTACATCGCCATAATTTGTCGTCGAACCACCTGGATATTTTGAGACGACAGCCGCGCCGCTATTGACCTCAGCTCCCGCTGCGCTACGCGGATGGATGATTGTTGTTCCAGCATTCAAAACAAATAACGGCTTGGCAATCTTGTCCGCAGCAATCGTAATTTTTTGTTCGGTCGATGCAACGCCCAAAGAGGCCTTTACAATATACTCGCCAGGCTCAAGCTTACCTTTGTAACGATTATATTCTGTGGTCACGCGGTCTCCCTGTGTACCATCTGCTTTCACCTGATATATTTCATAAGAATTGCCAACATCCTCGCTCAGCACTTCACCGCCTTCCGACATCACAAGGCTGGGAATAAAATTAAATTCAACTGTCTCAGATTTAGCTGGCGGCGGCGGCGCTTCCGCTTTCAACACTGTGGCATTCAACGCCTTCGTCAAGGATTTTGCATCGGAGGCTTGAATATATTTGCC
>Ga0209069_10001952_pt1 | contig 10630 bp, 7 predicted proteins | sample Str013_2_FD_187202 | JGI IMG/M metagenome (GOLD analysis project Ga0209069, IMG submission 187202) | Freshwater sediment microbial communities in response to fracking from Pennsylvania, USA - Straight Creek_MetaG_SC_2013 (SPAdes) (version 2) | ecosystem: Environmental > Aquatic > Freshwater >...
CGCCTGGTTGCAGGATACCACCGGCATGATCGTCGGCGAGGCGCTGGCCAACACCTACAAGTGGAAAGTGGGCGACGTAATCCCGTTGCATTCGAACATTTATCGCAAGCGTGACGGCAGCAATGTCTGGGAGCTGCGCGTCGATGGCATCTTCCGCAACAGCAACAACGGCGACACCAATGCACTGTTCTTTCACTACCAGTACTTCAACGAGCCGCGCTCCTTTGGGCGCGACCAGGTCGGCTGGCTGGTGCTGCGCGTCAAGGATCCGGCGCAGTCGGCGACTATTGCCCGGCGTATCGACGCGCTGTTCGCGAACTCCGACACCGAGACCAAGACCTCCAGCGAGCGCGCCTTTGCCCAGACCTTCATCAACCAGGTCGGCAATATCGGCGCGATCATTGCGATCGTGGTGGGAGCGGTCTTCTTTACCATGCTGATGGTGACGGCCAACACCATGGGTCAGTCGATCCGTGAACGCACGCCGGAGCTGGCAGTGATGAAGACCCTGGGGTTCAGCGGCGCGCAGATCCTCGGGCTGGTGCTCAGCGAATCGCTGCTGATCACGCTGCTCGGCAGCGCGGTCGGCATGCTGCTGGCACGTGGCCTCACCGCCCTGGCCCGCCCTGCCCTGCAGCAGTATCTGCCGCTACTCGGCATTCCGGCCTCCGCCTGGCTGGCCGCGATGGGTTTTGCCGCCGTGCTCGGGCTGCTCGCCGGCGCCTTGCCCGCGTGGAGTGCCTGGCGGCTGCGTATCACCGACGCCCTGCGCCAGGGAGGCTGAGGCATGAACCTCAACGGTCTGCGGCAGCTTGGCGCCATCACGCTGATGAACCTGCGCAATGTGCCGGATCGGCTGTCGACCTCGCTGGTGGCGGCGGTCGGCGTCGCCGGCGTAGTCACCATTCTGGTCGGTGTACTGTCCATGAGCGAGGGTTTCCGCTCCGTGCTGCAGTACGCGGGGCACGATGATGTCGCGATCGTGCTGCGCGGCGGCTCGAACGATGAGATGAGCAGCGGCCTGTCGCTGGACCAGACGCGCCTGATCGCCGATGCGCCGCAGGTGGTACGCGCCGCCGACGGTCCGCTGGCGTCCCCGGAGCTGTACGTGATCATCGACGTGCCCATGCGCACCACCGGCACCGCCGCCAACGTGCCGCTGCGCGGCGTGGGCACGCAGGCACGGCTGTTGCGCCAGGACTTTCGCATCCTCAGCGGCCGCATGTTCGAGCCCGGAAAATTCGAGGTCATCGTCGGCCAGAGCGCAGCGCGCCAGTTTCGCGGCCTAAATGCCGGCAGCACCGTGCACTGGGGCAGCACCGACTGGTATGTCGCCGGCATATTCGCCGATCGTGGCAGTGTCGCCGAGGGCGAGGTGTGGACCGATGCCACGGTGCTGCAGAACGCCTACAACCGCGGCACCAGCTACCAGTCGGTGCGGGTGCAACTGCGCCGCGCCGCCGACCTGGCACGCTACGCAGCGACGCTGCAGGCCGACCCGCGCCTGACGGTGCGGGTCATGTCCGAGCGGGTGTTCTATCAGGAGCAATCGCGCATCATCACCGCGGTGATTGAATCTGTGGGTTCAGTGATTGCCGTGCTGATGGGACTAGGCGCGGTGTTCGCCGCGCTCAATACCATGTACTCCACGGTGGCGGTGCGGACGCGCGAGATCGCCACGCTCCGTGCGCTCGGCTTTGGCGCCCTGCCGGTCGTCACCTCGGTCTTGAGCGAGGCCATGCTGCTGGGCCTGGCCGGCGGACTGCTGGGCTGCCTGGCGGCCTGGCTGGGATTCAATGGTGTCGAGACCTCGACGATGAACTGGGCCAGCTTCAGCCAGATTACCTTTGCGTTCCGGGTCACGCCGGCACTGATGATGCGCGGCCTGAGCTACGGACTGCTGCTGGCGCTGATTGGCGGCCTGCTGCCGGCGATTCGCGCCGCGCGCCAGAGCGTGGTCGCGGGCCTGCGCGCCAACTAGTCCGCGGCACGCTGGCAGCTTCAGTGGTGGGGCACCAGATCGCCGATGTTCCGGTTGGTGCCTGAGGGCGACTCACGCAGCGCGCGAAACACCATATTGGGCAGCCGGGTCTCATCGTTGCCGCTGCCGGCGGGCGCGACCAGCAGGATCGCAATAGCCTGCCGCGGTGCCATCCATAGCCGCGTCTGGCCTGGACCGCGCAGGAACAACACCTCGTGGGCAACATAGGGCTCCGCGCCGTGCGCACTGGAGGCCAGCCAGAGGCCCATGGCGCGCCCGGGATCCGCTACGCTGGGCTGGCTCACGCGCTGCGCCCAACCGGCGGGCAGCACCTGCGTACCTTCGAAGCGGCCGTCGGCGATTACCAGTTCCGCAACCCGCAGCCAATCGGTGGCTCGCGCCTGCAGGCAGCAGTCGGCCGGCGCCGTTGCGCCCGGCGCTGTCAGCAGGATCTGCGCGGCCGCGGCATTCAGCGGCTGCCAGAGCTTGCGCGACAGAAACTGCGGATAGCTCAGGTGGCTGGCAGCGGCAATCTGCGCGGCGAGTGCTGCACTCGCCAGCGGGCTGTGCGGCTCGCTCATCGCGTGGTCGCGCACGGCAATGCCGGCGGCCAGCGCCACCAGCAGCTCCGCGAAGCTGCCGCCGTCGACGTCGCTGTGTACGTCCACATCGCCGCCATAGCGCTCCACCACCAGGTGCGAGTGGCGCATCACCAGGAACGCTTGCGCACCGTTGCTGCGTGCGTAGTCCGCGGCCCGCTGCAGGCCCACGGCATCAAAACCCTCGGACTCCGGCGTCGCGCGCGGCAAGCCACCACCGTCACCACCCGGTACCGCGAGGCTCACCGGCGCGGGCTGGCGTGTCATCTGCCAGTAGCCAACCACCAGCACCGCGAACAATGCCGGCAACGCCCATCCCAGCGGGCGCCAGCGCGGATTGCGCTTCGATGCCGGGCTGTTCACGAACTACCTCCGCGATCCCGCCGCGCGACGCGCGCGGCCGCGATATCGTACTACGCCGCCTGCCAGCTCCAGCTGCTGCGTCACACCGGGCGGCCAATCGTCGGCGTGATGCGTTGCCATGACGATCGCCAGCCTGGCAAGGCTGGAACTGTGCAGCAGCGCGCGCAATGCGCTACGCGTGGCACTGTCCAGACCCGTGTAAGGCTCATCCAGCAGCAGCAGCCACGGCGCACCGGCCAGCGCGCGTGCAAACAGCACGCGGCGCGCCTGCCCGTACGAGAGCGTGCCGAACGCGCGCGCCGCCAGGGCCACTGCGCCCACCCGTCGCAGCGCCTGGCGCGCACGGCGCTGCTCCGCGCCAGTGACCGGTGCATCGAGCCCAAAGCTGCCACGCAGGCCCGCCACCACGGTTTCCGCAGCCGTGAGCTGGCGTGGCAGCGCGAGCTGCAGTTCCGGTGACACGCGGCCCACCCGCCGCTGGAATGCGTGCAGCGGCATGCCGGGTGGCACGCCACGCCGCCACAGTTCACCACCATTGGCCACCGCGTGTTCACCGTACAGCGTACCCAGCAGCGTGGACTTGCCGCTGCCGTTAGCGCCGTGCACGACGACGCGCTCACCGCGAGCCAGCTCGAGCGATACGCCGCGCAGTACCGCGCGCCCTTCGCGCCATACCGAGGCGTCGCGCAGCCGCAGCAGCCGGGACGCGGCCGTCGTGACGCGCGCGTGCGCCGTGGCGCGCGGCGCTACGATCGACCGTCGCCGCTTCGGCCGCCACACGCCGGTGCGCAGGCGCCCGCCTGCCAGCTGCGCGACATGGGACATTCCGGCTGGCACCTCCTCGAGCCGATGCGTCGCATAGACCACCGGCAGCTGCGAGTGGCGCAGCCCGTGCAGCACCCGCAGGAAGCGCTGGCGATGTGTGGCATCCAGACCGTTCAGGGGTTCGTCGAGCAACAGCAGCCGCGGCCGCCATGCCAGCGCGCGGGCCAGCAGCACCAGGCGGCGTTCGCCGTAGGACAATGTGAGGAACCGCCGCGCCGCCAGCGCGCCGAGCCCTACGCTGCGCAGCAGCGCCTGCGCCTGCGTGCGTGCCGCGCGCGTCAGCGGCTCGCGCGGGATGTCGCTGTGTTGCAGTCCGGTGCCCACCACCGTAACGGCCCGATGATTCCAATGATAATGTTCGTAGCGATCCTGGCGCTCCGCGCCCAGATAGGCGATCTCCTCACGTACCAACCACGGTTCGTTGTATTCCTCGCCATCCCGTGTATACAGGCGCTGCGCACCAGGCGCGGGCTGCGGCCAGACATCGCCAGCCAGCAATTTCAGCAACTGGGTCTTGCCGGCGCCGTTAGCGCCGCGTAGCAACCAGCGCTCACCGGGCCGGATATGCCATTGCACATCGCGCAGTACCTGGCGCCCGTCGCGCTGCAGGGCAATGTGCCGGAGTTCCACCTCCAGGTAACGCGCCGCAGCGCGTGACGCGGTCATCGCATTGCGTCTGCGCCTGGCGACATTGAGGTCAATGGGCATTGCACTCCGGCGTCGATACGGTAAATTGCGCTGCCTGTATATTCTAAGGAGCGCAGCAATCATGAAGCACAGCAATCTGCCACGCCGCAAGGCTCTGCTTGGCGCCGGCACGACCCTGGTGCTGGTGCTTGCAGCGTGTTCCCAGACGCCGCCACCGCCGGCGCCCGCCGCGCCAGTGCCACTCGCCGCCGCGCCGGCCGCCCCGGCACCCGCCGCCGCCGAGCCGGCCGCCGCACCCGTCGCCGAGGCAGCGCCGGCGCCGCGACCCAAGACGCACAGCCACAAGACCGCGGCCGCGACATACGTGCACCATCATGCCGCTGCGGGCACCGCGGCCACTGTAGCGGACAATGGACCGCCGCCCACTGCCGCGCCAGCGCGGGTGCCCATGACCGTGTGCACTGCGTGCGGCGTCATCACCGCCATCACGCCCGTTAAAACCGAAGGCAAGGGCACGGCGCTCGGCGCGGTGGCCGGCGGTCTGGCGGGGCTGATTGTCGGCAACCAGATTGGCGGCGGCCGGGGCAAGACTCTGGCCAAGGTGGCCGGCGCGGCGGGCGGAGCACTGCTGGGCAACCAGGTCGAGAAGAAGGTGCGCGCTACGACCAGTTACGAAATCAGGGTGCGCCTGGATGATGGCACGGATACCACGGTGACCCAGGACGCCGAACCGAAGCTCGCGGTCGGCGCCACCGTCCGCATTGTCGACGGCAGCGTGGTCGCCAAGTAGCTTCAACTGCCCGGACGCATGAGCAGCTGCAGTTCGTGCAGCCGGTAGTCGATGATCATCGTTTCGAGCTGGCCAATCGCGTCCATGCCGATCATCAGCGCCGGTTCCTTGGTGAGATGCCAGTGCTTGAAGATGTTCATGTCAACGAAGGTCATGTGATTGCAGCGAATCTCTATGTGGCCGAAGGTGATCGGCGGCGGTGAGTAGCCCTCACCTTCCTCGACATCCTTGGTGACGCCTTCAATCCGGTCGACGCTGACGTGGCGCGCCGCACGCCCGCTGAGCGCCCGACGCAGCGCCAGGTTCGCCACCGTCACCTGCGCGCCCGTGTCGATGATAGCCTTGGCGCGCACGGTGCCGACCAGCGCATCAACGACCAGCAGCCGCCCGCGCTCGAACTGGAATGGAATGGTCTCGTAGCCGCTCGGGGCGCGCTGACTATGCGAGCGCGCGATGATGATGAGGTCCCGCCGAAAATCGATGAATACGCGCCGGTCGGTCAGGACCTCGCTCCCCAACACGCCCTCCGCGCCACCCAATGCATCAGGCAGTATCGGCAGGGTCGAGGGTTTCATCAGCACATCGCCAACCAGCAGCGACTCGGCACGGATCGAGCTGACCGCGGTCGCGCCGGTCACGCCCTGCAGCATCAGCCGCGAGGAGGCATCGGGTTCCATGTGCAGATCCGCGACCACGCTGGCCACGACTCCCGAGCGGTTCGCGCCCGTATCAAGTGCCAACCGGAAGGGTCCCTGGTCATTGATGTAGACCGGCGCCCAGATGCGGCCAATGCTGTCCCGGCGCGTGGGCGCGACGTAGCGTGGCTCGGGTGCCTGAATCAGGATTTCTTCCAGCGGCTGCGTATCAGCAGCGGCGGGATCAGCACCTGGACTGTCGGCAGCCCGCACCGCTCCGGCGAGCCCGATCCAGGCCAGGCCGGCAATCAGCGCGGCCCCACTCGCTGCGCCAGACCTGCGGCCGTGGGAGTTCCGATCCATTCCTGCATCCATGGCGCACTCTCTGGAAGCGACCACCAATTATAGGCGGCATGCTCAAGCCGTGCCGACCATAAGTGGGCACTTGAGCGAAAGCCGCACTCCTAGTGCGGGGTACAATTGCGCATGCATTCCTGTCGTTGTGTCGCCAAACGGCGCCCACTGAAGTTGGTCTGGCCGCTGCCGCTGCTGCTGGCGGCTGCAGCGGCCAGCGCGCAGGAACCGCCCATGGACATCATGGGCTCGAGTGGCAGGCTCGGTGACTACCCGATGATGCGCGATGCCTCCGGCACCTCCTGGCAACCCGACAGCGCGCTGATGGCGGGAGTCCACGGACAGCTGCGGAGCTGGTCGACGATGCTGCACGGCTACCTGTACGCCGTCGCCGACCATCAGGGCGGGCCACGCGGCGCGCGGGGCAATTTCAGTGAAAGCATGCTGATGGCGGCCGCGCAGCGCAACGTCGGCGACAGCCGGCTGAGTCTCAAGGCGATGCTGTCTTTGGATCCGCTGATGGGCAAAAGCGGCTATCCACTGCTGTTGCAGACCGGCGAATCCGCAGATGGTGTCACACCGCTGGTCGACCGCCAGCATCCGCACGACCTGTTAATGGAGCTGTCGCTGACTGTCAGCAGGCCGTGGTCCGAGCGCGCGTCCGCTTTCGTGTACGCCGGATATCCCGGCGAACCAGCGCTGGGGCCGCCGGCTTTCATGCATCGCTATTCCTCGGCGGCGAATCCCGAAGCGCCCATTAGCCACCACTGGCTCGATTCCACTCACACCAGCTTCGGCGTATTCACCGGCGGACTGGTGCTGGGCAACTGGAAGGCCGAAGCCTCGGCCTTCAACGGTCGCGAGCCGGACCCGTTTCGCTGGAACTTCGATCCGCTGCGCATCGACTCCTGGTCCGGTCGCCTCAGCTGGAACCCGCTGACCTCGCTGGCGCTGCAGCTCAGCTATGGCTCGATACACGCACCCGAAGCACTGGAGCCCGATGTCAACATTCGTCGTTACACGGTATCGGCGGTCGTTGATCGGTCACTGCCCCCTGGACACCTGCAAGTCACGATGGCCTGGGGCCAGAACCGCGCCGCTCCCGGCCAGACTTCAGAGGCCTGGCTGCTCGAGACCATGCTGGGCCACGCGCATCACCACTACTTTGCCAGGGTGGAAAGCGCCGGCAAGAACGAGCTGATAGCGAGTGGCCCGTTACATGGCCAATTATTCAATGTGGCGAAGCTCAGCGCCGGGTACCTCTACGAATTCCGCGTCGCCCGCCACCTGAACCTGGGTTGCGGGGCATTGATCAGTGGCTACGAGTTGCCCGCCGAGTTGCATGCGGAATATGGCTCGCACCCGATCTCGTACCTGCTGTTCATGCGCCTGGGCCTGCAGTAACCGCGGCGTCGGGCTGAAACTCGATCAGTTCACTGCCCTCCACCACCTGTTCGCCGACCGCCACGTTGAATGCCAGGCAACGGCCATCGGCAGGCGCACACAGCGTCTGCTCCATCTTCATCGCCTCCAGCACCAACAACGGCTCACCCTTGACGACCCGCGCGCCGGACTTGACCAACAGCGCCACGACCCGGCCAGGCATCAGCGCACGCACGCTGCCCTCGACCGCCTGCGCCTCGCCGACATGGGCGAGCGGGTCGAGGCGCTCGAAGCTGGCGTGCGCGCCGTGCGCAAACACGTCGCAATGCGTGTCCCGGATCACCACGCTGGCGTCGAAATCATGCTCGCTCAGTGTTACGCGCACGGCGCCACCGGGCTCGATGCTCAGCCGGCCGCTCAGCTCGGCAGCGTCGCCTGCAGCGTCGGCTTGCGATCCGACGGTCAGCCGATATCCGCCTGTCACGGGCCTGACACACACACTGCGGGACGCAGCGACGGTCTGAAAGCGTAGCGTGCGCTCGGGTGCAGCATTCAGACGCCAACCCTCGACACCGGACCATGGCGTTGCCGGCGCTGCGCACCCGGCTGCCTGGCGCTCGAGCTCGACGAGGTACATGGCGGCAATCGCCAGCATGCTGTCCGCTGCGGGTGATGCGGGCGCGAACAGCTGGTCGTGTTCGCGTTCAATCAGCGCCGTATCGAGATCCGCCGCCGCAAAGGCCCGGGTGCCCAGCAGCCGGATCAGGAATTGCACATTGTTTTCCAGGCCCGCGATCTGGAATTCACCCAGCGCCTGCGCCAGGCGCGCCCGTGCGGTCTCGCGCGTTTCGCCCCAGGCGATCAGCTTGGCGATCATCGGGTCGTAGAACGGCGAAATCGCGTCACCCGGCCCGACGCCGGAATCGATGCGAATCACCGCGCTCGGCGTTGGTGTTCTCAGGTGTGCGAGGGTGCCCACGCACGGCACAAAATTGCGTTGTGGATCCTCCGCGTAGATGCGCGCCTCGATGGCGTGGCCGCGGATCGCCAGCTGCGCCTGGCGCAGCGGCAGTGCCTCGCCGCCCGCCACCCGCAGCTGCCACTCCACCAGGTCGAGTCCGGTGATCATTTCCGTCACCGGATGCTCCACCTGCAGGCGGGTGTTCATCTCCATGAAATAGAACCGGCCACCCGGCTCGGCGATGAACTCCACGGTGCCGGCACCGACGTAGCCCACGGCCCGGGCGGCCGCCAGGGCTGCGGCTCCCATCTGCTCGCGCCGCGGCTCATCCATGCCCGGCGCCGGCGCTTCCTCCAGAACCTTCTGGTGCCGGCGCTGCACCGAGCAGTCGCGTTCGAACAGATGCACGGCGTTGCCGCGGGTATCGGCAAAGATCTGCATTTCGATGTGGCGCGGCTGCAGCAGGTATCTCTCGATCAGTACCCGGGCATCGCCAAAGCTTGCTTCCGCCTCACGCTGGCAGGAGGCCAGCGCAGCACTGAAATCGGCAGCGCGCTCAACGCGCCGCATGCCCTTGCCGCCGCCCCCGGCACTGGCCTTGATCAGCAGCGGGTAGCCGATGCGCTCGGCCTCCTGCTGCAGCAGCGCCGCCCCCTGCTCCGCGCCGTGGAAGCCGGGCACCAGCGGTACGCCGGCGCGCTGCATCAGCGACTTCGCCTCCGACTTGGAACCCATGGCGCGGATCGCGGCCGGCGGCGGACCTATGAATACCAGGCCGGCAGCGGCACAGTCAGCGGCGAACCGCGCGTTCTCCGAGAGAAATCCGTAGCCCGGATGTATCGCCTCGGCGCCGAGCTTCAGCGCCGCGGCGATGATGACATCGCCACGCAGGTAACTGTCCTTAGGCGGTGGCGGCCCGATGCGCACCGCTTCCCCGGCCAGGCGCACGTGCAGCGCGTTGGCGTCCGCATCCGAGTACACCGCGATCGTGGCAACACTCAGGCGCTCGGCCGTGCGCTGGATGCGACAGGCGATTTCTCCGCGATTGGCGATCAGGATTTTTCTGAACATGGCGGCCGCTCACATCCGGAACACGCCGAAGCGGGTCTCGGCGATCGGTGCCGCCAGGCTGGCGGCGAGTCCCAGCCCCAGGCAACGCCGGGTGTCGAGCGGGTCGATGATGCCATCGTCCCACAGCCGCGCGGTAGCGTAGTAAGGATGCCCCTGCTGCTCATATTGCGTGCGAATCGGCGCGCTGAAGGCCTGTTCCTGCTCCGCGGTCCAGGCGCCGCCCTTGGCCAGCGTGGCATCGCGGCGCACGGTCGCGAGCACCCGCGCCGCCTGCTCACCGCCCATGACGCTGATGCGGGCATTGGGCCACATCCACAGAAAGCGGGCGCCGTAAGCGCGGCCGCACATGGCGTAGTTGCCGGCCCCGAAACTGCCGCCGATGATCACCGTGAACTTGGGCACCTGAGCGCAGGCCACCGCGGTGACCATCTTGGCCCCGTGCCTGGCGATGCCCTCATGTTCCACCTTGCGGCCAACCATGAAGCCAGTGATGTTCTGCAGGAACACCAGTGGCGTGCGCCGCTGGCAGCACAGTTCGATGAAATGCGCGCCTTTCTGCGCCGATTCGGAGAACAGGATGCCATTGTTGGCGATGATGCCCACCGGCATGCCCCACAGGTGCGCAAAGCCGGTGACCAGCGTGGCACCGTAGCGCGCCTTCCATTCGGCGAACTCGCTGTCGTCGACCAGGCGGGCAATGATCTCGCGCACTTCGTAGGGCTTGCGCGGGTCAGCTGGTACGATGCCGTAGAGTTCCTCGGCCGGGTAGCGCGGCTCCACCGCCGCCCGCAGCGCCAGCCCGGCCTGCCCCGCCGGCGGCAGCGTAGCAATTGCGCGGCGCGCCAGCGCCAGCGCATGTGCGTCATTTTCTGCCAGATGATCGGCAACTCCGGACAGGCGTGTATGCACATCGCCGCCACCCAGTTCCTCGGCGCTGACCACCTCGCCCGTGGCCGCCTGCACCAGCGGCGGTCCGCCCAGGAAGATGGTGCCCTGGTTGCGAACGATGATCGACTCGTC
>Ga0209069_10001953_pt1 | contig 10622 bp, 6 predicted proteins | sample Str013_2_FD_187202 | JGI IMG/M metagenome (GOLD analysis project Ga0209069, IMG submission 187202) | Freshwater sediment microbial communities in response to fracking from Pennsylvania, USA - Straight Creek_MetaG_SC_2013 (SPAdes) (version 2) | ecosystem: Environmental > Aquatic > Freshwater >...
AGCTGTGGTAATTCATCGAGGCTCGTGCGCCTTAGAAACCAGCCGACGCGTGTGACTCGCTTGTCGTTCTTGGTAGCCTGAGTGACGGCGGCCCCATTTTCCAGCACGGTCATCGTGCGGAATTTAAAGACCTCAATTATCTTGTGATTGTAGCCGTGGCGCTTCTGCCGGAAAAATACAGGGCCGACGCTATCTAGTTTGATGGCTAGTGCAATGATCGCCATAGCAGGCATGGCAAGGAATAAGCCGATTCCCGCGAGGACATAATCCTCCACGCTCTTGATAAGTTGCCCCCATTCTGAAATCGGTTTCGACCCGGTGACCACGAAGGAAAGATCGCCTTCGCTTCGCGTCTTGCTGAAGCCAATTCTGGCGCCGCCGAAGTCGGGAAGCACTTTCACATCGACCGGAAGGCTGCAAATCTGTCTTACGATGCGCTCGAGCCGCAGCCCGGAAGTGGCGGGAAGAGCGATCATGATCTCTTCGACGTCGCTTTCTTGGGCTTTTTTCATGAAGTCGTGAAGCTGGATGTCCAGCGGCACATTGGCGTCGTCGCGGCCTTCGAATTCGGACACGTCCAGAATTGCGGCGACGTAATACTGGTTGTCATGCCGGAGAAGCATTTTCTTTGAGAGCTGAAACTGGACGCCCCCGCCGACGAGCGCGACCGAACGCCGAAGCGCTCCCTTCTTCACCAGCGCCTTGATGTGCCTCTCGAAAAAGCTTCTTCCGACGGCAAGGAATGCAAGAGAAAGAAAGGCCCAGCCAGCGAACCACACCCGCGAATAGTGATCCGATGTTTTCATGAAGAAAAGGAGCGCGAACGTGACAATGAATGTGACTGCGCACAGGTATATGAGCGACGAAAGTTGCCAAGCCCAATCGTAAATCCGGTCCTTGTTGTATTGTCCGCGTTGCCGCGCCACGAGCTGGAAAATTATGGCGGCCGCGAGGATGATCGAAAGATAGCCGCTCAGTTGCGGAATCTCGCGCTTATAGGCGGCGAAATATATCACTTGCGCAATGAAGCCGCTCGCTATGATGGCTACGCAATCGTAAACGGCGATAATTTCGATGAGAAGGTGGCGGAATGCAGAGCCGGCGCTTTTCGCGATCCCCAACGAAGGGGCTAAAGTTAATGGCTGCTCGCCCCGTACGCTCGCAGTCTGCTCGATGACATTACGCATCTTATCGCTCGTCGATCATTAAATAGTAGCTTACCAAGAAGCGACACATAAAAACTCGCCCTCTCCGCCCTGGCAAACTTATAGTTATAACTCTCTTAATAAGACAAAGTTTACGTGCTTGGCAAGTGGCGTAATGACACACAATCAAACTAAAATATGTCGCAATTCGTTCCCATGCTATTAACTGTATACGGCTGTTTACATGTCAAGTAGCCATTCGTGATTAACAAATAATTCAGTATTACACCAAAATCGAAGCAGAGGCTTGAGCTTATATTTACAATAGGCATTGTAAAGCGCGAGAATGTCCGGATGTAAACATCGGCGTCTGCCACTTTTAATTGCAATCGGGATTGCAGGTGCATAAAATTTCTACCGCAAATTATTTTGGCGTCCCAGAAATTGTTCGAATCTGCACGCTATGGGCTCATTTGGGTGTGCTGGATTTTCGGGCTAAATTGCCGCAAGCCGATTTAGGTTCCTGGAAGGTAATGCATTTTTCACTTTGCGTATACTAAAGTATGGGTAAACATGATAGCGTGCAGACTCTTCTAACTGCAGCGTTTAGTAGTGTCGTGAATCTAATCTTAAATGTCTAGCCCTTTTCTAAATCGCCGAGGTCCTCATGGATGCACTTGCCGAACTCGCATCTTTCCCCAATGTGGAAACGCCGAAAATACAGCGGGCGGTTGTGTTCGGTGGCGCAGGCTTTATCGGATCGCATTTGCTAAGGCGTCTTCGAGACGACAATCCTGATGCGGCGCTGTTTTGCGCGGACATTGCCGAGCCGAGATTTCGCGTCGAAGGCGTTACCTACCTGCGGCAGGATGTGCGCGAGCCTATTCCTGCCAATTTGTGCGGGGAGGGCGAGATTACGATCTTCAACTTCGCCGCTATTCACACCACGCCAGGTCATGAGGAATGGGAATATTACGGCGCCAACGTGCCGGGCGCGACGAATGTCAGCCGCTACGCGACCGCGACTGGCTCGAAGCGAATTATTTTTACGAGTTCAATTTCCGTCTATGGCGCAAGTGAAACTCCAAGAGACGAGAATTCGAGGCCGGAGCCGGACTCCGCCTATGGCCGCTCGAAATTGATGGCCGAGAACATTCACAGGCTTTGGCAGGAAGAAGATCCAGAGAAACGAGACTTGACGGTCGTCCGGCCGGCGGTGATTTACGGCTTCACCGAGAACGGAAATTTTACCCGCTTGGCGCGCTTGCTGGCGAAGAGCAGATTTGTCTATCCGGGCAGAAAAGACACAATAAAATCCTGCGGTTACGTTAAAGATCTCGTCGGGTCGATGCTTTATATGGCCGGAAGAGCGAGGGGCGTCGAAACCTATAATTTCTGTTACCCGGAGCGCTACACAAGCGAGGATATTTGCGCGGCCTTTTGCGAGGTTGCCTCTTATCCGGAGCCAAAGCGCGTCGTTCCGATCGAGCTTATGCTTCTCGGCGGCTTTGGGTTTGAAGTGCTCAACAAGGCCGGGCTGAAAACGACGGTTAACCGCGCGCGCGTCCGTAAGCTTTTCCACTCGACCAATATTTTGCCGGCGCGATTGCAACAGGTTGGCTTCAAATACGCTTATGACCTTCGGACCTCACTTTCGGATTGGAGACAATCCTCCCCCAACCAGGACTTCGCATAGCAAATGGCGGACCGCCGCATGAGCTGGAATCGGCATGGCTAACGGTAAGATGGTGGTAGGCACCGCCGCTCTGGCGGCAGCAAATGCGCTGAGGCTTGCCGCTCAAGTGCTTGTGCTGCCTATCGTGGCGGGATTGCTTGGCCCTCAGTCCTACGGCATCGTCGCCTTGGCGACGCCTTTCGTCTTTCTCCTGCTGATGTTCGGCGATGTCGGATTTGCAGCCGCGCTTGTCCGCGCGCCCGTTTTAACCGCGGAACTCGAATCGACCATTTTCTGGATCGCGAGTCTGATCGGCGCCGCGCTCGGTATTTTCTTGTTCGCCTTCGCCAATCCACTTGGACGGCTGCTCGGACAGCCGGAAGTTTCGTCAATTCTTATGGGATTGGCTCCACTGTTCGGTCTTGTATCGCTGTCTGTGGTTCCGGCCGCGCGGCTTCAGAGAGAGGGCCGCTTCGTTACGGTGGCGCGCTCCGAGATCGTATCGGCCTTCGCGGGCATGGCCGCCGCGATTTTCGGCGCGACGAGCGGATGGGGCGCTTGGAGCATCGTGGCGCAGCAATTCGCCATCTGGATCGTGAAACTGGCGATACTCTTATCCGCAGCCGGCTTCCGTCCTCAATTTGTCTTTCGTCCTGGGCTTGTGCGCTCGTCGGTCAAATTCGGCTCGGGCTTATGGGCCGCGAACATCATCGGATTCCTGGCCGGAAACCTCGACAATATTCTGATCGGGTCGTTCATCGGGCCGATCCAACTCGGCTTTTATGCGCTGTCCTTCCAAATCGTAAGCATTCCAAACGCCATCTTTGGCGCGCTTCATTTTTCGCTATTTCCCGCTTTTGCAAACGCGTATCGCGAGAGTTTGCCAAGCGAGAAGACCTTCGTGGAGGCGTTTCGCGTCATTCTCCTGGTTGTGACGCCAGCCATCGTAGGTCTTGAACTGACCGCCGGTCTGTTGGTCGGCCTCCTCCTTGGCGACGCATGGCAACCGGCAATTTTAATTATTCGAATCCTCGCCCCAATCGGCTTGCTGATGTCGGTCTTTATCTTGAACTCGGCGCTTTTTCTCGGCCATGGCCGCTCCGACCTGGAACTGCGGATGCAGATCGTAAGGTGCAGCCTTATCGTTGCGGGTATCGCGGCCGGCTTGGCTTTCGGCGGGCCGGGGGTTGCGACGGGCGTAACACTCGCCGTCATCGTCAGCTTTTTCATTTCGATGCGGCTAGCGATGCAGGTGGGATCGATGTCGATCGCCCCGATGTGGGAAGCCGCGAGGGGACCGGTCATCTCCAGCCTCATCATGGGCGCCGCCGTCTTCGTGCTCCAAGCCGGACTATTCGCGCGGCTGCCCGCGGTGGCGAATCTCATGCTCACGATTGCAAGCGGGTGTCTTTTCTACGTCTCGGCTCTGTTCTTTGGCTTCAGAGCGTCACTTCTTTCCGATCTCTTTTTGGTGCGAAGTCTCGTGCTGAGAAAGACGATTTAGCTCCTCAAATTCGAGCCTACCTCAGGAACAATGCCCCTCATCGTTTTCTATCTCGTTCCAGACGTTTCCGACCCGGCGGTCGCCCGCCGCATTCGTGCCCTCAAACTTGGCGGCGCTGAACCGCGACTTGCAGGGTTTCGCCGATCTGCGTCGCCTATTAGAGAAATTGAAGGCGTGCCCGTGCACGATCTCGGACAAACGCAAGACGCGAAATTGGCCGCTCGCGTTTTCTCCGTTGCGAAGGTATCGGTGCGAATTTCAAGTCTCGAATTAGCCGTTCGGGGCGCGGATGTGGTGATCGCGAAAAACCTGGAGATGCTGAGCATCGCGGCGCGCGCCCGCAGCCGGTTCGCACCGCACGCCGGTCTCGTCTATGAATGCCTCGACATCCATCGCCTTCTTCTTTCCAACTCGCTCCCTGGAAAGCTTTTGCGCCGTCTCGAAACGAGGCTATGGCGCGATGTGGATCTGCTTCTCACCAGTTCGCCGGCCTTCGTTCGGGAGTATTTTCAGCCGCGTCAATTTCCAGCGCCTATAAGGCTCGTGGAGAACAAGGTTCTCAACACAACGGCCAATTCGAAAGTCCGCGCTGCAGCAAAGCGTGCCGAGGGGGCGCCACCCTGGCGCATTGGCGTATTTGGCATGATCCGCTGCCGCCGCAGCTTGGAGATATTATCGAAGCTCTCACAGTCCTTGGCTGGCGCCGTCGAAATCGTCGTAAGAGGACGGCCCTCGCCCGCAATATTTCCAGACTTCGATGCCTTCGTCAGGGATCGCCCCAGCATCCTGTTCGGCGGACCCTATAAAAACCCCGAAGACCTCGCCTCGATCTATGCCGCGATTCATTTCATTTGGTGCATCGACTATTACGAGGCGTCCCAAAATTCAGCGTGGCTGCTTCCTAATCGCATTTATGAAGGCGGCCTTCATAGCGCGGTCCCAATTGCTTTGTCCGATGTCGAAACCGGCCGTTGGCTGAAGGAGCGCGGCGCAGGACTTCTGCTTCCGGACCCTCCGGACGCATCGCTCACGGCGTTTTTCAGGCATCTCGACCCCGCGGCCTATGAGCGGCTTGCCGAAAGTGTCGCGCGCCTTCCCATTCACGATCTCGCCGACGACGAGGAAACATGCCTGGAGCTGGTTCAGTCGCTTAGCAGGCTGCAATCGCGGAAATCGAAAATCCCAATAACCTTTAAAACGGCTGCGTCATCATGAAGGATCGAACTTCCGCTTCCCCAGGGCCACGCGTTTCAGGGCGATCTGTTCTCGTCGTAATCCCGTGCTTGAACGAGGCGCGGCACATCGAAGGGCTGACTTTGCAACTCCTCGAAGACGCCGAAACCATTGACGCGGAAATCGTCATTGCGGACGGCGGAAGTACGGATGGAACTAGGGAAATTGCGCAGAGGCTGTCGCAGGCGCACCCCCGCATCACTTTTCTAGAAAATAAGCGAAAAATACAGAGCGCCGCACTTAATCAAGCGGTGGAATTACACGGCAGGGACGACGCCTTTCTCATTCGCGTCGACGCGCACTGCCTCTATCCCGCCCATTACTGCCAAACACTGTTGCAAGAGCAGGCGAAAACAGGCGCGGATTCCGTCGTCGTATCGATGATTGCGGAGGGGGAAACCTGCTTCCAGCGTGCGGTCGCAGCGGCGCAGAATACGCGTCTTGGCAATGGCGGTTCGGCGCATCGGCTCGTCACATCAGGCCGTTATGCCGATCACGGCCATCATGCCTTGATGCGTGTTTCGGCCTATCGCACCGTTGGCGGATATGATGAATCGTTCTCGCATAATGAAGACGCCGAACTCGATCTTCGACTCGGATCGGCAGGCTTCAAAATTTGGCTCGCCGGCGCAGCGCCCATAATCTACCTTCCGCGCCGAACGCCAAAATCGCTGCTGCGGCAATATTTTAATTACGGGATGGGCCGCGCAAAAACGCTGTTCAAACATGGAAAGCGGCCAAAGCTCCGGCAATCTCTACCGCTGGGCGTTGCGCCCGCCGTCGTTCTCGCCGCGCTCGCACCCCTGAACCCGATCTTCGCCCTTCCGGCGCTCGCTTGGGCTGGCCTATGCCTTGCCTACGGCGCGGCTCTCGGATTTCGGGCAAAATCTTTTTGTGCCGCAATGTCGGGTGTTGCCGCGATAATCATGCATTTCGGCTGGTCCGCAGGCTTTATTTGGGCAGCTTCACGTTTATGGCTTCGCCGGAGGAACACGAAGCAAAGCGCGGCGCTTCCTGTGCAGGGAGAATTTCTTGCCGGACAAGGCCGGGACGGTCACCCAGGGTGACGGCAACTTACATCCTCCCCGCTTGCTCATTCCCCACGATGAAGGGCCTAAAATTGGATGCGTTCCCTAACCTAATCGCCGGGGATTCCGGCGTATTTCGCGCGCGGATCTTCCTGAGGTTTGCGACGGCGTTTTGTTTGATCTCGCTCGGCCAACTCGGATGGGCGTCCCGTGGGGCGGCGGAGGAAGCCATCAAGCCAACGGAAATCGGCGAGATGTACATCGCCTACCGCGTAGAGGGATCCAAATACCAGCCCGCAAAAACGCGCGTCTTCGTTATCGGCCAAAAGCTGAAAAATTCGGTCATCAAAGGCTTCCATCCAGAGGCGGGCGACAAACTGCGCATCGCTGGCTTCGGACTAAGCAAGCCCGCCGAGGTCAAGCGCTTGATGTCGCAGCATGGAAACGACGTGGTTTTGCACACTCCGTCCAGGCCGTCGATACGCCTCGAAAATGTCAGGCTAGATGCGATCGAGGACGCGAATTTTCAGCTCGAATTGGACCGCGATGGTTTGTTCGAAACCTTTGCCGACGATTTCGACAGGCTGGATTGGGACTCTGAGGGGCGCTCCCCCGAACAGCAGGGCAAAAGCGTCTGGCGCACGAATTACGGTTATGGTTCACCGGACGCACAAGCGAGCCATACATTTCCAGACAATCTGCAGGTCTATGCCGACCCCGCATTTAAGGGAACGGCGGAAAAACCGCTCGGTGTCAATCCCTTTCATTTGGTAGATGGCACTCTTCAGATTTGGGCCGAGCCCGCAAGCGATGCGATCAAGCCCCACATCTGGGGCCGTAGTTTCACATCGGGCCTCATTACCACCAAAGCGTCGTTCTCTCAGCTTTACGGCGTGTTTGAAATGCGCGCCCGCCTGCCAAAGGGGAAAGGGTTTTGGCCCGCCTTCTGGCTCCTCCCGGTTAGCGGGGCCTGGCCACCCGAGATCGATATTCTTGAGGTCTTGGGCCATGACATGAACACGCTAAACTTGACCGTTCACAGCAATGCCGAAGGGTTTCATACCTCAGACGGTCTCTCAGTTCCCGTGACGAATATGGCGTCGGATTTTCACATCTACGCCGTCGATTGGGAGGAGGACACGATCCGCTGGTATTTCGACGGAGTGGAAGTCGCCCGGCGGCCGGCGCCCAAGGACATGACGACGCCGTCATATATGCTGATAAATCTTGGAGTGGGCGGAGCATGGCCCGGTTCACCCGACGCAACCACAAAATTTCCAGGGGTCTACGCTATCGACTGGGTCAGAGCCTATCGCAGGAGATAAGCGCCGCGAGGTTAGAGCGGATTTAGGTAACTTTCACTCATCCGTCTTCGCGAGGCGGCGTTGCCGCCGTGGCGATCCATAACGAAATCATAGACTTAATCCTGGATTGCGTCGCTTCGCTCGCAATGACGGTGACTCAGTTTTCGTCAAAAATGCCTAGTGCACCGCCTCTTGCGCCGCGAATTCGCCGCCCGGAATTTGGTCTTCCGCCGCTTCCAAATAGGCAAGGAAGTCATCGCGCTTCTTAGCCTCGCGATCCGGGTTGCCGATCTGTTCTGAAAAGAACCGATCGACAATCTGCGATAGAAAGACCTCGCATGAAACGCGGAGTTCGAGCAGCGCGGTTTGACCTCCGACGAGATAATCCCGAGGTTTGGCTCGCGCCTCGCCAGCACTCCCGAAGCTATCTTCTCCACGGCGTTTCATGAGGAATCGCGACAGCGAACCGCCCCCGTTGAACATCCTTTGAACGTCGTTCAGAAAATCGCCTTGCAGCTTGTGGCATTGTTCTGTGGCGTCGAGAAACTGATCGATCTCGTCGTGCACTTCAGGAGAGAGCTTCCGAAGCTCGCCCGCCCACAGTCTAGCGCGAAGGAGTTTCGTGAGCATCATCGCCTCACGCTCCTTAAAGCCGTTGCAGGCGTCCCGATAACGGCCGAGACGAGCGGAGATTTCCGCATATCCGGCGCCTTTGACCTCCGGTTTTGGACAAGAGGTTCGTTCAAAGAACCAAGCGTCGTCCAAAGCGGACTGAAGGGCGTCTTTTAAAAGATAAACGATAGTGTAAACGTCGTGATCGGTGTCGGAATACGTTGTCCAAAGCGCCATGACTTGCCCTTCGTGCCCATCGGAGTCCGAAGTTTCAGGCCAGCCCGCGCCTATACGGCGCAGGCAACACCATTAACGATACTGGATTAAGAGCAACCGCTCGTCCCCCCGCATGTATCGCACTTCAGACATGTCCCATTGCGAACAAGAGTGAAGTTTCCGCACGATCCGCAGGCTTCACCCTCGTACCCTTTTGCGCGCGCTTCCGCGAGGCGTTGTGCTTTGCCCGGCGCCGCCGGCATCGCAACATGTCCGTGAGAGGTCGATAACGCCGCCCCTGCTCCACCGCGCGCGCTTACATCGAGAGCGCCCAGCGAAACTTCAGGTTCCGGACTCAGGGCATATGCCAGAGCGCCATGTGTCTCATAAGAGACAGCGCTACTGATTCGCTCACTTTTAGGGTGGTCCTGAACTATGACCACTTTGTGGTGAAGACCGCGTGTGAGGCCCTTGCTGACGAAGCGATCGGCCATGACGACGGGCGCGGCTTTAGCTTCAAGCTTATCTTCGGCGATACCGCCGCCCATGACCGTGGCGCCGATTTCCGACGGATCTACATGGGCGAGATCGTTACGGGCGAGATAGGAGACCGCCAGCTCCCTAAAGATATAGTCGAGGATCGAGGTTGCGTTTTTGATCGCCTCATTGCCTTGCACGTAACCGGCAGGCTCAAAGCGCGTGAAGGTGAAGGCTTCGACGAACTCTTCCAAGGGCACGCCATATTGAAGTCCAAGGCTGATCGCGATGGCGAAGTTGTTCATCAAGCTTCGGAAAGCGGCGCCTTCCTTGTGCATGTCGATGAAAATCTCGCCCAGACGGCCGTCTTCATATTCGCCGGTCCGGAGATAAACCTTGTGCCCTCCGACTACGGCTTTCTGAGTGTAGCCCTTGCGGCGGCCCGGCAGTTTTTCACGCTCAGCCTTGAGACGGACCCGCTCGATGACGCGCTCGACGATGCGTTCCGCCATCAATTGCGCGCGCTTGCCTTGAGGCGCCGCGGCAATGGCCTCTAGCGCGTCCTCCTGCTCGTCTTCAGTTTCAGAGAGGAGCTGAGCGGAAAGAGGCTGCGAGAGCTTCGACCCATCGCGATAGAGAGCGTTCGCCTTCAGAGCGAGCTTCCAGGATAGCATGTAAGCTTCCCGGCAATCGGCGACCGAGGCGCTGTTCGGCATGTTGATCGTCTTCGAAATTGCGCCCGAGATAAAGGGCTGGGCGGCCGCCAGCATATGAATGTGACTCTGCCAGGAGAGCGCACGCTTGCCTTTTTTGCCGCAAGGGTTTGCGCAATCGAAGACATGAAGATGTTCCGGCTTAAGACCCGGCGCACCTTCAAGCGTCATCGTTCCGCAAACATATTCGTTAGCGGCGTCGATTTCGTTTTTTGTGAAGCCGATTGCCGAAAGGAGATCGACATTCGCAACCGCCATTTGGGGATCGGTGAGTTTGAGCACCTCCCGGCAGAAATCTTCGCCGAGCGTCCACTTATTGAACACGAACTTAATGTCGAATGCGTCGCGAAGGCCGCTTTCGATCGAGGCGATTTTTTCGTCCGTCAGGCCCTTCTTCTTGAGGGATTGCGCGTTGATGTGAGGCGAACCCTCAAGCGTCCCGTGCCCCACCGCGTAGGCAACGATGCCGGTTATGTCCTTCTCACCATAGCCAAGCGTGCGGAGCGCATCTGGAACGGCGCGGTTGATGATCTTGAAATAACCGCCGCCCGCGAGCTTCTTGAACTTCACAAGAGCGAAATCGGGCTCGATCCCGGTCGTGTCGCAATCCATGACAAGGCCGATCGTGCCCGTCGGCGCAATGACGGAGACTTGCGCGTTCCGATAACCATGCGCCTGCCCCGTGGAAACGGCTGTGTCCCATGACTCGCGCGCG
>Ga0209069_10001954_pt1 | contig 10617 bp, 8 predicted proteins | sample Str013_2_FD_187202 | JGI IMG/M metagenome (GOLD analysis project Ga0209069, IMG submission 187202) | Freshwater sediment microbial communities in response to fracking from Pennsylvania, USA - Straight Creek_MetaG_SC_2013 (SPAdes) (version 2) | ecosystem: Environmental > Aquatic > Freshwater >...
AATTGTCCGGGGTCTTGGGCGGAGTGTTCAGCCTGGCCTCGAGTGCAGCGACCCGGGCCAGCAGCGCGGTGATCTGCTCAGACTGCGCCACGATCAGCGCAATCAGCTCAGACTTGTCGAGTGTGCCAAGCGCCCCGGTGTCCATCCGGAGCTTGAATCAGCCCGTTCAAGCCAGATCAAGCCCACCCGCCCGAGTCAGTCCGTCGCACTGGGTGCCAAATGGGGGTGAGCAATTACGATAAATCACGACTCAGCGACTCAGCGGCTTAACTACTGGCATATTTTCACGTATGCGCCGCGATTGCCATTCTTGTCGAAAAGTAGTGGATCCCATTTGGTTGTGCATGTACCAAGGCCATACTCTGGCGGTGGTGGGGCTTGCGAATTAGCGCATTCACTGCGCACAGTATTGCAAACTCTGCAGTCGTTTCCACTCCGGGTGCAATCATCCAGACACACATTGTATTCTTTGTAACAATTGGGACCTGCGGTTGCGTCATTTGCGCCTCTGGCTAATATAAATACACTCAGTGCGACCAGTACTGAAGCGTGCCTGGATATCGACTTTCTCATTTGATTACGGTCCAATCGTTTCAAGCGGTTACGCAAAGCAAGTTTTGGAACGATGTGGTGTCATAGCGAATGCCAAGTCGGCTCCTCATCCCCCATTTGGGGTATGCCCCAAAAAATTTCGCCTCAGCTTCTAACCATACGAGCAAGTCCCATTGCCGTTCTCCGGCCGATTGGACTAAAGTCGTAATCAGCTGCGTCCTGCCTCCCTACCAAAGTGCCGCTCTTGCTGCCTGTTCCAGCATCCCCGACTGCTACCGATGTCGCCGCCATCGAGGCCATCTATGGTGCGGCGGCGGCTCCGGAACGCTGGCCCGAGGCGCTGGATCGGATTGCAGCTTGCTTTGAGGCCGAGGGCACGGCGCTGATCTTTCAGCGCGGCGCTTCGCAGTTTTCCGCAATCGTGTCGCCGCGTCTGGCTGAGGCCGGTCGAGACTACGAGGCCGGCTGGGGCGCGCGTGACATCAGCGCGGCCCGCACGCGCGCCAAGTTCAACGAGGGCTACGCCGTCATCACCGAGCGTGACACCTGCACGCCGGAGGAGATCGCGACCCATCCGTTCTTCACGGACTTTCTGGTGCGCCATGGCCTCGGTTGCTTCATGGCCACCGAGGTTGCTCCCGGCGACGATATGCTCGTGTGCATCAGTGTACAGCGTAACAGAGCCAAGGGACCGTTCGATCAAGCAGACATCGCGCGCGTTGTTCCGCTCGGCCGTCATGTCGAACAGGCGTTGCGGCTCACCGTGCGGCTGGTGCGATCGGAGAGCACGTCGCTTGTGCTAGGCGAGGCTCTGTCCCGGCTCTCGTGTGGCGTGGTCCTGCTCGACCGCAAGCAGCGAGTGCTGTTCGCGAACCGGCGGGCGCAGGCGCTGCTCGGAACCGAATTCGAGGTCTCTGGTGCGGCATTGGCGTCGATTGATCGAGCGTCGCAGCAGCAGCTTTACGCAGCACTTGCAGCCCCCACGACCATGGCAGGAGCACCGCAATCCCTGGTGCTAAAGAGTTCCGTCAGGGCCGCAGACAGATCGCAGTCGCCACCGATGATGGTCTTCCTGCTCCCCGTGCAGCCGGGTGGGCACAGCACGGCGGCGGACATCTTCGGAACTTCTTCGACCATGGTGTTGATCATTGAATCCTCGCCCGATGCGCCTCCCGATGCCGCGATGGTGAGGGATCTGCTGGGACTGACTTTGGGCGAGGCCCGGGTCGCGGCCCTGATCGGCTCGGGCCAGTCGCCGCAACGGGCGGCCAAAGCGCTCGACATCACGGAAGCGACCGCCCGCACGGTGCTCAAGCGTGTGTTTGGCAAAGTCGGTGTCTCGCGCCAATCGGAACTGACGGCGCTGTTGGCGCGGCTGGCGCGGCTTGGACCGGAGCCAGGCTGACATGTCCGTAGATGCAACGCTGGCTGATCATGTGATCCATGCGATCTACTCCGCTGCTGGAGCCCCTGAAAAATGGCCCGATGCTCTGCAATTGGTGGCAGAGTCGTTCGACGGGGCTGGGGCAGTGCTCGTGTTCGCGCGCTCCGAGCAGCCCTTCGCTGTGGTCACCTCGCCCAGTCTTGCGGCCGCAGGACGCGCGTTTCACGAAGGTTGGTTGGATCGCGACCTGCGCGGTGACCGTACTTGGCGGCTGTTCCGCGAAGGCCAGGAGGTCGTAACGGATCGTCATGTGTGCTCGCCCGACGAAATCGCGTCGGCCACCTTCTACACGGACTTTCTGGTGCCCCGAGGCATGGGTTGGTTCATGGCCACCGAAGTCTCGCCGGAACCCGACGTCCTGGTGGCTGTCAGTATTCAGCGCGCCAAGAGCATCGGGCCGTTCACGGACGATGAACTTAAGCGCTTCCCAACTTTCGGCCAGCACATCGAGCAGGCGTTGCGATTGACCGTGCAGCTGATGCGGTCGGAAGTTGTCAATCTTGCTTTAGGAGATGCCCTCAACCGGTTGTCGTGCGGCGTCGTCCTTCTCGACGCAAAAGGCCGTGTGTGTTTTTCCAACGGGTGCGCGGTCGAGATGCTCGGCTCTGGGTTAGTGCTGCCAGAAGGACAGTTGCGACTGACGGGCGCAAACACCGGGTCTTTCGGCGGCATGGTGCCGGAGCGGCCCGGCGGACCAATTGTCTTGTCCGGCACAACGCCAGACCGTCCATATGTTGCCTATCTGCTGCCGATGCCGGGACGCAATGCGTCCGCAGCAGAGGACATATTCGGCACAGCAACAACCATGGTGCTGGTTTTCGATACGGCCGGTACAGCCGGCGCCGACCCGACGGTGGTTCGAGATGTGTTCGGGCTGACGCTGGGCGAGGCGCGCATCGCAACCCAGATTGGCCTCGGTATGGGACCGGGCGCAGCAGCTCAGGCACTTGGCATTTCCGAAGCCACGGCGCGCACCGTACTCAAACGCATCTTCAGCAAGGTCGGTGTCTCGCGCCAGTCGGAACTGACAGCATTGCTCGCGCGCCTGGCACGCCTGGGGCCGGAACTGCGTTGACATGGCAAAACCGCGGATCACTGACGAAACGGCCATCGAAGCGATCTACGCGCCGGCCTGCGCGCCGGAACGATGGACCCTCGCACTTGATCGCATTGCCGATTGTTTCGATGCGGAAGGAACCGCCCTTGTGTTCCAGCGCAATGAGCGCGACTTCGCCGCGCTGATCTCGCCAGCGATCGCGGCTGCCGGGCTCGAATACAGTGAAAGTTGGGGAAAGGACGATCCGCGCGCGAAGGCCGTTAGGCAGCTGTTCCAGGAAGGCCATGCGGCCGTCACTGACCGCCATATCTGCACTGCGGACGAGATCGAGTCCCAATCCTACTATACGGAGTTCTTGGCCAAGCACGGATTGGGCTGGTTCATGGCGACCGAAGTGTCACCTGATCCTGGACTGTTGGTGGCTTTGAGTGTGCAACGGGCCAAGCACAAAGGAGCTTTCACTGACGGTGAGTTGGCGCGGCTTGTGCCCCTTGGCCGCCACGCCGAACAGGCCTTGCGGATCTCGGTACGTCTCATGTGGTCCGAGGCGGCTCATCGAACTCTTGGCGAGGCCCTCGCCAAACTGTCGTGTGGCGTATTCCTTCTCGATTCGATGCATCGTGTACAATTCAGCAATTCGGCCGCCGCCGAGCTGATTGGCGACGTCTTCGACATTGTCGATGGCCAACTGTGCACGCGCGATGCCCTACCCCAATCATCCGGCTCGGTCGCGACATCCCAATTCGTCATGCGGCGCGGACTGCCAGTTCAGCCCGATTTGCTGAAGCCGTATCTGCTCAAGGGGCGCAAGTCGCGGACGCCTCGGCTCGTCCACATAATACCGTATCAAGCCGCAACAGACAGTGCCGTTGACAATCTTTGCAACTGCCTGCACAATTGTGCTGGTCGTCGAACCATCCGTTGCGGAATCGCTAGACCCGGCAGTGGTGCGGGATGTCCTTGGACTGACCCTTGGCGAGGTGCGCGTCGCCGCCCTCGTTGGCGCAGGCAAAGCGCCGCGCGCGGCAGCGACGGAACTCGGCATCAGCGAAGCCACCGCACGAACGGTGCTCAAAAGGGTTTTCAGCAAGACAGGCGTGTCGCGCCAGTCGGAACTGGCTTCTATGCTGTCCCGATTGGCGCAACTGGAGTACCGTCCGGATAAATGAACACGAATTTCGCAAAGGGAGAATTTCGTCGGGAGTCTCAAAAAATCTTCAGACAAATCCTGTGGAGGAGAGCTATGCGCCAACGCTCCTGTTACCCCGGTGTTACCTCAGCCACAATCACCAGAGCCTCTATCTCTCATCAAAATACAGTAACCCATTGATTTCATTGGTGCGGGCGGCGGGACTTGAACCCGCACGGGGTTGCCCCCTCAGGATTTTAAGTCCTGTGTGTCTACCAGTTCCACCACGCCCGCGCAGGCCGGCTTCCGGCCAGCTCTTATGCGACGGGGCATGGAGCCCGCGCAACTGGCTTCATGGAAATCTCGGCGCCCGCTTCCCCTTGAACGCGGCCACGCCTTCCCTCAGTGACGCGGTTCCCGCCGCGTGCGCGCCGGCCAGCGCCTCCAGCGCCCGCTCGGCGTCCTCGCCCTCGGCGGCATTGATCAGCAGCTTGACCATCTGTGTCGCCTCGGGTCCGCGCGCCACATTGCGCTGCGCCATGGCTTCGGCGGCGGCCATTCCGTTTCCCTTCGGCGCGACCTGGTCGACCAATCCGTGCGCCAACGCCTCGGCCGCGCTGAACACCTCGCCGCCGATTGCCATCCGCCGCACGATCTGGCTACCGAATCTGCGCACCGCCCGCTGCGTGCCTGACCAGCCGGGGATGATGCCGAGCCCAGTCTCCGGCTGACCGATTTTCGCGTGCTCCTCGGCGATGCGGAAATCGGCGCAGGCCGCCAGCTCAAGCCCGCCGCCGAGCGCATTGCCGTTGAGAACGGCGATAAGCGGTTGGCGCAGGCGGGCGAGTGCGTCGAAGGCGCGGTGGCCGTGGCGGACCCAGTCCATGCCGAAATCGGATGGCGAGAGTGCCGACCAGGCCGCGATGTCGCCGCCGCCGCAAAAGCTCTTGTCGCCCGCGCCGGTGATGATCGCCACGCGGACGTCCGGCATCCCCTCGATGGCATGCGCCGCCGCTTCCAGCGCGAGCACCATGGGATAGTCGAGCGCGTTGTGCTTGTCGGCGCGGTCGATGATGAGGCGGGCCAGCGCGCCGTCAAATTCGAGGCGGATGCGGGGGTCAGACATTGAGGTCAAGCCCCATCGGCGCGGCACGGAACAGCGCGGCGTCCATCGTCTTCAGCTTGGGCGCGACCTTCAATGGAAATTCGGACTGCCCGAGAATATGCGCTTGCAGATCAACCCCCGGCGCGATCTCCGTCACCGTGATGCCCTCCGGCGTCAGCTTCATGACGCAGCGCTCCGTTACATAGGTCACGTCCTGTCCCTGCGCCGTGCCGCGCGCGCCCGAGAAGGAGACGTGATCCATCTCGCGCACCAGCTTCTTGACCTTGCCCTCGGCGTTGATCTTCAACGCTCCGTCCACCACGTCCATCTTGGCCCCGGCATTGAAGAAACCGGAATAGACGATGCGCCTGGCCCGAGTGGTGATGTCGACAAAGCCGCCGGCGCCCGCCGTCACATGCGGACGGGCGGCGAGGCGCGAGACGTTGACCGAGCCGTTCTCGCTGATTTGCAGGAAGCTGAGCAGCGTGGCGTCGAATCCGCCGGCCTGGAAATACATGAACTGGTGCGGCGACGGTACGATGGCCTCCGCGTTTGCCGAGCAGCCGAACTGGAACTCCAGCAGCGGAATGCCACCGACCGCTCCCTGCTCGATCACCCAGGTCACCGCGCCGTGCTTGCCCTCCTCCAGCAGGATACGCGGCACGTTGGCCGACACGCCGAAGCCGAGATTGACCGCCCAGCCCGCTTTCAGCTCGCGCGCCACCCGCCGGGCGATCACCTTGCCGACGCCAAAGGGCATGGTCTCGAAGGCCGAGAGCGGGCGCGTCACCTCACCCGAGATTGCCGGATCGTAGACGGTCTGCGTGCATTGCATCTGCTCGGGCGCTTCGACGATATGGTCGATGAGAATGCCCGGAATGCGCACGTCGTGGGTCTTGAGGCTGCCCGCCGCGACGATGCGTTTCACCTGCGCAATGACGATGCCGCCGGTGTTGTGTGCCGCCAGCGCCGTCTCCATGCCGCCGAGATAGGCGCCCTCGTGCTCGAAGCTGAGGTTGCCGCGCTCGTCCGCCGTAGTGGCGCGGATGATCGCGACCTGCGGCTTGATCGCAGGGAAGTACAGCCAGTCCTCGCCCTCGAATTCCTTGTGCTTGACGATGGGGGCCTTGCGCGCCGCCGCGTTCATGGCGCAGCCGTCGCGGTCGGGATCGGCGAAGGTGTCCAGCCCCACCTTGGTCAGCACGCCGGGCCGGTGCCCCGCCGCCTCGCGCAACATGTCGAACAGCACGCCGGAGGGCACATTATAGGCCGCGATCTCGTTGCGGCCGATCATCTGCCAGATCATCGGCGGTTCGGACGTGGACGGACCGGACGGGTACGAGCCGCAGATGGTGCGGGCCAGCAGCCCCGGCTTGGCCACATGGTCGATGCCGCGGATGCCGTAGAAATCGCCCGCCGTGATCGGCAGCACCATGGTCAGCCCCCGGGGGTGCTGCTCCTTGTCGAACCGTGCGCCGATTGCGCCGAGCACGGCATCGGGCACCGCGAGCCCCGACGACGAACTGACCGCCACGACGGCGTTGTCCGGAATGTGTTTTGCCGCCTCGGCGGCGCTGACGATCTTGGGCAATTCCTCAGTCTCCGTCTTTGCAATTCTGGTAGGCGAATCCTTTGCCTCTATCCCCTTCTCCCATGGGGAGAAGGTGCCCGAAGGGCGGATGAGGGGTTTTGGCGCCCGAGGTGCCAGATTTTCCTAATACCATTGATCCCTGTTCCCCTCATCCGGCGCTGCGCGCCACCTTCTCCCTATGGGAGAAGGGGAAAAAAGCCGTCGCACTCGGATCATCTGTTCCCCCTTATCAGGTCAGCGGCCTTCTCAGCCATGGCGATGGTGGGGGCGTTGGTGTTGGAGGAGACGACGCGGGGCATGGTTGATGAGTCGCAAACGCGCAAATGCTCTATGCCGCGCACCCGCATGGCCAGATCGACCACCGCCATATCGTCCGCTCCCATTTTGCAGGTGCCGACAGGGTGATAGGACGAGCGCGCATTGGCCCGCGCCACCGCTTCGTAGTCCGCCCGCGTTTTCACGCCAGGCCCTGGGAAATGCTCGGACGTCACGAAGCGGCGGAACGCCTTGGCGTTGCCGATCTCCTGGATGAGCTTGATGCCGCCGATATGGGCGTCGAGGTCGGACGGCTCGGCGAAGGAGTTGGGGTCGATGTCCGGCGCGTCGGCCGGATCGGACGTCCGCAGCGTGACCGCGCCGCGAGACTTGGGCCGCGTCTGGTAGACGTTGCACGTCGCGCCATTGCCACCGGGCACGGAGCCGACGCCTTCCTCCACCCCCGCGCCAGCTAGGAAATGGAATTGCAGGTCGGGCGTTTTCTCCGCCCGGTCGTGCCACCAGAAGCCACCAGCTTCGACGATGTTCGAGGCCACCGGGCCGCTCTTGAACAGCACATATTGCAGCCCGGCAACAGCCTGCCAGTGCAGCTTTTTGTATTTGTCGTAGGAGTGTGGGCCGTTGAGCTGCCAGGTGATGTCGGTGGAGAAATGATCATGCAGGTTCTGGCCCACGCCTGGCAGGTCGTGGACCACCGGAATGCTCTTGTCCTTCAGGTGCGCGGCTGGCCCGATGCCTGACAGCATCAGCAACTTGGGCGAACCGATGGCGCCAGCCGTCAGGATCACTTCGCTGCCAGCGTCCGCGCGCTTCAATTGCCCGTGTTCGCGGTATTCAACGCCGGTGGCGCGGCCCTTCTCGATGATCAGCCGTGTCACCAATATGTCCGTCTTCACCGTGAGGTTGGGGCGCGACAGCACGGGCTTGAGATAGCCCACGGTGGCGCTGGCCCGCCTGCCATTGCGCGTCGTCGTCTGATACAGCCCCGCGCCCGCCTGGGTGCCTGAGTTGAAATCGGTGTTGTACGGCATTCCGATTTCCATGCACCCCTGCACGAAGGCCGTGGAGACGCGGTTCGGGTTGGGATTGTCGGATACCGCCAGCGGCCCGCCTATGCCGTGCTCCGAGCCGCCAAGCCGGCTGTTGTCCTCCGACTTGATGAAATACGGCTTCAAATCCGCCGCCGACCAGCCGGTGCAGCCGAGCTCGCTCGCCCAGCCGTCGTAGTCCTCGGGGCAGCCGCGTGTGAAAATCTCGGCGTTTATCGACGATCCGCCGCCCAGCACCCGCGCCTGCGGATAGACCGCGACGCGGTTGTTGGCGTGGCGCATGGGGGTGGTGTGGAAGCCCCAGGTCAGCGGCCCGCTGGTCATCTTGAAAAAGCCGACCGGCATGTGGATGAAGGGATCGGTGTCACGCGGACCCGCCTCCAGCATCAGCACGCGCGCTTCGGCCATCTCGCTCAGCCGCGCCGCCAGCACGCAGCCCGCTGATCCGCCCCCGACGATGATGTAGTCGTACATCGCTTGCCTCGCGTCCCCGGTTGCGCTACTTACAACCAACCAGTTGGTTGAGGCAAGAGCCCCCGCGCGGATGAAACACCGAGACGCCGAGGCGACCAGGGAGCGCATCCTCAGCGCCGCGCGCGAGGAGTTCGCGGTGCTGGGTCTGGGCGGCGCGCGCATCGACAAGATCGCCGAGACCGCCGACGCCAATAAACAGATGATCTACCACTATTTCGGCAGCAAGGAGCTGCTGTTCACCGCGGCGCTGGAGGCGGAGTATGCCCAGTTCCGCGCCGCCGAGGCCGCGCTGGAGCTGGACCGGCTCGAGCCGGTCGAGGCGTTGAAGGCGCTGGTGACCTTCACCTGGCGCTACTACTTGGAATTTCCCGGTTTCGTGCCCATGGTCAACAGTGCCAACCTGCACAAGGCGCGGCACCTTGTGGGCTCCAAGGTTATCCGCGAGACCAGTGGACCGTTCATAGCGCGCATGGCCAAGCTGCTGGCGCGCGGCGCGGCGGCGGGCGTGTTCCGCAGCGGGATTGATCCAGTGCAATTACAGATCACCATCGCCGGGCTTGGTTATCACTACCTCACCAACCGCTTCACGGGCGCCATCGTCTATGAGCGCGATTTGATGAGCCCGAAGGCGCTGCGTGATCGGCTCGCCTTCAATCTCGACACGGTGTTGCGGCTGGTCTGCACGCCCAAGACCTTGGCAAGGATGGAACACCTGGAATGCACGGCATAGCATTGGTTACCGGCGCGCGGCGCGGCATCGGGCGGGCGATAGCGCTGGCGCTGGCCGAGGACGGCTTTGATGTGGCGCTCAACGATTTGGAGCCGTCGGACGAGATGGCTGTGCTGTGCGACGAGATCATCGCCCTTGGCCGCAAGGCGGTGCCGGTGGCGGGCGACATCGGCGATTGCGCCCAGCACGCGCGGATGCTGGATGAGGCGGAGGCGGGGCTCGGGCCGCTGACCACGCTCATCAACAATGCCGGCGTCGGTGTGCTCAATCGCGGCGACCTACTGGATGTTTCGGCGGCGAGCTACGACCGCTGCCAGGGCGTCAACGCACGCGGCACGTTCTTTCTCACCCAGGCCTTCGCCAAACGGCTTTTGGCGCGCGAACAGGCGGCGGGCGTGCACCACTCCATCGTCACTGTGTCGTCGGCCAATGCTGTCGCGCCCTCGATCTCGCGCGGCGAATACTGCATGTCCAAGGCTGCAGCCTCGATGATGTCCCGGCTGTTCGCCGCTCGCCTGTCCGATGACGGCATCGGCGTCTACGAGATTCAGCCCGGCTTCATCGAGACCGAGATGACCGCTCCGGCCAAGGCGCGCTATGACGGGCTGATCGCGGGCGGCATGACCACCATCCGCCGCTGGGGCCAGCCGGAAGAGGTGGCGCGGATCGCGCTGACGCTGGCGAGCGGGTTGTTGCCCTATACCAGCGGCCAGGTGGTGCAGGCCGATGGCGGGCTGCTGACGGTGAGGTATTGACCATGACGACGATCCGCTTGCCCACGGCTTCCGGTGCGCTTGAAGACTACCGGCTGACCGGCGCGCCGCTGGTGGCCGCGCCGCCCGCCAAGCCGTTCAACCGCATCGCGCTGGCCGCCGCCCATATCGTGGTCAAGCCGCTGAGCGATGCCGACCCCTCCGGCCCGCCGGACATCGACTGGCCCACGACGCTCGCCTTCCGCAGGTATCTGCTCCATCAGGGGCTCGGCATCGCTGAGGCAATGGATACGGCCCAGCGCGGCATGGGGCTGGATTGGCTGCGCGCGCTGGAGCTGATCAGGCGGTCGTTGGATGACGCCAAGGGCCGCAAGGGCGCGGCAATCTATTCGGGCGTCGGGACGGATCATCTCGATCCCGCCGATGCCCGCTCGCTCGACGACGTGATCCGCGCCTATCACATGCAGCTCGTCGCCGTTCAGAGGCTTGGCGGGCGC
>Ga0209069_10001955_pt1 | contig 10616 bp, 7 predicted proteins | sample Str013_2_FD_187202 | JGI IMG/M metagenome (GOLD analysis project Ga0209069, IMG submission 187202) | Freshwater sediment microbial communities in response to fracking from Pennsylvania, USA - Straight Creek_MetaG_SC_2013 (SPAdes) (version 2) | ecosystem: Environmental > Aquatic > Freshwater >...
CTCCAGGGTTACGCGGGTCATCTTCAGGAATGCCGGCTTCTATTTTTCCGACCAAGTCACTGCCAACGTCAGCCGCTTTGGTGTAAATGCCACCACCGACACGGGCGAACAGCGCGATTGAGCTGGCGCCCATAGCAAAGCCATTAATGTACTGTGCAGTCCCTGGAGTGTGGTACAGATAGAGGAAGAATCCTACGCCGATGAGTCCTAAACTTGCGACTGAAAGTCCCATCACTGCTCCACCGTCAAACGCAGTGAGTAGCGCTTCGCTTTCACCCTGATCTTTGGCTGCCTGAGAGGTGCGGACGTTGGCTTTCGTGGCTGCCTGCATGCCAAAGAGGCCGGCAAGGACCGAACAGAGCGCGCCACTGACAAAGGCGATTCCAGTCTGAAATTTGACGAAAATCCAGAGTAAGAGAAATACGATCACCACGAAGTAGGCAAGGATTGTGTATTCACGCCGCAGAAACGCCATTGCCCCTTCGTAAATGTATCCGGCGATTTCTCGCATCTTCTCATTCCCGTCAGGGCGGTTGCATACTTCTTTGTAAATGACAAACGCAATCGCGAGTCCTCCAATCCCTAAGAATGGTGAAAGAATGGCTAGGAAATCCATAATGTGGAGAGTCCCTTCTGTTGGCGTGTAGTATTTACTGAGCTGGTAGCATGCGTGTGGGCATCCTGACGGTATTGTGATGCCTCCACGCCTCCGCAACACCGCGGGGAAAATAGACGCTTCCGCGACAAGAGTAAAGAGCCGGGAAGTAGGGCTGATGCGAGAGAGAGACAGGGAAACAAACCCTTGACGCATACAAGAAGGGAGCATAGCCTGCCGGTCGCGTCGGCTATCGACGTTGTATGTCAAAAAGGAGTCATCTCTACCATGCTTCCCCGCCGTTGGATGGAAGCGTATGTACGCTTCCTACTACGCTATCGCTGGCCGGTCATTGGCGTCGCGACGTTGATTACGCTCATCTTGGGTCACTTCCTGTTCCAGACCCGAGTGCAGATGAACTTCCGCGACATTATTCCACCCAACCACCCGTATACGCAGCTTGCGCAGAAGCACGCACGTATGTTTGGTTCGGCCAATGTGCTAGTGGTTGCGGTTGAGGTCAAAGACGGCGACATTTTTACGGTTGAGACGCTCAACAAGATTGACCGTATTACTCGTGCGCTCATAGAGACGCCGGGGGTGAACCCGTGGCAAGTGTTGTCTATTGCGCATCCCAAGGTGCGCAGTATCCAAATCTCCGGGTCAGGCATCCGGGCGTTGCCGCTCTATTTCCCCGGTCCGCCGAAAGTGGCGGCAGATGCTACGCGGATCAAAAAAGCTGTCTACACTAACGACGGGATTTTTGATTTCTTTGTGTCGCGTGACGACAAAGTCGCACTCATCACCGCCGGTTTTTGGGAGTCCGGTCTCGACTTTGGCCGCATGAAAGAGCGCTTGTTCCAGATCCAGGACCAAGAGACGGACACAAAACACACAATTCATATGACCGGGTTTCCCATGCTGTTTTGCTGGGTGTTCAGCTACAAGGCATGGATTTTTTACATCACCGGCCTGACGATTTTGTCGATCACGCTTCTCCTCTGGTTTTATTTTCGCACGATGCAGGGGGTGTGGATTCCGTTGTTCTCTGGGGTATTGAGCACGGTCTGGGCGCTGGGGTTCGCCGGGATGTTGGGATTCTCGATTGACCTCTTGATGGTTGTCGTATTTTTGCTAATTACTGCTCGCGCGCTGTCACATTCTGTCCAGTCGATGGAACGCTATCATGAGGAGTATGCTCGCCTGGGCGATAAGAATGCCGCGATCTTACAATCGTATCTGGGGCTGTTCTCCCCAGCCTTAGTGTCGATTGCGGCTGATGGTCTGGCGATCCTCAGTCTTGCGGTGGCACGCATTCCGCTCGTGCAAAAACTTGCAGTCGTGTCGAGCTTCTGGATTCTCACTATCTCTGTGAGTGTGGTTACACTCCACCCCATTATCCTGTCGTTTCTCAATCCACCCCGGCATGACCCCAAAGCCGGCAAGCGACTGTCGGATAAAATCTATAACTCGATTAATCGCTTGTTAGTGAAGGTGAGCCGTGGTGACGCCCGTTATGCCACTATGGTGGGGTTTGTCCTCGCTTTGGTGGTTGGGGTGTACTACGCGCATCACCTAAAAATTGGTGATGTGTCGATTGGACGTGCGCTGTTTTATCCGCAACATCCCTACAATACGGCGTACGATCTGGTGGTGAAAAAAGGCTTCGTTGGGGTATCGGCGCTCACGATTATTGCTGAAGGACACGAGCCTGGAGTGTTCCGATTACCGGAATCACTCACCGCGTTAGAGAAGTTTCAGCGCTATATGGAGCATAACAATAAGTTAGCAGGCGGTAGCATGAGCGGCGCAGATGTTATCCGCCAGATGTATCAGATGTTTGAAGAGGGCGTGCCGAAGTGGGCGATCCTTCCTTCTAACGCCAAAGATGTGGGCAACATGTTCTCCTATTTTTTGCTCTCGGCTGGCGCGCCGGCACTGGAACGCCTTGTCGATAAAGAGCTGCAGAACGCCACGGTCACGGTCTATTTCAAGGATTACTCGTATGACACGGTGACCGAGGCGTTACACAAGGCAAAAGAATATATTGCCGCCAATCCGGCAGAGAAGATCGACTTTCGTCTTGCCGGAGGATTATTTGGCATTCTCTCGGCCATTAACGATGAAGTGGAGTGGTCCTACCGGGTGAATTTGATCCTCGTGCTGTTCATTGTCTTTGTTCTCAGTTTTCTGACGTATTGGTCCTTGGCTGGAGCACTGATTGTGATGATCCCCTCGATTGTCGCGCAGCCGTTGACCGAAGCGATTATGTACTGGACCAGTATCGACATGAACATTAACTCCTTGCCGATCGCCGCCATCGGCATCGGCATCGGCATCGACTACGGCTATTACGTGCTTTCGCGCATTACTGAAGAGTATGCGCACTTTTCTGATGTGGACCAGGCGATTGAGGAGGCACTGATGACCACCGGGCGTGCCATCCTTTTTACGGGCACAACGCTCACGGCGAGTGTGATTTTTTGGTTGTTCTTCCCGATGAAATTTCAAGCCGAAATGGCCTTGTTACTGGCGCTTATTCTGTTCCTACATGTCGTCGGCGCTTTGATCTTTATCCCATCGATGGTGTCACTCTTTAAGCCGCGTTTTGCGACGGCTGGTGAACCGGTCGAGTCGGGGAAGGAAGGACAAAGAGTGAGAGTGCCGAGGATTGAAACCCCCGGCTACCATCGATAGTACGCAGGACGCCAGCGTCAGCTGGCGGCATGATGGTAGCCCGGCCTTTTAAGGCCGGGGGGAGAGATTCTAATATCCGTCGCGGCGCGACGGTTGACCGGTGCCTGCTACAATCGCACGGGTTTCTTATATCACTACGTGATATGTGACGGTGGTATTCCTCCACACCGGGGGTTAAAACCCCCGGCTACCATCACTAGCCCCTCTGGGGCTGAACTGTTTGAGCTTTGAACTTTGAACTTGAAACCTAAAACTCATAACTTAGCTCCCAGCCAATGTTGTCCCATTTGTCATATTGGCCGTACGAAGTGTTGCGCCCACCGCCGTCGTAGCTCGTGTATATTAGCCGACCGGTGATGAAGCGCGAAAACTTGTAGGTCACTACTAGTTTTGATTTGGTGCCTTCGTAATGGGAGCCTGGGGCACTAAAGAAGGGAAATACCGTGATGCTGGCCCGTAGTCGATCACGCGAAAATCGGAACGGACGCTCAAGATAGATGACCGGGAGTAGATTCCATTCATTGCCTGCCGTGGCTCCTCCGAATCCGCTACTGACAATACTCTTTCGCCAGCCAAACGTGGTGAACAGTGACGGTTGAAAGATGAAGGTCGTGTTCTCTGGGAGTGCTGCCTCTAGCGCAATGGCGGCGCGTAAGGTGTCGCGGTTGAGATGACCACCGCTGGTGCCGCCAGCAAGAGCGGCAAGCTCCCGACGGTGATCGGCAAACTTCACGCCAAGCGTTAGCAACCCTTCGACGCGGAGCACGATTGGTAGATCGCCGACGAGCGGTACCCCGGAGAATGACGTCGCGTAGTCTGACGTGATGCCGAGATGGTGTAACCGTGTGTGACGTGGTGTGATGATGGGTTTATCGTTGCTGAGGCCAGTGATGAAGAAATTGGGGTTGTCGTTCCAGGCGTAGAAATAAATCAGTCCCCAGGTCAGTGGGTCCATGGAAATATCTAAGCGTGTGCCGTACTCATGATCGCCAAAATGGCCAGTATGTGGACGTTTCCGTTTCCTGAGTATGGCATCAAGTGGAGGTACTGACGGTGGGTACCAGGGGGAGCCGAGCGTCGGCAAGCGTTCTTGTTCGAAATTAGGGATATAGAGGAATTGCAGCGAGTTGGCTCCCCAAAAGTATGTGGCATTGGCCATCCAGGTTGGGATGCGGCGATACTCAAAATCACTCGCTTCAAGTTGGACGGATTCACGCACATCCATCGGGTTGATCATGTCGATGAAGCGTCCATCCATTTTCCCCCATGCGATTTGTTGTTTGCCGAGGACAACATCAAAATTGTGTGTGCGGTAACTGAGATATAGCTCGCGGACGATGCGTTCTAAATTGTGATAACGTCGGGCGGTGTCACTAACACGAGTGGCGAACAATCCACCAGAATTTTGCCAGTTGTACACCCCATCGTAGAGAAAGTGGTTGATGTTGGTCAGCTCCAGATTGTCGGTGATCTGATAGTGCAACTCAAGTTCAAACAAATTCTGCAACTGCAGGAAGCGAAAGTCTTTATTGCGGAAACCGACTTTCTGATTGCGGTGCAGATTGATGTCGGTCCACTGACGAAAGAACCCTTTGAACGTCAGGGCTGGTATGGCTTTTTCGATGGGTTGACTGATGTAGGTCCCCGCTGGATCAAAGATCGACAACGCCTGATCAAATTCACTCCAGGCATTACTCAGTACGTTCCCAAAACTGCGCGGCGGTGACCAGAGACTCACAGTGAGTAGTAAAAAAATGACAAAACGTGTGACGTTGCTAGCTGTAAGACGATTCCGTGCGATCCCCATGCTCTGCCCTCGGCTCCCCATCCTTGCTCCTCCTCCGCTATAGGTTTCCTAAATCATTTGTTCCTGGTGAAGGTCGTTCATGCTTCGACAAGCTCAGCACGAACGGAACATACGCAACGATTTCAACAACCGACCCGTTCACCCTGAGCCTGTCGAAGGGCGAACGCGCTCCATTTCAAAAAGGAGCACTATATGAGTTACTTCGCGCCGGCGACGGTCTGGGTAAATACTAACCGTCCCGCTGCGTCCTGTGCTTGGATCCGGGCCTCGACCTCTGGAGGGATGATGATCTTCCGTTCCTCGGGAAATTTATCGCGATACAGACGAGGCCGTAAGAACATGTCTGCTGGTGTCCGCACGGTCGCTTGCGTCTTCATCGGAATCGGGAACCACACGCGGCGCATGAAGTCAGGATTAAAATAGGTCTCCCGATCTTTCTCTGTCCATTGCCAATGCTTGTGTGCGTCGTGAATACCGTAGGCGAGAAAATCAAGCTGCGCATTCCACCAATTGGTGATCTGGTTTTGATACCCGAATTCTTTCATTGCGGGGTTGAACAATGCGGCCAGCCGCACTTCCATCGCGACCAGTTCACCATTCGGCCCATACTGTTCGGTACGCAACGGATAGAAATGGTGCTGATCCACCCAATAGAGAATCCGTGGCGCATAATACTCCTTCAACCATTCAGGCTTCACTTTGGCTTCGAGCACATAGCACGGCACGCCACCCTCGGGCGTGTAATAGGGATATTCATTGCCCATGAGCTTGAAGCTTTTGACCGGGACATCATTGAGCGCCCCATCAGCGGAGACTAACGTGAGGGTTTCTCGGGCGGTAGGGAATCGTACCGTCTCCATCAGGACATCGGTACCAAGAATCCGCCAATTGAACTCCCACGCGTCGCGTCCAAGAAAGTCATCGAAGGTCATGGGTTGGTCCGGGAACCGATCTTGGCGACGTGGTTGTGGGAAGCGTCGTACGCGTCGCAACACCGGCGAATAGACGAACATATCGGTTTTCGTCGTTTCGACTTGGTCAGTCCGATGTTGCAACATCATCATCTGGTTGCCGAGGTTCTCCGGTGGATAGGTATCTTGCGAGAGCCAGCGGGCATAAATCTCGCCAGGTTTCGCCTTGAAGTACCCCACTAATCCTTCAGGTTCAGGATATGCTGCCAGAACGATGGTTTTCGCGGTCGTGAGGTATCCCGTCGGCATCACGGCACCAAAGTCTTCGATCATGGCAAAATTCCAGCGCGCGATGTGCGGAAACTCCATCGCTCGGAGTCCCATCTCTTCCGCCGTGTATGGCGGCGTGAAGGGATACGGCTCGGCAGGGAGATAGGGGAAGGTTGCATCACGAGGAGTGTCTGTGCGCGGATCGATGTTGCGCCGCTCTTCTTCAGACAGTTCTCGCAAATACTTCCAGGTGCGCGTATCGTCGGCGTTACTCATCGTGAGTGTTCCAGGCCAAGTACCACTCAGGCTCACGAACACAAGAACACACTGCGCCATGCGCAGAAACGTACGGTGGGCCACCGTTGGTGTGGTCATGTAAGTCTCCTCTTCGAGAGTTATCGTAGCAAAATGCGGGAATAGCTGTTCAGAGGGCCTGAGCACGCAATCTTCCCCGGCACGGACCGGGAAGATGATTCAGCATCGAGCGGAAGATTTCACTCTGAGTGAGTTGAATCTGTCTATTCAGATATGTCTATCGTCCCCCTGCATGCGCACGAGCTTCGACCTCAATGAGCAAAGCCCGGGGAACCAGCAATTCTCCGTTTTTCAGGTCTGCTTCTGACGCGCGTTCGACCGCGAGCTTGCAGGCAGTTTTTAGGTCGATGCCGTGGAATTCGATATCAAGGTCATCATTGGTGACCCAGGCGTCTACCGTGCGCTTATCACTCAGAGTGCAGTGGTATCCTGAGTACCGCCGCGCTTTATCGCGTTTCTTTTCCATGTCAACAATTTTCTGTTTTGCCATTGCGACTCTCCCTTCCTTACCCTTGCCGTCGCAAGAATCCGTTCTGGTCTACACGGGTGCGTAACGCGTGCAGCTCTTCTGCCGTCGGCGGTTCCGTCAGCGGAACCGTACTCGGTGCATTCAGCGCGAAGCCAGTTTGCGCCTGCACCTCTTGCGCAGTGACGCCGTGATGGACAGAACGTAGCTGCATGCGCTTGGTGTTGTCTGCAAAATCAAAGATACCCATCGGCGTGACGCAATAGCGTGGGCCGCCACCTGGAATACCGAGTTTCTTACGCGCATCGGCACCACCAGCACCCCAACCGAAGGCACTGATGAAATCGCACTTCTCAACGAAGATGCGGGGAGTGTGAGAGTTCAGCACGATGTAATAGCGGCCAACATGCGTACTCAACGTCGGAGTACCGACAGAACCAGGCCCACGAAAACGCAAGTGACTGTAATCCGAACCGACCCCAATCAGATTGGTATTGCCGAATGGATCAACCTGCACTCCACCGATGAAGAATACATGGCGGTCCCAATCTTTGACCCGATCGAAACGATGGCCAGTGTCACTATATGACTCTGCCCAGCGCACGACGCGACGATCCCAGCCAAACGCAGGCATAGGGATAGTATCGAGATGGGCGACATTCATGCGCGCGCCCAGAAAGATGAGTTCCATATTGGGGCCGTGCGTGAGATGCGCAAGCCGCACCGCAGCTTCGGCAACCGGCATCGCCACGCCGACGCGCAGCACATCGCCGTCTTTCAGCTCGCGAGCCAAGAAGATGGCCATCTGTTCGAAAGGCGTGTAATCGTTGTTTGGCATAGTTTGCTCAAAGCCTAGAGCATGATTTAGTACTCGTATAACTCCAACAGTCTCTTAATCCCAACTCGTTCAAGATAATCCCCGAGCGTTGTTGGCTCGCGACAGTACGTATTGAGATACTGCGTAAGTGCCTCGGGACGATTCTCTTGGGCTGCTGTGGCAGAAGCTTCGACATACTGACGAAGGTGGGCGTTGTCCTGCACGTAATAGCCGCGACTATAGAAGGGATGGGCACCGTAAGATCCCCGCACGATGGCATCGGCACCAGCGATCGTTGTCGCCCACGGGTTCGCACGAATCTCTTCGTTGGGAATGATCTTTTCTACCTGAACGATTGTGCGATCTGCAGCGCGATACAGGAACAGATCGATCCATCCTGGTCCGCCACAATGCTGCACATTGCCATAGGCATCGGCAGTTGCTGCATGAAGAAGGGCAACATCTGGCTTGATGGGTGGAACCGCGATTAACGTTTCTCCACGAATCGGATCTTGGATCACCTTCAAGTCTTTGTTGACCTCGGGCAGCGACGTGCCTACGCCACCGCGCCAGGGTAAAAAGGGCAATGCCTGGGCTGCGGCTTGCAAACCGGTAGTGAGAATGCCTTCTTCACATTCCCACACCTCGATCTCGCCACGTTCAACTGCGCGACGAAACGCGGGAGCAACCGGCACGCCAAACCCACCACCAGCGTAGTAGCTCACGACTTTACGAACACAGCCAGCAGCGACTAACAGGTCAAGCGTGACGCCGCTGTCGACCACCGTCAGATTCTTTACGCCGCGGCGAATGACTTGTCGCAGCAAGGCCATTGGCGCAGGTGAACCAACCGCGATCGTCATGCCATCCTGAACCCAACTTGCCGCTGTTACTTCATCGATGATGCGTTGTTTCCGTTCACTCATTCCTATGAATTCCCTCTGGCGGAAGATATACGACGTGCAGGCTGTGTTTTGCAATGGCTGGATGAAAGAAGGGAAAAAGGATAAATGGGGAAATGGAGAAAAGGAAAAAAGGAGAACACATTATGGTGAATGATCGGGTTGCAGTTGTTGCGGGCGTCGGTCCAGGGATTGGCGCGCGCTTTGTCGAAACCTTCGCGCAGGAAGGGTATCGCGTCGTTGCGCTGGCTCGCAATGCCAATTCGCTCGCGCAGATTCGTACCGATTTGGGGAAGACGGCGGAACGTTGCGTGTTCTGGCCGACTGATATTACTGACCCAACGCAGGTACAACAGACATTCGCGCGTGTCCGCAAAGAACTTGGATCCGTGAATTTGTTGGTGTGCAATGCTGGCGGTGGCGCGAAACGTGGCTCGTTTTTAGATATCTCTGCTGACGATTTCATGAACAACTTAAAGGGCGGGGTGTATGGACCGTTCTTGTGTGCGAAAGAAGCGATTCCTGACATGCTCGCGAATGGTGGTGGGACAGTCGCATATATTGGTGCTACCAGTTCGGTGAAGGGCTATGGGAAGTCCTCTGCTTTTGCGACCGGGAAGTTTGCCCTCAGAGCCTTAGCCCAGTGCAATGCCCGTGAATTTGGTGTCAAAGGCGTCCACGTCTTCCATGTCGTGATTGATGGTGGGATCGACGATATTCCGCTTGGGGAAGAGCGGGGAGTGAAACCTGGGATGCTCGATTCGCGTTCGATTGCTCGTGTTGTCGCGCAGGCTGTTGCGCAACCACGTGACACCTGGGTGCATGAATTTGATATCCGCCCGTCGGTGGAGCAGTTTTAATTTTCCTGGGAGCGCGGGCGTCTCGCCCGCCTCGCGGATCGGTGCAAGTTCTTGAGCAAGTTCTTCTGAGACTTCAACCGTAATCTGCGCCATAGCTGTTCCCTCTTATAATCGATTATACCCATTCAATGCTGCGACCTTATACGCCTCTGACAACGTCGGATAGTTCACGACGTTGTCAATGAAATACTCGATCGATCCGCCGTACGTAATTACTGCTTGTCCGATGTGAATCAGCTCTGAAGCGCGCTCGCCGATGATGTGCACGCCTAACAGTTGCAGTGTTTCGCGATGGAAGAGGAGTTTCACCATACCATCGAGTTCTCCCATGATGTGGGCTCGTGCAGTTTCTCGATAATAAGCATGACCAATCTCGTACGGGACTTTGTCTTTGGTTAACTCTTCTTCGGTCGCGCCAACCATCGATACTTCTGGAATGGTATAGATGCCAAATGGCAGCGGTCCAAGCGGCGATTGCAAAGCTTTACTCTCGTCTCGTCCATTGGAACGACGAAAGGCATGCGCAGCGGCAAGTCGTCCTTGGTGCATCGCGGTCGCAGCCAAGGCGGGAAATCCGATCACGTCACCAACCGCATAGATGTGTGGCATCGATGTCTGAAAATGTTCATTGACATTGAGCAAGCCACGGTTGTCGGTGGCAAGTCCTATAGCTTGGAGTCCCAACTGATCAGTATTCCCGACGCGGCCTGCAGCATGCAGTACCCGCTCGGCGGTCACAACTTTGCCACTCGCACAATGAGCCTCGACGCGGTCAGGTTCAGGAACGGTGACGGCGGTCACTTCCTCACCGAAGTGCATCACCACCCCAGCATTGAGCATGCGATACAGTAGACGCTGCTTTAATTCCTCGTCGATAAAATCGAGGATGTTCGGACGCGTATCAAGAAGAGTCACTTTCACTCCAGTGACGCAAAAATTGATGCGTACTCGCAGCCGACAACACCAGCGCCAATAA
>Ga0209069_10001957_pt1 | contig 10615 bp, 9 predicted proteins | sample Str013_2_FD_187202 | JGI IMG/M metagenome (GOLD analysis project Ga0209069, IMG submission 187202) | Freshwater sediment microbial communities in response to fracking from Pennsylvania, USA - Straight Creek_MetaG_SC_2013 (SPAdes) (version 2) | ecosystem: Environmental > Aquatic > Freshwater >...
CGGTTTTGCACTCAACAGCGACGCATCGGCGAGCGATCTGGCGGTCCGCGCCTCGGTGCAGATCTACAACAACGCGAGCGGCGTGTTCGAGGCGCTGCATGTCGGCGTCAATGCCAACATCGGCCAGGGGTTCGACAACACGACCCATGGCATCGAGATCGGACTTGCCAACACGACGGACGCGGGTCGGTTCGGCTTCAACCCGATCTACCTCGTCAAATCGGGACAGGCCGGCAGCACCATTGCGCAGTGGCTCCCCGGCACCACCAACTGGACCAATTTCCTCACCCGGATCAACGGCGCCAAAGCGCTGCTGGCAGCAAGCGGCATCGCTTACACACCCTACGTTTTCTATACGCAAGGCATCAACGACTTCAACACCGCGGTCCCCGTGGCGACATGGCAGGCGGCGACGATCGCGCACTTTGCCGATATCAGGGGACTGCTCGGCGCCACCACCAGGATCATCATCTCGAAACTACCGTCACCGCAATTCGACAGCTACAACGCCGCCATCGACCAGATCGTCGCCGCCGACGCCTACAGCACGGCCGTGGTCACCAGCGATGCACCGCTGCGCGACAGCTTCCACTGGAACTATACCGGCTGGAAGCTGATCGCCGAGCGCGTGGTCGATGAGATCATGGCCAACGCCGCAACGGTGGCGCCGTCCGCCTCGCCCGCGCCCGGCAGCTATGCAGGCGTGCAGTCGGTGACGCTGACGGCGGCCGGCGGCGATGTGTACTACACGACCGATGGCAGCCAGCCGACGACCGGGAGCACCAAGGCGATCGGGGCGATCACGCTCGCCGCCACCACCTCGATCACTGCCGTGGCGGTGCGCGCCAACTACAGGCAAAGCCCGATTGCCTCCTTCACGTACAATATCTCGACGCCGCCGATCTGGGACACCGCCAAAAAATCGAGCGCCATCACGCTCTCCAACGGCAATCTGGATGCGGCCGTCTCCGGCGCCAGCGCATTTGCCTCGGTGCTGGCATCGGTCGGCTATAGCGTCGGCAAGCGCTATTTCGAATTGAAGGTCAGCGGTTTCGACGGGGCGAACACCAATTTCTTCCTCGGCGGACTTGCAACCGTCAATGCCAGCTACGACACCTATACCGGCAACTGGACCACGAGCCTCGGGGCCGATGGCAACACCACCATCTACCGCAACGGCATGACGGCGGGCGTCGCTCAATTCATCGGCCTCGGTGGCCTCAATGACGTCTGGCGCTTTGCCGTCGATCTCGACGCGGGCAAAATCTGGATGGCCGTCAATGCAATCGGCTTCCAGAACGGCGGTGATCCGGCCACCGGTGTCAATCCGTCGACGACCTTCGCCGCGCCGCTGACGCTGTATCCCGCGGCATCCCTCTATGGACCGGGCGGCGCCACCAACAAGCTGCGGTTGCTCACCGGAGCGGCGCTGCAGTATCCGATCCCGAGCGGGTTCCAGTCGTGGTAGCGCCGGTGTAGTGGCCAGCGCCGTCACGAGCGCCGGCCCAGCAGCCGCCGGTCTACGATCTCGATGGCGATCAGCAGCTCCGCCAGCGTGCGCTGCAGCACATAGAGCCAGCCGGCCCAGCCATCGAACAGGCAGCGCTTGATCAGCAAGGTATAGAAAAACACCAGGATCGGCGCTGGCCAGGCCATGAGTCGGATGCGGTCGGTGCGCCTGAGGGTGCCGGGCGGCGCGGCCAGCAGATGCGTCGCCTCGCGCTTTGCATATCCCTGCTGCGAGGAGAGCCAGCGCGACAGCGGCTTGCGGTCATCGTGATAGATCGGCGCGGCGAGTTTCCCAACCGTGCCGTCGATGACCACACGGTGCCCATGCCCCTCGTTGCGATAGCTCGCCCGCTCCCGCCGATACAGCACGGTGCGCGGCGGGTACAAGGTCGAGCGAAGCGCCTTGCCGTGGATCCGATACACGAACGAGGCGCTATAGCCGCAGATGGCCTCGGACGGTGCAAGCTTGTCGATCTCCGCGACCAGATCGGCGCTCAGCTCGTAGTCGGCGTCGAGCGACAGAACCCAACCGGGCGGCAGCCGGGCCAAGCCGAAATTGCATTGCTCGGCAAAGCTGTCGAAGGCCCGTTCGACGATCTGGGTGTTGGGGTGCCGACGCACGATCTCCAGCGTCTCATCGGTGCTGCCGCTGTCGACGATCAGAATCTTACGCGCGAGCCGGATCGCATCGAGCGTGCGGCCGATGTTGGCCGCCTCGTTGTGGGTGATGACGAGGACCGAAACCTGCCCGAAGAACCCCATGGATCGTGCCCGAGGTCAGCAGCCTGAGCGCGCGTCTTGCCGCTCAAACACCGAGCGGCGTCCTGGTCGCGATTTCGCCATACAGCGTTTCCATCGATTGCGCGATGGCGGCCCAGGAGAACCGCTCGGCGACGGCACGGCGGCCAGCCTCGCCCATGGCGCGGCGCTGCCCGGGATCGGCCAGCAGCCGCGCGATCGCGGCGCCGAACTGCTGCGGGTCGCCCTCGACCACCAGTCCCGAGCCGGTTTCAGCCACCGTGGACGCGAGCCCGACCTGCGGCGTGACAATGACCGGAACGCCCATGGCCATCGCCTCCAGCACGGCATTGCCGAAATTCTCCGAATAGGACGCCAGCGCGAACACGTCCGCCGAGGCGATCTGGTCCCATTTTGCGTGCCCGTGCAGTGCCCCGACAAAATGCGTCCGCCCGGCCACTCCCGCCTCGCGCGCCAGCGCCTCGAGCCGCGGCTGATAGTGCTCCTCGTCGTTGCCGGCGATGGCGAGATGCGCGCCGGGGACCAGCGTCATGGCCCGGATCAGCCGGTCGAGCCCTTTTTTCCAGCTGATGCGGCCGAGGCTGAGCACCAGCGGCCGGTTAGGATCATGGTCCCGGGAATGCTGCCCAGCGCCCGGCACAACCGGCGGAACGTCCATGCCGTTGGGGATGACGACGATGCGATTTGATGCGAGGCCGAGCTTGCATAGCTCCTCGGCCTCGATCTGGGAGGTGACGTGCACGGCCGCGGCATTGGCGATATTGCGATGCTCGACGAGGTTGATCCACGCGGTTTTGAGATGGCGGCTCTTGCGGCTGATCAGATCGGACACCAGCATGCCGCGCGGCGAGATCACGTAGGGCACACCGGCCCGGCGAGCCGCGGCGGCGGCGGCGGCGGTCGGCCACAGAAACACCGAGTGCAGGTGGAGGATATCGAACGAGGCAACATTTTGACACAGCGCAGCGCCCATGCCCGGCGACCGGTACAGGCGTCGGCCAATGCCCGTCGGAAAGTAGGTTATGTCGACGCCGTCCATGCCGGCCGGGACCCCGAGCGGCACGTCCGAGACGTCCGGCCCGTCGACATTGGTGGTGTAGACCTGCGTGGCATGCCCCCGCTTCGCCAGCGCCGCGCACAGCGCATGCACCGAATAGATCGGCCCGCCATAGCGCGTGGCCGGGAGGTAAGTGGGGACGACGTGGAGGAGGTTCACGCGGTGGGGCGGCTCAGTGCCGCCTGGCATAGAACCGGAGCCAGAGTTTGCTCGCAGAACCCCTTCCATTCCGGTGCTGAACCCGGCGGTGGTCCCTCGTAGCAACGGCTCTGCATCATGAGCGGCCTAATTGGCGCGTGGATGTGGTCGGGGTGTCTCAGTACCACGGCATCCGACAAATAGGCCGCCCACTCGCTGAACGTGCTTCCGGCGGATGTGATGATCACCCGGGATTTCGCCATCACCAGCAGATCCGCAACATCATTTGGAGCCGATGACCGCGTTATGTTTCTCAAACGCAGCAAAAACCGAAGATCTTCATCTGAGCCGTCTGAGAATACCGTGATTGGCACATCATAGCCCGAGAACCTACGCATATTGGACACGATATCGTTGAAATATGTATCGGGTGTGCGAACACCGCCAACCTTTGCAAAATCCTCGTGAGCAGCCAACGGTCTGAAATCTCCGCGCCGGACATGCAAAGCCACAACAGGCGCGGGCATGCCATTCAAGTCGGCGACATGCCGATGGCGGATTGCAGACAACAGACGTTCTTTGACAAAATCGCGGTGCTCACGGATGTCGCCAAATATGTCCTGCCAATGCGGTACTTTCGAAAAAATGTAGACGCCTTTTTGATCGATGTTCTGGCGAATACATTGTGGCTCCTCGTACCGCCGTCGCCAGATGAGTCCGGAACTGATCGAGGCAGCAGCATGGGGCCAGGTCCGATGGAAAAATTGACCGTATAAACGTGCTCCGCTCGCCCCGCAGCAGCGGTCCAATTTTCGGATAGCTCCAACCGATCGTATGAACAGGCAGGTTGTTCAGTCGTGCGAAAATTTGCGCTTTCGCCCATACGAACAGTTTGTTAGCCAAACCGGCGTTCGGCAGCACGGCAACGACGCGCGCGGTCATGCGTGACGCCTAAACCACACGCCGCCGGCCAGCGCCGGCCTTGGTGTGGGGCTTCTGGATGTTTTTCAAAACATGGGATGCGGCGAACGACACGGCGACGGCCGCCGCGACGCCGGCGCCGATTTCCGCCAGCGAGCCACCCACCTGCAAGGTGGCCGAGCCGACCAGGAAGTAGAACATCACCGTGTCCCAGTCGCTGCGGACCAGCGCCGCCGCCAGACGCATGTCCATGAACCGCAGCGCGAAGCCGAGCACGAGCATGCCGATAATGACGCCCGTGGTGCCGAAATTGATATAGAACTCGAGCACCTGCCCCATGCCGACGCTGGTGTTGCCGGCGAACTCGATCATCGTGTGCTCGCTCACGTAGGTACCGCTGCCGCCCACGCCCGGCTTGTCCGGCCAGATCGCCCTTGGAATGACCGAGGCCAGGGCCCCGATGATGGTTTCCCCGTTGCGGAACGGCACCAGGCTCGGCGTCGTCCGAATCGTCACACCCACCAGCCAATTCTGGTTCAGCCGCAGATCGACCGCCTCCAGATGCGCAGGGTCGGCAAGATCGAACAGCTCGTAGCTCGTTATCGATTTCCCAAAGGCATCGAAGCGCGCTCCCAACCCCTGCCCGCCCCACACTGCCTCGCGGATTTCCGCGCGATGCTTGGCATACGAAACCCAGAACCCGAGGCCACCGTACATCATCAGCAGCAGGCCTGCCAAAAGCCGCCACCGCGGCCGGTAGAACATGGCGACGAAGGCGAGGATGGTCGTCACCATGATGATGCCGTAGCCGATGAAGCCGGACGAGATGATGGTAATCACCGGCAATATACCGGAAATGCCGATCCATGTGTTGAACCGCTTCTTGTCACCCTGGTGCCAGGCGCTCCAGCAGATCAGGCAGAACACCATCAGCGTGCACTGCTTGCCGGTCGACAGCACCGCGCCCATGCTCGGCAGCTGCGCGAGCGGCGTGTACGTTGCAATCCAGGAGCCGACGCCGATCGGCAGGAAGAATACGCGGGCGAGCCGGTCCAGCTCGACGAGCTGCACGCGCCGTCCCACGATATTGCGAAGCCTCCGTTCCATCACAGGCAGATGCTGTGTCGCGTCCGCGATGAGCGTACCGAGCGCCAGTGCGAACAATCCATAGGTGCTGAGACGAAATCCCACGATGGTATCGGTCGAATCGATGAACGGGCTCCAGGGCGAGGCATGCGCCAGCGCGCCGAACCAATGGTTGATGATGAAGCCCAGCAGATACGAATAGACCAGAAACCCGCCGAGACCGCCCCGCCGCGCGTGCAGAAGGAAGAGCGCGACCGGAATCACCAGCCAGGCGAGCAGGTAGAGGTAGATCTCGATGTCGATGGTTTCAGGAGCCACGCGCGCAACCCTCAGCGGTATGCCGATGATAGTAGTTGACGAGCTCCGCCGCCATCTCCGTCCAGTCACGGGAAAGCGCGTCCTGACGTGACGCTGCGCCCGCGCAACGCGCCACGGCCGGCCGGTTCTCCTCGCACCATCGCAATCGCCGGATGAATGCATCGGCATCACGAATGGGCAGGATCCAGCCGGTCTCGTCCTCGATCACGAAATCGGGCGCGGAACAATTGGGGGTCGCCAGGATCGGCAGCCCCGCCGCTGCGGCCTGCAGCACCACGGCGGCAAAACCATCCTGGATGGTTGGAAATACGAATAGGTCGGCGTGAGCATAAACTCCCACCAATTCGTGCTCGGGAACCCGATCCAGAATTGTAATGGGATTATCCGCCGTGGCCAGCACATGCTCGACCTCGGACTTAACGACCGTCCCAATAAAGCTGAACTGAAAATTGCTGCGCAGCTGGCTTGCCATATGCACAAAGTCCAACGTGCCCTTTTGAGCACTGAGCGTGCCCACATTAAGCACCCGCAACGGCGCACCGCTCAGGATGCGCGCCTCCCGCGCTTCGGCGACCGCCTTGGAGGCGCGGAATTGCGCGGTGTCGACGCCCAAGGGATTGATCTGCAGCCGTTCAGCGGGAACCCCCCACTTGATGAAGCTCTCGTAAGCGAACGTCGACAGCACGAAAATCGTATCGGCGAGCGCATACTCCCGCTCCTCCCTGGCGATCATCCATTGGCTCGGCCGGTCGATCGCAACGCCAACCCTTTTCTCCTCCTCCTCCAGCAATTGCGCCTGCTCGCGGATGTGCGCCGAGCCCCGCACGATGGACCGCATCTGATGGGGCGCGCCCCGCGGCGTGCTCAGGTATTCCTCCATGATGCCGGAAAACCCGTAGACGAGATCGGCATCCCTGCGCACGCTGCGGGCCGCCCACCGCCCGAACGCGCGGTGGAAGAGCGGCTCCAGGGCTGGCCGGGCGTCGTAGGGGCCAAGGCGGCCGGCCACGCGCGTGGCGACGCCATGCGCAACCAGCGAGTGGACGTTCTGCGACGGCACGCCGAACTTGGCGACGACGCCCTTCGGATAGTTGGTGTGCACCCGCACATCGTGTCCAAGCCCGAGCAGCGCCCGGGTGAGCGCAAAGCCGTGAAACCGACCGTGCACGACGATGTCGATCTTGAGCGGGCGGGCGTCGCTGACGGGGGCCGCCAGCGGCCGCTCCAACGCCGTCACGCAGGCACCGCGGCGAGCATGTTTCTCAGCCGATCCGTGTAGGTATGCCCGCCGCCAATGATCCGCGCGTGGCACGCGTTCGCCATGCGCCGGCGCTCGGCCGGGCGCTCGAGCGCCCAGCGCGCCTTGCGCGCGGCCTCGGCGGGATCGTTGAAATAGAGCACGCACTCCCCTTCCCCCCCGAACAGCTCGCGGTGCTCCCCGGTATCCTCGGCGATCATGAAACCGCCGACCGCCGGGATCTCGAGCGAGCGCATGACGTGGCCGTCGCGGTTGGCACGGCGCACCAGGCACAGGTTCACAGCTGCGCCTGCCGTCAGCTGACATAGCTCCGCGGCGCTCTTGTGACCGATCGCCAGGCTGCGCAGCTCCGTGTGCCGATCCCAGTAGCCACCGACCAGCGTCGGCTGCCCGCCCGCTCGGATGAAGGCACGGAAGAACTCGACCCGGTCGCGGTCGGCGCCGCCCACGAACAGGCAGGGGGGGCCCTCGCATCCCGGCGCCGGCTCGCAGCGGCCGAACAGATGCGGATCATAGCCGAACGGCAGGTAGCGCACATCGGCGCAGCCGAGCGCCCTGAAATCCCCGATGTTCGACCGGCGCGGCGTGAACACCACGTTGTATTCCGGCAGGGCGCGGAGGTGCCACGGCGCCCGGTGCGCGGGGTTCCAGGGATCGTCGGTCGAGTAGTTGATGCAGATGACGCCTTGGGCGCGCAGTTGCTTGAGCGCTGAATGTGTCACAGGACCAGCACCAGTCACCAGGAGGACCTTGATCGCCTCAAAGCGATGGGTGGCAACCAGCCGCCGGGAAAAATCGCCGAGATACAGCGGGCGGTGCCCCCCAAGGCGCCACATCAGGGATTGCATCAACGTCAGGCTCGACATCGCGCGAGCCGCGTCCATGATCACGGTTTTGCACCCGAGATCGGCTCCCGCCCGCATCAGGCTTTCGCCGACGTTGGTGCCCCCGACGCCACCGACAATCACGACGCGATCCACACGCTGGATGGTCTGCGAGACGTTCACCGCGCGCGTTTCGCGATCCAGTAGAACAGAGGGCGCCCGACATCGAAAAAGCTGATCGGCATCAACAGGGCAATGCCGCAGGTCGCAATGTAGATCGGCCACAGCAGCGTGCGCCGAAACGACGACATCGCCACAGGCCGCGTAATCTCTCCGGGTTCCAATGCCATCAGCACACCGAGGGCATAGCGCCACGATTGAACGCGGCGGTATTCGATGCCCCAGAACGGGTAGGTGAACAAATACAAATCCCGAGCCACGCGAAACAGCAGTTTGTCGCGCTCAGTTTTCGAAACGCAAGGACCAAGCCCAGCGCCGACAACCTCCAGCAGTCGCCCCATCGGCAATCGCCGCTTGATGATCGGGCATGGCCAGACGCGCGGCCGCCTCGCATAGCTGTCAACGGCCTGCCCGGCAATCTGCACATCCTTGTCGACGCAAACCCGATCGATCGCCAGGAACCTCCCGCCGCAGGCAACCAGCCTCGCACCCAGATACATCTGGTACATCTCGCTGCCGTCGAGATCGGCGGTAGACAGGGCACGTGCCTTGTCGCCATGAAGGATAACGCCGCTGACGAAGCTGTAGCTGCGGAACATACCGATGGCGGTCTCGGGACCGGAGCCGAGTACCTTGGTCTGACTCATTCGGCGGAACGTCACGCCGGTCAACAGTTCGCGATAGTTCGTGATCGCTGCCGCCACGTCTCCGGCTTTCTCAAGCTCACCATGCAGCTCTTCAAGCGTGCTCGCTGCACTCAGCTTGTCGTCGTTGCCCATCAGCAGCAGATAACGGCCGCTCGACAAGCCGATCGCGGCGCGAAGATTCCCGTCGTATCGGAGATTCCGAGCGGCGCCCGCGTATGTGTACCGCATGCCGGTGGAATTGAGGTACGTCCGCAAAGCCTCGGCTTTTCCATCGGTCGAGCAATCGTCACTGATGCAGATTTCGAAATCCTTGAACGTCTGCTTTTCGTAGGCGCGACACGCCTCGATCAGAAAATCCGTCCTGTTGTATTGGGGGATGCAGATGGAGAAATAGGAAGGCAATCTAGCGTTTTCCGAGATCAACATCGAATGGAGGCCCGTCTACAAGCAGACTCACGATTTCCTCCAGTAGGCGCCCAGCGGCTTGCCGGAAATTTCACCAATTATGTTGAGTTCCTCTGCTATATTGTGCTCCCTTCTGAAGTCGTGGATAGCCTTATCACAGCCAGCAATCATTCCATAGTCGTCGACGATCACGTATCCCCCAGGCGATACTTTGGCATAAAGGTGCTGCAACACGACATACGTACTCTCGTACATATCCCCATCGAGACGCAGCAGCGCGAGTTGGTTGACCGGGGCTGTTGGCATCGTATCGCTGAAAAATCCTTTCAAGAAAATCACATTATCGTCGAGCAGATCGAACTTTTGGAAATTGGCGCGCACGTCCTTCTCGCTTACCGCCAAGTAGTCCGACTGCCAAAGCGTGTCACCATCGTCCGCGGCGAACTTTCCGCTCGGTTTGGGAAGTCCCTCGAAACTGTCGGCCACCCAGATTTTGCGATTGGCCTCGCCATACACAAGAAGATGCGCTCGCATGAAGATACAACCGCCGCCCCGCCATACTCCAGTTTCCATAACGTCACCCGGTATCCGATCGGCAACGACTTTGTCGAGGCAGGAATGGAGATTGTTCAGCGCGCCCATCCCCATCATGGTCTCGCCCATTGACCGATTCGTTTGGGCGATCGCCAACTTGAACGGGCGCAACATGGAATTTAGGGTCGAATAGGCACCATAACGAAGTCGCTTGATCGCCGTGCGTCTGCTAGGTGGTATGTAGGAGAGAAGATTGTCATCCAGATCTCGCGTCAGTGTTTTTTTCAAAAGCTCAAGATATCGCCGGTCCAAGCTTCTACTTTCGTTGATGTCTTGCTGCATAACTATTTGAAACACTCCAATTTGAGCTGATTGGGCCAAAACAACTAACAATCCAAAACACCGATCCCCTGTTCGGCTTCGCTGGGAAGGTAAGAAAATATGACCTTGATTTCGAGACCATCACTTGCCGCCAGCGCCCGAAACCACGGCGCCTGATACTGGATCGGGTGGGTCGTGAAGATGATGAGGCGCTTGACCCCCGATGCCGTGCCCACCATCAATTGCCCGCCGCGGTCTTAAACCCGGCCGCGCACATATTTCGCGCCGGCCTCGGCCAGCAGCTCTGCATGCGCGCGGAACCCGTGCGCGTCGCGGCGGATCAGCCGCACCAGCGCGCGGCGCGCCAGATCGCGCAGTGACAGCCGCACCCGTGCCCGATGCTCGGCCGCGGAAATGTATCCCTGTGCGCTCATGACCTGCAGGATGCGCAAGCGCTCGCGCACATCGCGCGCCTCCCGGAACGAGCGCGAGGACACCGAGCCGCCGTGCTGGCGATAGAGCATGGTCGCACGCGGCAAGTACCAGATGCCGTATCCCTTCGAGAGACAGCGCAGCAACCACTCCCAGTCGCCGAGCTGCGGCATATCGGGATCAAAGCCACCGATATCGAGGAACGCTTTGTTGCGGAGCGCGCAGC
>Ga0209069_10001958_pt1 | contig 10614 bp, 10 predicted proteins | sample Str013_2_FD_187202 | JGI IMG/M metagenome (GOLD analysis project Ga0209069, IMG submission 187202) | Freshwater sediment microbial communities in response to fracking from Pennsylvania, USA - Straight Creek_MetaG_SC_2013 (SPAdes) (version 2) | ecosystem: Environmental > Aquatic > Freshwater >...
ATGTATCAGATATCCACCTGCACCGATAATCGCTATGCAGGCCAACTGCGTATAGAAAAGATTGTAATGACTTATCCCATCTTTATAAGCAAAGGTTTTCGATACAAGCTCTTTTATTCCGGCAAAGATGAGGGAGGCGCCAATAATTAGTTTCCAGTTCATAATTTATTTTTTTATCCTCTTTCTTACTGTTAAGTGTTGGGAGGTGGTATGCCAGCTACAGATGTTTTTTTAAGGTCTTCAATGCAGCAAGTTTGAAGAGGTATTCTTTTTGCATTTGCTATACTATAAATCTAACTCTTTTGTAGCTATAAAGACGGAAATTCATATAATAGGCATGAAAGCTACTAATCTCCTTAAATAAACTGGTTGTATTGCCAGGTTCAAAACAGCTAAATTCTTCTGGTACCCGTTCTTTAGGACTTTGTTCCATGTCATAAATAACTGCCATTTTTAAAGGGCGGGGTTATCATGTGCTGGTATTTCTTTCTAATTTAGCGGTAAGAAAAGCGCAAAAGAAAAGAGGAGCATATGAAAGTATATTTTATCAGCGGGTTGGCGGCAGACAGCAGGGTTTTTAAAAATATCCGGTTACCGGCGCATTGTGAAGCCGTATTTCTTGAGTGGATAGCGCCATTAAAAAAGGAATCACTCAGCTCCTATGCGTCCAGGTTATCGGCCGAAATAGATACCAGGGAGCCATTTGCCATTATCGGTTTGTCCATGGGAGGCATGATGGTGAGTGAAATAGTGAAGCAGTTACATCCCGTCGCTACCATACTTATTTCCAGTGTTCCGGCTTCCAATCAATTGCCTTTTTATTTTAAAGCTGCTGGGGCACTGCAATTGCATAAGTTAGTGCCGGTAAATATGGTAAAGCAGGCCGCTAAAATTAAGAGAGTGTTTACCACCGAAACAGAAGAAGATAAAATGATATTGCGCGCCATCATCAGTGAAAGCGACAATGATTTTATCCGGTGGGCGATGGATGCTGTATTAACATGGAGAAATGAAGTTATTCCTGCCACTTATATTCATATACATGGTACCAGGGATGAAGTAATTCCCATTCGTTTTACCAAACCCACGCATACCATTCGCAATGCAGGACATTTGATGGTAATGAACCGATCGACCGAAATAAATAAAATACTGGAGGAAGTATTGGCGGATTAATACAGCCTGTTGATAAAACAAAATTTTTTCTTTCCCACTAACCTTTACATTTGCCTCCCTGAAAAAAATTATCACTTATAAGAAGAACGCATAGCATCGTATGGAAATAAAATATATACAGAAGATTGCAGAGAAACTGAGCCTGGGTGTAAAACAGGTAGTGAATATTTTTGAACTGCAAGATGAAGGCGCCACTATACCCTTTATGGCGCGTTATCGCAAGGAAGCCACGGGCAACGCGGATGAAGTAGTAATTGGAAACGTAGTGGAAGAAATAAAATATTTTACTGAGTTAGATAAAAGAAAAGAAACGGTTATTAAGACGATGGAGGGTTTGGGTAAACTGACCCCCGAATTGAAACAACGTATTGAGGATTGTTATTCCGCCACCATACTGGAGGATATTTACCTTCCTTACAAACCAAAAAGAAAAACGAGGGCCACGCAGGCGATTGAAAAAGGGTTGGAGCCTTTGGCGAAAATAGTATTTGAGCAGGGAAATGAAAATCCTGAAACAATTGCAGCCGGTTATGTAAAGGATGATGTAAAAGATACGAAAGAAGCATTGCAGGGTGCCAGGGATATTATTGCAGAATGGATCAGTGAGCACGAGCAGGCAAGGAATAAGATCAGGCAATTGTTTACCGAAGGCGCTGTATTGTATTCCAAAGCAGTGAACAGTAAAAAGGAAGAAGAGGAAGCGCAGAAGTACAGGGATTATTTTGATTACCATGAAACACTGGCCAATAGTCCATCGCATAGAATACTGGCAATTCGCCGTGCTGAAAAAGAGGGTTTCCTGGTAATGGATATAACCATTGACAGGGAACTGGCAGTGGAGGAACTGAAAAGGATATTTATCAAGACAAGTAATGCTGCCAGTGCTGAAGTAAAAAAAGCGATTGAAGATTCATTTGACAGATTACTGAAGTCATCCATAGAAAATGAATTCAGGTTGCTGAGTAAGAACAAGGCGGATGAGGAGGCAATACATGTATTTACTGAAAACCTCCGGCAATTGTTGCTCGCATCACCACTTGGTTCAAAGAGAGTATTAGCGCTTGACCCGGGTTACAGAACAGGTTGTAAACTGGTATGCCTGGATGAACAGGGCAATTTTATATACAATACCACCATCTATCCGCATCCGCCGCAGAATGACAGGGAAAAGAGTGCGGCCGAATTAAAGCACCTGGTGGGCCGATATAATATAGATGCCATTGGTGTGGGAAACGGAACGGCTGGAAGAGAAACGGAGCAACTGGTGCGTGGAATAGATTTTGGAAAACATGTAAGCATCTTCCAGGTAAATGAAAGCGGCGCTTCTATTTATTCCGCATCGGAAGTGGCAAGGGAAGAATTTCCCCATGAAGATGTAACGGTTCGCGGTGCGATTAGTATTGGAAGGCGTTTGCTGGATCCATTGAGTGAACTGGTGAAAATAGATGCGAAGTCGATCGGTGTGGGACAGTACCAGCATGATGTGAACCAGACCAAACTGAAAGAGGGACTGGACAGGGTAGTGGAGAGTGCGGTAAACTTTGTGGGCGTGGATGTGAATACCGCTTCCAAACATTTATTGATTTACGTATCGGGACTGAGCGCTACGCTGGCAAAAAATATTGTGGAGTTCCGTGCAAAGAACGGCGCTTTTAAAAGCAGGAGCGAATTGAAGAAAGTGCCGATGATGGGACCAAAATCATTTGAACAATGCGCGGGCTTTTTACGGATACCCGGCGCTGAAAATATACTGGACAATTCTTCGGTTCACCCGGAGAGTTACCATGTAGTGGAAACGATGGCGAAGGATTTGCAGTCATCCACTGCTGACCTGGTTAAACAAGCGGAGCTGCGAAAAAAGATTGAGAAGAAGAAATATATTTCTGAAACGATTGGCGAGTTTACCATCAATGATATTTTAAAGGAACTGGAAAAGCCGGGAAGGGATCCCCGCCAGCAAATTGAAGAGTTTCGTTTTGATGATACCATCAAAACTATCGAAGATGTGAAAGTGGGAATGACGGTCCCGGGTCTTGTAACCAATATCACCAATTTCGGCGCCTTTGTAGACATTGGTGTGAAACAGGATGGGCTGGTGCATATATCCCAGTTGAGCAATACATTTGTTTCGGATCCCAGTCAGGTAGTGAAGCTGCAGCAAAAGGTGATGGTGACGGTAACGGAAGTAGATGTGTCGAGGAAGCGGATTGCGCTGAGTATGAAGGGAGCAGGAAATGAACATAAGCCGGTGGTGAGGGAACAGAAGACTGCCGGGACAAAGAAGTCTGCTGGCCCGCAAAAAGAAGCGCCAGTGAACCCTTTCCAGGCAAAACTGGCAGAGCTGAAGAAGAAATTTGACTAGGCCAATTATTCTATTATTTTTAGGGCTAACCCCTGAAGAGCCGCCCCTTGTAAGCGGATTGAAAGTATTTGATATTTTTTAATGTATTATGCCCCTGCTATTTTCCCCTACAGGTGCTCCGCTATAGTTTGATCGGTCACGATCGGTTCACCACTAATGCTCTACTATACCTAAGCTATGCCCTGGCAAAGCCGGGTAACCGGGATTGGCCTGGTTTGGAGGGTGATTAAAGGGCTACATGTTAATTAATTTATATTCAACTGTGCAGGCGGCACATACCAATAAGAAGCCCTTCCGGGGAACCGGAAGGACATACCGGGCCATCCCGATACGCGACCGGGACAGCATGTAAAAGCCAGTCAGTTTGACGTGACCGGCTTACTCTTAAGCTTCTTTTTCGTGTAGTTTTTTCCTTTTCTTACCGAGGTACATATCGAGGAGCATGAGTCCCATTACCACGTTTACCATCATGAACACGTTGGTGTAAGTATTGTTGAAGAACCTGCTGAAGTCTATTTTATTTACATTGTATTTTGATAATAAATCATTGGAACCACCGGTATCTGACCAGTTGATTTGTCCCAATCCATAAATAAAGAACCCGACAATCATGACCAGGAAGAAGATGCCGATACCGTAGATGATTTTCTTATTGATATAACTTTTGGCGGCGGGGGCAATATGGTATTTGGCGATTTCCTCCATGACGTTTTGTGAAAAGCGAAGGGAGGGTTGGTCCAGTTCCATTGAGCCCAACATGAGCTTGTGCACTTCCATCAGTTCATGGTATTTCATACGCCATTCTTCCTGTGTTGCCAGCAGGTTGTCGATGAAGCTCTTTTCTTCGGCGCTGCAGGAACTATCAAGGTAGTCCCACAAGCGTTCTTCCATATTTTGCTGCTCATTCATACATTCGGTTTTCAGTATTCGCAATTACAAAGTTCAATGGTTTTATCATTATCCCCTTGTTAATTTCTAATTTCTTTGAATCAACTGTTTCCTTTCCTAGACAAGGTCCCTTACTTCCTGTGTAAAGTGCTTCTCCATTTTTTCTTTCAGCCTTTGACGGGCGCGGTGCAATTTCACTTTTACTGTGTTGGGTTCGATACCCAGGATGTTGCCTATTTCATCGAGACTCTGTTCACCTTTGTAAAAGAGGGTGATGATTTTGGCATCATCGGGGCTAAGCAACTGGATGGCCTGGTTTACCATGGCTATCCTTGATTTCTGTTCCACCTGGTTGGCCCGCATACTGCCGTCCATATTGTCGGCCACTGCAAACACGCGTTCATCATCGAGCGATTTTGTTTCCAGTTTTTTCTTCCTCAGAAAGGTGATGCAACTGGTGTTCACGATGGTGTAGAGCCAGGTACTGAACTTTGAATCTCCCCTGAAATCGGCCAGGCAACGGTAAGCCTTTACAAATATGTCCTGGGCGATTTCTTCTGCATCTTCCCGGCTGTGGGTATAGCGCATACAAATGGTAAACACGAAATTTTGGTATTGTTTTACCAGTTCTGCATAGGCCTGTTGGTCTCCCTTCAGTACTCTGCTGATTGTAGCGTTATCGTTTGGCCCGGTTTGCATTACACAGTTATATGACTATTGGTTGGGAAAGAAGGTTACAGTCAAACAAAGAAAGAGCGATACTTCTATATATAATGTCCCGCAGCTTTCAATTGATGTAAATCTTCTGCTAAGTACGGCCAACTTAGCGCCGCAGGCAATGGGAAAGGGGATGAAGAGGCTATTTTACCGGATAAAGCTACATTTTTGCCGGTAACTGTAACCTGGGCATTTTGGCCGTAGTCATAGTAGTTGTAAGTTCATTGAATAAGGCGGTAAAGGATAAGAAAACGGGGTTTAAACCCCGAATCCGGCGCCTGGTTCGAAAAAAGTTCTAAATGGCTGTAACCAGGGCGAACGACTGGTAGTCATAGATAGAACAAAACAAACAACATTTAAAAAACGATAAAAAACTTAGTTATGCACGGCGGTGAAATGTTAATCCCGATTTTAGTTCCCCTTGGATTTTTTGCCATGATATTTGGAATTGTTTATATGAAAAGCAGGGAAAACCTGGCCATGGTAGAAAAGGGAATAAACCCCAAACTGTACAGTCCGGCTCCCTACAAAAACCTTAAATGGGGATTGTTGTTACTCGGCGCAGGTGTAGGTTTGATGCTTGCTTATTTTATAACCCAGTATATGTTGCACGATGAAGAAGATCCCGCTCTTTGGTTTGCGTTAATAGCTATTGGCGGTGGCGCTGGTTTGATAGTTTCCTATAAAATTGAAAAGAAGGAAGTGCTGGATAAAATAAATGATTCAGACAGTAACAAATAACTCCTGATATTTTCCCTCCTTATCCACTTCGGGCACATTTCTAAGAGATGTGCCCTTTTTATTTCTTCAAAATACCGTCATCCTTTTTCCTGAATTCTTCCATGGCCCTTTTCACGGTATTGTCGTCAGCATTGAGTACTTCATAGAAGCCATTGTTGCGCCATTGCTGCCTGGCTACGAGTGCCAGCATTCTTTGTTCTGCCATCGCCTTATCCTTCGTGGCCAGTTTGGAAATATCCACACTGTCTTTCGCAGCAAAGGAGGAGAATTCATTCCACAATACGGGGTCTGATTTATAGTGGTCGTACAAATCAGTGGGTGTTTTGATACTGTGCAATTCGGTTTGGTGATCCATGAAATAGTGGTAAGCAAAATTGCTGAAGATATTTCGTGAATACAATTGCGCCACCGACATGGAAATAATGGAGGTGTCGATGGAAACAAATACATCGGGCATAATACCGCCGCCGCCATATACGGTTCTTCCGCCATTTGTTTTGTATACCTGTCCGTTTTTTATATGGTTGCTGTCGGCATTTATCAGGTCGCCATGCGAATAGCGGTTGGCCAGATCATGTTCGTAAGCTTCCTCGCCTTTGTTGTAGGGCTTTTGGATACTGCGGCCGCTGGGCGTGTAATACCTGGCTACGGTTAAACGCAGGGCGGAACCATCACTTAGATCGTACTGTTCCTGCACGAGCCCCTTTCCAAATGTTCTTCTGCCAATGATTTCTGCACGATCCCAGTCCTGCAATGCACCCACCAATACTTCACTTGCAGAGGCGGTTCCTTCGTTTACCAGTACCACCAGTTTCCCTTTTTCAAAGAGGCCATCCCGTTTGCAACGGTATTCCTGCCTAGGGCTTTGGTTTCCCTGTGTATAAACAATCAGTTTGGTGCCATCGAGGAATTCATCGGCAATTTCAACGGCCTGTTGCAATATACCACCGCCATTGTCGCGTATATCCAGTAATAGTTTTTGCAGTCCCTGTTTCTGCAGGCTTTCAAGACTTTTCATGAATTCGACATAGGTGGTTTCGGAAAACTTGTTGATATGGATATAGCCGGTTTCTTTATCCATCATATACACGGCATCTACAGATGGAAGGGGAATGGTGCCGCGTTGTATAGTGGCCTGGATGGGTTTGTTGTTTCTTAATACGGTGATGGTAACGCTGCTGGCGCCGGGGCCGCGCAGGAATTTGCGGATGCGAGTGGTATTGATTCCGTTTCCAGCCACCACAGAGTCACCTACCTTGATAATGCGGTCCCCAACTTTTAAACCTGCTTTGTCACTTGGACCATTTTCAAGTACTGAAGTAATATGAACTGTATCGCTGAATATATTGAACTCGACACCGATGCCCTGGAAATTGCCCTGTAAATCTTCGTTCACCGAACCGAGCGTTATGGCAGGAATATAAATAGAATGCGGATCAAGTTTGTTCAATATGTTTTGGATGGCCTCTCCTTCCAGTGAATCGGGATTGACAGCGTCTACATATTTTAATTGAATCAGGTCCATCGCTTCCTGGATGGGGCTTTTCTTGTCGAGTTTGAAAAAGCTACCCGGTTTGGCAACATTTTCCCTGAGTTTATAACCTATCGACATTCCTGCGATCATTATCACTGCGAACAATAAAGGTAACCAGGCGTTCAGTTTTCTTTTTGGCGTCATATCATTCATGTATTCGTCTGCAAATTAACTGAAAACAACTGACGGTGGTCATTAGTTTATTGTAAATGTTCGGGGAATACTAACTTCGCTGCAACTTATAGATTATGGCGATATTGATAGCCGATAGCGGCGCCACCAAATGTGAATGGTGCGTACTGGATGGGAAGAAAAAGAAAATCCTTTTTACGCAGGGAATGAGCCCTTATTTCCTAAACAGCGAGCAGGTACAAACCATATTGCGCAATGAACTTCTGCCTGTAATAAAAAAATACGTTTTTTCGGATATATATTTTTATGGTACCGGTTGCCTGGCAATTGAAAACGCCAAAATGATGCGGACCGCGATCAAGAAAGTATTTCCTGATGCTACTGTACATGTTGATCATGATCTAATGGGTGCTGCAAAAGCGGCTGCAGGAAATACAAAGGGAATTGTAAGCATATTAGGAACCGGCAGTAATTCCTGTTATTTCAATGGAAAGAAAATTGTGAAAAACAGTCCGGGGCTTGGATTTATATTAGGTGATGAAGGCAGTGGGGCTTACCTGGGCAAAAAGGTGATTCAATATTACCTGTATGAAACATTTGACGAAGAATTAAAATACAGGTTTGATATTAAATACAAAACCAACCAGGCCGAGATACTGGAGCATGTATATAAGCAACCATTGGCCAACAGGTACCTGGCGGGTTTCTCATTGTTCCTTGCGGAAAACCGCGGGCATTATATGGTAGAGAATATCATTGAAGACGGCCTGAACGATTTTTTCTTCAGTCATTTATGTAAATACAATGAGAGCTGGAAACTGCCCATTCATTTTGTGGGTGGTGTGGCTTATGGGTTTAAAGACGTAGTGAAGGAGTTGTGTGCCGGTTATGAATTTGAACTGGGCAGAATATTAAAGAATCCGATGGAGGGACTTATAGAATATCACAGCTAAACAGGTTACTATGTCTTTTGAAAAGTTTACGGAACAGACCAGTAATTACCATCACCTTGATAAAATGAGTGTAGAAGACCTGCTTCAACACATCAATTCGGAGGACAAGACCGTTCCATTTGCCGTAGAAAAAGCCATCCCTCAAATTGAAAAGCTGGTGCCGGTTATCAGCGACAAGATGCTGGCAGGAGGCCGCTTATTTTATGTAGGGGCCGGTACCAGTGGAAGATTGGGGATTCTGGATGCCAGTGAAATTCCACCTACTTATGGTATGCCTTATGGCCTGGTAATAGGATTGATAGCTGGTGGTGAGGCCGCCATTCAAAAAGCCGTTGAAAAAGCAGAAGACAGTAAGGAACAGGGTTGGGAGGATTTGCAGGTATACGATATCAATGAAAAAGATGTAGTGATTGGCATCGCAGCCAGTGGCACTACCCCTTATGTAATTGGTGCTTTGGAAGAGAGCCGGAAAAAAGGAATCGTGACAGCATGTATTGTATGCAATCCGGGAAGTCCCTTGGCTGCAGCCGCAGAATATCCTATTGAAGTTGTGGTGGGACCTGAATTTGTAACAGGAAGTACAAGAATGAAAAGTGGTACGGCACAGAAGCTGGTATTGAATATGATTTCAACCGCTGTAATGATACAAATTGGTAGGGTTGAGGATAATAAAATGGTAAATATGTTGCTCAGCAATGATAAGCTGGTGGACCGGGGAACAAAGATGGTGATGGAAAAGTTGAATATTACTGACTATGAAAAAGCAAAATCACTGTTATTAAAATATGGGAGTGTAAAAAAAGCGGTTGATTCCAAGGTTTAATGGACTCCCGGTTCTCCTTTGCGGATCATTAACAAACTCCACAGAAATATTTATTACCGCTTTTACAATAAAAAATATTTGGATAAGGTAAGTAGCAGTACGTAAATTGCCGTTAACAGTTATTCCGTCATTTGAATACAGAAGCGAGATTTATGCAGGATATTGAACCGTTTTATAACTGGCGCCATATTTACATCAGCGAGGAAGATGAACGTTCACCTTTCTATGGAAGGGTATACTCTGAATTTGAATTTTCTCAAACCATTTACAATTATTATATCCATCCGCAATGGGATGATTTTGGTTCTCGCACCATGTACCTGAAAGTAATCATGGCCGATTATGATGAACACTATGTGGTGATTGAATTGATTGGTGAATGGAACGATGCGATTGAAAATGATATCATGGAACTGAAAAGGGAGGTGACAGATGTTTTTTTCAGGGAAGGCATCACAAAGTTTATTTTGATATCGGAAAACGTACTCAATTTTCATAGTGACGGGAAGGATTATTATGAAGAATGGTTTGAAGAGGTAACAGATGAAAACGGGTGGGTGGTTATTGTGAATATGCCCGCGCAAACGCAGCACGATTTCAGGAAGGCCAAGCTAAACCGATACCTAGAATTAATGGAGATAGAAAACTGGCGCATTTACAAACCCTTTCACCTTTTTAAGAAAATAGACGAAATGATGACCAAACGCCTCGCGTAACGAACGTTAGCTTTTGCGCTTCTGGTGCGGGTTTCAACATATATCAATAAAAATAATTTTGGCATTTATAGGATAGCTTCCTATTTTTGAACCATGTTAATCACGAAGGCATACCGTTATTTTTATTTTTATTTCTTCTTTACCAGGAAGCCGGGATTGCTTTTGTTGAAACGCAGCAGATAAAAAACAACTCAACATAAAGAATCCCGGCAAACAGCCGGGATTTTTGTTTTTAATTATGAATACGAAAGTCTCGATACAAGGATTTGAAGGCAGCTTTCACCAGGTGGCGGCCCAGCAGTTTTTTGGTAAGCATGTGGAGGTAATATGCTGCGGATCATTTAACGAGGTGGTGAAAATTGCAGGCAATAAAAAAGAAAGCGACGGGGGAGTTATGGCCATTGAGAATTCAATAGCCGGGAGCATCCTGCCCAATTACAACCTGCTGCAAAGAAGCAACCTTACCATCATTGGTGAAATTTATCTGCAAATCAAACAGCATTTATTGGTTAACCCGGGCGTAAAACTGGAAGACATACGCGAAGTACATTCTCATCCAATGGCCATACAGC
>Ga0209069_10001959_pt1 | contig 10611 bp, 11 predicted proteins | sample Str013_2_FD_187202 | JGI IMG/M metagenome (GOLD analysis project Ga0209069, IMG submission 187202) | Freshwater sediment microbial communities in response to fracking from Pennsylvania, USA - Straight Creek_MetaG_SC_2013 (SPAdes) (version 2) | ecosystem: Environmental > Aquatic > Freshwater >...
AAGCACGGCCTCAGTGCAACGCGATTACGATGGCTCGCCGATGATCTCGGATGTGCTGCCGGATGACTTTTATCTGGCGATGGCACGGGCGCTGCAGGACTATGACGCGGGTTTCATCCAAATCACCCAGTCGAGCGCGACCTCTGAAGATCAAGGTGTTGGCATGCACCGCGACATGAACTTCAGCACCCAGCTGGCGGAGCACAGCGGCCATTCGGTGATCTACAACGCACTGGTGGCGCACGAGAAGATTGTCGAACCGATGCGGCTGCAGCTCAAGTGGCTGAACGAGATGGTAGCGAAAGGTATTCCGGTGTACGGCCAGGCTGCCTCGGTGCGTGCACCATTTGTCATTAACTTCAAGGACTGGAACCTCTTCGATGATAGCGCGGCGTGGCGCGAAGCGACGTTAGGAACGGTCGAGGAGAAGCGGGCGAAACTGGCTAACTCGGAGTTCCGTAGAGTGGCGCGGGCCGAATACGATGCCGGCACGCCGACCCGTGACTTCATCTTTGGCGAATTGCATAAATTCGTAGCGATCACGCTCAATCGCCCTGACCTGCGCGAGAAGTATATGGGCCTATCAGTGGGAGAGATTGCCAAACGTGAGAACAAACACGTCCTTGACGCCATCCTTGATATTTCCGTCGCTGACAATCTTGAAACTGAGTGGCTCGGGCCAGTAGTCAACAGCGACCCGCGCATACACGGTGAGATGCTTAGTTCGCCAGCATCAATTCCCGGCGTATCTGACGGTGGCGCGCACATTAAGTTCCTCACACTTGGTGTCTATCCGACCGACATGTTGAGCTGGTTGGTGCGCGAGACTGGCACGCTCACGCTCGAAGAAGCACACTTCCGCCTCAGCACACTGCCGGCACATGCCGCGCAGTTCAAGGATCGCGGCACCCTGCGTGAAGGGTTGGCCGCAGACATCGTGGTCTATGATTTCGATAACCTGAAAGCCTTACCGATCGAAATCGCCTATGACCTACCTGCCGGCGAATGGCGGCGGGTACAAAAGGCTCAAGGCTATCGCTGGATTATGGTCAACGGCGGCGTGACGTTTGAGGATGGCAAATGTACTGGCTCCACGCCTGGCAAGCTCTTGCGCAGCGGACGATTGGCGTAACAAGAAGGGGAAATGGCGAAAAGGGGAAATGGGAAAACAGTCTAAGAGTCTGGGCGTCGAGGAGTCTAGAGTCGAAGAAAAGGGAACAAAGAAGGCACAGGTACCTCTCTTCTTTTTATCCGTTTCGCCTTTTTCCCGCTTCGCCTTTTCGCCCATTTTTCTTTGCTCCCTTTTCCGTCGCTCACATAAGGAAGGAAGAGACAGAAATGAAAAGATTACTGTTCACTCTCAGTGCGATTAGCGCTGCCGTTCTGGTCTGGAGCCTTGGCGCTGCTCTTGCCGCCGACGACGCAAAGGCCGAGATTACTGCGCTCGAACACAAAGCAATCGCTGCCACCACCTCCGACGAATTCCTGGCCTTCGTGGATGACAAGCACTTCATGTTTTATGATTACGTGCGTCCGCTGCAATATGTAGGCGTGAAGGCTGCGCGCACCACGCTCGACAATTTCTTTAACAACGCCAAGAATGTCAAAGGAGATTTCCTCTCCCTCGAAGTCATGGCTGACGGAAATATAGGAGTTGCCCACAGCCTGCAACATTTCACTTGGACGGATAAGGACGGGAAACCTGGAGAGGGAGCTTTCCGCGTGACCGACGGCTGGCATAAGGTCAACGGCAAGTGGAAGATGTTTCATTCACACGTCTCTTTTCCCATCGATGCCGCAACCGGCAAAGCCGAGATGAATCTGAAGGAATGAGGGGCCGGACTCTACGAGAAGGGGGAAAAGGGTAAATGGCGAAATGGGTAAATGGGTAGAAAAAAGAAACGACTGTGTTCGTTTTCCTTTTCGCCTTTTTCCCTTTTCGCCTTTTCGCCTATTTCTTTTTTCTTTTCCCCCTCTTCCTTATTCCTAAAAAAGGAGGTCTACATTATGGCAGCAGTTATGAAAGCTGAAATCGCGGCAGCACCCAATGGCAAGAAGTGGCATGACCTACACCCAGAGTTAGGCACCGGGCCAGTGCCGATCGAACCCTACATCTCGCAAGAGTATTTTGACCTGGAACGCGAGCGCGTCTTCCGCAAGGTGTGGCTCAATGTCGGACGCGAGGAAATGCTCCCCAAACCGGGCGATTATTTCGTCAAAGACCTGCCGATGGCGAAGACCTCACTCCTTGTTGTCCGCGGCAAAGACGGTCGTATTCGTGCCTTTCACAACGTGTGCTCCCATCGCAGCAATAAACTCGCCTGGGACCAGAGTGGCTCGTGTCAGAACTTTTCCTGCAAGTTTCACGGCTGGACGTATAATCTGGAAGGAAAGCTCACCTTCGTCCCGGACGAAGAGAACTTCTTCGCTCTTAAAAAAACTGACCACGGACTGACGCCGGTTGCTACCGACACCTGGCAAGGGTTCATCTTCATCAACCTTGACCCACAACCACAAGAAACGCTCACCGAATATCTCGGGGAATGGGCGCAAAGTGTTGAGGGGTACCCATTCACGAAACACTCTGCCGTCTGTTACTCGTGGCAGACGGAATTGCGCGCGAACTGGAAGATTCTCAAAGACGCTTTCCAAGAAGCCTATCATGCCGCATTTCTCCATAAGCGTTCTGTTCCAGATGCATTCACCGGCAAGCACAATCCGTTCGCGCATGCGCTCGATTACAAACTCTATCCCCGGCACCACACCATGTCAGCGTATGGCAACGCTGAACATCGCCCAACGCCGGTCGAAGCGTTCGCGTATCGTTTCGGCACGTCGCTGATTCGTGAGGAATTTTCCCCCGATGCATTACCGCCAGGGGTCAATCCCACACGACATCCCTCGTGGGCGTTGGACTTGAACGTCGTCTTTCCGAACTTCTTCGTTGATGTCTCTGAAGGGTCGTACTTCACCTACAACATGTGGCCGCTGGCGGTTGATCGCACCTTGTGGGAAGTGCGCAACTATTTCCCCCAGCCCCAGAGCGCGGGGCAACGTTTCAGTCAGGAATACGGCAAAACCTTCTTTCGTGACGTGCTCCTGGAAGATGCCAACACGATGGAGAACACTCAGCAGGTGCTCGCGTCAGGCGCCAAGACGCATTTCATCTTGCAGGATCAGGAGATTCTCATCCGCCACGATCACAAGGTGTTTGAGGATCATGTTGGATTCTATCGGGAGAGATAAAAACAGAAAAGGGAGGACAGCCGTGAACTACAATCCGCTCTCGCCCACAGTGCAAGACAACCCGTACCCGTACTATGCTGAACTCAGAGACAAGGCGCCAGTCGCGTGGATCGAGCCCATGCAAGCGTGGGCCGTCAGTCGCTATGCGGATGTGGATTTTATCTTCCGTAACCCGCGGCTGTTTTCCTCCGGGTTGTGGAATACTGCGGCCTCAGGTGATCTGGTCGTCGTCCCAGAGGCGCCAGGACTCCTGTCTATGGACCCACCAGACCATACCCGCATGCGCAAGTTAGCCAATAAAGGTTTTACGCCACGCTTAATTCGGGCGATGGAACCGCGTGTGCGGGCGATTACCCAGGACTTGCTGAAGTCCCTGACTGGGCAAGTAGAGGCAGACCTGGTGCCGGCGCTGTCTGTGCCTTTGCCGATCATCGTGATCGCGGAAATGTTGGGGATTGAGTTAGCGCGGCAGTCGGATTTCAAGCGCTGGTCAGATGATGCGGTGCGCTCGCTCAATCGGCCCACTGACGAAGGCATCCGCGCGGAGATTCGGCAGAGCATTAGCGAATTTCGCACCTACTTGGGGAACATGATTACCAAGCGCCGGACCGAGCCGGGCGACGACCTTATCACTGCCTTTGTACAGGCCGAGGAAGAGCACCAGACCCTTTCCCCCATAGAGATTCTTGGACTGACGGTGTTGCTGTTAGCGGCTGGCAATGAAACGACTACAAACCTGATTGGCAATGCTGTGCTGGCGTTGCTCGACCATCCCGAGGAACTGGCGAAAGTCCGGGCCGAGCGCGCCAATGTCTCGGCGTTGGTGGAGGAAGTGTTGCGCTATGACTCGCCTGTCCAGGTCGTCTATCGGCAGGCCACCCAGGATGTCGAACTGGAAGGCGGCAAGCTCCCGGCTGGCGCAACAGTCTTGTTGCTCTTGGGCGCAGCCAACCGCGATGAACGAAAATTTCCTGACCCGGATCGTTTTGATGTGACCCGTAATGCTCAGGATCACGTCGCGTTTGGTTATGGCATTCATTACTGTCTCGGCGCACCGTTAGCACGGCTTGAGGGCCGCATTGCCTTAGAGGCGCTCTTGTTTGACTGTCCGCCTTTTACCCGTGCGCTCATACAGGTGCCCCGGATTGCCGCGTACCTTGTCCGTGGTCCACGGACTCTGCCGTTGCGGTTTGCGGCATGAGACGCATCCCAAGAGGTCGTTTGTACGCAAGTAGCCGCCAATGGGCATGGACACAGCGGTTACAGCCGAACAGTCGGTGACTGCGCAAGCGATCATCAACGAAGGCATGGCGAGAAATGCTTTGCTTGACAAGAAGTCCCTAGGATTATATGTCCTGAGGACACTTTTTAACGGAGCCAAGTATATGAATTTCGCCTGGGCCCATAGATGGATCAAAACTTTTAGTGAGAGCGCGGACAAGACGGTCGATTTCTATGCGGACGTGTTCTTATTTGAAGATCTGTTGCTTGGACAACGCATCTCCGACAAGGAGGAGCTGCGGCGCGCCTTCAAGGTGTTTGAAAATACTGACCCGCCGGGACCGGCAGGCACCAACGTCTTCGATGTTCTCTCTTACACTGGAGACGCGCAGCACGGCGTCATCGAGTGGGTCTGGCATGGTAAACATGTCGGCGAGTTTCTTGGAGTACCTGCGGCAGGGAAGGAAACCACGGTACGCGGTATGACATTTCACACCTATGAGAATGGCAAGATCGTACGCGAAGCGACATTCTGGGACGCCGTGTCGGCACTGCAACAGGTCGGTGCGTTGAAGCCAACCATCGAGTTTTGGAAGGTGTAGGCGAAATCTCCCGGAAAAAAATGATTCTCTTGATCCATACTCACAAATACGTAAGAGGCTGCGCATGAGTGACGAACAACGAGGAGGAGCGAGCATGTCCCTGCCTGCTATGGCATTTAATCCTCTCCTGTTTGAGGTTCAGCAGGAGCCGTACGCGTACTATGCTCGGCTTCGCGAGGCCTCGCCGGTGTACTACATCGAGTCGCTTGGCGCGTGGGGCGTGTTCCGCTACGACGATGTCGTACACACCCTGAAGCATCCTGAACTGTTCTCGGCGCGCGACTTTATTCACAACGCGTTCGGTGAGTTCGATCCTGTGCCGGAGGTTCCGTCGATCATCAGCCTGGATCCGCCTGAACACACGCGTCTGCGCAAGCTTGCCAACAAAGCGTTCCTTCCCGCGGTGATCCGTGCCATGGAACCCAACATTCAGCGGATTATCGATGGGCTGTTGGATGAGGTCGTAGCGAAAGGCGGAACGTTTGATGTTGTCTCGGAATATGCCGCCTATGTGCCAGTCAGCGTGACCGCAGAGATTCTTGGGGTGGACCCCATCCTCGCGCGGGGAGACTTCAAGCGCTGGACCATGGATCTGCTGAAGGCGCCGAGTCGCAGTGCGCTCTCGGACGATGAGCGAGCGAGTATCGGCAAGAGCGTCCAGGAACTACGCGAGTATTTCCGTGAGCAGATCGTGTACCGTCGCAAGCATCCTGGCCGCGATTTAATATCGGCGTTGGTCCGCGCAGAAGAAGACGACCAAATGCTGACTGAGACCGAGGTGTTGAGTCTCATCGTGTTGTTGCAGTTCGGTGGGTCGGAAACGCCGTCGCACTTGATTACCTCGACGCTGTATGAATTGTTTGAGAACCCAGCCGTGCTTGCGGTGGTGCGCGATGATCCATCGCGGGTAGCTGACGCCGTGGATGAAACTCTGCGGCACATGTCACCGGTACACTTGATCTTCCAGACGTCTACCCAGGATGTGGAAGTCGCTGGCACGACGATCCCCGGTCACTCACAGGTATTCTCTTTCATTGGTTCAGCAAACCGAGATGCGCGTGCCTTCGATAACCCGGATACGTTCGACATTGATCGGAAAGCGGCGAGTCGGCATCTGTCATTCGCGCAAGGCGCTCACTACTGCATTGGCGCGGGGTTGGGTCGTATGATGTGTACAATGGCCGTGCGGACAGCACTGGAGCGCATGCCGGCACTCAAGCCCCTTCCGCAGAACGTCCAATGGCTGCCGTCCTTTTGGGTGCGTGGGCTGCAGCGCTACCTAATATCACCGTGAGTGAAGTGCAGCGCGCGGTGAAAGCAAGAGTAGCGTCGGAGAGCATTGCCTCAAGTGAGTGACCACAAAAATAGCGGACAAAATCAGATTCTTGAGCATGGTTCTCACTTCGCCATTCTGTCAAATACTCTAGGTCGACGGCGCGCCTCACTTGATGTCACTTGTTGGTCATGTTCTCAAATTGTTGATGAACGAAGTTTAGACCGGGGTGCCAAATTCATAGCGATTCACAAAGAGACCGATCACCGTGTCATGCATGAAGACCGATTTGGAGAAACAAATTGTTTTGCGTGCCAAGCGCTTGATCCGTGTCCGTAATGTGAGATGCTTGCGTTCAATCTGTTGGGTGTGGAGTTTCCCAACCGTATGCGCCGCGGCAGGGAGATTGCGATTGTACACCCCAGCGGCATCGGTGTAGAAGTGCACGAGCCCAAACGGCTTAAGCAGCTTTTGCAAGTCGACAAACACCTCATCCGCCCGACTCCCGAACACATACGCCAGCACCACCCCGGTCAAATGGTCAATCGCATGCCACAACCAGCGCTGGTGCGTTTTACTCTGCACGAAACTCCACATCTCATCGACCTCTGCGGCCTCGACTCGGCGGACCTCTACTGTAATCGCGTCAGGATTACAGCCTTCCACCACACTGGTGTTCACTGGCGAGAGCACCTTGGCCTTTTTTTTAATTCCTCAATCACCGTCATGGGACTCATATGCAGCACGCGCGCAATATCCCGCACGCCACGGCCATTGGGGGTCATGTCTACACTTTGCCGCTTCACTTCCGGTAACCGCCCGGGATACGCATAGTCCCGCAGAAACGTGCGCCCGCACGTGCGTGTCTGCTGACAGCGATACCGCGCTTTGCCGTTACTCGTCGTCCCATACTTCACCACTGTCTCACTCTGACAATGCAGACAGCGAATCACTTCCTCTGCCATTCCCTTTCCTCCATCACAGACACCGATTTCTTGGCTCGTGCTCGGGGATTCAGTGCTCATGGGTGCGATCCCGATGGAAGACATGGATCTGGTGGTTCACCCCAGAGAACAAAAAGTGATAGTCAATCCTAAAAGTCCCAATATCCCGGCTGCGATTGTGAAGTGAAGCGCCCCCTAACCAAGCGCCTCTAGACCGACCGCAACCCGCGAGCTGCTCCTACTGAATCTGAAAAGAGCCGTTTGGGCAGCGGCGGCTGAGGTGGGGCATTGTGCTTCCGTTTCCGCTGCTGCGGTGGAAGAAACAGAGACAAGCCCCAGGACAAATCCATAAATCAGCCGGCTCTACAACGTGTCAGTCGGCGGAGACGTAGCTCCCGTCAATACTGGCCATGGAGAATCCCTTCTTTTGTCACTCTCCGTGAGATCGACTGTTGAGACAACTGCTCTGCGCGTTGTCTCAACTCGGAGCGTGGCCTACTTCACGATGAGACCAGCAAAATCCCCTTGTTCGCGCCATTGGGCGAGCATGTCATAAAAGGCTAGCGCGCCATGGGGGTACACGGTCTGGAGGAACCCCTGCCCCTCGTTTGTCCCCTCGCCGTTGTAGTACCCCGGCGTGCAGACGTTTTGGTACTTGGTCATCATGTTCGGTCCGGTCACGATCTTCACCCACTCCGCCTCAGCTTCGGGGGTCGGCTCGATTGATTTCGCTTTGCGACTATTGACCTGGGTGATGAGCGCTGCGACGTGCTTGGCCTGATTATCGAGCATATAGGTGAAGTTCGCCGTGAGGCCGGTCTGCGTGAGCCCCATGTGGAAACAGTTGGGAAACCCGTGGCTCAGGAAACCGTGGTAGGTGCGCATCCCTTTTGCCCAGGAGTCGGAGAGAGACACGCCGTTACGGCCGTACATCCCGAACTCGGCCCGCCGCGTGTACGCGGTCCCCACCTCGAACCCTGTCGCGAAGATCAGACAGTCCACTTCGTACTCAACCCCATCTACTACTACGCCGTGCTCGGTCACGCGATCGACCCCCTTGCCGCTGGTATCCACGAGCTTGACGTTGGGCCGATTAAAGGTGGGGATATAATCGTCGTTGAAGGTTGGACGCTTGCACCATTGCCCGAACCACGGCTTGAGCGCTTCAGCCGTCGCCGGGTCGCTCACCGTTGAAGATACGCGCGCACGAATCTCGTTCATCTTCTGAAAGTCGGCGATCTCCGCTAAGAGCGCCTTTTCTTCGCCGGAGAGATCCGAGCTTTTGCTGTTGAGCAGATCGCCGAGCTTCTTGAGGGGGCTGGTCCACTTGTCGCCGACCTCATCTCCCTCGACGCGCACCCCATCCAAGAGGGCAGTGAAGTTACGGTTGCGATAGTTCTGCCATCCGGGCTTGAGCGTCTTCGCCCATTCCGGGTTGGTGGGCGTGTTATTGCGTTCGTCCACAGAAGACGGGGTGCGCTGAAAGACGTAGAGCTGCTTTGCATGCTCACCGAGATGTGGGATGCACTGAATCGCCGTGGCTCCTGTGCCAATGATGCCGACGCGTTTGTCTTTGAGCTTATGCAATCCACCAGTGGTATCACCACCAGTGTAGTTGTAATCCCACCGACTCGTATGGAACGTATGCCCTTTGAAATTTTCGATTCCAGGAATCCCAGGCAACTTGGGTTTGTTTAGTGGCCCACTCGACATGATCACAAAGCGTGTCTTGAAAACATCGCCGCGATCGGAGGTGACTGTCCAGCGTCCTGCTTCCTCATCCCAGCGGGCCTCTTTGATTTTCGTCTGGAAGCAGGCCCGTTCGTACAGATTGAAGTGCTTGCCGATCCGTTGCGCGTGGGCAAAGATTTCCGGAGCAAAGGAGTAGCGTTCCTTCGGGATGTAGCCGAGCTCTTCGAGCAGAGGCAGATAGAGATACCCTTCAACGTCACACTGTGCGCCAGGATAGCGGTTCCAGTACCAGGTCCCACCAAAATCCCCAGCTTTCTCGACGATACGAAAGGCCGTGATCCCTACCTCTTGTAGCCGAGCCGCCGCCAACATGCCGCCAAAGCCTCCGCCGACGATCAGCACATCGAGTTCTTCTTGCAGCGCGGCGCGTGTGAAACCCGGTTTCACATAAGGGTCCTCGTTATAGTGTTCGTACTGACCGGTGATTTCCTGATATTGGCTGTTTGCGTCTGCGCGCAGTCGCTTGGCGCGCTCGGCGGCGTACTTCTCGCGCAGGGCGCCAGGATCAAAGCCCAGCTCTTCAGCCGTCGGTATTTGCTTCGATTGGGATTGGGATACGGTTTGACTCATCGTGTTAGTCCTCCTTCTTTCTTAAAACGCCTACTGTGATGCATTGAGATAATTTTTTCAAGATGCGCATAGGGCTGCTGCTTTGTTGCAATAGCCTATCTCCTTGTTACTGACCGCAAAGGCAACGCGATGAATTTCGCTTAGTTCCCGCTGATCTGTTTGCGAAAACTGGCCATATCATAGTAATCGCGCCACACCGCGATCTTCCCGGCCCGGATCTCGAACGCCCCCATGACCGGCAACGCCGCTTTCTTTCCCCCTTGTAATTCTACCCAGTCCACCCGTTCATTCATCACCATATCCCCGACCGATAGTGTCTCTTTCAGCTCGGCTCGGAAACTTTTCATTCCCTTCATCTGCGGGGCAAAAAACTGGCGGATCTCTTCTTTCCCGCGGTGAATCCCAACCGGCTTATCATCATGGACACAATCCTCAGCCAGATAGCTCAACGCCCCCTCAAGGTCCAAGCGATCGAAGGCGCTAAAAAACTCAACCACGACGTGTTCATTCGCTGTACTCATACCTTCCTCCTTATTACACATGGCTTGTCAAAAACGCTTTCTCATTGAGGTAGCAGCTTGCATGGGCTGTGGCGAGATCTCCTCCAGTGCTGGCATGACTTCCCGGGCAACTATAGGGAAAACACACCAAGATGTGGAGTCACACGTACGGGTTCCTTCCCCCTGTCAAGGGGGAAGGTTAGGAAGGGGGTATGTAGATGAGCGACCAGGGTGACATCCCGCCTTTCACCCCCATCTTAGTCTTCCCCCTTGACAGGGGAAAGAGAAAACAGAAAGTGACTCCATATCTTAGTGTGGCGTATCTATAGCCGCATACGCTTCTCGGCCATATCTTCTCCGCGCTGTTCCTTGGTGCCCGATACGCTTTTCTGCCTTGCGAAATCGTTCTTCATATATTAGAACAAATCCCCATTCAGCACCGATCAAACAACGCATTCAACAGGGCGGGTCCGGAACGCCCCTTAGGAGGGAAGATATGAAAG
>Ga0209069_10001960_pt1 | contig 10610 bp, 7 predicted proteins | sample Str013_2_FD_187202 | JGI IMG/M metagenome (GOLD analysis project Ga0209069, IMG submission 187202) | Freshwater sediment microbial communities in response to fracking from Pennsylvania, USA - Straight Creek_MetaG_SC_2013 (SPAdes) (version 2) | ecosystem: Environmental > Aquatic > Freshwater >...
TAGCGGTGCGCCGCAGACGCGGGATCTTTGCGCAGGATGATGGATTTTCGGCGCGAAGATCCCGGATAATCGCGAAGCCGCGATTTCCGGGATGATGGGTGAGAGAGTTGACTGAGGGACTTGTGAGCCTTCCGTCGCCCCTCGCAATTTGTTGCCGCCCCTCACCCCAACCCTCTCCCCGTTCGTGAAGAACGACGGGGAGAGGGAGAGCACCACCGGCTGATTTGTAGGGCGCAATGTTTAAGCGTATTGCGCCAGACTTGCATTCAACGTCTCAACGCTGGCGCGGTGACTGTGGTGTAGCTGGACTTGTCGCCGCGTGGCATCTGCGCACTCCTGTCGTTCCAGCCCCATCAACACACCATGAGCCGGATGGTTCCAGCATGCCATGCACCCTTCGGAAACCATGTGAGATGAAACTTGCCGAACCGAGGTTTCCGCTCTACGGATCAAGGTGATAGAGTGATCCTCTAATTGGGAAATGCAAATGCGCGGCCAATCGGCATGGTGGTGCCGGGAGAGGGCGCGTGATTGCGCCTCGCCGGTATTGTGATCGGGCCGGAGACGGCAGTGACCAAGCGCATCTGTTCCATCGCCGGCATGGCATCGGCCGAGCGCAAGGCGCCGACCGCAAGCGTTGCCGCGCACCTTGCCTTGCTCGCGCTCTGCATCATCGCTCCCCTCCTCCTCCTCGCCCTGGTGCTGCTGAATAACCTGGTCGAGACGCGTCATCGCAACGTCAACGCCGAGCTCGAGAGCAATGCCATGCTGCTGGCGAGCCTGACCGACAACGAGATCGACACGACGGCAGCGCTGTCGAGCGCCCTCGGGCGCATGACCTTCCTGAAAGTGGGTGATCACGAGGGCTTCAAACTGCAGGCCAAGCTTGCGCTGCAATCCCTGAAGGGCGTCTGGCTCAACGTCGCCGATGCATCCGGCACCGTGGTGATGACGACGCTCGCCGACGTGGCCGACCAACGGGCCGCCCCCAACGCCGATCGTCAAACCCAGCTGCGGGCCATCGCGAGCGGCAAGCCCGTGGTCTCGGACGTGCTGGAAGGCATGCCGGCGCATCCGCATGTGGCTTTCGTGACGGCACCGGTGGCCGACGGCGACGGTCGCGCGCGCTACACCCTCTCGATCGCACTGCTGCCGGAGACATTTTTTGAGCTGATCTCGGGAAAATTCCCGGCCGGCACCTTGGTCGGCATCCTCGACCGCAGCGGCCGGTTCGTTGCCCGCGTTCCCGATCAGGAGCACCGCATCGGCAAACTGGCGAGCGAAGGCTGGCGCACCGCGATACGCCAACGGCCGGCTGGATTGGCGAATGTGCGAAGCCTCGAAGGCGACATGACGGTGGTGGCCTATCGCCCGACCGCTTACGGGTGGACCGTCGGGCTCTCCTACCGGCAGAGCACGATCGAGGCGCCGATCCGCGCCGCCACCCGAACCATCTGGCTGACCGCCGCCATCGGTGGACTGTTAACTCTGATGCTGACGTGGTGGCTGGCGCGGCGGATCGTGGAACCCGCCGGGCTGTTGATGGACGCTGCCTCGAACCTCGCCAACGGACGGCCGGTTCAGCCGATCAGGAGCGGGGTCAAGGAATTCGATTCGGTCACCCTGCATTTCGCCGCCATGGCGCAGCAGCTCGAGAACCGCAACCTGCAGGTCCGGCAGAGCGAAGCGCGGCTGCGGCTGGCGCTCGATGCGGCGGAATCGGGAACCTGGAGCTGGGACGCCCGGTCGGGGCAGCGCAAGCTCGATCAGCGGGCGCTCGATATCGTCGGAGTGGAGCCGCAGACTCCGATCAGCGACGCAATGGTTCTCTCGCGCATCCACCCCGATGACCGCGCGCTCGTCAAGGCGGCCGTCCGGCGGGCGATCGGTCCGAACGGCAACGGTCTGTTCAAGGCGGAGTTCCGGGTCCAGACCCCGCGTCACGGCCAACGCTGGATCCTTTCCCAGGCCCGTGCCGACTACGATGAGCAGGGCCTGCAGGCCTTGGTCGGCGTGGTGCGCGACATCACCGAGCGCCGGCGTGCGAGCGAGCAGATCCGCGAACTGATGCGCGAGGTCAACCATCGCTCGAAGAACATGCTCGCCGTGGTGCAGGCGATCGCCAGGCTGACGGCGAAAACGGGCGATCCGAAAAGCTTTCTCGCAGGGTTTTCTGAACGGCTCAACAGCCTCGCCGCCAGTCAGGATCTGCTGGTCCAGAACGACTGGCAGGGCGTCGAGCTCGCCGAGCTGGTCACCGCACAGCTCGCACATTTCAAGGATATGATCGGATCGCGGGTGCTGATCGATGGCCCAAGTGTGCGGCTGCAGCCCGCTGCGGCGCAGGGTATCGGCATGGCGATCTATGAGCTCGCCACCAACGCCGGCAAGTACGGCGCCTTGTCCAACTCCGAAGGATCAATTCGCATCTTTTGGGAGCTGGTCGGGCTCGACGCGCCAACTTTCTCGATCAGCTGGCTCGAGCAGTGTGGCGCCAGGATCGAAGCGCCGAGTCATAACGGCTTTGGCCAGACGGTGACCGGCAAGATGGTGGAAGCCGCGGTGCACGGCACCGCCGAGACCGAGTTCTCGCAGACCGGATTGTCCTGGAAACTCACCGCGCCCGCGACGAGCACCCTGGAAGCGGGATCGCGGGCATAGCCGGGCGCGGTCGCGCGAGGGATGGGGTCAAGCCGCCCGCTCCGCAATCCTCGGCGAGCCACTCGCGCGCGTAATCCGGCTGATCAATTCGCAATTTGTAGGTTGGGTCAACCCCGGACGCTTGATCCGGGGGCGACCCAACAGCCGCGGATGGAGTTTTGGTCGTTGGGTCGCGCGAAGGCTTGACCCAACCTACAGAGCCGTTCTACCGGCTTTGGTATCACTCTCCGGCGTCGGACCAGGCGTGCTGCCAGCAATTTGTAGGTTGGGTCAACCCCGGACGCTTGATCCGGGGGCGACCCAACAGCCGCAGATGGAGACCTCGTCGTTGGGTCGCGCGTCATCGCGGAGCGATGCTCCGCATCGACGGCTTGACCCAACCTACATGAAACGTTCAACCGGAGGCGGTATCACTCTCCGGCGTCGGACCAGGCGTGCTGCCAGCTGCGCGACAGGAGCCGGCCGGTGTTGATGATCCCCGCCATCGAATAGGTTTGCGGCAGGTTGCCCCACAGCTCGCCGGTATCGGGATGAATGTCCTCCGACAGAATTCCGAACGCATTGCGGCGCGACAGGATTTCGGTGAACAGCTCGCGCGCCGCATCCTTGCGCCCGATCTCGGTCAGCGCGTCGATGTACCAGAACTGGCAGGTCAGGAACGCCGTCTCCGGCGCGCCGAAGTCGTCGGCCGCGGTATAGCGCATGATGAATCCGTTCCGGCTCAGCTCCTTGCCGATGCGCTCGCAGGTCTTGATGAACCGCTCGTCGGTGGCCGGGATCAGGCCAAGATCGGGCAGCAGCAGCACGCTCGCATCGAGCTCGCTGTCACCGAACGCCCCCACGATCGCCTGGCGCTTCTCGCTCCAGGCCTGGGCCAGGATCTCGCCCTTGAGCGCATCGGCGGCGGCCCGCCAGTAGCGCGCCCGGTCGGCAATCGCAAGCCGCGCGGCGATGCGCGCGAGCCGGTCACAGGCGACCCAGCACATGGTGGCGGAATGGGTGTGCACGCGCTGGCGACCGCGATATTCCCAGATGCCGGCATCCGGCTGCATCGCCAGCCGGCGCGCCTGCTCGCCGAGCGGCTCCAGGCGCCGGAACAGGCTGGCATCGCCCATGCGCGGCAACCGCTCGTCGATGAACATCTGCGCGGCGCCGAGAATGACGCTGCCATAGACGTCGTGCTGCAGCTGCTCGGCCGCCTGATTGCCGATGCGCACCATGCCGGCACCATCATAGCCGGCAAGCTCGGGCGCAACCCGCTCGGTCAGCGGATCCTCCGGCACGATGCCGTAGACGGGCCGCAAGGGCCTCGATTCGTCGACGGCGATGGTGGTGATGTAGTTGATGAACGACTCCATCGTATGGGTGGCGCCGAGCCGGTTGAGGGCCTTGATCACGAAGTAGGCGTCCCGCAGCCAGCAGAACCGGTAATCCCAGGTGCGCTGCGATCCCCGGGCCTCCGGAATCGACGTCGTCAGCGCGGCCACGATGGCGCCGGTCTCCTCGAAGCTGCACAGCTTCAGCGTGATCGCGGCGCGGATCAGCGACTGCTGCCATTCCATGGGAAGGGCGAGCGATCGCACCCAATCCAGCCAGTGATCCTGGGTGCGCTCGAGAAACTCGCGCGACACCGTGTCGACGCCGGTGCTGAGCGGCTCGTCGGGTCCGAGGATCAGGTTCACCGGCCGCGTCAACGCGAACGCCGTCTCGTGCGCGACGTAGGACAGCGGCGCGTCGGTGGTGAGGCGGATCGCATCGCGCCCGCCCGCATAGCGGATATGGTTGGAGCCGAGCACGCTCGCCGTGCAGGGGATGCCGTAATCGAAGGTCGGACGCACGCGGATGCGGATGCGGGGCAGCCCCGCCGCCGGCTCGATGCGGCGCATGATCTGGGGCGGATGGAAGATGCGCTCGAACCGCGCGAAGCGGGGCGCGAAATCGATGATGCGCACCGCGTTGCCGGCCCGGTCGTGAAGCGTAGTCTCGACAACCGCGGTATTGCGCTGATAGCGGGATTCAGCTTTGACGGTGTCATCGAGACAGACATCGCAGAAGCCTTTTTCCTCATCGCCCGACAGCAGCGAGCAGAACACCGGATCGGCATCGAACCGGGGAAAGCACCACCAGACGATGCGCCCGCGCTCGTCGATCAGTGCCGCCACGCGTCCATTGCCGATCGGCGCGAGGTTGAGCGATTTCGCCACGCTGCGCATGAGCACTCCATTGGAAGCGGGCTGGCAAGACATGCTGCCGGCCCCATACATTCAAGTCCGCATGACGACCATGGTTCCAAAAGCGCATGGCCGGGCGGCACCGACCGTTCAAACGTGCGGCTGGGCAGCCGTGCGGCCGACCCTCAGGGTTGCGCGAACCGCTTCGAGCAGCCGTGCCGGCACGATCGGCCTTGCCACCGAATGCACGCTTCCAGGCAGCGGCGCCAGGTTCTGCGCATGGGCTCCGGTCACCAGGACGAACGGCTTGCGGCGCTGCTCGAGCGCGGCAAGCACGGTGTCGACGGGCATGCCCTGGAGGTTGGTGTTGACCACGGCCAGCTCGAACGACTGGACTGCGATCGATTTGAGCGCCGCCGCGAGTGAGCTCACCGGCGTCAAAATCGCATAGCCGGCGCCCGACAGGATGTCCTCGATGTCGGTCGCAAGCAGCGCATCGTCGCCGATGATCAAAATGCGTTGCGCCGCGGTGGCGGGCATCCCGACGGCCCGCGCCGGATGCTGCGCACGGGTCAGGCTGGCGCCTCCGCGCTTGGCAAAATTGAACAACTGCGGCTCGAAGCGCTCCTCCGCCGGCAGCGGCAATGTGATCCGGCACGTGACGCCGCCGGGCTCGAACAGCAGCTGCGCGTCAAAGCCGGGCAATCGTGCCGATCGCTCGATCAGGGTCAAGCCGAAGCCGCGTGTCGTCGGCGGCGCCACCAACGGTCCGCCCGACTCGGCCCAGGTCAGCTGCAGCGCCGCCGAAGCCTCATGCGTGACCTGCCAGGATATCGCCACCTGCCCCGCTCCGCGCGACAGTGCGCCGTGCAAGAGCGCGTTGGTGGCAAGCTCGTACACCAGCAAGGTCAGTTGCAGCGCGGTCTGCGGCGGCAGGAAGACATCCTCGCCGGCCAGCATGACCGCGTGGCTGTCACCGACCGTCACCGCGAGCTGGGACTGGATCAGTTCGCGAAGCCCGGCGCCGAGCCAGAACGCGTCGGTCAGCACGCTGTGGGCGCTCGACAGCGATTGCAAGCGTCCGTTGAAGCGGACGATGAACTGCTCGACGTCGGCCGAGTTTCGCGCCGTCTGCCCGGCCACCGATTGCACGATCGCCAGCATATTCTTGACCCGATGGTTGAGCTCGCCGATCAACAGATTGCGGATCTCGTCGGCCCTGCGGCGCTCACCGATGTCGCGATTGGACTCCAGAACCACGTTCCGCCCGCCAACCTCGATCATCTCCTGCCGGCTATCCACCCACACCTCGCTGCCGTCCTTGGCGATGTGGAGCAGCTCACCCGTCCAGCCGCCCTCCCGCTCGAGGTGGTTTTCAAATTCGTCCCTCGACATCGGAAGGCGGGTTTTGAGCAGGTCGTGGCTGACCGCGCCGATCGCTTCGCTCCCCTCGTAGCCATAGAGCTCGACGCAGCCACGGTTCCACGAAACAATGCCGCTCTCGCGGTCCCAGATCAGAATGGCCTCGTGCGACAGCTCGATCAGCCGGGCTTTCTGCCGGAGGCGGATGCCGGCATGGCGCTGCTCGGTTATGTCGGTGCTGGTACCGCACCAGAACTCGACGCGGCTCCGATCGTCGCGAATCGGCATGGCATGGGACAGGAACCAATTGTAGCTGCCGTCGGCTCTTCGCAGCGGAAACGTATCCTCCCAAATCTCTCCGCTCTCGAAGCATTTTTGCAGCTTGCCGACCACGCGGTCGACATGGTCGGGATGGTGTACCGTGGTCCAACCCGAGCCCGCCATCTGCTCCAATGCCGTACCGGTATAGTCGAACCAGCGCTGGTTGAGCCAGAACACGCTTCCCGCCGCATCGGCCATCCAGGCCAGCTGCGCCATGTTGTCGGCCAGCGCCCGGAACCTCTGTTGACCGGTCCGGACCGAATCCTCGACGGCGCGCTGCTTCGTCACGTCCCTGGCAATCGACAGCAATAAGATCAGTCCGCCGCTGTTGTCATGCACCGGCACCACCGAGACTTCCCACCACCGGGACGTGCCCTTGAGGGTCGGGCAGAAGCCGGTGAACCGCGTGGTCTTGCCCTGCCGTGCCGCGACAATCGCGGCATCGATCTGTCCCCGGCCTTCGATGGGCCACAACGATGCCCACGCCTTCCCCTCGATGACGGCAAAATCCTCGACTTCCATCATGCACAACCCCGTCTCGTTCATGGAACGGAGATTGCCGTCGCGATCGATCAGCTTGATGCAGTCGGAACTGGTGGCGAGCAGGTGGAGCGCCAGCGCGCCGGCGAGATAATCCGAGATTTGCGGATTTTCGGCGACAAACGGGGCGAGCATTTCGAGGGTGTGCGGCCCGAGGATGTGAGGCGCGGACAGTGCCATGGTCTGGGGTCACCTCGGAAGCTGGCCGTGAATCGTCCATTGCGCCCATTCCTGGCCGCCTCACACGGGAAATCCTTTCAACTGATTGCCTTTGTCAGGCCGCTGCGCCACGCTCGACCCCGGCGCGCACGTCGAAGAACAGCGCCTGACTGACAACCGCTTTCACCATTTCCGGCTTGAACGGCTTGGTCACCAGGAACGTCGGCTCGGCGCGCTGTCCGGTCAGCAACCGCTCGGGATAGGCCGTGATGAAAATCACGGGGACATTGATCAGTCCGAGAATGTCGTTGACCGCATCGATACCCGAGCTGCCATCTGCGAGCTGAATATCGGCGAGCACGAGACCAGGATTGGTGCGCTTGGCCAGCGCCGCAGCTTCCGTGCGCGTCGCGGCAATCCCGACCACCTTGTGGCCGATTTCGGTGACCAGATTCTCGATATCCAGGGCGATCAGCGGCTCGTCCTCGATGATCAGCACATTCGCCGCGAGCTGCTCGGAAATTTCCTTCCCGGCCGCATCGATCAAGCGGCTGACCTCGACATCCGTGGTGCCGAGTATGCTGGCGATTTCGGCCGTGGGAAACTCCTCGACGGCAGCCAGCAGGAATGCCTGACGGGGTTTGGGTGTCAACGCATTGATCCGTTCATCCGCCAGGGATTCCTCCCGGGGGCCGGCGGGATCGGTGTACCGGTTCATGGGCATGGCATTCCACACCTGCAGGAATGCATGATAGAGCGCGGTCTTCGGCGGCAGATCGCGCCGGAACGTCGCCGGCACCGCAATCAACGTTTCCAGCATCGCCACGACATACGAGTCCCCCCGTTCCTGGGTTCCCGTCAACGCCCGCGCAAAGCGACGCAAATATGGCAGCTGGGGGGCTACCAGATCCGCTACTGAGTTTGTCATCCAGCTCATCTCCCCCGATTTGCCAAATCCAAGTGCCCCTCACTCGAGCGGCACCATGATAACCATTAACGATGATAACCGGTAACGCGTGGCCTCGATCGGAAGTTCCCGGCCGATCACGAAAATGTTTGCACGCCCATTGATGCCCCCGATCAGCGCTTGTCGTGCTCGGAGCCGTCAAGCTTATCGAGCAGAACCCGGAATTTCTCGGGCAATGGCTCGGCGACGGCCCGGCCGTACACGCGTCGCAGCAGCCGCGCCACCGGCCCGCGCAGCTCGGTCCGCAGCGCAACGTCCCGCCGGTTCATCAGGTCGCGCGTCGTTATGGGCAATGTCATGTGCAATTCGGATTTCATTTCCATATCGGTTTTGGCTTTATCGCCACTGAGCATTTGTCCCCTCCGATGGTTCAGCCCCGCTGAGGGCCGCAGAACTCGACATACCGCGACGCTGAACGCGAACGAACCTCCCACTTAGAACAATCCAAGATTGCATTGGTTCCAGAGGGAATCGGGCGCCGCGGCATCACGTCATCGTTAACGGCAGGTTTCGGCCTTGCGGGCGGGTTTGGAGGGGACGGGACGCCGGCGGCATGGGCACCCCTTGCGGAACCAAGCCGGGGACCCGGCGTTGTCCCCTCGACTGCCAGGATGTTCGACGCATCGACTTCCCCTAAACTGTTGAAGGAGATTTCTGTCGTGAGAAAACTGATCCCGATTGTTGCCGCTGCATCATTGTTGTCCGCCGGTGCGGCCTTCGCCCAGGCACCCTCGCCGAGCAGCCCTTCGCCGGCTCCCTCCCCGATGAGCCCGAGCGCGCCAGCGGAGAAAATGCCGTCCTCGCCAGCCTCGCCAGCGGAAAAAATGCCGTCGCCGGGTGCCGCCACCAGTAACGTCGACGTCTTGAAGCTGACGGACGCCGAGGCCAAAGCCTGGCTGAACAAGAAGGTGTACAGCAGCGACAACAAGAATCTGGGCGAGGTCGCCGCGGTTCAGCGGGACGCCAGCGGCAAGGTGCTCGAGCTGTATGCCGACATCGGCGGCTTCCTCGGCATCGGCGAAACCCGCATCGGCGTGAAGCCGACCGACTTCAAGCTCGGCAAGGATCGCGTCATGCTCAACCTGACGGCCGAGCAGGCCAAGGCCTTGCCGAAAATTCCCAAGTAAGTTGCATCGGCCGGTCGACTAAAACGGACTCCGGTTGAACGGTTCATGTAGAACGGTTCATGTAGGTTGGGTCGCGCTGTGCTTGACCCAACCTACAACCTACAAGTCGCGAAACCTACAAGTTGCGAATTGATCAGCCGGATTTGGCATAACTTAAGCGGACCCCGGTTGAACGGTTCATGTAGGTTGGGTCAAGCCTTCGCGCGACCCAACGACGACGGTCTCCATCCGCGGCTGTTGGGTCGCGCTGCGCTTGACCCAACCTACAAGCTAAAACGCACTCCGGGGCGCCCTGCCCCGGAGTTTCTCTTTCTGGCATCCGTTGCGTGCCGCTTTATCGTCCGTGCTGCGGGCGTGCCGATTTCATCCCCAAGCGAGGTCGTCCCTTGTCGATCGCCCGATTGTTCAGTGCACTCGTTTCCGACACGGGGAGCGCTCGCCCCTGCTCGGAACCGTACGGTCCCGATGAGCGCCATCGCCTCGATATCTACACTCCGGCCGGCGCGCGCGAGCTTCGCCCGATCGTCATGTTCTTCTACGGCGGCGGCTGGCGCCAGGGGCACCGCTCGAGCTACGGATTTGTCGGTGCAGCGCTCGCCGCGCACGGGTTCACCGCAGTCATTCCCGATTATCGGCTTTATCCCGCCGTTGCATTTCCGACCTTCGTGGCCGATGGCGCACGCGCCTATTGCCATGTTACACAAACGTTGGCTAAGGCGGGGCGTCCGGTCATCCTCATGGGGCATTCGGCGGGCGCCTACATCGCGGCTCTGCTGGCCCTGGACCGACGCTACATCGCCGCGCAGGATCGCAACGCCGGGGCGCCGGCGGGGTGGATCGGGCTGGCCGGCCCGTACGCGTTCGATCCGACCACCTGGCCGAGCACCAGAGCCATTTTCGCGAGCGCCGCCAGATCGCCCGATCAAGCCCGCCCGGTAAGTTTTGCCCAGGCCGGCGCTCCACCCGCATTGCTCATGCATGGATTGCGTGATCGTGCCGTCAAACCCTGGAACTCGCGCGAGATGGCGGCCGCGCTCCGATCGCACGGGGCCGGGGCCGACCTGATCGAGTACGGCGGACTTGGCCACATCGGCCTGCTGCTGGCGCTGTCGCGGCCGTTTCGCTGGCGCGCCAATGTCGTGCCAGCCGTGCTGGAGTTCCTGGCGCCGTTCGCGGCGTGATGTGCCCCAACGCTCTAGTGTTGTGACTCATTCATAAAGTACCCAAGGTTGTCATGGTCGGCCTTGTGCCGACCATCCAGCCATCGGCTGGCTTCGGAGCGTGCTGGATGCTGGATCCTCG
>Ga0209069_10001962_pt1 | contig 10608 bp, 14 predicted proteins | sample Str013_2_FD_187202 | JGI IMG/M metagenome (GOLD analysis project Ga0209069, IMG submission 187202) | Freshwater sediment microbial communities in response to fracking from Pennsylvania, USA - Straight Creek_MetaG_SC_2013 (SPAdes) (version 2) | ecosystem: Environmental > Aquatic > Freshwater >...
TCACTGCACTGGAGATCAATTGCAGCGGTATCGCGCCCGGATTTCGGGTCCGTTGCTCGATCGTCTGGACCTGCATGTGCACGTTCCGCGCGTAGCGTTCAAGAGCCTACGAGAGCAAGGCGGTAGCCCCGAAGGCAGCATGGAGGTCGCTGCTCGCATCATTCGGACGCGCGAGACACAGATAGCGCGGCAGGGAACCTGCAACGCCCGCCTGGACAATGCAGCGGTGGAGCGTTACTGCACGCCGAACGCCGCCGGTTTTGGGATCCTGGACCGCGCCATGCAATGCCTTGGCTTGTCAGCTCGCGGCTACCACCGCGTATTGAAGGTGGCGCGCACTATCGCCGATATGAGCGGCCGGCCACAAATCGAACTGGCGCACCTCTCCGAAGCGCTGTCGCTGCGCTCTCTGGATCGACGCAGGGCGAATTGACGGACACCAAATTTTGCGGGTTCAGTGGAAGTCGTCAGACGTTTTTTGATGTCGTCGGATCAGCTCAATTGGGGCCGGGAGGAATCGAATACGTAAGGCAGTTATCTGAAAATTAAGACAAATATTCATTGCAATTATGACTTGCCCAACGAAAATACCAACGAAATATTCCATCAGAGCCAGTGATATTGCGTCGCACAAACTGGCCGGATGTATGGCAGCAATCGATTCCTGTAATTCAAAACCGAAAAGTGGCGCTTGGCATAAAAGGGCGTCCATGCATGACCAAAGAGTGAACAAATTCGTTGTAGACAGTGGGTGCGACGTCGGCAACTCAGGGGTGCAGGCTGTGTTCTTAGTACTCCGGTTCCAGAGCCGACGCTGTCGAAAAAACGTATCGCGGCACATTGATTGCCAATTGGTTGAACACGCGATTGGGAGACATTACGAGCATCACCGGCTACAAGCACTTCATACTTGAAGAATACACCGACGATGATGCGGTTTATGGCCTGGGCATCGACACGTGGCGTCGCACGCAAGGATGGCAGCTTAGCCAGGAATTGCGCTCGTCGATCAAAGTCAATGATGCGGTCAGTTTCTTGGTAGGGGGCTTCTACATGAAGACAAACTACGATCATTTCATGGACCTGCGCCTCCAATTCGCGGCGCCCGGCCTCAGGCAGTTGAATCCGCAGAATCAAGACAATTGGTCGGAATCGTTATTCGCGCAAAGCTTCATCAATTTAACCGACAAGTTTCGCTTTCAAGCGGGCATTCGCTTTACCGAAGAACAAACTAAGATGGATGCCGGCGTTTTTAATTTTATCAATCTAACGGGCCCCGCCGTATTTTACGGAGACACACCGCTCGGAGGATTTTCAGCCTCCGGAGAAAAGAAATGGAACAGGCTCGGGTGGAAGCTCGGGCTGGACTATAATCTAGTGGAAGACACGCTTCTCTACGGCTACTATGCGTGCGGCTTCAAGTCGGACGGATTCGTAGGCCGACTGGGGACACCGAACGACCTTGGCCCATTTAATCCGGAGACCGTGGACACAGTCGAGCTAGGTGTGAAGTCGGATCTTGCGGATCGCCGCCTGCGCGTCAATCTTGCGACGTTCTTTACGATCTACAAGGATATGCAGGTCGAAGAGAATTACATCCTTCCGGACGGGAAGACAATAGGCACGTCGATCTTCAATGCAGCGAAGTCGAATATTAAAGTCGCGGAACTGGAACTTACAGCTCTCCCAACGAGCGGTCTCACGCTTACTGGCTCAGTTGCGTATCTGGATGCCAAATACAAGTCGTTCCAGTTCTTTAACCCGGGAACCGGCGGATTTCTGGATCTAAGCAGTTATTCTTTGCAGAACGCACCGAAGGTTTCGGCATCTGCTGGCGCTACCTATAAATTCAAGACTGGTCCTGGAAATACGACGGCGAACGTGCTCTACACGTATACGGCGTCCAAATATCTCCAGGGGCTCACAGATGGACCGAACGTCACGATCCAACCAACTCATTATGTTCACGCGAACCTAAGCTGGAGTCCGAATGCCAACAAATGGTCAATTGAATTGTGGGCCCGCAATTTGCTGGACAAGCACTATATTGAGGCAGTAACGAGCAATCCGGGTCTCTTCGATCAAGCAGCCTATTCGGCGCCTCGCGAGTGAGGCGTGTCATACAAGTACAACTGGTGATCCCCGGAAACCTAGGCCAACTCGTCCGTGTTCAATCCTAAGGGCCAGACTGTTGAATGGGATTATGTGATCGTTGGGGCAGGCTCGTCGGGATCGGTTCTTGCCGAGCGTCTGTCCCGGGATTCCAGAACTCGAGTCCTGTTGGTTGAAGCCGGTGGCGAGGCTAATACACCCTTGGTTCACATGCCCAAGGGAATTGCCAAGCTGGTGATGGACCCCAACCACATCTGGGCTTATCAGATTGATCAACCACGCTACCACGGCAGCAACAGTCCCGAAGTCTGGATCCGAGGACGCGGTTTGGGCGGCTCATCCTCGATCAACGGCATGATCTGGAGTCGGGGCGAATCAGAGGACTACGACGCCTGGGCGGACATGGGGTGTACCGGCTGGAATGGGGCCAGCATGAACGCTGCGTTCAAGGCGATTGAGGACAATGCTTTGGGCTCCAGCGAGATCCGCGGGGAAGGTGGCCCCGTGCGCATCACCCCCGGCACTTTCCGGTATCCGCTGACCCGCAAGATGATCGAGGCCGGCAAGCAAATGGGACTGGTCGAGGCCGAGGACCTCAATACTGTCAAGGGCGGTCGAGTCGGCTACTACAGCCACAATATCCGGCGCGGACGCAGAGATAGTGGTGCGACCGCTTTCATCAACAAGGCGCGCCGCCGCTCAAATTTTTCCCTCATGACCCACACACTCGCGCGCCGTGCCGTGTTTGAGAGCGGCCGCGTCACGGGTATCGAACTCGCCGACGTCGAACATGGTCAATGGGTTGAAAAGGTGCGCGGCGAAGTTATCGTCTGCGCCGGGACGATCGAGAGTCCGCAGTTGCTGGAGCGTTCAGGTATTGGCGATGCAGAAATATTGCAAGCGCTCGGCATCCCGCTAGTTGCTCATAGTCCGGACGTTGGGAACAGGATGCGAGAGCATCTGTCGTACGCGATGACCTACCGGCTTACGAAGAAGGTAGGGATTGATCATCACTATTACGGAATCGGACTGGCTCTATCGGTGCTTCGCTATTATCTGACGCGTACCGGCGCGATGGCGACCGGGCCGTTTGAAGTGGGAGCCTTTGCCAATGTGGCCCACCCCGATGGTCGAACCGACCTGCAGATGTATCTCGGTGGTTACACCTTTGCGCTCAGCAATGACAACCATCCGGTACCGTTGAGCGACATTGATCGCAGGCCGGGCATCTCGATCTACGGCCAGCTGTTGCGTTTGAGCAGCGAAGGTTCCGTCCATGTGCGTTCGTCCAAACTGAACGATAGGCCCGACATCAGGCCGAATTGGCTGGCCACCGATTACGACAGAATCGCGGCCATCAGCACCGTTCGCTACATGCGCCGTTTCTTAGCGCAGCCTGCTCTGTCGGATGTGATCGGCACCGAGGTGCTGCCTGGCACCCATGTCCAGAGCGATGAGGAAATTCTGGAGAGCTTTCGCCGCCTGTCGACCAGCGGGCTGCATGGCACCGGGAGCTGCCGAATGGGTGGCGACCAACGATCCGTAGTTGATCCCCAGCTTCGAGTATGCGGCGTCCATGGGCTGCGGGTCGCCGATTGCTCGGTCATGCCCGCGTTAGTGACAGGTAACACGAATGCTCCCGCGATGGCGTTGGGCTGGCGCACGGCCGATCTGATTCTCGCCGCAAGGTCCTAAATTACAAATCGAGCTGGCCGCCGGCCAGTTTTCACTGGAGAAGATTGATGGTACGAGACCTGAATTACTTGCTCGAGAAATCCGCATTGGAAGAAGCGGTGGTCAAATATTGCACCGCAGTCGATAAGCTTGCAGATGTTGACAGCATGCTAACCAATTTTACGGAAGATGCCGTACTCGACTTGACGGGACTCCATCTGCCTCGTTTTGTCGGACATGCGCAGATTCGCGCGTTCTTCCTGCAGGTTTTTCAAGACATGTCGCATCACATGCATCTGCTGACGAACTTCCGCGTGGAAAAGCTGGAAAAAGATCAAGCAACCGTAAAGGCCTATATAACCGGCCTAGGCCGTTCGAAGAAGGGCGTCGATATTCAGGTTTACGTTTTCTACGATCTCCAATTCCGCAAAGGTACTGACGGATGGAAGATCAGCGTATTTTACGAGGCGCCGATGATGCCGATGCCGGATTCGGTCACGGACGTACACAAAAAGAATTGAGGCAAGGTAGACCATTCCCTCACAGACCAGTTGGAGACGTTATGGGTCGTATCGACGGAAAGGTTGCGGTTGTTACGGGTGCCGCCAGCGCAGCAGGTCTCGGTTTCGCCATTGCATCTGCGCTCGCGCGCGAAGGCGCGACGGTATTCTTGACGGACATTGAGTTTGCGGGGGTCGTGATTCGCGCTCATGAGCGTTAGTGGCTAGCACATGTGTGACAAGAGAGTATCGAGGGCGTTTTCGGCCTTAACGATTTCTTCGTGAGGGTTCTCGGCATAGGTCACGAGAAGCGCCGCTTCCTCGATCAGAGCAATGATGAGGTAAACCAACGCTTCCGGAGGCTGCGGCCGAATAATCCCGGACGCGATTCCATCTTCGATCGCGCCGGTGATCACGCTCAATCCATCGAGCGCTTGAATGTCGCGCCAAGTTTTCCATCCAAGCACTGCTGGTCCATCGATCATCACAATCCGATGTACGTCCGGCGCCGCCGCGGCGCGTATGAATAGCTTCAGGTGCTTTCGAAATTGCACCCATCGGTTGGAGTTGCCGCGAACGTCCGCGGTTGCGCCGGCAATCCACTCCATCCGCACTTCTTGAAAGACTGCTAAGAACAAGTCTTCCTTTGTTGGAAAGTGATGCTGCAGTGCGCCACGTGTCACGCGGGCCGCACTGACGATCTCGTGCGTACCGGTTGCGTGGTATCCATTCCGAGCGAACAGGCGCCGGGCCGTTTTGATCAATTTCCTACGGGTTGCGACCGCCTGACGCTCTCTCGTTAGCTTCACGCCGGGCATGATGTCCGCCGGCAATTCGATCGATCATTGCGCACTCGTCGTGCCGACGAGTCATCGGATCTGTATTGAGATTGGCCAATCACGAGGTGGATTTAGCCGGGTTGGCTCAATGCGCTCGAGTTGACTTGAGTGTCCGGATGGACCGACTGTCGCTTGAGCGCACGCAAAAGATTTATGGACGCCGTCATGAACCAGATGCCAAACATGACAATTGGAATCCAATAGACGAATAGGCCGTTCCACGCAAACGGTCCCCGTTTGAACAAAAAGGCCGCCACGCCAACTTCGATGGCCAAAGCGGCCCAGAGTGTCAGAAATCCAAACCAGCGGGGAAAAGGGGAGTGCGGCTCGGCGCCTTGTGTGATGCACACGACCGCAAGTGCAACAAACTGGAAGATGAAATATTGATCGGTTGCAATAAAGCTTAGATTGCCGAATTCGTGAATGACAAGCGTAACCTCCGGCGGCCGGGTCGGCGTAAAGGCCGCAACTCCCCACAACAACGGTGGGAGGACGGTAAAGACCGACATCATTACGCCACCCGCGCACTGGACAATGGACCAGATCGGAAATCCCCTTTCGACACGGGCCATCTGCAGTGCGATCACAATCGCGAGCGGGATCGTGAATCCGCCGGTCCAGGAACAAATCGCGGCACCCAGCTCGATCTGCGTGCTGTTTCGGGCATAGAAGTCCGCGACCTCGACCGCGCTGAGCGTCGCGGGCGGCAGTGGCAGCAGCTTTATCAGGAAATAATAGGCGAGAAAATACGCGCTCCCGAAGGCCCAGGCCCAATACACCAATACAGTCTGGGTTCGGGTCGACATCTGCATTTGGCGAATCATGCTGCACCCCCATTCAAGTTGCCGTCGTTCTGAATTCGGTCTTCCCGGGTGGCTGCTCTATGCGCCGAGAGCTTCACGACAAACCACGTTTCGCTAGTTGGACCCGCATTGCTGAAGCCCGCGAGCCCGGTCGGGATGAAGGAGCCGTCCGAAATAGTAAGCTTTGGCTCTTGCGGCGCTCTCACAGCCAGAGGTACATCGCGACGATAGTGGCTCCCACTCCCACAACCCAAGCGCTGAACGCAAGGCGCAACGGCAAAGGCGCCATGCGCAACTCCATGAAGAACGTCCCGACCAGCTGAGTCTTCACAAATGCGACTGCCAGGACGACTGCCATTGCCACGTCGGGGCCGGTGCCCCGCGAGACCCCGTGCTCAAGCCCGACTCCCCATGAGACAAAGGTCACGACAACCAACGCCAGCCAGACGAGCACGACCTGCATTCTGGGGTTCGCGAGCATCGCTATGCCACCAAGTATAGAAGGGGAAACAAGACGATCCAGATGAGATCGACCATATGCCAGAAGGTGGCACCGACCTCGGCAGAACGAAGCTCGTTTGGACGCGGTTGCGCGGCGCGTGCTCCGTTCACGACATAGGTCAACACGATAAGCCCGATCAAGACGTGAAACAGGTGCAGCCCGGTCGCCACGAAGTAGAACATGTAAAAGGAGTTCGTGACCGGCGTCAGTCCCACATGAAACTTCGCTCCATATTCAAGTACCTTCAATGCCACGAAGGCGAGGCCCAGGCTCCTTGCCCAAACGAACATTCGAGCGGCGCGACTGCGGTCCTTATCGCGCAGCGCCTGAATGCCCAGGACGACAAACATCGAGCTCGTCAGCAAAATGAGGGTGTTGACGAGGCCCAGTTGTTGGCTCAGGGTCGCCCGGCCTTGCGCAAACTGGGACGGGTTAGCCGCGCGATCATGAAGGAAGTATCCGAATATCGTCGAGAACTCCAGCAGCATATCGCTGAGGACAAAAATCCAGATTCCGACCTCGCCAGGAACGTGGTGCGCCCGCGTTGTCGCCGCCAGGCTGCCGGTGATCGTTGCGAGCCGCTGGCTGTCTCCCGCCATGCTAATAACCTGCGTGTAGCAGGACAGCGGCGTCCGGTGCCACCTGTTGAAATTGCTCGCGCTCAAGTTGCGCCTGCCGCCGGATGGCTTTCGTAAGGACATGCGCCATGCAGAAAAACCAGGCCCCGAAAAACGTAGCCGGCACATAGAGAGCCAACAGTCCATTCCAGGCGAACGGCCCGGTTCTATAAAACGCCAGCATGACGTCAATAATAAAACTCAGTCCGGTGAGGTAGTTTATGTAGATGATCCAGCGCGGAAATATCGGTTCCTCGCTGTACTCATTATCCTTGATGACGGCTCGCGCTATGGCTGCATACTGGATGCAGTAGGTATTTAGGGTTATGACGTTCGTGATCCAGGACGCATCGTGCAGCATTTGCGTTATCTCCGGTGCGCGTTCCGGCCGGTAGGCCGCAATGAGCAGAAGGCTCATCGTGAACAAGAGAGCTACGATCGTCCCCATCCCGCCTGCAAATTGCGCGTACGCAAGGATCGGCGTTGAGCCTTCCATTCGGCGGAGCTGAGTGCTGATTACCGCGGTGAACGGCAGGTACAAAGCGCTGGATACGAATGAGATGAGCAGGCCCGTCCTGATCATGTTCGTGTCGGTGCGGTAAAATGTCGCCAGCTGTTCAGGCGTCATGTTTGGCGATATGACCGGAAATTGACCTGAGATGATCAAGCCGGAAAAGAAAATAAGTACGAACGCCGGACCGCAGCGTGCGCACATGATCAGCGCTGCCTCATCCAGAGGCCGGGGGGATCTCATTGCTCTCCTCCTATTGCCATTCTAAGGTTCCATTTAGAGGGCGGGCAGCCTCGCTCCGCCCTCCCAATAACTATTTCCCGGATAGCCGGAATGCGCGCCCTGATGATCAGGCGTGCGACGAGACAGGCGCAATACGGTGCCCATGGCACATGCGCGACCGCGCCAAGCGTGCAGCATCTGGTTTTCGTAGCTTGCGGCTTGCAGTGCGGTAATCCCCTTTTTACATGCAGATTGCATGTGAACGGCAGTAGTTGTCAAGATAGTCCTTGGTTGCTTGTAGCATTTTCACCTAAGGACGGCTCAAACATGGGAAGGCTCAGTGGAAAGATCGCAGTTATCACGGGAGGGGCGCGGGGCATTGGGGCTGCCACAGCGCGATTATTTGCGCAGGAGGGCGCGCGAGTTGTCATCGCGGACATATTGAAAGAAGCGGAGGACCTCGCCAGGGACATTGGCAAGAATGCAATCGCGATTCGACTGAACGTAAGCGACGAGGCGCAGTGGAAGATCGTCGAGGCCGAGACGCGCGCGCGCTTCGGGGCGGCAACGGTGTTGGTCAATAACGCGGGAATCGGTTTTTTCACGCCGCTGGTCGATTGCTCTCTTGCGGACTACCAGCGGGTATTGAGCATAAACCTCGTCGGTACCTTTCTGGGTATCAAGACTTTCGCACCGAGGATGGCTATTGCAGGCGGCGGATCGATCATCAACATCTGTTCTACCGAGGGCCTTCAGGGCAGCGCCGGGATGGCAGCCTATGCTTCCAGTAAATGGGGTGTGCGCGGGCTGACCAAGGTTGCGGCCATGGAATTATCTTCGCAGCGGGTCCGCGTAAATGCCGTCCACCCGGGCATTACCAATACACCGATGGCGAATCCCAAAGGCCTGTCGCCGGAGGAAGTACGCAATGCATGCTCTGCCGTGCCTATCGGACGTAACGCGGATCCGAACGAGATTGCACGCGCCAACCTTTTTCTGGCCAGCGACGAGTCCTCCTATATGTGCGGCGCTGAACTTGCCGTAGACGGCGGACTCACGGCGGGTCAAAGTCTCGCTTTTCTCGCGCCTCTTGCAGATCTTTCCGCTGTTCACGGCAATGAGGTCTTGCCACAAAACCTGCCCTTCGGCGAAGGCACGCGTGATTTTAGTGTAACGCCTCGGTTGCCCCCGGAAGTCATACATAAATAAACGCACGATTTACGCGGGCTTCGTGGACGCTCATGGATACTACCGGAATGTCCAATGGGGCCGGGAAAATCGAATAGGGGCCCTAACTCATAGAAATCAAAAGCGATAATCAAACAGGTGAGGAGGTAGTTCCAACAATAATGCGAACACCACTGCTCCGGCACGGCAGATCGGATTAAACCCATGGTCGCATCAACGCAGTGTAATTGACAGTACGAGTTTATTTGTAATATCGTATGGACATGAAAACGCCGGTTATCATTAACGCGCTCAGTGCGCTGGCCCATGAATATCGTTTGGCAATATTTCGATTGCTCGTCCAGCAAGGACCCGAGGGCCTGTCGGCCGGAGTCATCGGCGAACGGGTCGGCCTCTTGCCATCCTCGCTGACGTTTCATCTGCAGAACCTTCAGCGTGCGGGCCTGATCAAGCATCTCCGCGTCAGCCGTCAGCTAATCTACAGCGCCGACTTTGATGCGATGAATGGGTTGATCGGATATCTCACCGAAAATTGTTGCGCCGCGAGCGGAGGCGCATGTGTCGAATCATGCGGGCCGGCGCGAACTCAAAACAGTTCGAAGCGCGCCGCGAATGCCGCTTGAGCAGTCCGATGAGCGATCCACTCACGAGCATCCACGTCGGCCCGCTCCCGCAGGCCGCCCGGGGACTTCTTAAGGATTCCGAGTTGCCGACTTCGGATCTGGCCGATGAGCAGATCAATGGGTTTTTGTACTGTGGTCCGGCTACCGCGCCGTCGGCGCTCGTAGGCCTGGAAATCCATGGCGATACGGCACTTCGCTCGTCCCCGTAGAGAGACCGGCGACGACGTGCTGCGTTCCGACACAGGGGTCTGACGCGCCGGCAAGCTGCTGCGCAATTGGTGCTGATCGCCGCGGTCTAATTCAAGCGGCGGGAGCAATGTCGGAGAATTGCTCACGTCGAGCGCGCCGGGGCGACCAGCAGCCACACCGCGCCGATCGCCAGAACAAGTCCCGCGGCGCGCCGGGCTGACATGCCCTCGGAAAAGCAGATGGCGCCAATCACGGCGACCAGCACCATCGTGGCCGTGTAGCCCATCCCGGTCGTCGTGGCGAGAGCCCAACCGGCACGATATGCCAGCAGGTATCCAAGCTCGATACCGACGACCGACACAGCTAGTGCCCAGATGGGCCAGTGCTTCAGGAGCCTAGCATCCACTAATCCGATCGGCCGGCCGACCTCGGGGGCTAAGACCGCGCAGGCAATGATCCCGAGCAGGTAAGCGATTGCGATGACCGTGAAAGGATTTGCGCTAGCGGGCATTGCTCGCTGCGCGAGTTGGTAGCCGACCTGCGAAGCGATGATGAGTCCGATGGGTAGTAATTTTACATTCATTGTTGCACCGCGGGAGTTTCTGTCGTCTTCCATCCTGCCCACCATCGTTACTATAATATAAATATACAAGTAGTCGATATATTGACCATGAATGACGAAGCAATAATCTTGCAGGCTGTAGCGGCTAATTGCGGACGCTTGCGAAAGGCGCGTCTGCTGACGTTCGATGCTCTCGCGAAACGCTCTGGCATCAGCAAAGGGATGCTTGTTGAGATCGAGCAAGGCCGAACCAATCCGTCCATCTC
>Ga0209069_10001963_pt1 | contig 10607 bp, 11 predicted proteins | sample Str013_2_FD_187202 | JGI IMG/M metagenome (GOLD analysis project Ga0209069, IMG submission 187202) | Freshwater sediment microbial communities in response to fracking from Pennsylvania, USA - Straight Creek_MetaG_SC_2013 (SPAdes) (version 2) | ecosystem: Environmental > Aquatic > Freshwater >...
CATCTGAACTGCATGTGGATACAGCGACTGCTGGTCTACTATTACTTGCAGGCGGCGTGGTTGTGGGGATTGGAGCCCCTTTATTAGCCATGCTGACCACACGCATTGATCGGCGCTTGTTACTGACACTTTCGATGTTGCTTTATGCAGCGGGGCATATGCTCTCAGCATTCACCAGTGATTTTTGGTCGCTATTGATTGTCCGTGCGTTGATGATCAGTGCAGCGGGCATTTTTTCACCACAAGCAGCTGCAACTGTGGGATTGCTCGTGTCAAATGAACGCCGCGCCTCAGCGATTGCATTTATCTTCATCGGTTGGTCGGTTGCCTCAGTCGGCGGCATTCCAATTGGCGCATTGCTCGGCGATTGGATTGGTTGGCGCATGGTGTTTGCCGTGATGGCAGCTTTGTCATTGCTCAGTGCGGCTGCCATATGGCTCACTGTGCCACCAAGGCTCTTTGGCGTTCCGCTCAATCTTAAATCTTGGGTCTCAGTTTTCACATCGCCCGCCTTGCTCTGCGTGCTGTTGGTAACCTTGCTCAGCATGTCGGGACAAATTTCGGTGCTCGGGTACCTCGGCCCCATTTTGAAACAAGTAACGCACGCCACAACTTTGCAAATCTCATTGGCCTTCGCGATTGCCGGTGGTGCAGGGGTGATCGGCAATACGCTGGGCTCAAACATGGTGCGCAGCATGGCGGTCCACAAAGTAATTGCTTGGGCATTGTTAAGCTTATGTATTGGCTTTGTGGTATTCACGCTGATGTTTGGAAATTACTGGGGCATGATTGCAGGCATGGCGCTTTGGGGCCTTGGAACATTCTCATCGAATTCTTTGCAACAAAGCAGACTGGTGCAATTGGCCCCACCACTGGCTTCGGCAACTGTGGCGCTAAACACCTCGGCGGTCTATTTGGGTCAGGCCATTGGCTCTGGTGTGGGTGGGCAAATGATCAAGGGCGGTGCCACCGCTATGTCCGGTTACACCGCCCTTGGATTTCTAGTTCTGGCATTGGCTGCATCACTTTATGCAACACGGCTTAAGGTTTAATTATTTGCCCAGCTTGCCAAGCTCAGCTTCAAGCTCTGGAACAGCCGTAAACAAATCTGCCACCAAGCCATAATCAGCCACTTGGAAAATTGGTGCTTCATCATCTTTGTTGATGGCGACAATGATTTTGGAATCTTTCATTCCGGCCAAATGTTGAATGGCACCAGAGATACCAACCGCAATATAAAGATTAGGTGCAACCACTTTTCCGGTTTGGCCCACTTGATAATCATTGGGCACATAACCCGCGTCAACCGCCGCGCGTGATGCACCAACAGCGGCATTGAGCTTCTTGGCAACTTTTTCCAGCATCACAAAATTTTCGCCAGATTGCATACCGCGACCACCAGACACGATGATCTTTGCAGAGGTCAGCTCGGGCCGATCAGATTGGGTTAGATTTTCGCTAACGTAAGATGACAATGCTGGATCAGCCGCTGCATTTGCATTTTCAATTGCAGCAGAACCTGTTTCACCAGCCGCTGCAAATGAGGCCGTGCGCACCGTGATAATTTTCTTGGCATCCAGTGATTGAACAGTTTGCACGGCATTGCCAGCATATATCAACCGCACAAATGTATCAGCAGATTTCACTTCCGAAATATCAGAGATTTGCATCACGTCTAAAAGTGCAGCCACGCGCGGCATAAAGTTTTTGCCGTTGGTGGTGGCCGCTGCCACGATGTGATCATAGGCTGGAGCCAAGGCCACAATAGTAGCCGCCATGGGTTCAGCGAGTGGGCGTTCTAAAGCTTTCGATTCAACATGAAGAACTTTCTTAACACCAGCTAATTTTGCAGCATGTTTGGCCGCAGCGCCCGCATTATTACCAGCAACTAAGACATGCACATCACCACCCATTTGCGCGGCGGCGGTCAGCGCCTTATGCGTTGCATCTTTAACAACATGATTATCATGCTCAGCAATCAGAAGAACGGCCATTAGATTGCTCCTGCAGTTTTAAGCGCGCCAACAAGCTCGGCCACGGATTTCACTTTTATACCGCTCGCGCGTTTTGGTGGTTCTTCGGTTTTGATCATCTTCAAACGTGGCTTCACATCTGCGCCATAATCAGCTGGTGTTTTTTCTTCCAGCGGCTTTTTCTTGGCCTTCATGATGTTGGGCAGTGACGCATAGCGCGGTTGATTGAGACGCAGATCGGTGGTGATGATCAATGGCATCTTCACTTTCAATGTTTGTAAACCACCATCGATCTCGCGGGTGATCGTGGCTTTGCCTTGGCCTGGTTCCAGCTTCGAACAAGCAGTCGCTTGTGGCCAACCTAAAAGGGCTGCCAACATTTGGCCGGTTTGGTTGCAATCATCATCGATGGCTTGCTTGCCCAAAATGACCAGCTCTGGCTTTTCGGCTTCAATCACACCTTTAAGAATTTTGGCCACACCCAGTGGCTCCACATACTCATCATGCTTCACCAAAATGGCGCGGTCGGCACCCATTGCCAAAGCAGTGCGCAAGGTTTCTTGTGCCTGTTGCGGCCCAATTGAAACCACGATGATTTCTGAAGCGATGCCTTTTTCTTTGAGGCGAATGGCTTCTTCAACACCGATCTCATCAAATGGGTTCATTGACATTTTAACGTTGGCCAACTCAACACCCGAACCATCCGCTTTCACGCGAATTTTCACGTTGTAATCAACCACGCGCTTTACAGCGACAACAACTTTCATGAGAACCTCTTCTGGTCAAAATTTGGCCGGACACTAGTCAGCGAGGCCACGATAGTCAATTCTAGGAACGGCGTGGCCCTGTTAAATGCGACCATTTGGCGTGAAGAACAGTCGCTTGCGCAAAATCAAAGTTAGCGTCAACCCGCAGGCAAAACCACCAATATGAGCCCACCAGGCAATGTCTTCGCCGGGCCTTGCCGCCGCGACGTGATAGACCTGCAGCAGAAACCAAAATCCCAATACCAAAACAGCAGGAAGCGGGATAGGTACGGGAAAGAAAGGCAGAACCCAGATGCGGGCACGCGGGAAGAGTACGATATAGGCAGCAAGCACACCTGAGACCGCGCCTGAGGCGCCGATCAACGGGCTGTCGGAGTTGGGCATCATGAAAACATGCGTGAGCCCGCCAGCAACGCCGCAAAGCAGGAAGAAGATAGCAAACCCTGCATAACCATAAGCATCTTCAATATTATCGGCGAAAACCCACATGAACAGCATATTGCCGATCAAATGCATCCAGCCGCCATGGAGAAAAAGGTAAGAGATGAGTGTAAATGGTTCAGCAATTGGGTCGGTTGTCGTTTGTGGGTGGAGCAATTGAAGCGGCACGAGACCGAAGTTTCCTTCGGCACTCGCCAAAATGTGATCGCTGCCTAGTGGACCAGTGTAGAGGAAGATCAGAACATTTAAGATTATGATGGCCAAGGTGACGAACTGAAAGCGAATGACTTTCAGCGGCGTGTCATCATGGAGGGGCAGGAACATGCCTTGGCTTTAGCCCACCAGCAATTTGTATGCGAGATAAAACATGATGAACGCGATGAACAGATCAATTCCGCGCCAAACCATCGGCTTAGAAAGCGGCCCGCGCAAGGCTTTGGCACTGTAGCCGATTAGAAAGAACCACGCGAACGAGGCCAGTGATGCGCCAAGTGCAAAGGGCGCTTGCTCGCCTGCAGGTCTGCTATTTGCAACAGATCCAACAAGGATCAAAGTATCAAGATACACATGCGGGTTAAGCCATGTGAAAGCTGCGCATGCGGCTAAGGCGAAAAACAGGTTTGTAACGGTTTTGCCATCGTCTTTTAGTGCCTCGGGTTTTAAAACGCGGTGAAAGGCTTTAGCGCCATACCAGACGAGAAAAGCCGCTCCACCGTAAGTGAGCACAGGAATGAACCAGGGCAAGGTTTGAACTATAACGCCCATGCCGTAAACGCCTGCCCAAATCAGGACTGTATCGCTGACAGCGCAAAATAGGCATATCCAAAAAATGTGACTGTTCAACACCCCTTGGCGGATGACAAAAGCATTTTGTGCGCCAATGGCAACGATAAGACCACCGCCCAATGCGAAACCTGAGAGGATGGCATTTAACATTTAGCGCGTTTTCCCTGGCACCCAGAGCACATCGCCAGAACCTGCTTTAAAATTCACCCAGCGGCTGGCGACGAAGAAGAAATCAGACAGGCGGTTGATATAGGCGATAGCACCCTCGCTCACATGTTCGCCTTCTATGGATTTGAGCTCCACAATCAATCTCTCAGCGCGGCGGCAGACGGTGCGGCACACATGCAATTGTGCAGCGGCGGCATGGCCCGCTGGTAGGACAAATGACCGCAAAGGTGAAAGCTCGGCGTTCAGTTCATCGATTTCGGTTTCAATGCGCTCATATTGTTTTGGCAAAATGCGTAAAGGCTCGAACTCTAATTTTTCGCCGCGATCTGGCACACAGAGATCAGCTCCCAAGTCAAAGAGTTCATTTTGAATGCGGGCTAACATGGCGTCAAGCTTTGGCATTTCGCTTAAATGCAAACGTGCCACGCCGATTGCGGCGTTGGTTTCATCCACCGTGCCATAAGCTGCAATACGGATATGGGCTTTGGACAAGCGCTCGCCCGTTCCCAATGCAGTTTCACCAGCATCGCCGGTTCTTGTGTAGATTCGATTTAAAACAACCATGAAGCTTTATTACTCATTTCTCAAATAGAAGGAAGGCTTGGCAGAAAGGGCACGCGCCGTGACACTTAAACCCGCCGCGATGGTCAGGAACATGGCGACCAATGCCGTTATGATGGCGGTCGATGGCGAAAAGCTCCACGGCATATCCAAGATGTAATAGGCTAAAAACCAGGAGCCGATCGAGCCAACGACAATACCGAATATAGCAGCGACTAAACCCAGCAACGCGTATTCAATTGTGAAAGCTCCGAGCAATTGACGGCGGGTTGCGCCATAAGTTTTGAGAACAACGGCTTCGTAGCTCCGCGACGAAAGGCCTGCAGCGAGCGCCCCTGCCAAGACCAATATGCCTGTCAGCAATGTGATGATATTTGCACCGCGCACAGCGGTTAACATCTTCCCGAGCAGATCACCAACGGTGGCTAAAGCGTCTTTCACGCGAATGGCGGTGACTGCAGGGTAGGCGGCGGCCATGGTGTTTAATAAATGTCCTTCGTCGCCGCCCTTCATTTCAACAGTCACGATTTCAGCATGGGGTGCGGCCTTCAACGTGCCGGGCGTAAACACCAGCACAAAATTGATCCCCATGGCCCGCCAATTGACGGTGCGCAAATTTGCGACTTGCGCCTCAACTTCACGACCCAAAATATTGACGGTGATCTTGTCACCGATTTTTAGGTCGAGGCCTTGTGCGATATCTTGCGTCATCGAAACAAGATTGGGGCCTGCATAATCCTTCGCCCACCACTGGCCTTCAACCAATGTTGAGCCTTTGGGTAGTTCGTCGGCATAGGTCAGGCCCCGGTCACCCTTTAAAGCCCATGACGCATCAGAATTTGTTTTGACTTGTTCAGAGGGAACGCCTTTCACCTTGGTGATCCGACCTCTGAGCATCGGCGCATTGGTGATGGCGGTCACACCATCTTGAGTTTTAAGTTTTGTGGTAAATTCATCCAACGATGTGTTGGGAACGTCAATGAAGAAAAAAGCTGGCGCGCGATCGGGGATGCTGGATTTGAGTTCATTGCTGAGGGTTTGGTCGGTCAACGCTAAGGTGACAAATAATGTGAGGCCTAATCCCAATGCCATGATCACCGAGCGCGATGTTGCACCGGGTTTATAGAGACTTGAAACAGCTTGACGCAGAAGCAAGTTTTTGGGGCGCGGCAGAAGGCTGGCGCCTTTGACAATGAGGGACGCAAGCACTGCGAGAATGACAAAACTTGCGGCCAGACCACTCAGATACCCCGCCGTTACTTTTGGGTCTTCGAAGCTCAACAAAATTAAAACAGCAGCAATGGCAAGAATGCCGAATGACGCTATGGCATAGCGCCAATTTATTTTGCCTGCCTGCTCCATGCTGTGTGACCGAAACAGGGCCGCACCTTGAATGTTGGCAATTCGGGACAGCGGCCATAATGAAAACGCAAGAGTAATCAAAAGTCCGAGAACTGCTGCAAAGCCAAGTGGCTGCCACATGATGCGTGTTGAAATGGGCAAGGGTAGAATATTGCCGAATAGCGCATGCACGGCGAAAGGCGTTGCCGCACCAGCACAAAGTGCGAGGGTGATGCCAAGCAAACTGACAGCGATAATTTCGGTCAGGCTAATGCCAACGACATCACGGTTAGGCAGGCCCAAACATTTCAAAGTTGCAATGGCATCGCGTCTACGATTGACAAAAGCTGACACGGCATTGGCAATACCGGCACCACCAATCACCAGTGCAGCAACACTCACGAGCGTCATGAAATATCCAAGCTTGCCCACAAATTCATCTGCACCTTGTGCCGCCTTATCAGTCGTGCGCGTGCGCCAACCCGCTTCGGGAAATTTTGTCTTGGCTTCTTCGGTCACGGCCTTGCCCGCACTCAGATTGCCGTCGCCCTTGAGCTTTACATGATAGTTATAAGTCACCAATGAACCCGGCTTGATGAGGCCAGTGGATTGCATCGCATCTTGACTCATGATCAAGCGCGGACCGAAGATAATGCCATTGGCGAGGCGGTCTGGCTCCACGTCAATAGTGGCGCGAATGGTTACATTGGCCTCGCCCAGTTTAAGTGTGTCACCGAGTTTTAGATTGAGGCGCTGCAATAAAAGCGGATCAACCGCCACGCCGAATGTACCGTTTGCGGATGAAAATGTATCACCTGTGGCGGGTAATAGTTTCAACGCGCCATAGAGCGGATAAGCTTGATCAATCGCTTTGATCTCGACCAAGGTTGAAGCCCCATTGCTCTGCGCCATGGCACGCATGGATGAGAGGGAACTGAGTTCACCTTTGGACTTCATATAAGATAATTCATCGGGCTTGGCTTCGCGTTGAACAATGGAAAATTCAACATCGCCACCTAGAATGATTTGGCCTTGCTCATCGAGGCCTTGCTGAACAGCCGATGCGAGCGAACCAATCATGGCAATGGCGGCCACGCCCAAAGTCAGGCAACTTAAAAATATCCAAAAACCTCTTAAGCCCGATCGCAAATTGCGAAAGGCATATTTAATCCAAAGATCAACTTTCATTTGGCTTCCGTCACCTTGCCATCACGCACTTCTAAAATGCGGTTGCAGCGCTTCGCCAAGCCTTTGTCATGAGTGACCAGAAGCAATGTAGCGTTTTCTTTTTCTTTCAGCTCAAACAAAAGATCGATGATGGTTGAACCGGTTTCTTGATCGAGATTGCCTGTTGGTTCATCAGCCAATAAAATTCTAGCCCCTGAAGTGACGGCGCGCGCAATGGCCACGCGCTGTTGTTCGCCACCGGAAAGCTGTCCCGGATAATGATCCAAACGATGGCCAAGGCCGACGCGCTCTAATCCGGCCCGTGCTCTGGCGAATGCATCTTTTGCTCCTTTGAATTCCAAAGGCACAGCCACATTTTCAAGTGCTGTCATCGTTGGAATCAAATGAAAGGACTGAAATATGATGCCGATGTTATCGCGGCGAAATTTTGCCAATTGCTCTTCCGAGCGATCATTGAGGCTTACATCATTCACGGAAATTGAACCAGACGTCACCGCTTCTAGCCCAGCAATCACCATGAGCAAAGATGTCTTGCCTGAGCCCGATGGCCCCACAATGCCAATGGCCTCGCCTGCTTTTGCGCTTACATCAACGCCGCGCAGAATTTTAACTTCGCCCGCACGGCTCGACAGCGTGAGGTGAACATCTTTAAGATTAAGAGCTGAGGTCATGAAGGATCCAGATTAAGGCTTGCCAGAGCGGCTGCTGTTTTCCATATTAGATAAATGAGAATTCTTATTACAGTTTTTTGTGCGCTTTGGTTCATGTGGGGGCAAGCGCTGGCTGGCACAACCACTATTTTGGCGTTGGGCGATAGTTTGACCGCAGGCTACGGCCTTGATGCGGGCAAAAGCTTTCCCGATAAATTGCAAGAAGCGCTCAAAGCCAAGGGTCATGATGTAGCCATTATCAATGGCGGAGTTTCGGGCGACACAGCAGCGCAAGGGGCGGCACGTTTGGATTGGACCTTAACCGATGATGTGAAAGCGGTGATCATTGAACTGGGTGCAAACGACGCGCTCCGTGGATTGGAGCCAGCGCAAACTGAGACTTCGCTCAGACAAATTTTGGATGCGCTGAAAAAGAAGAACTTGCCCGCATTGATTTTGGGCATGCGCGCACCTCCTAATTTGGGTGCCGATTATCAAACGAAGTTTGACGGCATTTATCCCAAGCTGGCGGCGGAATATGGGGCAGCGCTTTATCCATTTTATTTGGACGGTGTTGCCGCCAACACTGACCTTAACCAAGCTGACGGCATTCATCCGAATGAAAAAGGTTTGGCCATTATTGTGCCAAAAATCCTGCCCTATGCTGAGGCTCTTGTTACCAAGTTGCCATAATCGGCCTGTCATATAATATGGGCGAATCAAATACGGGGGTGACCAACATGTTACGCTTGTTTACCGGGATCGAACTTCCCACACTGGTTACTGAAGATTTGGCCATGATGCAGGGCGGCATTATGGGGGCCACATGGATTGATCCTGAATCTTTCCACATCACGCTGCGTTTTATTGGTGATATTCAAGTGGGCCTTGGCCGCGAAGTGGCGCTGGCACTTGACCGGATGGAGTTGAAACCATTTTCGATCACGCTGAAAGGCATTGATGTGTTTGGCGGTAAGAAGCCGCATTCGATTATCGCTCATGTGGAAGAGAGTGCAGAGCTCCGCCGCTTGCAACAAAGCCAAGAGCGCATCTGCCAGATGCTGGGTTTGGAGCCAGAGCCACGCAAATTCATTCCACATGTGACCCTTGCACGGTTGCACAACGCTGATCCACAAGCGTTGCAACGCTTTATTGAATCACACGCGCTTTATCGCAGCGGCACAATTCGGGTGGAGCGTTTTGTATTGTTCTCTTCGCGGCCTTCTCGCGGTGGCGGGCCTTATGCGGTTGAGGAAATTTACGGCATGGTTGGCGCATGAACACAGTTCTCACCGACACGGAAATAATGTCGCAGCTTTCCGGCTGGAGCATTGTTCAAGGTCGCTCAGCCATTACAAAGAGCTTTAAATTCAAAAACTTCGGCCAGGCTTTTGGCTTTATGACTGAAGCTGCTTTGGTTGCTGAGAAAATGGATCATCACCCCGAATGGTTTAATGTTTATGCGCGGGTCGATGTCACATTAACCACCCATTCGGCGGGTGGAGTAACCATGTTGGACATCACATTAGCCAAGGCGATGGACCAGATTACAAAAAGTTCATAAAGCAGTCTTGACGATTGGTTTGATCATCCCCATATTCGACGCACGTTCTCAGGAGGAACATTATGGCAGATCTTCGTAATTTCCCACAAGCAGGTGCCGGCAGCGGCGTTGCGGTGGATCAGGGGCTTCGGAGCTATATGCTCCGGGTTTATAACTACATGTCCGTTGGTTTAGTGCTGACGGCAGTTGCTGCATATGCAACCTTCAACATGGCAGTGGTCAATGGAGCTTTAACACCATTTGGCGAAGCCATATTCATGGGCCCAGCAAAATGGCTGATCATCTTGGCACCTTTGGCCATGGTGTTCTTTATGTCGTTCCGCATTCACACATTAAGTTTGCCAGCGGCACAAGCCACATTCTGGATTTATGCGGCGTTGGTCGGCGTTAGCTTTGGCTCACTTGGCCTCATCTACACAGGCGCCAGCATTGCCCGCGTATTCTTGATCACGGCCTTAACTTTCGGTTCGATGAGCCTTTATGGCTATACAACCAAGCGTGACCTGACAGGCATGGGTTCGTTCCTGTTCATGGGCCTCGTTGGTTTGATCGTGGCTTCACTGGTTAATATCTTCTTCCAGTCATCAGCCATGAGCTTTGCTTTGTCAGTGATCAGCGTTTTGATCTTCACAGGCTTTACCGCTTATGACACGCAAGCGATCAAAGAAACTTATTATGAAGGCGACGGAACAACCGTTGCTGGACACAAGGCGATTATGGGTGCTTTGAGATTGTATCTCGACTTCATCAATCTGTTCTTGTCGTTGCTGCGCCTGTTCGGCAATCGCAATTAGGTTTTCGACATAGAATTATAACGCCACGGGTGGAAACATCCGTGGCGTTTTTATTTTACCGGAATGAAAATCTCTATCCGGTCGTCGCCATTGTTGAAATCCTCGCCGTAAACTTCAAACTGCGGGCCTTGCGCCACTTCGAGTTTGGCGGCGGGCAGCCACTCATCAAAAATCCGCCCCCATGTTTGTGGCAGCCCGGCAATATCGCCCTCATGGAGAAACACTGCGGTTTTGCGTTTGGGGATGGTGAGGGTGTACAAATAGCCCGGCACTTGGCCTGCATCTTTCACTTCAACACCCACCAGATAATCCATTAATCCGCTGCCAAATGAATGACACACCCCATAAGCGGCAAAACCCACTTGGCCCTCAAT
>Ga0209069_10001965_pt1 | contig 10603 bp, 9 predicted proteins | sample Str013_2_FD_187202 | JGI IMG/M metagenome (GOLD analysis project Ga0209069, IMG submission 187202) | Freshwater sediment microbial communities in response to fracking from Pennsylvania, USA - Straight Creek_MetaG_SC_2013 (SPAdes) (version 2) | ecosystem: Environmental > Aquatic > Freshwater >...
GAGCAGCACCAGCTTGGTTGCTTTCGCATCCCTGAGGCCGGCGAGCGATCTGTCATCCGGGATGGCGCTGGCGGATTGCGCGAGAGCGGCTGAAGTCAAAAACGGCGCCATCCCGATTCCGGCAAGAAAGCCGCGTCGGGAAAGCGAGTCCGTTGTGCCCATTCGAGCAGTCATATCATGTGTCCTCTTCCATCGGCGTTGGCGATGTAGAGCTCCGAGGACGATGGCCCGATCCGGTTCATGAGCATGACGCCCTTTTTACGGATTTGAGCCATGGCGGATGACGTCAGGCCAGCACAATGGCTGCCGGGAGGCCGCCAAGAAACTTTCGCCGATTCATCGTTTCCTCCAAAAGCTCAAACCTCAAGTCGCATCGACCGTCGTAGGGCGGGTTCGCTTTAACCCGCCATCTCGCCGGAATGGCGGGCTAAAGCGAACCCGCCCTACGCAGAATCGATCGACTAACCGAGCAATTTCAACGCGTCGCGCGCCACGCTCATGTCGGCGACTGCGCTCATCGGAAGAACCTTGGTCTGCACGCGAAATTCGACGTTCAAATTCTGGACGAGGTTGATCTGATCGTCTGAAAGAACGAGGTCCTTGCAGTATGGTTGGTTGGCCTGGATCCAATTCCACTGCGTCGACGCCTCGTGCTCCTCATTGCGCCCGATCACCTTTTCCCGCGCGCGCCGGAAAGCGTCTTTCGATTCCGGGCCGGAGACAAAACGATAGACCTTCGCGTAGGCCGCCAAGGTGCGCACCAACAGCTCGCGACGTTTCTGGATGGCGTCGACCGACGCATAGGACGCTTGATTTGTGTACTCCGGCACTTCCTTCCAAAGTAGTCCGTCAGCCAGCGCGTGAACGCCGTAGCGCTCCTGCTGATCGAAGACGTCGACGTCGGATGGTCCCGCATCGACCGTTCCGGCGACGACCGCCTTGAATATGTCGGCGTTGCCGCCGACGTTGCGGAAATTCACACTGGCGACATCGATGCCTTTTTTCTTCAGCATCAGGGCGATCATCTGATGCAGCACCGCGCCTGGCGCCCCGATCCCCAGAGTTTTCCCCTCGAGATCCTTCACCGACTTGATTTCGGGCCTGCGCGAATAGATCGCCAGCGACGGCAGGCTCAGCGCGCCGGCCAGTATTCTCAGACGGGCGCCCTTCTCAATGGCGGGCAGCAATTGATTGAAGCCCGACCACATGCAGATGTCGCTGCCCCCGCTGATCAACGCCGCGGTCGACTTCGTTCCATCGCTCACCGTGAGTACGTCGGGCTCGATGGAAAAATCGTCGAAATATCCCTGCGCGAGCGCCATTTCATGCAGAACAAGACCGGAAACGCCGGCCGTCATCACGATGGGAACCCGAGTCTTGGGTCCCTTCGTTTGAGCAGGCGCCCGGCTCGCCAACGCGGCGATCCCTCCCGTCAGAAGTCCCTGGCTGAATCGTCTTCGCGTGATCACGTCGATGATGCTCACCTCGGAACCTCCCTCATGGCTTCCAGTACATGAAACCCATACCCTCGCCGGTTCCCGCCTCGGTGCGGTAGCAGGGCACATAATCAACGAGGGTCATGGGGCACTTTCTTTCCGCCATTGCGACGATGACCGGCGTGTACAACTTGATTTCGGACGTGCCCGATTGATAGCTGCGTTCGTCGACCCGCTGGAGCGCGTCGAGATCCGCATTCTTGAACATTTCGAGTATCGAGCGATCGAATTCCTCGTCGCAAACGAAATGCGACAAGCCGCCCGACGCCACCAGAGCCACCCGGACCGAAGCGTCCCAGGATGCGATGGCGCGGGACAGCGCCCGGCCGAATTCGACGCTTCTTCCGATCGTGGGCTGGTTGGGCGGATAAAAGGTATTCATGTAGATCGGCACCGAGGGCGGCGCGCGATCATTCATGATTTCATGATAGATGAATCCGTAAGCATGGGGCACGACGATCTTGTTCTGCAGCCAGACATTGGGCGGCATCTTCGTCATGCAGGTGATGTCGAACCCGTCGTGCTGGAGGCTGCTCGAGATGTGGGCCGCCAAGTCGGGCGCGCCCGGATAAACGATGGGCTCCGAGGGCGCGTAGTTGGGCCGCTGCGGGGGACCATTCTCGATAGCCGCGCCGACATGCACCGCGAAGGTCGGCATTACGTCGAGGAAGATTTCATTCTGGTCCTTGCCGATGATGATGGCGACATCCGGCTTTGCCTCGGCGTAAACCTCACGCAGGCGATCGATGGCTTTTCGACAGGCGGCGTGCCTCTTGTTCCGCTCTTCCAGGGTCAGGAAACGCTCAAATCCCTCGGAGCGGCGCTCCGCTTCCAGCTGTTGGTAGCTCCACGTCTTGTTGCGGTACCAGAGGATCGGGTTTTTCCGGTCGCGTTCACCGTCCTGCAGCCACGTCTCGGCCGGCTTGCCGAGCATTCCGCTGTGGGGAGCGGCGATGCCCAAAACGATCTTTGCCATGGATTGAGCTTCCCTGGTTTGACGAGAAATGGGGCGGCACGACCCAGCCCCATAGTGGTGGCCGCCTGCCTCGCCTGCCTCTGGCCGGCTTCGATTCATGTCAGGCCGGCGGCGCCCAGCCAGGCCATCTGCTCACGGCACGGCCGCCCCAACCATCTCACAGCCACGACCAAACATTTGCTAGTAGCGCGACGCGAAACTTATCATCCCGGCGTTTTTTCAATATGACGGCGACCCGCCACCTTGATCACGACGCTCCTGACATTTCCTTTGTGCAAAAGTCGCCGATTTCGGCCGGCCCATCGCCGAAGAAACCAAGAAATGGGGCGACGTGATCCGGACGGCCGGCATCAAGACGGAATGATCCTCGTGATGGCGGGCCGCGAACAGTATCAATCGGGAACTCGCGGCTGCCACGATCGAACTAGAATAACTCTAAATTGCACGCGCGACATACTGGCGGACAAAGACACGCGAACGGGATTGAACAAACAAACAGTCTGGCCTATATGCGGCAACGAGGAGTGTCCCTACATGTCCGCACCAACTGCTCTCGCAACCGACGAAGCCGATGCGCGCCTCCCTCGCCGGGTCCGCCACGAGGCGAAACGGCGCCGGGTTACGGTCACGGCTGTCGAGAAACTGACGGCGAACATGGTGCGCGTCACCTTTGGTGGTGACGAGCTGGAGGGGTTTACGAGCCTCGGCTTCGACGATCACGTCAAACTCTTTATACCAAATGCCGGCGCCGGTCCCGACGGCAAGCCCGCGGGCGATCGCCGGGACTATACGCCGCGCCGGTTCGATCCCAAGACCAGGAGTCTGGCGATCGACTTCGCCTTGCATGAGGCGGGGCCAGCGACGCGATGGGCCCAAAGCGTGCAGGTCGGACAGAATGTCGAAATCGGGGGGCCCCGCGGTTCTTTCATAATCCCCACGGCCTATGACTGGCATCTCATGATCGGCGACGAGACCGCCCTGCCGGCCATCGCGCGGCGACTGGAGGAACTGCCCGCGGGAACACGGACAATCGTCCTCGCCGAGGTCGCCAGCCCGGCCGAAGAGCTTGCCTTCCAGACCGACGCGAATCTTTCGATCACCTGGGTTCACCGGAACGGCGCAGCCCCCGGCTCAACCGACATTTTGGAGCGGGCGCTCGAGCAATTGCCGCTTCCACCCGGCGATTTTTACGCATGGGTCGCATGCGAGAGCCTGGTCGCCAAGGCACTCCGCGCACAGCTCATCGCCGAGGCCGGCGCCAACCCGAAATGGATGAGAGCGGCCGGATATTGGCGCCGGGGTGCGGTCAGCATCCACGACACCTTCAATGATTGATACAAAATCACTGTCTATGCAGCGACCTCGGTACGCTTCGTGCCCTTGTCAATTTGCCAGCGCCCGCTGGAATTACGTCGAAGGGCGTGCGACGGGAGCCCGTCCAGGGGCGGATCATTCTCCGCATGATGTGCGGCGAATGTCTTGTCTTTGCGGGGAATGGGCCCCATAATCTCCGCATAAGGTGCGGAGATTATGGCAAAATACATCCATCAGCTACCCGATTGGCCGAAATTCCACTGGGATGAAAAGGCTCTCGCGGCGCCGCTTGCGGCGCTGCGTCATCGCCAGGGGCGCTTCGTCGGGCGCATGGAGGCCCTTGGCTTTCCCCAGCGCAACGAGGCGATGCTCCAGACGCTGACTCAGGACGTGGTCAAGTCGAGCGAAATCGAAGGCGAAATCCTCGACAAGGACCAGGTGCGCTCGTCGATCGCGCGCCGACTTGGCATCGAAATAGGCGCACTGACACCCGCCGAACGCGATGTTGAGGGCGTCGTGGAAATGATGCTCGACGCTACGCAAAAGTATGACCAGCCCCTCACCGACGAACGTCTGTTCGGCTGGCATGCAGCGCTTTTTCCCACCGGACGCAGCGGCATGCACAAGATCACGGTGGGTGGCTGGCGCACCGGCGCAACCGGACCGATGCAAGTTGTTTCGGGCGCTGTCGGAAAAGAACGCATCCACTACGAAGCGCCAGAAGCCACCCAGCTTTCCGACGAAACGAAAGCCTTTCTCGACCGGTTTGAAAAAGAAGATGACACCGATCCCGTCATGAGAGCTGCCATCGCTCATCTCTGGTTTGTCACCATTCACCCGTTCGAGGATGGCAACGGGCGCATCGCGCGCGCGATCGCCGATATGGCCCTCGCACGATCCGACCAAAGTCCGCAGCGCTTCTACAGCATGACCGCGCAAATCCGTCAGGAGCGCAATGCGTATTACGACAGGCTGGAAGCAACGCAGAAGGGCGATCTTGACGTCACGCCGTGGCTGGAATGGTTTCTGGCCTGCCTCAATCGCGCGTTTGACGGCGCTGAGAAGACGCTGGTCGATGTGCTTCGAAAAGCCGAGTTCTGGAGGAAACACGCAGCCGCCCAGTTCAATGAGCGACAGCGTGACATCATCAATCGCCTGCTCGACGGTTCCGAAGGCAAGCTCACCTCGTCGAAATACGCAATCATCGCGAAGACCTCTCCGGATACGGCATTGCGCGATATCAACGACCTCGTAGAGCGCGCTATCCTTGCCAAGGACGAAGGCGGCGGGCGCAGCACCAGCTACTCCCTTGCCGAGATCTGATGATGGGCCAAACGACGGAAGGGAAAGCGCAAGAGGGACCGCGGGAAAGTCGTTCGTTGCTCGGACGCGGCCCTCGGCAAATGCTTGCGGTGTCCATCGTCAATTTTCCGGCACCCGCTGGAATTCCGTCGGAAAGGCGTGCATCCGACGGCAGCCCGTCGGCGTAATCTCGACCGTTTCGGCGAACACACAGCCGGTCTTGCCCTCCCGCCAGCGCGGATCGAGCAGGTCGATGTTGAAAGCGAACACCATACCGGCTTCAAACCGATCGCCGATCGCCTTGACGGCTTCGCGATCGGCGGCGATGGCATGGTGCCGGAACCGCGGATATTCCAGCGAAGCCAGACCGTGGCCGTGAATTCCTGCTTCGCAGATCGCAAGTCCGCGAGCGTCGATCTCATCCTTGACGGCCATAAGCGCGGTCGAAATCGTCTTGCCCGGGCCGAACTGCTCGAGGCCGCACCGGTAGGCCGCAAGACATCCCTCGTAAATCTCAAGTTGCTCCTGCTCCGGCTCACCCAGGCAATAGGTGCGCTCGACATGGGTGAAATAGCCGCCGTACTTCGGATGCATTTCGCAGATGATGAGATCGCCTTTTTCCATCGGCCTCATCGTCGGAAGGCGGAACGGATGCGGATACGGATAGCGATCGCAATTCCACAGGAACAGGGTCGGCTCCTCGCCGCCGTTCGCTAGCATCGTCTGCATCATGGCCCCAAAGACTTCACACTCCCTGACGCCAGGCCGGGCCACATCGCGACATGTCGCCAGCATGAGGTCGCCCAACCTTGCGGCCTGGCGCAGGGTACCGAGCTCTTCATCGCTCTTGATCGCGCGGATCTTCTCCAGCATGTCATCGAGGCCCCCGATGCTCGCGTCAGGCAACAGAGCGATGAACTGCTGATAGACGTCGTGGGGCAGCCAGCCATCCGGGTCCAACGGCCCGGCGAGACCGTCCATCCCGATCTTGCCGCGCTCGAGCTTCAATTCCTTGATGCGGTTTGCGACAGAATCGGCCCAGGTCTTGGTGCGCGGACGGAGGTCGCTCACCCAATCCTGTGCCGCCACCCAGCCTTCGAGGAATGTCGGCATGTGGATGATCGACGTCGGCTCACCCACCGCGGGAAAGATCAGCACGTTGAATTCGGCGTTGCCGCCGATCGGAGACAGATAGCGCGCATTCGCGGTGCAAAAATCCCACATCGTCGGCCAGCCCCAGAGCACGATGGCGTCGAGGCCACGGGCTGCCATCTGCTTTCTCACCGCGGCATAGCGCCGGTCACGCTCGGCCAGCGAAAGGCGCGGAAGCTCGAGTGTGGGGCGCATGGGTACCTCGTTGATGGTTTGCTGCGGCGCGCGGCGCGTCCCGCGAAGAAAGCCAGGTTCAGCGACTGCTCACGCAGCAGCCTTCATCTGCTTCAGTGCCGCAAGATAGTCGGCGATACCGCGCTCGAGATCGAATTCCGGCTCGTAGCCGAGCTCGTTGCGTGCCCGCGAGATGTCGTACACGCCTGTCGCCGGGTACGCGAAGCCGTAAAAATTCAAGCCGCCGCCGATCTCCATCACCGCGTTCGGAATGTGTTTCTTGATGACGCGCTCGAAGTCGCGCAGTGTGACGCCGACGCCGGTGCCGATGTTGTAAACCCGGCTCTTCAGCGTATCCGTCACTGTTGCGAGATAAATGCCGAGCGCCGAATCCTTGTTGTAGATAAAGTCATCCTTGTCGTCGCCGCCCTGCTCGAGCCGGAACGGCAGCCCGTGCGCGGGGTTCTCGACGATGCGGCTCATCACCGCCATCGGCCCGTGGCGCGCGGTCTTGCCGGGCCCATAGGTCGAGGCAAAACGCAGCGACACCGTCTCGAGGCCCATGTTGTCGTTGTAATAGCTGCAGACGTTCTCGCCCATGAACTTCGCGGAATCGTAGATGCGCTTGGGCTTGGCCGGCAGATCCTCCGACATCGGCTTCCAGGTCGGCGAGCCGTATTCGCCGGTGACCGGTCCGTAGACGCCCTTGGCGCTGGTGAACACCACGCGCTTGACGTCGAGCGCTCGCGCCGCCTCCAGGATGTTGACCAAGCCCAGCACGTTGACCTGGATGCTGAGCGCCGGGTTCGCCGCCGAGACCGCACCGACGAACGCCGCCGCGTGCACGACATGCGTCACCTTGTGCTTCTTGATCGCCTGCAGGATACGCGGCATGTCGAGAACGTCACCGAGCTCGACGTCGACCTTGTCGAGGATGTCGCCGATCAGGCTGTCGTCGCGGTGACGGGCGAAGATGACCGGCCGGTGCCCCTCCTTGACGAACTTGCGGCTCGTTTCGGCGCCGATGACGCCCATTCCTCCGGTGATCAAGACTTTCATGTCGTCCTCAATCGACTTTTGCGCCGACTGCGCCGATCAAGGCGCTCCACTGCTTCAGATCACCCTGAATCAGCTTGCCGAAATCCTGGGGTGAGAGATCGACGCGCTCGAAGCTGTTCGTCTTGAAGAATTGCCTGGTCTCAGGAGCATCCAGGGCCTTCGAAACGTCAGCCTGAAGTTTCGCGAGCAGCGCGGGCGGCATCTTCGCCGGCCCCCAAAGACCGAACCAGACCGACGTCGTGAAGCCGGGCACGGTCTCGGCAACGGTCGGCAGGTCCGGCAACACCGGAACCCGCTTTTCCGTTGCGGCAGCGAGCAACCGCAACTTTCCGGTCTTGGCATGCTCTTCGACGCTGGAAAGGTTGAGCAACATCACCGACACTTCATTGCCCAACAGGCCGCTCAGCGCCGGCGCCGCCCCACGATAGGGCACGTGCTGCATTTCCATTCCGGTGCGCCGCTTGAGGTCTTCCATGCTGAGATGCGCATAGGTACCGGTGCCGAATGAGCCGTAGCTCAGCTTGCCGGGGTTGGCCTTGGCGTAGGTCACGAGCTCCGACACCGTGTTGGCCGGCACCGAAGGGTGGACGATCAACATCGGCGTCCCGCGGCAGAGGAGCGATATCGGCGTGAAGGCGTCCGGATCGTAGATCAGCTTCGAGAATAGCGCGGGATTCGCGGTGAAGGTGGAATCGGGCGCGACCAGGAGGGTCAGTCCGTCGGGCGCCGACCGCTCGACCGTCTGCGCGCCGACCCCGTAATTTCCGCCGGCCTTGTTCTCGACCACGACCGTTTGGCCCCACATCTCCTGCAGGCGCTGACCGACGACGCGCGCCATGACGTCAGTCACGCCGCCGGGCGGCAGTGGAACGATCAGCCGAACGGGACCACTCGGATAGCTCTGCGCCGTCGCGGTCGCGGCGAACGCAACGAGAGCAACGCATACTGTCATTCTTATGAAGGCAATCATCCGGATTCCTCCCGAAGCTATCTCGCGCTGTGCGTGCCTACGACCGGGCTTCCGATCCCCAACGGCTTCGCATCGACAAGCACAAACGCAACCCGGGCACGCTTGCCGCTGCGATTCACCCAGGCATGATTGGTGCCGCGCTGGATCATGATGTCGCCGGCCTTCAGCTTGACCGTAGAGTCGTCCATATCCATCTCGATTTCACCGTCCATGACGATGACGTAATCGATCGTCTCGGTACGGTGCATGTGCGGATGATTTCCAGGGGGAAAATCGATCACCGCAAAGCGCGTACCGGCGGGAGGTGGCGCCGTTCCCAGCATCCGGGCTCCCATATCCTCCGGCTTTTCGCCGACCGGAATCTCAGCCGGCGCACCGGCGGTGCACCACATCAACGTCGAAACCTGACCCGGCTGCGGATGCTTCGCATTGGTCGCCGGCTCGTCCAACAGCACCTTCGCGACATGCTCGGCGTCGTGTCCTGTCACGACGCGCCGGATCGGCGGGTAGCCCGTCTGCATGATCGCCCCTCCGGGCCGCGGCCTGAGATGCCGGGCGCTAATTAACTCAACAGTTAACTGTCGGCACGACCTCGTGTCAATGGCGCATGGCCGTTGCTTTGGCGCGCCGTCGAGCGCATGGTTTCCCCATGACATCCGTGACGTCCCGCAAGCGAGCGATTGTTCCGCAAAAGCGCAATGCCGATGCGACCAGGGCCAGGATACTGCAGGCAGCGCTGAGCGAATTCAGCGAGCGGGGATTGTCCGCCACCAGCACCGATGACATTGCGGCGCGCTGCGGCGTCAACAAGCGGATGATCTATTACTACTTCGTCAGCAAGGAGGGGCTCTATCTGTCAGCCCTGGAGTCCGTGTTCGAGAAGCTCGTCGCGCTCGAAAAGGAGATCGAGGTCGAGCATCTCGAACCCGCCGCCGCGATCGAGGCGATGATCAACCTCAAGATCGACTACTACCTCGAAAATCCGCACTTCGTCTCGTTCCTCACGATGGAGAATTTCTACAAGGCCCGGCATCTTCGCAAATCGAAGAAGCTGAGCATGTTCAAGACGCCCCTGACGGACGTCATCGCGCGCATCCTCAAGCGCGGCCAGCTCAGCGGTCAATTCCGGCAAGACGTAGAGCCGGTCGACTTCTACGTTTCGATGTGCGCGCTCTGCATCATGCATTTCTCCAACCAGCACAGCTTGGGCGTGATCTTCGGGCGGGAGATGGCTTCCGCCGCCAACACCGAAAGGCGCCGGCGGACGGTCGTCGAGTTCGTGCTCAGCTATCTGCAGATGCCGCAGGCCATACGGCTACAGCCGCCCCGGCGCAGACTTGGAAGATACGCCTCGCTGGTTTCATGATCCGCCGCGCGCGTGCCGCGCCGGCCGAGCCGAAGATCACGTCGAAGCGCTTCCATTCGGAAAGCCGGCCTCCCGCCGCCATGATGGCGGCTCAGCGGCCGGTCAGTCGCTCCAGGTTTTCGGGGTAGCGCGCGCCTTGCGGCGTGATTTTCGCGGCGGCGATTTCGATGTCGCGCAGGTCGTCCGCCGTCAGCGCGACGCTGGCGGCGCCGATGTTCTCCTCCAGGCGCGCCGGTTTCGTGGTGCCGGGGATGGGCACGATCCAGGGCTTCTGCGCCAACAGCCAGGCGAGCGCGATCTGGGCCGGCGTCGCCTTCTTCCGCGCCGCGATCGTGCCGAGCAGATCAATCAGAACCTGGTTCGCTTTCAGGGCCTCCGGCGTAAATCGCGGGAGGATGCTGCGAAAATCGGAACTGGCGAACCTGGTGTCTTCGTTCATCTTGCCGGTGAGGAACCCCTTGCCGAGCGGGCTGTAGGGGACGAACCCGATGCCGAGTTCCTCGACTGTCGGCAGCACTTCCTTTTCAGGAGTTCTGATCCACAACGAGTATTCGCTCTGGAGCGCGGTAACCGGTTGGACCGCATGGGCGCGACGGATGGTCTGCACACCGGCTTCGGAAAGACCGAAGTGCTTGACCTTGCCTGCCTTGATCAGGTCCCTCACCGCTCCGGCGACATCTTCAATGGCCACGTCGGGATCGACGCGATGCTGATAGAACAGATCGATGACATCAACCTTGAGCCGCTTGAGCGAGCCCTCGGCGGCCTGCTTGATGTGCTCCGGCCGACTGTTC
>Ga0209069_10001966_pt1 | contig 10598 bp, 10 predicted proteins | sample Str013_2_FD_187202 | JGI IMG/M metagenome (GOLD analysis project Ga0209069, IMG submission 187202) | Freshwater sediment microbial communities in response to fracking from Pennsylvania, USA - Straight Creek_MetaG_SC_2013 (SPAdes) (version 2) | ecosystem: Environmental > Aquatic > Freshwater >...
GTGGCGGGTACGGCGCCGGTGCGCCGGCCGGTACGCCCGGACCGGTCGGGCCGCCGCCCAGCACGGGCGGCGCGGCTGTCGGGGCACCGCCGGTACCCGCGTCGGCGTCGGATGCCGGTGGCGGCTACGGCGGGTACTCCCGGCCGGCCCCGGCCGCGCCGACGTCCCCGCCGTCCGGGTCGGCTCCGGTACCGGCGGCTCCCCCGGTGGCGCCGGCCGCACCCGTACCGGCCACCCCGGTGCCGGCGGCGTCCGTGCCGGCCGCGCGCCAGGTGGAGACTCCCCCGGCCGCCGCGGGTCCACCGCGCCGCCCGGCGCCGTCGCCCCGGCCGTACCCGAGTGCCGACCGGGCACCCAGGACCGAGCCTGTTTCACGTGAAACAGAAGATCCGCCGCTGGCCCAGGAGGCGGAGCGCGCAGTCAAGATCCTCAACCCGGGCGGCGAGGTCAGCATGCCCCGGCCGCCCCGGTGCCGGGTGATCTGCGTGGCGAACCAGAAGGGCGGCGTCGGCAAGACCACTACCGCAGTGAACATCGCGGTCGCCCTGGCGCTGCACGGAAACCGCGTGCTCGTGGTTGACCTGGACCCGCAGGGCAACGCCTCCACCGGGCTGAACGTGCCGCACCACGCCGGGGTACCCGACGTGTACGACTGCCTGATCGATGGCGTCGCGCTCAACGACGTGACCCAGGCGGTGGACGGCATCCCGAACCTCGCCTGCGTACCGGCGACCATCGACCTGGCCGGCGCCGAGATCGAACTCGTCTCGGTGGTGGCCCGGGAGTCCCGGCTGGCACGCGCGATCCAGGCCTGCCCGACCGAGTACGACTACGTCTTCATCGACTGCCCGCCCTCGCTGGGGCTGCTCACAGTCAACGCACTCGTGGCGGCCCAGGAGGTGCTCATCCCGATCCAGTGCGAGTACTACGCCCTGGAGGGGGTACAGGCGCTCACGAGCAACATCGCTCTGGTCAAGGCACACCTCAACCCGGCCCTGGAGATCTCGACCGTGCTCCTCACCATGTACGACCGGCGTACCCGCCTGGCCGACCTCGTCGAGCAGGACGTGCGGGCCCACTTCGGCGAGAAGTGCCTCAACGCCGTCATCCCCCGCAACGTCCGGGTGTCCGAGGCGCCGAGCTACAGCCAGTCGGTGATGACGTACGACCCCGGTTCCCGGGGTGCGATCAGTTACTTCGAGGCGGCGCAGGAGATCGCCGAGCGCGGCGCACGGGTGGGGGGCAGCGTATGAGCAAGCCACGGGGCGGACTGGGCCGCGGGCTCGGGGCGCTGATCCCGACCGCGCCGCCGGCGCCCGCGGGTACCGCGACCGCCGTCGTCGGCGGGGTGGCGCCGGTGTCGGCGGTACCGGGCGGGTACCCGGTCCCGGCCGGCGCGCTGGCCCCGGGGGCGGTACCGCCGTGGGACTCCGATCTCGCCCCGGTGCCCGGTGCCCGCTTCGCCGAGGTACCCGTCGACGCGATCTCCGCCAACCCGCGCCAGCCCCGCCAGGTCTTCGACGACGAGGCGCTGGAGGAGCTGCGGATCTCCATCCAGGAGGTCGGCTTCCTGCAGCCGATCGTGGTACGGGAGCTGCCCGGCCAGCGGTACGAGCTGGTGATGGGCGAGCGCCGGTGGCGCGCGGCGCAGTCGCTGGGCCGTACCACCATCCCCGCGATCGTGCGGGACACCCGGGACGACGCGATGCTCCGGGACGCGTTGCTGGAGAACATCCACCGGGCGAACCTGAACCCGCTGGAGGAGGCGGCGGCGTACCAGCAACTGCTGGACGAGTTCGGCGCCACGCACGAGGAGCTGGCTCGCCGGATCGGGCGGAGCCGGCCACAGATCTCCAACACGATCCGGCTGCTGAACCTGCCCGCTCCGGTACAGCGACGGGTGGCGGCCGGGGTCCTGTCCGCCGGGCACGCCCGCGCGCTGCTGGGTCTGGACGACTCCGGTTCCCAGGAGGCGCTCGCCACCCGGATCGTGGCCGAGGGCCTGTCGGTACGGGCGACCGAGGAACTGGTGGCCCTGGCCGTGGCGGACGGCCCCGCGGCGGCGGCCCCGGCCAAGCGCCGGGCCAAGCCGCACGCCCCGGCGCTGGCGGATCTGGCCGAGCGCCTGTCGGACCGGTTCGACACCCGGGTCAAGGTCGACATCGGCCGGAGCAAGGGGAAGATCACCATCGAGTTCGCCACCGTGGACGACCTCGAGCGCATCGTCGGCATCATCGGGGTCGACGAGGCGAACGGTCCCGCCCCGCAGTAGCGCAGGTACGACGAGAAGGGCCGCCGGTGGGTACCGGCGGCCCTTCTCGTACCCGGAAAGTTGTCCACAGAAGTTATCCACAGGCTGGCCCGTTTCACGTGAAACAGCGCGTGGATGGGGGTGTGACCCTGTGGACGACGGGTAGGCGGGACGGGTCGCTGGTCGACCCGGAGTGGGTGGAGACATCGCCGTACCGCCTCCGCTAGGGTCAATGCGTGTCCGACACCCCCCGCAAGCTCCCCGACTTCGTCAACTGGCCCAGCTTCCCGTTCACCGGCGAGCTGAGGCTCAAGCCGCTGACCCCGCCGGAGGAGACCGAGCCCCCCCGGCAGGGCGAGTCCGAGGGATCGTGCCATGCCTGTGCCGCGCCCGACGAGGCGTTCATCTGGGTGAGCGAGCGGTGGCGGGTACGCGCGATGGAGCGGCCCACCGGTCTGCCGATGGTACTGATCCTGGAGCCCCGGTCCCACCTCGATCTCGGCGACCTGCCCAACCTGCTCGCCGCCGAACTGGGTGTCATGACGGTACGGCTGGAGCGGGCCATCCGGTCGCTGGACGGTGTCGCCCGGGTACACGTGAACCGCTGGGGCGACGGCAGCGCCCACCTGCACCTGTGGTTCCTGGCCCGGCCGTACGGGTACACCCAGCTGCGCGGTTCGTTCCTGTCGCTATGGGACGACATCCTGCCGCCGATCGCCGAGTCGCGCTGGCGGGAGAACCTGGCGATGGTCGCGGCGTGGCTGGCGGAGTTCGGTGGCCGCCCGCTGGCCGAGCCGCCCCGCATCGACTGGCAGGCACCGAACACGATCGCGGCGTCCCGGGCCGCCGAGGCGGCCAGGAACGGCCAACCGGTACCGGTGGACGAGGACGAGCCGGCGGTACGGGCGGTCGGTACCGCCACGGTGCCCCGAACCGAGGAGCGGCCGGTCGACGGTGTGCTGCCGAGTGTCGCGGAGCAGGAGCGCCCGGGCGACGAGGCGACGCCCTGACTCCGTACCCGGGGCGGGTTCCGTGGCGGCCGGGCGGTCTCAGGACCGCCCGGACGCCCGCGCGATGAGGGTACCGAGCAGCTTGCCGAAGTCCATTCCCGCCGCGGCGACCGCCATCGGAAGCAGCGAGGTCTCCGTCATCCCGGGTGCGACGCTCAGGCCCAGCACGTGTGGCCGGCCGTCCACGTCCACGATGAGGTTCACCCGGGACAGGTCGCGCAGCCCGAGCGCGGCGTGCGCCCGTACCGCCAGGTCGGCCACCGCGCCGGCCACCGCGGGGTCCAGCCGGGCCGGGACGTGCCACGTGGTGAGCCCGGCGGTGTACCGGGCGGCGTAGTCGTACACGCCGGTGTGCGGAACGATCTCGACCGCCGGTAGTGGCCGCGGCCCATCGCCGAGGTCCAGCACGGACACGCTCACGTCGGTACCCGCCACGTACCGCTCGACCAGCGCGGTCTCGTCGTACGCGAAGCAGCCGACCATCGCCGCCGGCAGCGCCGCCGCCTCCCGTACCACGCTGGCGCCCAGCCCCGAACCACCGTGCGCCGGCTTGACCATGAGCGGCAGGCCGAGGCGGTCCACGATCCGGTCGAGCACCGGACCGGCGCCGAGTTCGGAGAACCGGTCGTGCGGCAGCGCGACCCAGTCCGGGGTGGGGATGCCCGCCTCGCGCAGAACCGACTTGGCCGACGGCTTGTCCCACACCACCCGCGCCGTACGGGCGTCGCACCCGACGTACGGCACGCCGCACAGGTCGAGTACCCCGCGCAGCGACCCGTCCTCGCCCACCGCACCGTGCATGGCGATGATGACCACGTCCGGCGGCTCGGCCACCAGCGCGGGCAGCAGTGTCAGGTCGGCGTCGCGGACGGTCGCCTGGACCCCGTCGGCGCGCAGCGCGTCCAGCACCCGCCGGCCGGAGCGCAGCGAGACCTCCCGCTCGTGCGACAGTCCCCCGGCCAACACGAGCACCTGCGGCTCAGCCGCGCGGCCGGTACGGTCCGCCCGGGGTGTCGTGGCCGGCCCGGACCCGGCGGTACCCTCCGGCGTGCCGCCAGTGTTCATGACACGTCCGGCGCGGGGGTGTGGCCCGCGGCCGCGCCGAAGGTACCGGCTGGGGTCCACGACACCGACGGCTCGTCGGCCGGGGCGCCGGTACCGAAGACGCGGCGGATCGCCATCTCCTGCCCGATCACGTCGGCCAGGCGGCGTACCCCCTCGCGGATGCGCTCCGGCGGCGGGAAGCAGTACGACAGCCGCAGGTGCCCGGTACCCGAGCCGTCGGCGTAGAACCCGGTACCGGGTACGTACGCCACCCTGGCGGTGACCGCACGCGGCAGCATCTCCTTGGCGTTGAGCCCCGGCGGCAGGGTCAGCCAGACGTAGAAGCCGCCACGCGGGTGGGTCCAGCGGGTACCGGCGGGCATCAGGTCGGTCAGCGCGTGCAGCAGCGCGTCGCGCCGCTCCTGGTACAGCTCGCGGAACGTCTTGATCTGCTCCCGCCACGGCATCGTGGTGAAGTACGTGGTGACGGCCGCCTGGGCCAGCGCGCTGGGGCAGAGGATCTGCGCCTCGGAGGCGATGACCAGCTTCTCCCGTACCGCGTGCGGCGCGAGGACCCAGCCCACCCGCAGTCCCGGGGCGAAAGTCTTGGAGAACGTGCCGACGTACAGCACCCCGTCGCGTACCCGGGACCGCAGCGCCGGCAGCGGCTCGCCGTCGAAGCCGAGCAGCCCGTACGGGTCGTCCTCGACCACGAGCAGCCCGGCCCGCTGCGCGATGGCGAGGACCTGTTCGCGCCGGGGCTCGCTCAGGGTCACACCAGCCGGATTGTGGTACGCCGGTACGGTATAGAGAAATTTGGCCCGCTTGCCGGCCTTGGTGACGGTTGCCAGCGCCTCCTCCAGCGCCGCCGGGATCAGCCCGTCGTCGTCCAGGGGTACGTGCACCACGTCGGCCTGGGCCGCCTGGAACACCCCGAGCGCCCCGACGTAGCTCGGGCCCTCGGCGAGCACCACGTCCCCGGGGTCGAGGAACACCCGGCCGATCAGGTCGAGCGCGTGCTGGCCGCCGACGGTCACCACCACGTCGTCGGGCGAGGCGCCGCAACTGGCGTCGATGCCGGACAGCGACATCACCTCGCAGATCCGTTCCCGCAGGGCCGGGTCCCCCTGGCCGAGGCCGTACTGTAGGGCGCTGGCGCCGTGGGTACCGACCAGGGTGGCGAGCATGTCGCCGACGGCGTCCAGGGGCAGTGCCGACACGAACGGGGCACCCCCGGCCAGGGACACGACCTCGGGTCGGCTGGTCACGGCGAACAGCGCGCGGATCTCCGAGGCGGTCATGCCCTGGACCCGTTGCGCGTACCGGCCGGTGTAGTCGTCGAGGGTGGTGCCCGAGCCTCGGTCCGCCATGAGGATTCCTTCCCGTTCACGGCACATGTCCTGCCGCGAGGCATCCTCGCCCGCACCGGCACCACCAGCCGTCGTCCGTCGGATAGTACTCCGGGGTATGTCTCCCCCAGCGCGGCTTTCCCGCGTACGATCAAACGCTGGGAAGGCCCGCCAGGGCGCGGAGGCAGGCCCGCTGGTTCACGAATGCCGGGTACGCCCGGCGTGACCACCGTTTCGTCCCTTTGCAGAGCGGCTCTTGAGGATCTGGGACCATGTCGCGTCGCCTTGTGAATCTCACTTTGGACACCCTGGAGGACCTGCCACGGTCCTGCCGGCAGTGCGTGTTCTGGGAGCTGGACCCGGTCGCGGCCGGCCGCGCCTGCGCGGACGGGGACCCGGGCCTGGAGAAGGAGGCGTGGGTCTCGCAGACCCTGCTGGAGTGGGGCTCCTGCGGCAAGCTCGTGTACGTCGACGGGATGCCGGCCGGGTTCGTGATGTTCGCGCCGCCGGCGTACGTACCCCGCGCGATGGCCTTCCCCACCTCCCCGGTCTCGGCCGACGCCGCGCTGCTGACGACCGCGCACGTGGTGGCCGCGTTCGCCGGTGGCGGGCTGGGCCGGATGCTGGTCCAGGGGGTGGCCCGGGACCTGACCAAGCGGGGGGTACGCGCGATCGAGGCGTTCGGCGACGCGAAGTACGGTGACGCCGCGACCGAGGACAACCCCGCCGGCTGTGTCGCGCCGGCCGACTACTTCCTGTCCGTGGGGTTCAAGACGGTACGCCAGCACCCGCGGTACCCGAGGCTGCGGCTCGAGCTGCGTACCGCGCTGTCCTGGAAGTCCGATGTGGAGTACGCGCTGGAGAAGCTGCTCGGCTCGATGAGCCCGGACGCGCTGCTGCGCCCGGTACGCCCGGCCACGCGCAGCAGCAGCCCCGCCCCGTGAGCGCGAGGAGTGAGCGCAGCGAGCCCCGCAGCCGCGAACCAAAGGCCAGCACGGTGAGCGCGAGGAGTGAGCGCAGCGAGCCCCGCAGCCGCGAACCAAAGGCCAGCACGGTGACGACCGGTCCGGTACCGCCCGGGTTCAGCCGGGGGTACGCACCGAGCCCGCGCTGACCGCGGCGCGCAGCGTCGAGACGTCGATCGAACCGGTCGGCACGTCCTCGTCCACCGGGTAGTACATGCGCTGGACGGCGGCCATGACCGCCTCCACGATGCGGTCCCGGAACATCGGGTCGACCAGGTGCGCGCGGTCGGCCGGCGAGGTCAGGTACCCGGCCTCCACCCGTACCGCCGGCATCCGGGTCAGCCGCAGCAGGTCCCAGGTCTTGGCGTGGGTACGGCAGTTGCCCAGGCCGGTACGCAGGACGATCTCCCGCTGTACCAGCCCGGCCAGCCGCTCGCCCACGGTGGACGTGACGCCGCTGTCGGAGCCGTAATGGTACGTGGCCACGCCCCGGGCGGCCGGGTTCGGGTGACCGTCGAGGTGGATCGAGATGAACAGGTCGGCACCGAGTTCGTTGGCGAAGTCGCAGCGCTGCCGGGTACCCGGCGCCGTGCCGGGGGTACGGCCGCGGGTCAGGTACACCCGCATGCCGGCCGCGGCCAGCCGTCCCTCCAGCCGGCTGGCCAGATCGAACACGAGGTCGGCCTCGGTCCAGCGCAGCAGCCCGTCGGGTACCACCACGCCCGGGTCGTCACCGCCGTGCCCCGGGTCGATCACGATCGTCTTGTCCATCAGCGCCCGGCCCGACTGGTGCAGCTTCGCCGCCTCCCGCAGCGCGTGCGGCGCGCCGCCGGTGACCTTGCGGGACAGCCGGCGCAGCGCGTCGAGCGTGTGCGGGCCGCAGGCGCCGTCGGAGGTCACCCCGACCTCGCGCTGGAACCGGGCGACCGCCCGCGCGGTACGCGCACCGTAGACGCCGTCCGCGCGGCCGACGTCGTACCCCATCTCCAGCAACCGCTCCTGCAACTGGCGCACGTCGTCGCCGATGAGCGGATCGGCGACCGACTGGTACAGCGAGCGCGCGCCCAGCCGCCACCGGGCCGCGTCCAGCGCGACCCAGGTCTCGTCGCCGACCATGCCGTCCACGGTCAGACCGCGCGCCTGCTGGAACGCGCGTACCGCCAGTTCGGTACCGGCGTCGTACGCCTCGTCGGCCGCACCGGCGTCGCCGGCCGCGAGCGGTGCGAGCAGGGTCAGGCTACGCAGCACCGATCGGATCTCGACCACGGCGCGTCCGTGGTCGCCACGCCTGAACGCGCGCATGCCGGCTCCCTCCCCCGACCAACCGGTCAGTGCCCGGAGCGTACCGTCTGCCGACCGGGAACGCCCGGGCCAGGCGGCCTATCCGACAGACCCGTTCCGGCGGCGGGTACCGGTCGCCACCGACTGCTCGTAACGGTCGCCGGTACCGACCGGTCGGAACCAGGCGGTCGGACGGCGCGAGGCCGGTCGACCCGAGCGGGTCGACCGGCCTCGCGTGCCGGATCGCAGTGACCGGTCAGAGTAGTGACCGGTCAGAGAGCGGACTCGATCAGCCGGATCAGGTCGCCCTTGGGCCGCGCGCCGGCCACCGACTGCACCGGCTGGCCGCCCTTGAACACGGTCAGGGTCGGTACCGACATCACCCGGTAGTCGCGGGCGGTGTTCGGGTTGGCGTCGATGTCCAGCTTCACGATCTTGACCTTGTCGCCCATCTCGTTGGCGATCTCGTCGAGGACCGGAGCGACCCGCAGGCACGGGCCGCACCACTCCGCCCAGAAGTCGACCAGTACCGGGGTGTCGGACTCCAGCACCTCGGTGCTGAACGTCGCATCGGTGACCGCCTGCATCGCTGTTCCCTTCTCTGTGCCCGTTCGCGGGTGCTGCCAGGGGTGGTACGTCAGCCGGCCACGGCGGCCAGGTGGTGCTGCGCGTCCAGGGCCGCCGCGCAGCCGGTACCGGCGGCGGTGATCGCCTGGCGGTACGTGTGGTCGACCAGGTCACCCGCGGCGAAGACACCGGGCAGGTCGGTACCGGTACCCGGTGCCTGTACCAGCACGTAGCCGTTGGCGTCCATCGCCACCTGGCCCCGGAACAGTTCGCTGCGCGGGTCGTGCCCGATCGCCACGAACACGCCGGTGACGTCCAGCGTGCTCGCCGCACCGGTGACCGTGTCGCGCAGCCGTACCCCGACGACCTTGCCGCCCTCGCCCAGCACCTCGGTGACCACCGCGTTCCACCGCACCGTGATCTTGGGGTTGGCCAGCGCGCGGTCCGCCATGATCTTGCTCGCGCGGAACTCGTCCCGGCGGTGCACGATCGTGACGGTCTCGGCGAACTTGGTCAGGAACGTCGCCTCCTCCATCGCCGAGTCGCCGCCACCGACCACCACGATGTGCTGGCCGCGGAAGAAGAAGCCGTCGCAGGTGGCGCAGGAGGAGACGCCGTGGCCGAGCAGTTCCTGCTCACCCGGTACCCCCATCGGCCGCCAGGCCGAGCCGGTGGCCAGCACCACGGCGTGCGCCTGGTACCGCGTCTCGCCCACCCAGGCGCTCTTGACCGGGCCGGCAAGATCCACCCGGGTCACGTCGTCGGTGAGGAACTCGGCGCCGAACCGCTCGGCCTGCTTGCGCATGTGGTCCATGAGGTCCGGGCCGAGGATGCCGTCGGCGAAGCCGGGGAAGTTCTCCACCTCGGTCGTGGTCATCAGCGCCCCGCCGGACTGCGCGCCCTCGATCACCAGTGGGCGCAGGTTGGCCCGTGCGGCGTACACGGCGGCGGTGTAACCGGCCGGCCCCGAGCCGATGATGATCAGATTGCGTACCTCGGACACCGTGACTCCTCAGCTCGTCGTACCGGCACTGGTACCGCAGGCGCCGCGGCAACCGCCACGGCACTCCGGACTGACCAACGTCATGGTAGGTAACCGGGATTCCCGGCCGTGCGGCACGGTGCGCGATGTCACCGTGGGCGCCGGTAGGTCACCGGGTCGGTACGGTGTAGATCTCGTCCACGCCCCGGCCGGGCTGCCCGCAGCCGGGGCCGGCCACCACCACCCGGTCCACCGTGGCCAGCACGATCACCAGCGCCGGCCGGCCATCGAACCGGGCATAGTCCACCAGCACCGGTACCCCGCCGAACTGGGCCACCACGGCCCGCAGGCACGCGTCCCGGCCCGGCGGCGCGGCCAGGGCCGACAGGTCCGCCGGTACCCGCGCGTCGGCCGGGCCGGGCGCGGCGTCGTACGGGGTACCGGCCGCCGTGCCCGCGGCGCCGGGCGCGAGCGGTGCGGCGGCCAGCCCCGCGCCGGCCACGGTCGCGGCGGTGTAGTCACGGCCGGAGGCCACTACCCGTACCCCGGTCAGGGACTCCGTGTAGCCCAGTTCCGAGCCCGACTTGCTGGTACCGGCGCCGCCCGCCGTGGTGGCGGCCCGGTCGGCGTTCGGGAACCCGCCGGTGGCGACCACCGCGAACCCGACCGCGACGGCCGCCGCGGCGACCCCCGCGGTGGCGGCGAGCACCCGGGGCCAGCGCCGGGTCCGCCGGGACGCCAGCGGTACCACCGCGCCGCCGGCCGTGGCCGCCGCGGTGGTACCGGTACCCGGGGCGGTACCGGTACCGGTGGCCTCGGCGCGCAGCGCCCGGTCCAGTCGCGCGGCGACCAGCTCCGGCATGGGTACCGCCGGCAGGTTCCGCAGCGACCGGGACACTTCGGTGTTCGCCGTGCGCAGCGCCGCCAACGCACTGGCCCAGGCCGGGTCGGTACGCACCTTGGCGGCCACCTCGGCGGCCGGGCCGGGGTCGAGCAGGCCGTCGGCGAAGTCGGCCAGCCGATCGAGGTCGACGTCGCTCACCAGCCTTCCTTCCGTTCGCGGCTGCGGGGCTCGCTTCGCTCGCTGTTCGCGCTCACGGTTCCGGTCTTCCGTTCGCGGCTGCGGGGCTCGCTTCGCTCGCTGTTCGC
>Ga0209069_10001968_pt1 | contig 10597 bp, 12 predicted proteins | sample Str013_2_FD_187202 | JGI IMG/M metagenome (GOLD analysis project Ga0209069, IMG submission 187202) | Freshwater sediment microbial communities in response to fracking from Pennsylvania, USA - Straight Creek_MetaG_SC_2013 (SPAdes) (version 2) | ecosystem: Environmental > Aquatic > Freshwater >...
AGCAGATGTCGCGGCGCCTTGGCCAGCCAATCGGACAGCGAGCTTTCATGATAGGTGCCGCTGTCCAGTACGCCGACGACCTCGGCGTCTTCCGGGCCGATGCTTTGAATCGAATGCCCGCAATTGTGGGGTATGTAGGCGCATTCGCCCGGCGAGAGCTCGGCGACGGCGACGCGCTTGTCAGGCGCGAACAGGGTGACCCGCGTTCGCCCTTTCAAGACATAATGCCATTCATTGGCGTCCGTATGCCAATGCGGCTCGTGCATCGCGCCAGCCTTCAATTTCAGAACCATCCCCGTCAGCGTCGTCGACATCGGAAATTCCTTCGACGATGCGATATGGAGAGAGCCGCCGGCGGTGCTCACTTTCGGCTTCTGCGCCATCAGCGGATAGCGATGGGTCCGCGCGTGGTCCAGCTCGCGGGCGGAACGCGCCTGCGGACCATCCAGAGCCAGCACGTCACCCTGCATGATGTAGGTTTCAGCCTTGGGGATCTGCGCAAAGGCTTCCGCCGGAACGCCGAAGACTTGCGAGAGTGCCTTTGTGTCGTAACGGCTCATCCAGTCGCTGATGCCGAACGTGCCATGCTCCGAATAGAGCCCATCGTCAAAGGCCAGAATCGCGTGACATGGCGCCGGGCCGAGGGTCTGGATGGCGTGGCCGTGACCCTTGGGGAAATACCAGAGATCGCCGGGACCAAGATTGACGACCTCCGCCAGGCTGTCGGGGTCGACCACCGTCACCTGGCAATGGCCATCGACGATATAGGCCCACTCGGCCGAATTGTGCCAGTGCATCTCACGGGCGCCGCCCGCATTCATGAACAAATGCGCGCCGGCGATATCGGTGGCGATCGGGAGCCCGCGCGTCGTGACCTCACGCGCCCAGCCACCGGAAGTGGCCTTGATCGGTCCCTTGTCGAGGGAAGCCGTGAAAACGACGGGGTCACCGGGCTTGCGCGGAACCGTCTTGAGGTAGTCCGACGCGGCGGAAACGTCGTAACCTGCGGCGTGTCCGTCGTTGCCGGCAGCGAATGATTGCGAGCTGGCGAGTGCACCCGCACCGACCGCGAATGACTGAAGGAATATCCGGCGATTTGATTCAAACATGATGCGTGCTCCAATTTCGGGGTAGTGTCGAAAAGCCTGCAATGCGAAACGGCTAAGGCAAAACCGATGGGTCGTTCGGGTATCGCGTCGGTAGTCTCAGAGCCATACGCCCTGCGTACCGCAGATCACCGCGATCAGCGCCGCCACCAGACCGATCCCGCTGAACAGAGCCACCGCTCGAAATTCATCGCTAAAAAACCCGGACGGCTCCTCCAATTTGACGACCATTTCGATGAATGTCGGCATAGTGTCCTTGTAATGTTGTGGCTTTTGCCGAAGCGGCACAAACGCCAACCTCCGAACTCATCCTATCAGTCTGAAAGTTTTGCGATGTGAACTCGTTCACAATTCGAAACGAACGTCGTTCGAACCAATACCGGCGTCATCGTCTATCAGCGTCGCCGGACGAATGGGGGAACGATCCCTTTGTATGCCTGCCGAAGCGAATACGGACCGACGTCGAGCTTTTTCGTTCGGCCATATCGCGCGATGACGGGTTACGGGCCGCGTCGGCCTGGCGCGGCCAGTCGAATCAAAACGGACCGCCGTCCGAGAACCAGTGTCGTCCGTGATAGATGATCTCATTGCTGCCGTCGGTCTTGTCGACGTCGACGACATCGACTTGCTCGCCCTTCTTCAAGGAGACGCACCCCTTCCACCGGACCTTGTAGGGCGGGCGGCCGTTGTTGAGGCTCGCCATCGTGCGTTCGTGCGCCTCCGCCCAGCTTGGACAGAACCGGCCGTCCTCGGGCATCGGCTTCACCTCGGCCATGGCGGCGCTCGCCGACAGCAGGGCGACGACGATGGTGGCGGCCTTCAGCATGTGTTGCACTCCGCAGGCTTACTTGCACGACGATTCAGGCGCCCGCTGGAGCGCGAAGCCGTCGAACGGCTCGGGAACGAACTCGGCTCCTGCGTGGGTCGCCATTTCAGCGGTTGAGGTTCAACGGCGCGAAAGAACAGGACCGCAAAACGCCGTGCGGCTCCGGGGATCTCAGGGCTGCCGACCCGAAAGCTGCGGCGGCAACGCCGGCATGACCCGTGCGGCAACCCATGCCAGGGTCGGCCCGCCAAACGCGCTCGCGAGCCCTGCGATCAGGGCCGCGACACCCAGATTCCAGACCAGAACCATGATCGTCGCGTCGAGATCGTGGATCAGCGACAGCGCAAACGACGTCATCGCCGCGATCGCGAGCCCGCCGGCGGCACTTACAGCGGCCGGCCGCAGCCGGGCGGCGTGGCGCAACATGATCAGCATCGCGATCGAGAGAGGTACGCTGGTCAGCAGCAGGGTAGCGAAGCATCGCACCGCCTCGCCCATGCGCACGCCTTCGGGACTCATGACGACCCAATCGGTCAGGCATCCATAACCGATCGTCGAGACCCACACCGCAAGCGCGGGCGCCGGGAGTAAAAGCCACCAGCGCGAACTGTCGGGCAAACTCAATTTGAACGAAGCCAGCGCCGCCAGCACGGCCGTGGCGAGCGCCCCGATCATGCTGGCGACGAACACGGGTTGCCGCAATCGCACGGAGATATCCGGCCGCACCCCGTGCGCGATGCAAAGCAGCCCCAACACACCGACTGCGAGGGCAAGCCAAAGCGCGGCACGCAGGAAGGGCGGGCGCAGACGGCGGACGGGGGTCGCCGAATCGACGAGCGCGTCGATGAGGTCGGAGGTTTTCCTCATGACGGTTCGCCCTTCAGCATACGGCGCAAATTCCTGATGGCACGATGAGTGGCAACCTTCAGCGCCGAGATCGACCGGCCGCTCGCATGCGACGCCTGCTTGAGGGACATCTCGTTGAGCTTGAGCATTCTGATGGCGTCTCGTTGATCCGGCGGCAGCTTCTCGATGGCGCCGGCGAGCGCAACCTCTGCCGATGTCATCCGGTCGAGGTTCGCTGGAGCCTCCGCAAAGGTTTCATGTTCGGCGGACAATTCGATTTCCCGGGCCTTCTGCCGGGTGTGCCGGCGCAGCCGGTCGATGATACGGCGGTTGGCGATGGCGACCAGCCACGGACCGAACGGCCGCTTTGGATCGTAGCTATTGCGAATGGAATGCACGGTCAGCAGCACATCCTGCACGACGTCCTCGGTATCGGCGGGTCGATTGAAACATCTCGCCGCGAGCGAGCGGACATAGGGCTCGATCTGCTGCAGCAGCGAGCGATAGGCATCGCGGTCGCCATCCTGCGCCTTTGCCATCAACGCCGACCAGTCATGTTGGCCGCCGGACGTCCGTGCGTTGTCTGGAGCCGTCGAAGCGACAAGCGTCAGCCTCGGCGCGCCGAGATATGGCGGATTTTCCTTGTTGCAACTCGGCATGCCTGACTGTTTCCCACGCCGATCGAGGCGGTTTCAGCTGACTGGATACACCGGGAGCGGGAGCCGCGACAGAAGAGAATTTTTTAGCCCGCCGCTAACCTTTGCCGATTGGCCGCCGAACCTCGACTTGTACGTTCCGCGACGGGACGCAACAGGAGAGGAAGACACCATGAATCGCCGTCTGTTTGCCGTTTCCACATTGACGACCGCCGTTGGCCTCGCGCTTGCGATGCAGGCCCCGACCGTTCAGGCCGCCGATGGCATGGCCAACCCGCCCCAAATCGTGAAGGACAACATGGAGCGCATGGGCAAGAACAAGCTCGAAAAATGCTACGGCATCAACACTGCCGGCAAGAACGATTGCGCGGAAGGCGCGCATTCCTGCGCCGGCCAGTCCACACAGGCCCGCGATTCCAAGTCGTTCGTGCTTTTGCCGGCAGGTGACTGCGGCAAGATCCAGGGCGGCAAGACGACCGCGACCTGAGATCGTCGAGCTGATGCCGCCCCCCACCATCGGCAAGGCCAGCCTGATTCCGGCGAAAGCCGGGATCGGGTTGCGCTTTCAGCATCACCAGGCCGTGCTCGACAGGCGCCCGGACGTCGCCTGGATGGAAGTTCATACCGAGAACTACATGGGCGGCGGGACGCCGCTGAAATACCTGGACGCCATCAGGCGCGACACGCCGATATCGCTGCATGGCGTCGGGCTCTCGCTCGGGAGCGCCGAAGGAATCGATCGCGCACATCTCGAGCGGATCCGGAAAGTCGCCGAGCGGATCGAACCCGGCCTGATGTCCGAACATATCGCCTGGAATCTCGTCGGGGGAACCTATCTGGCCGATCTGCTTCCGCTGCCGATGACCGAGGAAGCACTCGATATCGTTTGCCGCCACGTCGACCAGACCCAGACCTATCTGGGGCGACGCATCCTTGTCGAAAACCCGTCGACCTACCTCGCCTTCGGCAACTCGATCATTCCGGAATGGGAATTCATGGCTGCCGTTGCGGCCCGTACCGGCTGCGGCATCCTCTGCGACGTCAACAACATCTGCGTCAGCGCCCATAACCATGGCTGGGATGCCTCGGCCTATATCGCGGCCCTGCCGACCCAGGCCGTCGGCGAAATCCATTTGGCCGGACACAGCATCAAGGCCCTTCCCGACGGCGGCACCCTGCGGATCGACGATCATGGCTCCCGCGTCAGCGAGGAAGTGTGGTCGCTCTACCAGGAAGCGATCGCACGTTTCGGTGCCGTTCCCACCCTGATCGAGTGGGACAACGACGTGCCGACGCTCGACGTCCTGCTTCAGGAGGCCAACCATGCTGCGGGTTTCATCGCGCGCGCCGACGGAGACCATCATGCCGACGCTGCTTGAAGCGCAGACCGCGATGCGGGCAAGCCTGCTTCACCGGGATCATGAGGCGATTTCAGCCATGCTCGCCGGGCACATCACCGCCGACCGGCTGGACATTTATCGCAACACGTTCATTCACACCCTGACCAGGGCGCTTCAGCTTTCCTTTCCCGCGACGGGGCGCCTGGTCGGCAAGGAATTCTTCGAAGGCGCCGCTCAATTCTTCATGGCCGATCATCCGCCGCGGGAAGCATGGCTCGACCGGTTTGGCGGCGAATTTCCGGATTTCCTCCGGGCTTTTCCGCAGGCGAAATCGATCGCTTATCTGGGAGATGTCGCGGAGTTGGAATGGGCCGTGAACAGGGCGCTGCACGCCGCCGATGTCCCACCTCTCGATGTCGCCGAGCTTGCGACTGTCGCGCCCGAGGACCAGGGCCGAATATCGTTCGTTGCCCGTCCATCCGTCAGCCTGCTTCGTCTTGCCCATCCGGTTGATTCGATCTGGCGCGCGATTTTGGCGAGCGACGATGACGCACTCCGACAGATCGATATCGAGTCCGGGCCGATCAATTTGCTCGTCGAGCGCCGTGAAACCGGGATCGAGGTCGAGCGCGCCGACGAACCGTCCTGGCTTTTCCTGTCGACGCTTTGCGCGGGACAGCCGATCGAGGTGGCACTCGAGCTGGCCGGTGACCTTGATTGCCCGACCGCGCTCGCGGATCACCTGGCGTCTGGACGATTTTCGGAATTCGAACTAGCGACTCCACAAAACGCCCGGCAACTGAGATGAGGATGAATGCATGACCGGCAATGTAACCGCAGTTCGGCCTTCATCGCTGGCATCCGGCATATTCGCCCGCATCCGGGCGGCGCTCGATGGCGTTCCCTATACTTGGCTTGCTCTGCCACTGCGGTTCGCGGTTGCGACCGTGTTCTGGAACTCCGCGATGACGAAGCTTGCGAATTGGGACACCACGCTGTCGCTGTTTTCCGACGAGTATCAGTTGCCGCTGCTGCCTCCGGAAATCGCTGCCTATGCCGCGGCCACGGTCGAACTGACCACGCCGGTGCTGATGGTGCTGGGCCTGCTGACGCGGCCCGCGGCCTTCGTCCTGCTCGGAATGACGACCATCATTGAAATCTTCGTCTACCCGCAGGCGTGGCCGACGCACATCCAGTGGGCCGCGATGCTGCTGGTTCTGCTTTGCCGCGGCGCCGGCGCGCTGTCGGTCGATCACCTGCTCTGGCGCCGGTTCGGCGGATAGTTTCCGGCCAGGCCACCTACCGTTACGCCCGCCGCTGCGCCCGCAGCCATATCCCGAACGCGATCACCACCGCGCCCGCCAGCGCAAACCAGGTGATGGCGTATTGCATGTGGTCGTCCTTGAGATGCACGTCGAGCGCGCCCGGCTTCGGGATGCCGTTCGCCGGCAAGGGCTGCTCCAGATCGACATAGAACGGCGCGACCTCTCCCCAGCCGAGCGCGTGCGCCATGGCGAGATGATCGCGGGTGAACCACAGCCGTCTCGCCAGGTTCGCCGCCGGCGTCAGCATGCCCGCCGCTTCGGGAAAACGGAGGTAGCCGGTCAGCGTCACGGGTTCGCCGGTGAGGAGCGGCTTGACCGCGCGATCTTGCTGGTCGCGGTCCTGCATCGTGTTCTGCACGAATCCGGCATTGATCACGACGGTTTCGCCGCTCGCAAGCCGCGCCGGCAGGAAGGCCCAGGTGCCGGGGCCGGAAATATCCTCGCGCACGGCGGAGCCCGAACTGTAGACCATGGCGTCGGGACCCGGGGCATAGGTCGCTGCAAAACGCACGCGGCGGAATTCGTCTTGCGCGGGCGTCAGCGCGCTCCACTGCGTGGGCTGCGGCAGCGCGACGGGCGCCGTCGCCAGCCGCTCGGTCAGCGCCGCGATCAGCGCGTGTTTCTCGACCCGGCGCTGCAACTGCCAGGCCCCGAGACCGATGAACACCGCCACCATCGCCAGCGTGAAGACGCCGAAGCCGGCGCCCCCTCGTCCCGTCGCTGCGATCATTTCGGCTCGCGGTCGATCAGGCGGCCGGGGGCGGCCTTGTGGTGGAATTGCAGCGCGATCAGAAGCGACTTCATCGCGCGCAGCGGCAGCAGCGTGGTGGCCAGGATCAGCGGCAGCCAAAGGGCCGCGTGCAGCCAGAACGGCGGCTGGTATTTGACTTCCACGATCAGTGCGCAGGCGACCACGATGGCGCCGGCCAGCATGATGATGAAGATCGCAGGGCCATCGCCGGTGTCGATGAAGGTGTAATCGAGCCCGCAGGCTTCGCATTTGGGCCGCAGGTTGAGGAATCCCGCATAGAGCTTGCCCTTGCCGCAGCGCGGACATCTGCACGAAATGCCGCGCAGCGCGCTCTCGGTCACCGTGGGGGTCGGCTGGTCCGGCATTCCTGTTCCTTCCGCTGGCGTCGCGACAGAGCGCCTGTGGGGCCGACGCGATCGGTTCGGCTGCATCCCGGACAATATGCGGCTCGTCAAGGTCTTGCATTGGCGTTGGCGGCAAAACAGAGTGCCGCAAAGCCGGCCCGCCAGCTGGCCTTAAACGCCAAAAAGGCAGCGGGCGCAATGTTTGCCGTCACGGGAGGAATGCAGGTGAACGAGCGGATCACGATCCGTCACTCGGCCGATCTCGACGCCATCGAAAGCCGCGGATTGCAGGCGTTCCTGCCATCGGCGACGCCGTTCGGGCTGATCGAGGATACCGCGCGCAGGCGCCCGGATCACTGCGCGCTGCATTATCTGGCCGATATCGGCGACCCCGGCCGGAACGTGCGGATCACCTACGCGGCCTTCGCCCGCAAAATCCGTCAGGCCGCCAATCTGTTTCGCCGGCTCGGCGTCGGCCGTGACGATTCCGTCGCCCTGCTGATGCCGCACGTGCCGGCCGGCCAGATCGCGCTGTGGGGCGCGGAGATCGCCGGCAGGGCGTGCCCCATCAATCCGATGCTGCGGCCCGAGCACATGGCCGCACTGATGACCGCGGCGGGAGCCAAGGTCGCCGTGGTGCTTGGCGACAACGGGGATATGGACATCTGGAACGCCGTGGTTCCCGCGCTTCGCGAGGCCGGATGCCTGTCGCATATCCTGCATGCCGATGCCGACGGACCCACGAGAAATTCGGACGGCTGTTTCGAAGAGCTGATAGCAAACGAAAATGGCGACCGGCTCGACTTCGATTCCCCCACGCCCGACGCCATCGCCGCCTGTTTCCACACCGGCGGAACGACCGGCGCGCCGAAGCTCGCGCTGCACACCCACCGCAACCAGGCCTTCGTCGCGCGTAGCGCCGCGCTGATGTACGATCTTCGCCCCGAGGACGTGGTGATCAACGGATTCCCGCTGTTCCATGTCGCCGGCGCCTTCGTCTACGGGCTTTCCGTGTTGTCGGCGGGCGGCACCCTCGTCATCCCGACCCGGCTCGGAATGCGCAATCGCAGCTTCGTCGCGTCGATCTGGAAGCATGTGGCGGAGCACCGCGTCACGGCGATCGGGGGCGTGCCGACGGTGATCAGCGCGCTCAATGCCGTTGCCGTCGATGCGGACATTTCCTCGCTGCGGGTGATGCTGACGGGCGGCTCGCCGCTGCCAGGCGAACTTGCCGACGCCTTCGAGCGCGGCACCGGAAAGCCGGTTCGCAATATCCTGGGCATGACGGAATGCGCCGGCGTGGTCACCATCGAGCCGTTCCTGGCGCCGCGGATTCCGGGTTCGACCGGCCTGCGGCTGCCGTTCACCGAGGTGAAAGTGTTTCGCGCGGCGGGAAGTGCCGCCGATACGGCTTCGCCCTGCGGTGCCGGCGAGAGCGGCATCGTCGCCTTGCGCGGCCCCCATGTCGGGCCGGGATACAGCGACGCCAGCCGCAATCCGGGAACATTCGAAGGCGATTGGCTGATCAGCGGCGACCTCGGCCATATCGATGCCGAGGGCCGGCTGTTCATCACCGGCCGGGCCAAGGACGTCATCATCCGGGGTTCGCACAACATCGACCCCTCGATGATCGAGGACGCGCTGCTCCGGCATCCCGACGTCGCGATCGCCGCGGCGATCGGGCAGCCGGACGCTTACGCCGGCGAACTCCCGGTGGCCTTCGTGACGCTGAAGGCCGGAGCAAATGTCAGCGGCGAAGACCTGCGCCGCTATCTCGAGCCGATCGTGAGCGAACCGGCGGCCGTGCCGAAATACGTGACGATCCTGCCGGATCTGCCGGTGACGCCGATCGGGAAAATCTACAAGCCGGCGCTGCGGGTGCTGACGACCCAGCGCGCCATCGAGAGCGCGGTCGCCGGCGCCGGCCTCGAGGCTGCGGCGTTCGAGGTTGCCGCTTCCGAGGCCGGGACCGTCATTCACGTCCGGAATGAAGCGGACGCGGCAACTGCGAAGCGCGCCTTGCAGGGGATGCCCGTCCGCTACGACGTTCGTCAGGGTGAAAGGCCGTTGAAGTAAGAATCGGCGATGCCGCGGCGCCAAACAAAAAGGGCGGCCCTCAAGGCCGCCCTTCTTCAAGCTCCGTGGGTCGAGATCAATGCGCTCCGTGCGCCACGGCTTCTGCGCCGTGGAACCAGACATAGATGCAGACGAACAGGAACAGCCAGACCACGTCGACGAAATGCCAGTACCAGGCGGCGAATTCGAAGCCGAGATGCTGGGTCGGCGTGAAGTGTCCGGCATAGGCGCGGATCAGGCAGACGGTCAGGAAGATGGTGCCGACCAGCACGTGGAAGCCGTGGAAGCCGGTCGCCATGAAGAAGGTCGCGCCATAGATGTTGCCGGCGAAGCCGAACGCGGCATGGCTGTACTCATAGGCCTGCACGCAGGTGAAGGTCGCGCCCAGCAGGATGGTGAGGATCAGGCCGTATTTCAGGCCCTGGCGATCGTTCTCCAGCAGCGCGTGATGCGCCCAGGTCACCGTGGTGCCCGAGGTCAGCAGGATCAGCGTGTTCAACAGCGGCAGATGCCAGGGATCGAAGGTCTCGATGCCCTTGGGCGGCCAGACGCCGCCGAACAGCGCCTCGCGGGTGGCGTGGACGGGATCGCCGGGGAACAGCGCGGAGTTGAAGAAGGCCCAGAACCAGGCGACGAAGAACATCACTTCGGACGCGATGAACAGGATCATGCCGTAGCGGTGGCTGATCTGCACCACGCGGGTGTGGTCGCCCTTGTACTGCGCCTCGCGGATCACGTCCGCCCACCAGCTCGCCATGGTGTAGAGCACGCCGATGGTGCCGGCGCCGAAGATGATCGGCGCCGCCGACGTCAGATGATGCATCCAGGTGATGGCGCCGACCGCCATGATGAAGGCCGAAATGGAACCGACGATCGGCCAGGGGCTCGGATCGACGAGGTGGTAGTCGTGATGCTTGACTTGCGCCGTAGCCATTTCGGTCTCTCTCCGTTAGCGGTGCCTATTCGGCACGTATTCCTCGCAAAAATCAAATCCCGAGAAGTCCCCGATCAAAGGGCTCCCTTGCGTTTGTCCGGCTCGCTCGCGGCCACCGGCTGCGGCGCCGGCTCGCGCACGGGATAGAAGGTGTAGGACAGCGTAATGGTGTTCAGCCCTTCATTGTCGCTGTCGTCGACGATCGACGGGTCGACATAGAACACGACCGGCATCTCGCGCTTTTCGCCCGCCGCCATGGTCTGTTCGGTGAAGCAGAAGCAGTTGATCTTCTGGAAGTACGCGCCGACCGTCAGCGGCGCGACGTTATAGGCCGCCTGCCCCGTCGTGGTCCGCGCCGATTGGTTGGTCACGGTGTAGTACACGGTGACGACC
>Ga0209069_10001969_pt1 | contig 10594 bp, 11 predicted proteins | sample Str013_2_FD_187202 | JGI IMG/M metagenome (GOLD analysis project Ga0209069, IMG submission 187202) | Freshwater sediment microbial communities in response to fracking from Pennsylvania, USA - Straight Creek_MetaG_SC_2013 (SPAdes) (version 2) | ecosystem: Environmental > Aquatic > Freshwater >...
CCGTCATCCCCGGCAAATGTGCAGCACCACCTGCGCCCGCGATGATCACCTTCAGGCCAGCCTTTTTGGCACCCTTGGCAAATTCATACATGCGCTCTGGTGTGCGGTGCGCCGAAATGATCTTGGCTTCATGGGCAATGCCCAGCGCTGTTAAAGTTTCACCAGCATGTTTCATTGTGGCCCAATCAGATTGGCTGCCTAAGATGATTGCGACTTGTGGTTTCAACAGATTGGTCCTTATGCGATGATATCTGGCAGTAACAGATTTTCGTATTTGGCAATTTGATCTTTGATGCCAAGTTTCATCTTTTTGAGCCGCTGTAACTGCAACGGATCAGCCCTGCCAGACTGCTCGAACACGTTGATTGCGTCGTCCAGATCGCGGTGCTGCTCATAGAGCGCGTGCAATTTTGAGCGGATCTGAACTTCCTGCAGATTGTCCATAAGGAAAACGAAACCATACTAGCCAAAGGGGTTTAAATTAATGCTCTAGGCCTGCGTTTCATGTTCGACAAGAGGCTTGATCTATGTCATCCTTTTGTCATCACGACGTGTCGTGATTTGCCTGATTTCTAATGTGACCTGACTAGGGAGATTGGAATGAGCCTAAAAAACCACTTGAATGAATTGATTATGAAACACCACGCCTTGGAAAAGGAATTGGCGGATGCTTTGGCGCATCCAGGCGTTACTGATTCCATTGTCGCCGAGATCAAGCGACGAAAACTTCGGGTGAAAGACGAGATCACCAGAATTGAGAAAGACTTGGCTGTCGCTGCCTAAATCTCATTTCAATAACTGCAATAAATCCCAGCGGTTGCCGTAGATGTCTTCAAATACGGCGACCGTGCCATAAGCTTCGTGGCGCGGCGTTTCGATAAAGTGAACGCCCGCAGAGAGCATCGTTTTATAGTCGCGCTGAAAATCATCCGTGTGCAGAAAGAAAGCCACGCGGCCACCTGCGGCTTTTCCAATTTCTGTTTTCTGTTCAGGCAGCGCAGCCTTGGCCAACAAAAACCGCGCACCGTTCGCCGTGTCAGGCCCGACAACAACCCAGCGTTTGCCCGACCCCAGATCAGAATCTTCAAAGAGCCTGAATCCTAAAGCCGTTTTGAACCAAGCAATGGCTTCGTCATAATCTCGCACCAGATAGGTTACGAGCGCGATGTGTTTTGACATGGTTTAGACCAGCAATCTGTTGAGATAAATGCCAGCGGCTTTTGCGTCAGCTTCCTCAAATCCATGCGCCACCAATGGCCCCATGAATGCAGCCCGCTTCAGGCCCGCCACAAAGGTCACAAGATCAACAACGCCTCGGCCCGGCGCCACAACGCGGCCCTGTGCGTCAATATCCTTGGCATGGGCCTGCACCACGTCCGCGCCCAACAGTTCGAAAGCTTCCGCCATTATGTCGTGCTGGCGCGGCAGAGCTTCGGGTGACAACAAATTTGCAGCATCAAGAATGATTTTCAGCTGGGGCGATTTCACATCATCCAGCAAGGCCCGCGCCACCTTGGCATCGCGCACCACATTGCCAGGCTCTGGCTCTATCGCCAGAACCAAGCCATCTGCCATTTTCAAAACGGCATCAAGCTCTGCGCGAAAATCGCGCCATGCCTCAGCCGAATTATTTTCCGCATGATGCGCCCACATATTGTTTGGATCACGTGAGCCAGTGCACAGCGTAACCACGCCAATGCCCATCACGCGCGCCGCACGCAACACATTGGCAAACTTGCCCCGCTGGGCTGCGCGGTAAGCAGCGTCCGGATGCGCCATGTTGTAGGTGCCAGACAGCCCGACCAGTTGCACACCATGCCGCGCCGCGTCGGCCTTGGCCTTCAGCAAAAGTTCTTCAGGCAACGCTGCAGGCAAACTTTCCAAACCGAGCGAAGATAAATTCAACTGCGCGGCAGAAAAATCATCTGCCTTGATGGCTGCAAAAACTGCTTCACCTTTGGCCGCATAGGTGCGTGAGAATATGCCAGCAATCATCACAAAGGCCCGCTCACATCTTTGAGCGCGACTGATTTCTTCGTCCGCACTGATTGCGCAATGGCCACCATGGCGCGAATAGAGGCAAGGCCGTCTTCAATAAATGCACCGCGTGATTTTGCACCGTTCAAAACCACATCAGCAAAGCCCTCAATCTGGCGGCGATAGAAATGCCCGTCAGCGCCAAGTGCGCGGGTTGTAGTTGCAGTGGCCTCGTGAAAAATATCAACTTCGCTGGCCTTGTAATACCAAGGGTTCAAAATTTTTCCGGTGGCGCTGCCATGTTGGCCGTAAAGCTGAAAACCTTCATGCCAATCGCCACGAATGGCAACCGTGAGATCAAGATGGCCCAGCGCGCCGTTTTCAAAATCCACATCAACAAACCAGCACATCGCGCCAAAGCGTTCCACAATGCGCGCTGATACCGCATTGATCGGGCCGCCCAGAAAGCGTGCTAAATCAACAAGATGGCTGCCATGGGCGAGCATGTTATAACGCTGCAAATCAGCCTTGGGGTTGCCCATAGGCTTTAGCGCATTGGCCCCAAGGCGCGCCAAGGGCTGCACCGAATCTGTCATCGTATAACGATGCGTTGAATCGCAATACCAGGCCTTCAGCGCCAACAACTGCCCCATCTCATGGGTCACAAAATCATGGGCCGCCTCAATGCCAGGATCAAAGCGCAACATGTGCCCAACTTGTAAAGTGAGGCCGGTGCGTTTCACATCCGCAGCCAACTCTTCCACTTCCTCCACCGAAAGCCCAATGGGTTTTTCGCAGAACACATGCTTGCCCGCAGCCAAAGCTTTGCGCGCGGCGGGAACATGGAATGCGTCAGACGTGGCGATGATCACAGCCTTCACATGGGGGTCAGCCAACATCGCGTCATAATCAGTATAGATTTTCTCGGCGTCATAGAACGAGCCAAAATGTTTGGCCAAGCCTTCATCTCGGTCACACACCGCCGCAAGGCGGGTGTTGTGGCCCTTTTGCACCGATTCAAAATGTGCAAATTGCGCAATCGGCCCGCAACCAAGAATGCCGATGGGAAGAAGGGTCGCGTCTTTTTTAAGTGCCATGGTTCAAACTTTCATTTCAGCCCCAGACGTCCGTCATCCCCGCAAAGGCGGGGATCCAGCTTCTTTTCAGGAGCACGAGGCCGAAGAAGCTGGGCCCCTGCCTTTGCAGGGGTGACGGTCAACGACAATGAATCTACTTCCGTTCCATAAAGTGGTTCTTAAAATCTTCACGCAATTTGGTTTTGAGAATCTTGCCAGTTGCAGTGTGCGGAATCTCTTTTACTTGCACCACATCATCGGGCAACCACCATTTCACAACTTTGTCCTTGAGGAAGTCATTCATTTCATCCTTTGAAATGCTCATGCCTTCTTTGAGGTGCAACAACAACAAGGGCCGCTCTTCCCACTTTGGGTGGTGCACGCCAATGACTGCGGCTTCAACCACAGCAGGGTGGGCCACTGCGGCGTTTTCCAAATCAATTGAAGATATCCATTCACCGCCAGATTTGATTACATCCTTGCTGCGGTCCGTGATGCGCATGAAGCCATCGGGGTCAATGGTGGCAACGTCACCGGTGTGAAACCAGCCTTCTTCATCAATGGCTTTGAGGCTGAGCTTGTAATATTGCTCAGTCACCCACCAGCCGCGCACCATGAAATCACCATAAGCCACGCCGTCATGGGGCAGGGGCTTTTTGTTATCGTCAACGATTTTCATTTCAAGGCCAAACACTGCGCGCCCCTGCTTCTCGCGCACTTCGGCCAATTTTTCCGGCGGCAGCGAAGCATGTTTGGCTTTGGCGATGTTCATGGTGCCAAGCGGGCTAGTCTCGGTCATGCCCCACATCTGCACCACGTCGGTGCCGTGCTGATCGGCGAAATAGCGCATCAGTGAGGGCGGGCAGGCCGAACCCGCCACGATCAAACGCCGCAATGTCTTTAATGTGCGGCCAGATTTTTCCAGATATTGCATCACGCCAGACCAAACTGTTGGCACACCTGATGAAAGTGTCACCGCCTCTTGCTCAATCAAATCCACAATGCTTTCACCATCGAGCGCCGGGCCAGGCAAAACCATTTTGGACCCGGCCAAAGTGGCAGCATGCGGAATGCCCCAAGCATTGGCGTGATACATCGATGAGCCGGGCAGAACCACATCAGCCGCAGAGATATTGAAACTATCCGGCATACAGCCAGCGTAGGAATGCAAAACCACGGAGCGGTTGGAATAAAGCACCCCCTTTGGGTTGCCCGTCGTGCCGCTGGTGTAACACAGGCCAGAAGCCGTGTTTTCATCAAACAGCTGCCATTCATAATCATCAGTCTCCGCCGCCAGCATGTCTTCGTAAGACATGCAATGCTTCAGGCCATGCCCTGCTGGCAATTCACCCATCGCCACAAATTTCACCACGGGATGAACCGCCGAAATCTTCTGCACCAGTTCCAGCAAATTCACGTCAAAGAAAATCAATTTATCTTGGGCGTGTTCAACGATGAATTGAATTTGTTCCAGGAACAGACGCGGGTTGATTGTGTGGCAAATGGCCCCCATGCCAGCCACGCCATAATAATATTCCAGATGGCGGTGGGTGTTCCAAGCGAGCGAAGCAACGCAATCACCGCGCACAACACCAGCGCGAATGAGCGCCTTGGCTAAGCGCTTGGCGCGCGCGCCCGTGGTTGCCCAATCGGTGCGCAAGATCTTCTTGTCCACCCCGCGCGAGATCACCTCGGTGTCGCCATGCTGCTTGGCGGCATGGTCAATGAGAGACGATACAAGTAGAGGGCGGGTTTGCATCAGGCCAAGCATGTTATTTTCCTTTAAACTGGGCAGGGCGCTTTGCAATGAAAGCCTGCATGCCCTCTTTCTGGTCTTCGGTTGAGAACAGCGCATGAAAGGCGCGCTTCTCAAACCGCAAACCTTCGGCAAGTGGTGTCTCAAAACTGGCGCGTATGGCCTCCTTGGCAGAAAGTGCGGCAAGTTTTCCTTGCGCAGCAATGGCTTCGGCCACGGCCAAAGCTTCATCCATCAGTTTCTCTGGTGACACCACGCGCGAAACCAGCCCCGAACGCTCAGCCTCTTCAGCATCCATCATCCGCCCGGTGAGCACCATGTCAGAGGCCTTGGCCTTGCCGATGGCTTTGGTGAGGCGCTGTGAGCCACCCATGCCGGGAATGACCCCCAGCTTGATTTCCGGCTGGCCGAATTTTGCGGTGGTGGAGGCAATCACCACATCGCACATCATGGCCAGCTCACAGCCCCCGCCCAGCGCAAACCCGGAAACGGCAGCAACGATCGGCGTGCGCAAATTGGCAAAGGCTTCCCATTTGCCAAACCAATCACGCCGCATGATTTCACCATAGCTGAAATCCACCATCTGTTTGATATCCGCGCCCGCCGCAAAGGCCTTGGCCGAACCTGTGACCACAAAACAGCCAATATCAGGATCGGTATCCAGCGCGCCCAATTCCATTGCCAGTGAATTCATGATCTCTGCATTCAACGCGTTCAGCGCTTCGGGCCGGTTGAGTGTGGCAATCACCACGCGGCCTCTGCGTTCGTATAAAACTGCTGCAGCCATTACATCGCCTCCCGCTTCAAACCGCGCAGGTTTTCAATCATCGCGGAAAAATCCATCGCCCCGCCGCCCGCATCCACAAACTTTTGATAAAGCTCGGTGGCGTGCAACCCCAACGGTGTGGCGGTATGTGCAGCTGTTGCCGCATCTTGCGACAGCTTCAAATCCTTCAGCATCAGCGCTGCGGCAAAGCCTGGCACGTAATTATTATCGGCGGGTGACTGCGGCCCAACGCCGGGCACCGGGCAATAATTATTGATCGACCAGCATGAGCCGGATGAGGATGACACCACATCAAACATCGCCTGACGGCTGAGGCCTAATCCATCAGCCAAATTGAAAGCCTCGCAAACGCCGATCATGGAAATGCCCAGCACCATGTTGTTGCAAATCTTGGCCGCCTGGCCCGCCCCAGCGCCGCCGCATTCCACAATGCGCTTACCCATTTTTTCCAGCAGCGGCTTGGCCCGCGCCATGGCATCAGCCTCGCCGCCGCACATGAAAGTGAGTGTGCCAGCCGCAGCCCCGGTGATGCCGCCAGACACAGGCGCATCAACGGAAGCGAAATGGTGAGCCGCCGCTTCAGCATGCATCCAGCGCGCGCTTTCAATGTCGATGGTGGAACAATCAATCAGCAATGCATCCTTGTTCACAACGCCAGCGATGCGTGAAACCACATCGCGCAAGATCGCTCCATTGGGCAGCATGGTGATGATGGTGGAGGCATCACCCACGGCCTGTTCAATGCTCTCAGCCATAGCAAGACCAGCGGCCTTGGCGGCCTCTCTGGCAGCAGGCACCACATCATGGCCCACAATTGCCAAGCCCGCCTTGTGCAGATTGATCGCCATGGGCAGGCCCATATGCCCAAGGCCAATGAACGCCACATTGCCTGTCATAATATGTTTCTCCATTCTTGCTCGCCTAAAGTGCTGAGCACAGCGGCCACAGAAGCCGGATCAACATCCTCAATCCGCGCTGGATTCCACTTTGGGCTTTTGTCTTTGTCGATCACAGCGGCGCGAATGCCTTCATAGAAATCCGTGCCCTCAAGGCTGCGGTAAGCGTAACGAAATTCCAGCGTGAGTGCGGATTCAATGTCACGGGTCTTGCGCAATTGCGTCAGCGCGGCAAAGGTCGCGCAAGCAGCAAAGGGGCTAACCCGCCGCAACGCCGCCAGTGTTTCCATTTCCCAATCACTGCTACCCGCTTCCAGCGATGCCAAAATCTCTAGCAATGAAGCCTTGCTGAAGTGCTGGTCAATCAAGGTGCGGTGTTCAGCAAGCTTGGAATGATGCGGGCTTTGGGCAAATTGCGCAATCACCTTCACATCGCCGTCATTCAGCGCCGCGCTCAATTCAGGCAGCGCAGCAAGAGGCACAAAACTATCAGCAAATCCGGCATAGATGGCGTCAGCCGCGTTCATTCGCATTGATGTGATGCCGAGATAAAATCCCGTGTAACCCGGTGCATCGGCCAAGATTCGCGTGCCGCCCACATCCGGCATGAAGCCAATAGAAGTCTCCGGCATCAGCACCATGGATTTTTCAGTGACGATACGGTGCGAGCCAAGTGCCGAAATGCCAATGCCGCCGCCAATCACGAAGCCATCCATCAAAGCCACATAGGGCTTGGGATAATGGCGGATGAAAGCATTCATCGCATATTCTTCACGCCAGAAGGTGCGCCCATCCTGCGGCCTGGTTTTGCCGTCGCGGTAAATCGCCTGAATATCCCCGCCTGAACAAAATGACTTGCCGCCAACAGCGTCAATCACCACCAGCTTGACAGCAGGATCGGTGGCCCAGGCCCTGAGTGCCGGAATCATTTTTTGAATCTGCGTATAAGACAGCGCATTCAAAACCTGCGGGCGATTGAGCGTGATGCGCCCGGCGCTGCCCTCAACGCGAATTGAAATTTCACTCACAGTCATTTCTCCAGCAGACTGCGCGCAATGATCAGTCGCATGATTTCATTGGACCCTTCCAGAATCTGGTGCACGCGCAAATCGCGCACAATCTTTTCGATGCCGAAGTCTTGCAGATAGCCATAGCCACCGTGCAGTTGCAGCGCGTCATTGGCCACTTCAAACGCGCTGTCAGTCACAAATTTCTTGGCCATGGCGCAAAACTTGGTGGCGTCTGGTTCGGCATTCTCCAGTTTCCACGCCGCCTGCCACAGCAAGGCCCGCGCCGCCTGCAATTTGGTTTCCATGTCAGCGAGACGAAATTGCAAAGCCTGAAATTGGTCGAGCCGTTGCCCAAAAGCCTTGCGCTCATGCATATAGGCAATGGCTTTATCCAAAGCGGCCTGTGCTCCGCCCAGTGATGCGGCGGAGATATTCAATCGGCCACTGTCCAGGCCCGCCATGGCATAGGTGAAGCCGCGTCCTTCTTCGCCCAGCAAGTTGCTGACAGGCACGCGGGCATTGTCGAGATTCACTTGCGCGGTTGGTTGACAGTTCCAGCCCATCTTGCGTTCCTGCGCGCCAAAGCTCAGGCCCTGTGTGCCTTTTTCAACAACGATCGCGGAAATGCCCTTTGGCCCCGGCCCACCGGTGCGGCACATCACCACGTAAACATCGGCAACGCCGCCGCCAGAGATGAAAGCCTTGCTGCCGTTCAAGACGTAGTGATCCCCGTCGCGTTTGGCGGTGGTTGCTAAAGCTGCCGCATCTGAACCCGCGCTCGGTTCGGTGAGGCAATAAGAGCCAAAGGCTTCCATGCTGATGAGTTTCGCCAGCCACTTTTCACGCAGCGCTGGCAGGGCGTGTTTGGCGATCATGCCAGTGGTGAGATTTTCGATGGAGACAAATGACGCCAGTGACGGGCAGCCATAGGCCAGCGCCTCGAACAACAATGCCGCATCAACGCGGCTGAGGCCCGCTCCGCCTTGGGCTTCGGGAATATAAATACCGCCCATGCCAAGCTGTGCCGCAGCGCGCAAGGTGTCCGCCGGAAAAGTTTTATTTTGATCCCAACTCAACGCTAAGGGGGCCACATCGCTCAGCGCAAAAGCCCGCACGGTGTCAAACATCGCGCGTTGTTCGCTGGAGAGTGAAAAATCCATGGCCTGCCCTATGATTTTCTTGGCTTTTGGCTGACCATAAGGGAGGGGGGCAGGGCAAGTCTAGTTATTATCTGTGCTCGCATTTGTCATCGCCGGATTTATTCCGGCGACCCATGAGGCGGGGCGACAAGTTGGGTCCCCGCTACAAGTGCGGGGATGACAGAACACCACCCCCCCATTGACAAAGTTCTCTATTTGTTCTTACGTTCTTTTATGCAAGCCTCCTCACCCGTTTCAGAAAAAATCTCTGTGCTGCGCCATGCGCTGGCCAAGCCCGTTTTGGCTGAAGCGCCAGCACTGGTGACATTGGGCCATGATCTCATTGATCAAACCCTGGGCGGGGGCTTGCGCCGTGGCACTTGCCATGAAGTCTATGCCGCAGCGGGCCATGAAACGGCAGCCACCGGCTTTGCCACAGGCCTTGCCGCGCGGCTGGCCCAAGGCAAACAGATATTATGGATCGGCCAGGAGTTTGCTTGGATGGAATATGGCCTGCCAAGCCCCACAGGCTTGCTGGAACTGGGGCTTGATCCATCGCGGCTCATCTCAGTTGCGGTGGGGCAGGCGCAAGATGCTTTGCGCGCGGCGGGAGATGCCCTCACTTGTTCAAGCTTGGGCGCAGTGATCATTGAAATCACCGGCAGCCCGAAAGTTTTTGATCTCACCGCCAGCCGCCGTTTGGTTTTGGCCTGTGCGCAAAATTCTGTTCCAGCGATTCTCTTGCGCTTTGGTGCTGCCCCACAAGCCAGTGCTGCTGAAACCCGATGGCTCATCAAGCCAGCACCTTCACCAGCGGGGGAAGATGGCTGGGGAAAACCGGTTTTTGATGTGTCGCTCATCCGCAACCGAAATGGGCGGATGGGCCAGTGGGTATTTTCGTGGAGTTGTGATGATGGCTGCTTTGAAAATGAAACGGCGGCTGTTGGCGCTGTGGTTTCAGCGCCTGCCAACCGACAGGCTGAAGCGGCTTAAACCGCAAGCCCTCACGCCGCTGCCTTTGGTGATCGCTGAAAAAGCGCAAAATGCCTTGCGCCTTTGCGCGGTGGATCACATGGCCGCGCGCCTGGGCCTGCATGTGGGCCAGCCCTTGGCCAATGCAAGGGCCATGGTGCCAGAGCTTGAAGTGGTGCCCGCCAACCCGCAGGCCGATGCCCAGCTGTTAAATCAACTGGCCGATTGGTGTGACCGTTTCACCCCGGTGGTGGCGCTTGATCCACCCGATGGCCTCATTCTGGAAATTGCCGGATCGGCGCATTTGTTCGGCGATGAACAACACACTCTGGAAAAAGTCATCAGCACCTTGCGCGCCAAACATTTCACCGTGCAAGGGGCCATTGCCAACACATCTCTGGCCGCCCGCGCGCTCGCCCGCCACCGCGATGGTTATATCGTGGGCGAGAATGGTGAGGCCAAAGCCGTTGCATCCCTGCCAGTGGAAGCTTTGCAGCTTGATGCCACCACCACGCATGCCTTTCGCCGCGCCGGGCTCAAAACCATTGGCCAGGTGGCAGGCCGCAAGCGCAGCGAAATCGCCGCGCGCTTTGGGGCCTCCACGCTGTCCATCATTGATGAAGCCCAAGGCCAGGGTGGGCGGCCCATCACCCCGCGCCAAACACCGCCGGATTTTTGGCAGGCACAAAATTTCGCGGAACCCGTGGCCACGCTGGATGTGGTGCGCGCTGTGTTGCAAACATTGGCCGTCAATCTCTGCACCTTGATGCAGCAAGAGGGCATGGGCGCGCGTCACCTGGAGGCCAGCTTTTACCGCGCCGATGGGGCCATCCGCCGCGTTGGCGTGGAAACCGGCAGCGCCTTGCGCAGCCCCGCCGTGCTGGACAGATTGCTGCATGATAAGCTGGCAACCTTGGCTGATCCGCTGGACCCCGGTTTTGGCTTTGATCTCATCCGCCTTGCCGCCTTGCGGGTGGAGCC
>Ga0209069_10001970_pt1 | contig 10590 bp, 7 predicted proteins | sample Str013_2_FD_187202 | JGI IMG/M metagenome (GOLD analysis project Ga0209069, IMG submission 187202) | Freshwater sediment microbial communities in response to fracking from Pennsylvania, USA - Straight Creek_MetaG_SC_2013 (SPAdes) (version 2) | ecosystem: Environmental > Aquatic > Freshwater >...
TGCCGCTGGCGCTCCAGTCGGCGACACTCGACCTGACCCAGATCGGTTTCAACGGCTCGGTCGACAAGGGACCGTGGACCTGGGCCTTCGCGGTGGTCCACGGTTTCGGCAAGGTCCATTCCAGCCGGGATACCGGCTTTGGCGTTGCCACGGCCGGAGCAGGCGCCGGGGTTGGGGCGGCGGCTATAGGCTTGGGTTTGGCCGGCTTGGGCTCAGGCAGATCGGCCGGCATGTCCGGGACCACACTTTGCTCGATGCTCACCTTGGGCGCCGGCTTGCGCATGACCTTGGCGTAGATCATGCCGAGGCTGACGGCGGTGAGCACGACCATCGCGACCATGCCGAGCGGCGAACGCAGCAGCGCGAAAATGCCGGCGGGCTCAGGGATATTGGATGCTGCTGCAAAGTTGCGCAGGTCGGCGGTGGTCGAGCGCGCGACCTCAGGCCGCGGCGCCTGCTGCGTCTGCGATGCCGCCATGGCGGCGCGCCGCGCCGAGGCGATCAAGTCTTCACGCGACATGGCCTGGGCGGTTACAGTCTGGGCCGGTTCGCTCGCGTAGTCAGTTTCGGCGGCCTCCGGCGCAAGCGGCACGACGCGCGGCCCCAGATTTGCGGTCGATTCAGCAGCCAGGTCTTCATCCGCTTCCATGGCGTCGATGCGGTGATGCAGGTTCTGCACCAGGTCGCGGATGGACTCGAGCGCGCCATGCGAGCGGGTGTCGGACTCACGCTGTTCGACGGCGCGTGACAGCAACAGGTTCTGCACGATGGCGAGCTTCTCGGCCAATTCGGGGTTCTCGGCCTTCACCGCCATAGCGGCGACAACCTGGCTCTGGGCGCGTTCGGCGGACTGCTCGGCGATCTGCGGCAGGTCCTGGCGCAGACTGAGGATGGCCTCGTTGAGGTGTCCCAGGGTGTCGTTCATCGGGCCGATCTGCGCCGCGCTCTGCGACAGCGCGCTGACGTTGGCCGAGACAACGCCGACCGCTACCGACACCTTTTGATGTTCCGTCATCAACCGGTCCAGGTCGCCGCGCAGCGCCTCGACATGGGCGGCGACAGCGGTGAGGACCGGGCTGTCGGCAGGTTGCGCCAGGGCTTGCTCGATCTTGCGCTCGGTCTGAGAGATGCGCTCAGTAAGGTCGCCGATGGATTTGTCGACGGCCAGCGACGCCTCGATCACGGGGCTGGCGGCGAGCGGCGCGGCCGGGATCTCGGATCGGATAACCGGCTTGGCGGCGGTGGCGGGGCGGTCGGGCTGGCGCGCCGGCTTGGGCGCATAGGCCTCGGCCAGGGCCGACATATCGAGGAAGTCATTGTCCTGGATGGCCATTGGCTCGGGATGCTGCAGGCGCGGCGATTGCGGCGCATAGGCGGGTGCAGGGCGCACTGCCGCCTTGGGTTGTCGCGCGGCGTCAGCGTAGGATTGGGCAACCGAGGCGTAGATGGCATCGAGCGACGGAGCCGCCGGGAGCGGGGCCTGGGCTGGCTTGGCGGCAGCGGGCTGCGGCCGAACCACGTCGTCGGCCTGGCGGAACTGGGCGCGTGCCGGCAGCTTGGGCGCGGCGGCTTCGCGGCGATCCTCAAGGGCAAACACCGGCTTGGCGGCATTGGCGGGTGCACGCGTCACCGGCTCGCGGGGCGCCGGTTCGGCCGCCTTGCTGGTGGCGGGCGTCTCGGCTGTGAGCGGGCGCTCGGTCAGCAGGTTCAGGCGGGTGCGCAGATCGGCAAGGGCGTTGCCCTGGCGCTGGTCGCTCTGCGAGATCTCGTTAGCGATCGACTGTAACAACGCCGCGATCGGCGCCTGATCGTCGCTGTAGGCGGGCGCCAACGGCAATCTGTCAGGTGCGGGCAGGCGCTTCTGGCGGGTTTGCGGATCGGTTGCGGTCTCTTTGTTCATCATCATGCGCGTCCCTTTGCCGGCTGTTGGCGCCCATAGGCGCGTCGGTCCTGACGCGGAGACGATTCGCGGACCTGTTAACGCAAAGGTGTCAGCCGGACGTAAACAGAGGGTTAATTGGGGGATGGTCGAGGCCAAACGACCAAAGGTCCGACCGGTCGCCAAAGCCGCACCGGAACCGCCCGCCCTCGTCGAGGGGGAGGGCTGGTGTGGGGGGAGCGTCCAGGTGGAAGGGCGCAAAAGGGCACAGGCAATTCTTTTGGTTTGCCGGTATCAGGCAACCATGCCGCCTTGCTGTTGCTGTGGCGCTCGACTAGGCCTCGCCGGTCGCCATCCGTGCCATTCGAGACCTAGCCCATGAGCCTCTACCGCTCCTTTGCCACCGTCGGCGGCCTTACCGCCGTCAGCCGCGTGCTCGGCTTCGTGCGCGACCAGTTGATTGCCTATGTGCTGGGGACGGGCCTGGTGGCGGACGCTTTCATCGTCGCCTTCCGCATTCCCAACCTGTTTCGGCGCCTGTTTGCGGAAGGGGCCTTCAATTCTGCCTTCGTGCCGCTGTTCGCCGAGCGGCTTGAAAGCGCGAACCCAGCCGAGGCCAAGCAATTCGCCGAGGAGGCGCTGGCCGGATTGTTCGCGGTCCTGTTGATCTTCACGCTGCTGGCCGAGATCGCCATGCCCTATGTGCTGCCGTTCATCGCGGTGGGCTTTTCCGGCAACCAGGCGAAATTCGATCTCACCGTGCTGCTGACGCGGATCGCGTTCCCCTATCTCATCTGCATGTCGCTGATGGCGCTCTATGCCGGCGTGCTGAGCGGGCTTCGTCAGTATGCGGCGGCCTCGGCGGCGCAGATCATGCTGAATGTGGTGCTGACTATCGCCATGGGCTTTGCCTATTGGTACGGCCTCAGCCGCTCGCCGACTGCGGGCATTGTACTGGCCAGCGCGGTGACCGTTGCGGGTGTGATACAACTCGGCATGCTGGCGCGCGATTCAAGCCGACACGGCATGTCGCTCGCGCTGCGCTGGCCGCGCCAGACCGAGGGTATGACGCAGCTGGTGGCGCTGGGCATTCCGGCGCTGATCGCCGGCGGCATCACGCAACTGAACATCGTGGTCGGCACCAACATCGCCTCGCTGCAGGCCGGCGCCAATTCCTTTCTCTACTATGCCGACCGGCTCTATCAGCTGCCCTTGGGCATTGTCGGGATCGCGATCGGCGTGGTGCTGCTGCCCGATATCGCGCGCAAATTGAAGGCCGGCGACATGGTGGCCGTGCACGAGAACCAGAACCGCTCCATCGAGTTCTCGCTGCTGCTGACCCTGCCCGCCGCGGTGGCGCTAGCGGTCGTCCCGCTGCCGATCATCCGTGTGCTGTTCGAACGCGGCGCGTTTACCGCGGCTGACAGTCCGCCCACCGCTTGGGCGCTCTCGGCCTTCGCCTTCGGCTTGCCGGCCTTCGTGCTCAACAAAGTTCTGTCCCCGGCCTATTTCGCCCGCTCGGATACCCGCACGCCGATGAATTTTGCCTTGGTCAACCTGATCGTGAATGCAGCGGGATCGATCGCGCTGTTTTTCATCCTGCAATATTTCGGCTACCTGCCGCATGTTGGCATCGCCATCGCGACCACGCTGGCGGCGTGGCTGAATGTTGCACAGCTGTGGCGCGAACTTGGCAAGCGCGGCCACTATCGATCCGATGCTCAGCTCACGCGCAATCTGCCGCGCATCCTGTTCTGCAGTCTGCTGATGGGCGCGGCGGTGTGGGTGCTGGAGCTTTGGCTGGAAGACTTTTTCCTGCGCGAAAACGGCGTCCTGGTCCAGTTCAGCGCCCTAGTCGTGCTGGTCGGTGGCGGGTTTCTCGTCTACGCCATCGCGGTGGTCGCTTTGGAGATCATCGAACCACGAGTGATCCTACGCCAGCTGCGGCGGCGGTAGTCTCGGGGTCTGACCCCTAACAATACTCACGTTGACGATTTTTTCATCTGGGGCGCGCTACAACAGGGGCATCGGCCGGGCTTTTCAAGCCCTGCGGCCGCCGCCAGTCGCGTAACGCCGAAGCACCATCCAGATTTGGAGAGTCCCATGCGCGATTGGGTCAGCCCACTCACGTGCGCCCTCATGACCTGCGCCTCGCTGCTTGCGATGCCGGGCGCCGCCGTGGCCGAAGACCTGCAGCTGCAGCCGGGCATCTTCTCGGATCCGGAATTCAATCCGACCGTCAGCACCGGCGCCTCGATCAGCCGCGTTTCGGGTGCGGCACATGAATATGTGTTTTCCAACAACGGCGCTTACACCACCAGCCGGCTGGATTGGCAGATCAACGACGTCACCATGCTGAACGCCTCGGTGGGTATCCGCCTGACGCCCTGGGTGGCGTTCCAGCTCTCGGGCGGCACCAAGCTGACCGGAGAGTCGAAGCTGGACGACTACGACTGGGTCTTCAAGGGCATGGACTGGTCGCACTGGTCGGATAGTCCGCAAACCACCATCACCGAGGCGAACCGGGTCGACGTTTCGGGCAATCTGTCGCTGTTCCGCCATCCCAACTTTACGCTCGACGCCATCGGCGGCGTGCGCTGGAACCAGTGGGGCTTCGAGGCCTACGGCGGGCACTATATCTACAGCTCAAGCCTCACCGATCCCACCAAGTTCCGCGATACCGTGGGCGATCTGCCAGGCAGCGAGCCAGGCATCCGTTACAAACAGAACCTGATCACGCCCTATCTCGGCCTGCAGCTGAACTTGATGTTCGATCGCTTTGCTTTTGACGCCAGCGTCGCGGCCTCGCCGTTCTCGTCGGCCCACGATTACGACGAGCATTTCCTGCGCGGCCTGTTGTTCCAGGGCTCATTCCACAACGGCAATTATGTCGACTACAAGCTCGGCGGTTCCTGGCAGTACAGCGACAAGCTGAGCTTTGCCGGCAACTGGGAGCGCGAGCAGTATTCGCTCGACAAGGGTTCGACCACCATCAACGCGATAGCGGTGAGCAAAGCTGGCGATCCGGTGTTCGTCAATGGCACTGGCGGCACGGGCCTTGGTGTGACGGCAGGCAAGTCGGCGGGCTTCGACAACTTCACCGACCGTTTCAGCCTCGGCGTCGTCTACAGCCTCTATTAGACGCCGCTTGCGTCCGGTTCCTCCGATGGGCGATAACGCCCGCTCATCGTGGGGATCCCAATGACCACCAAGACTCGCGTCTTTTCCGGCGTGCAGCCGACCGGCAATCTGCACCTCGGCAATTATCTCGGCGCCATCACCAAGTTCGTGGCGCTGCAGCACCAGCACCAGAGCCTCTATTGCGTCGTCGATCTGCACGCCATCACGGTCTGGCAGGAGCCGGCCGAGCTGGCCCGCAACACGCGCGAAGTGACGGCGGCCTTCATCGCCTCGGGGCTCGATCCCAAGAAGAGCATTCTGTTCAACCAGAGCCAGGTGCGCGAGCACTCGGAGTTGGCCTGGATCTTCAATTGCGTCGCCCGCCTCGGCTGGCTGAACCGCATGACGCAGTTCAAGGAAAAGGCCGGCAAGGACAAGGAAGCTGCCTCGGTCGGGCTCTACGGTTACCCGGTGCTGATGGCCGCCGACATCCTGGCCTATCGGGCCACCCATGTTCCGGTCGGCGAGGACCAGAAGCAGCATTTGGAGCTGGCGCGCGACATCGCGCAGAAATTCAACAATGATTTCCGTGCGCAGATCGAGCGGGCGGGGCATCCGGACGGCTATTTCCCGCAGCCCGAGCCGCTGATCCAGGGGCCGGCGACGCGCGTCATGAGCTTGCGCGACGGGTCGAAGAAAATGTCGAAATCGGATCCGTCCGACTATTCACGCATCAACCTGGCCGACGATGCCGACACTATCGCCAAGAAGGTACAGAAGGCCAAGACCGATACCGAGCCATTGCCCTCGGACGTCGAAGGCATGACGCTGCGCCTGGAATTGACCAACCTGGTCGGGATTTTCGCAGCGCTGACAGACCGCGCGCCTGCCGACATCCTGGCCGACTACGGCGGCAGGCCGTTTTCCGAGTTCAAGCGCGCGCTGGTGGACGCTTCAGTGGCCAAGCTCGCGCCGATCGGCGACGGCATGCGCCGGCTGATGGGCGACCCCGCCGAGATCGACCGTATCCTGCGTGAGGGCGCCGAACGGGCGCGCGCGATTGCCGGACCGATCCTCGCCGAGGTCAAGGACATCGTCGGGTTTATTAGGTAGACTCGCCGCCTAGATCCAACCAGTCGTCATACCTGCGGAGGCGGGTATCCATGCAAGCCCGTGTCTTTTTCGATCGTTCGACTGGAGATGGTGCTGTCTTGTCCGCCGTCGCCAAGCCATTGGCTTGCATGGACCCCCGCCTTCGCGGGGGTGACGAGCGGGGCGTTTATTTGACTGCCCAACGGAGCCGCTGACGACCATGACCGAACGCCTCAAGCGCAGCGTGTTTGCCGACGGCCACCGTCGCAAATTCCTGGTGGTGGTGGACGAGACCCCGGAAGTGGAAAGCGCCCTGGCCTTCGCGGCCAATCGGGTGCGCCGTTCGGGCGGCTCGATCAGCCTGCTCTATGTCATCGAGCCGCCGGACTTCCAGGATTGGCTGGGCGTCAAGGAGGTCTATCTGGAGGAGCAGCACACCAAGGCCAAGGCGGTGTTCCGGCTGTTCCGACGCAAGTTGAAGGGCTACGGCTGCGCGGATGCCCAGGCAGAGGACATTGTGCGCGAGGGCGATAAGCCCGAACAGATCCTGAAGCTGATCCTGGAAGATCCTGATATCGCCGTGCTGGTGCTTGGTGCGTCCACCGATCCCAAAGGACCAGGGCCGCTGGTGACCTCGTTGGCGACGGGCAAATCGGCCGGCACCTTCCCAGTGCCGATTACGATCGTACCGGGACATCTCACCCCCGAGGAGATCGAAGGCATTGCGTGATCGTGCTTTGGGCGGCCCTTGCAGTCGCCCCCGCCGCTGACTATCTGCTGACGGGTCAGGGAAACGGCTCGCGAGGCTCCGATGCAGAGTAAGCGCTGGCAGGATGGCGCACCGCCGCTCGACGGCGAGGTGCTGCCGCCCGAGGCGGAGGCCGAACGCGAGACCTATGTGCGCGCGTCCTTCTGGGACAAAGTGAAGGCGGTCGTACCTAGGATCCCGTTCGCGGAGTCCGCGGTCGCTGCTTTCTACTGCGCCACCGATCCGGCCACGCCGACGCGCGTCAAGCTGACCCTGTTCGGCGCGCTGGCTTATTTCATCCTGCCGTTCGATGTCATTCCGGATTTCCTGCCGCTGGTGGGCTACTCCGACGATGCCGCGGTGCTGGCCCTGGCGATAAAGTTGGTTGGCGATCAGATCACGCCCGAACATCGCGAGCGCGCACGCCAGACCCTGGCCGACTTCGCCCGGCCAAACGGGGTGGCCAGCGGCGCAAGTTAACGCGCGCTGGACAGGCCCGGAGGAGGGTTTATGGATGACCCTTCGTTCCAACCGGACCCAGCGATCAGCATGCGCGGCTACTTTGGCATTGGCGCCGAAAAAATCTCCAAGCCGATGAACGTCGGCAATCTGGTGCGCTCCTCGCATGCCTTCGGTGCGAGCTTCTTTTTCACTGTCGGGGCGCAATACCGGGCCGCCGAAGCGCGTTCGGACACGTCCAAGGCGCCCGATCACATGCCAATTTACACCTGGCCGTCGATTGAAGCCATGGTGCTGCCGCAGGGCTGCACGCTGGTCGGCATCGAGCTGACCGACGACGCCATCGACCTGCCGAGTTTCGGCCATCCGCTGCGCGCCGCCTATGTGCTCGGCCCCGAGCGCGGCTCGCTGTCGCCGGCCATGCAGGCGCGCTGCCGCTATGTGATCAAAATCCCAACCTCATTCTGCATCAATGTCGCGATGGCGGGGGCCATTGTCATGTATGATCGCGTCAAGACGCTCGGCCGCTACCCGCCGCGCCCGGTAGGGGAGGGGGCGCCGACCGAGGCCCTTGCGGCGCATGAACAGGGTGCGCCAATCTCGCGCCTGGCAGTTCGCGCCGAGGCCGGCAATCGCGACGGATGAGGGAGGCTTGGCTATGCTCACGTTTCCGGGACGGGTGCGTCTGCCGATGCTGGTTTTCGGCTGTCTGTTGATAGTGGCCGCTGCTGTGGCAGGCGCCTTCGCCGTCGAGGCGGCGGCAAAGAAGATGTTCAAGCGGCCCGGACATGGCCGCCATTGGGTCCTTGCACACAGGCTTGCCCTGCCGCAGTCAGCCTTCGCGGCCAAGCTGCCCTTCAAGAAGCGGCTCTATTTGGGCAAGCGGGGCACACATCCTGCAACACAGCAGCAGGCTGCAGCCGCACCTCCAAGCACAGCGCCCAAGGCGGCCTTTCGGGCTCAGGGCGTTCGGCCGCCAGTGCGGCTGGCGTTGGTCCGGCCGACGCCCTATCGGCCGGTCGCGGCTGCTCCGCTCGTCAAGCCGGTCTCGCTGCCCCCTGACCCAGCGGCGGCGCTTGCCCCGCCGTCGCGACCGGACGGTGCCGTGCTATTGGCTCAGAAGGGCGATTGGTCGGTTTTCCGGCGCATCTCGGGCGACAGCCGCACCTGCTTCGTCGCCACCCGCCCCAAGGACTCGTCGCCCCGGCTGGCGGATCGAAAGCCCGTCTATCTCTACCTGACGAGCTATGCGCCCGGTGATACGCGCAACGAGGTGACGATCAAGTTGGGCATGCCGGTTGAGTCCGAAGAGGTGGTGGTCGCCGTGGTCGATGGTTACAACTACCGGCTCGCGGCATCGGGCGACATGGCTTACGCCATGGATATCGGCGGCCAGCGGGCGATGCTGGAGGGTATGCGGCACGGCAATTCGCTGACGTTGCGCATGGTCAAGGCTGACGCTGCGCCCGGAAGCGCCCCGCTCATGACCGACGCCTTTTCGCTGCTGGGATTGGCCACCGCCTTGAAACTGTCCGACGCGGCCTGCGCGGAGGTCTCCGACCGGAGATAAGCGGTGCTCCTGCAGCGGCGCGTAGCAGCTACGATCGCCGCAGCGGCACGGTCATGGCTCGGTGCAGCAGCACCAGCGGCACCAGGCCCACCAGCACGATCATCAGCGAGGCCAGCGCCGCCTCCTCGAACTGGTCGAGCGCGGCCAGACCGTAGACGCGGGTTGCCAAGGTCTCGAAGTTGAACGGGCGCAGCAGCAGCGTCGCCGGCAGCTCTTTCATGCAATCGACGAACACCAGCAGCAAAGCCGCCCCGAAGGGCGCGCGCAAGAGCGGCAGATGCACGCTCCAGAGCACGCCGAACGCGGTCTGGCCGAGCGTGCGGGCGGCGGCGTCGAGGTTGGGCGAGATGCGCGTCAGACCGGATTCTATGGCGCCGAGCGACACCGACATGAAGCGGATGACATAGGCCAGGACGACGATGATGACGGTGCCGGACAGCAGTAGTCCGGGCGACAGGCCAATCGTGGACTTCATCAGGTTGGCAAACCAGTTGTCGATCCGGCTGAGCGGCCACAGCAGCCCGAGCGCCAGCACGGTACCGGGAATGGCATAGCCCAGGCTGGCCAATCGCATCGCGGGACGGGTGAGGCCGTTGGGCGCGACCCGCCGTGCGTAGGCCAGCACCAGGGCGAATACGCCGGTGACCACTGCGGCCAATAGTGAGACGCTCAGGCTGGTCAGCGCCGCCTTGACAAAGGCTGTGTTCGTCACGAGGTGCCAGCTGGCCAGCGCCCCCTTGATCAGGGACAGCATCGGCAGCACAAAACCCGCGATAAATGGCAAACCGCACAGGATCGTCGCCGTCACCCCGCGCCAACCCGATAACGCGACTTCTGGAGCCGGGCGTGCGCGGCCGGCCCGGTCGTGAAAGCCGCGATTGCCGCGCAAGGCCCGCTCGGCCAGGAACAGCGTTAGCACGAAGGCGAGCATCACCAGCGAGATCTGTGCTGCACCGGCCAGACTTGAGCGCTGCAGCCAAGTGGCATACGCGGTGGCGGTGAGCGTCGGTACGCCCAGATATTGCACCGCGCCGACGTCATTCAGGCATTCCATCATGACCAACGAGACGCCCGCCACCAGCGCTGGCCGCGCCATCGGCAGGGCCACACGCAAGAACACGCCGGTGAGAGTGTGGCCGAGCGTGCGCGCCACCTCGAGGGGGCCGGCAGTCTGCTGCAGGAAACTGGCGCGGGCGCTGAGGTAGACGTAAGGGTAGAGCACGGACGACAGCACGAAGACCGCGCCAGGTAACGATTTCAGATCTGGAAACCAATAGTCATTGGCGTGTTTCGCACCGGTCAGAAAGCGCACTGCGGTTTGCAGCGGTCCGGTGAAATCGAACAGATCGCCATAGCAATAGGCGACGATATAGGTCGGCATGGCCAGCGGCACCAGCAGCAGCCAGACCAGCGCGTCGCGTCCCGGGAAGCGGAACATGGTGACCAGCCAGGCCGTTCCAGCCCCCGCCACCAGCGTCACGGAGCCGACCCCCAGCATCAGCGTCAGGGTGCGAAGGATCGCAGCCGGCAGCACAGTCGAGAGGAGATGCGGCCACAGATCGCCAGACCCACCGAGCGCGAGCGAAGCCACGCCGAGCACCGGCAACAGCATGACCGCGGCGATGACGCCGACGGCCACGGTCCAAAGCGGCGAGACGCGCCGCTGCGCCCGCCAGGCTGCGAGCACCGTGGTGATGCGGTTGACGTCGATTATGGTAGCTA
>Ga0209069_10001971_pt1 | contig 10590 bp, 9 predicted proteins | sample Str013_2_FD_187202 | JGI IMG/M metagenome (GOLD analysis project Ga0209069, IMG submission 187202) | Freshwater sediment microbial communities in response to fracking from Pennsylvania, USA - Straight Creek_MetaG_SC_2013 (SPAdes) (version 2) | ecosystem: Environmental > Aquatic > Freshwater >...
GAAGCGGGCGCCGTCGAGGCCGCCGAACAGCGGCAGCTTGCCGGCATAGCGCTCGTCGGTGAGCACAGCGATCGCACCAAGCTGCGCGATCGCCTCGGCCATCAGCACGCCCGGCAACGTCGGCCGACCCGGGAAGTGACCGGGGAAGAACCACTCATCACCCGACAGGTGCCAACGACCTGTCGCCCGCTCCCCCGGCACGAGCGCGGTGACCTCGTCGACGAACAGGAACGGCGGGCGGTGCGGCAGGACGTCGGCCGGCTTCGGCAGCGCACTCATCAGCGCAGCCGCACTCAGCTCGCGCCGAGCGCGTCGAGCAGCTTCGCCGGCGTGTCCTTCGGGCTGATCTTGTACCAGGCGTGGGCGATCTTGCCCTTCTCGTCGATCAAGAACGCCGAGCGCTCGATGCCCATGTACGTCTTGCCGTAGTTCTTCTTCTCCTTCCACACGTCGTAGGCCTCGGCGACGGCGTGGTCGACGTCGGACAGCAGCGTGAAGCCGAGGTCGTACTTCGTGTCGAACTTTGCCAGCGTCGCCGGCTTGTCGGGGCTGATGCCGATCACCGCCGTGTCACCGATGCGCGCCGCGATGTCGCGCAGCCCGCACGCCTGCGCGGTGCAACCGGGCGTGTCGGCGCGCGGGTAGAAGTAGACGAGCAACTTGTGACCCTTGTGGTCGGCGAGCTTGACCGTCGTGCCGTGCTGATCGGGCAGGGCGAACGTCGGTGCCTTGGCGGCGGGTTCGAGCATGGCCCCGGTTGTAGCACGCCACGCGGACGCCTTCGGTCAGGTCGTGCGCCGCTTCAACCCGTGACCGAAGAAGCCGCCGCGCGGTCGAGCATGGGCGTGGTAGTGATCGGGGATGTTGCGCATGTTGTCGTCGACGTAGTGCTCGAACTCGAAGTGAGTCTCGACGACGAGTGCGAGCTGGGCGTGCAGCCGGGCCTTGACGTCGTCAGACGGACGCGGGTCGTGTTGCTTCCAAACGACCATCGGCACATAACAGATCTCGCACTCTGCGATCCAGCACTCGTCGTCCTCGTGGAACCAAGGAGTGATGCGCGCCGCTTCGCACAAGTCGCAGTGTTGATCAGCCATAGACGCGATGGTGTCAGACGCGCAAGCACCGGCCGCTCATCCGCATCTCGCGCGGAGAACGACCGGTGCTCGCGGGGGTGATCAGTGCGAACGGATCAGAGCTTCAGGTCGGCGGGGAGGATCACCGCGTCGATGACGTGGATGACGCCGTTCTTGGCGACGATGTCGGTCTTGACGACGTTCGCCTTGTCGATCGTCACCTTGCTGCCATCGACGGCGATCGTCGCCTCGGAACCTTCGACGGTCTTGACCTTGCCCGCCTTGACGTCCTTGGCCATCACTTCACCGGCGACGACGTGGTAGGTCAGCACCTGCTTGAGCGCGGCGACGTTGGCGCCGAGCTTGTCGAGGGTCGCCTTGTCGACCTTGGCGAAGGCGTCGTCGGTCGGGGCGAAGACGGTGAACGGCCCCGCGCCCTTCAACGTGTCGACGAGTCCGGCGGTGGTCAGCAACGCCGCTAGCGTCTTGAACGAGCCGGCGCCGACGGCGGTATCGACGATGTCCTTCTCGGCCATCACTGCGCCTGCTGTCGTCGCTGCGCCCGGTGCGGCCGTGGTGCCGCCGCCCTTGGCGACGGTTGTTGCGACGGTCGAGGCCGCGGCAGCCTTCGTGGTCGCGGCACCAGCGGCGTTGGTTGCGGCGGCGCCAGTTGAGGTCTTCGTGCTGCTGCCACAGGCGGCAACGGCGAACGTTGCGGTCAGGGCGACTGCGAGCGCGCCGATAGAGCGCGAGCGGATCTGCATGGGTCACTGTCTCCTTGGATCGGGGGGCCGTGGTTGGTCGGCATCAGGTCTACGGAGCAGATCCAGATCCGGACGAGAGACCCTGCCCACCCTTCGCCAACTCCGGGTTCAGCGGTCGATGGCGGCGCGCACCTCGGCGACGTACTCCCCCACCAGGTCAGCGCCGCCTTCCATCAGACGACGGACAACGGATGCACCTTGGATCACGCCGTCGGCAACCTGGACCGCTTCGGCGGCTTGGGCGGCGTTCGAGACACCGACGCCGATCAGCACGGGCACATCGGTGACGGCTTTCACCCGCCGCGCCAACGTCATTGCCGTCGCCGCCAGCGCGTCGCGCTCACCGGTCACGCCAAGCAGGCCGACGGCGTAGACGAACCCACGGGCGCGTGCGCAGACGCGCGGCAGACGCTCGTCGGGTGCCGTCGGCGCCGCGAACATCACGGTCTCGATGCCCGCCGCGTCCGCGGCCGCGCACCACGGTCCGCTCTCGTCCAACGGCAGGTCGGGCAGGATCGCCCCCGAGATGCCGGCGCGCACCAACGCGGCCGCGAAACGCTCGTGCCCGGCGTGGAAGACGAGGTTGTAGTACGTCATCGCGACGAGCGGGATACCGACGTCGAGCTCGGCGGCAGCGTCGAAGATCGACGTTGGTGTTGCCCCGTCGTCGAGGGCTCGCTGCGATGCCTGCTGGATGACGGGGCCGTCCATCACCGGATCGGAGAAGGGGATGCCGATCTCGATGGCGTCGGCGCCGTTCGCCGCGGCGGCGCGGATCGCGTCTTGCCAACCAGCTAACCCGCCGGTGATGTACGGCACCAGCAACTTGCGGCCGGCGGCGCGCTTGGCTCGCAACGTCGCTTCCAACGCGACACTGACACTGGCGCTCATCGCAGGCCGCCGAGGACGTCCATCATCTGGGCGACGTCCTTGTCGCCACGACCCGACAGGTTCAGCAGCACCGTCTTGCCGGCCAGCTCGCCACTCCCTGCGGCACGCGCCACCCACGCCAGCGCATGCGCCGGTTCGAGCGCCGGGATGATCCCCTCACTGCGCGACAGCGATTGAAACGCCTCGATCACCTCGGCATCGGTGACGGCTTCGTAGCGAGCGCGGCCGATCGTTGCCAGGTGGCTGTGCTCGGGCCCGACACCGGGGTAGTCAAGACCGGCCGAGATCGAGTGCGCCTCTTGCACCTGACCGTGCTCGTCTTGCATCAGGAAGCTCTTCATCCCGTGCACGACACCAGGCACACCGCGCCCAACCGCAGCGCCACCAGCCGGCTCGGCGCCGACGAGCTCGGCGGCGGTGTCGACGAAGCCGGAGAAGATGCCGATGGCGTTCGATCCGCCGCCGACGCAGGCGACGACCACATCGGGATCGCGTCCGAGCAACGCCCGGCACTGCTCGCGCGCCTCGTCACCGATGACGCGATGGAACTCGCGCACCATCCACGGATAGGGATGCGGACCCATCACCGAACCGAGGCAGTAGTGCGTCGTCTCGACCGTCGCCACCCAGTCGCGCATCGCTTCGTTCACGGCATCCTTCAGCGTCCGGCTGCCGGAGTGGACGGGCTCGACCTCGGCGCCGAGGAGGCGCATCCGGAACACGTTCAGCTCTTGGCGGGCGACGTCGACGGCGCCCATGTAGACCTTGCACGACATCCCCATCAGCGCCGCCGCGGTGGCACTGGCGACGCCGTGCTGCCCGGCACCGGTCTCGGCGACGAGTCGCGTCTTGCCCATCCGCTTCGCCAGCAAGGCTTGGCCGAGGACGTTGTTGATCTTGTGGCTGCCGGTGTGGTTCAGGTCCTCGCGCTTCAGCAACAGGCGGATGCCGAGCTGACGACCGAGGTTGTGGCACTCGGTGATCGGCGACGGGCGACCGGTGTAGTCGCGGGCGAGCGCGTTGAGCTCGGCCCGGAAACCGTCGTCCGACCACGCGGCGCGAAACGCCGCCTCCAGCTCGTAGCACGCCGGGATCAACGTCTCGGGGACGAAGCGCCCGCCGAACTCGCCGAAGCGACCATCGGCACCTGGTTCAGCCATCAACGACACAGGCATCCTCACTCTCGGCTCGACGGGCGCCGTTACGCCGCACCGCCCATGATGGGCGAGCGCTACTCGTCGTTCCAGTCGTAAGGCATCTCGTCGGGACCGCGATACGAACCGGGCGACGCGGCGCGGGCGTTGGCGATGAACAGTCGCAGCTTGGTGGCGTCCTTGCGGCCGGGTTCGTCCTCGACACCGGTAGAGACGTCGACACCCCACGGCCGGACCTGTTTGATCGCCATCGCCACGTTGTCGTGGGTCAGCCCACCGGCAAGCAGCAAGCGGGCGTCGAGGGGCACGCCATCGGTCAACGTCCAGTCGAACATCTCCCCCGATCCCGGCGTCGGCGAGTCGAGCAGGATCACATCCGCCTTGTGATCGCTGGCGCGATCGAGCGCGTCGGACGCGGCGGCGAAGGCCTTGATCACGTAGCCGACGCTGGCCCGCACGTGTTGCGTCGTCTCCGGCGTCTCGTGGCCATGGAGCTGGGCGGCGCGCACGCCAGCGGCGTCGCAGACGTCGATGACGCGATCGGGATGCTCGTCGCGGAACACGCCGACGGTGAGGATCTCGCGCGGCAACCGCCGCGTGATGTCGTAGACCTTCTTCGCTGCCACTTGGCGCGTCGAGGGCGCGAAGACGAAACCCAGCGCGTCGGCGCCGAGCGCGACAGCGAGGAGGGCGTCCTCCTCGTTGGTGATCCCACAGATCTTGACGAACACCGCCCACGACGATACCGGTGACCGCCGATCCGCATCGGGATGGTTTGACTTCTCACCGTCTCGCCTTTGCGTCAAAGGCTGCCCTCGACGCGCCGATCGTGACACCACACGTCAAAGGGTGGGAACCGGGGCGGCGCCAACGTTGCCGTAGCGGTGGTTCGTGACACTGACCGACTGCTCTCGCACCCAGCGCAGCAGCTCCAGCCGTCCGTGGGGCACGACCGGCGTCTCGTCCAACGCGATGCCGGCATCGAGGACGACACGCCGTAGCCCGTCGTCGATCGGGCACAGCACCCGGACCTTGCTCACCGGCCTGCTGCTGTCGCCGAGGCGGGCGATCAGCGCGGCACGATCGCCGCAGTCGATGATCTCGAGCGTTGCCGCGCTGCGAGCGGCCGCAGCGGTTGCGACGGCGACGGCCGGGGCGTTGGGGTCGTCAACGACGACGAGTACGACGCCGTCGAGCGGCCGGTAGCGAAAGACGTTGCGCTCGGCGAGAAGGGCGCTCGGGTCATGACTGGCACCAACCTCGCGGTCCCACCACGTCGTCATCGACGCCCGTACGGCGCGCTCATCCCATGCGGCCGGGTCGATCACCGACCATCGTTGCAGGCCGGCGACGTAGTTCGGGCCTCCCGCCTTGGCACCGGGGCCGACCGCGCTCGCCTTCCAACCGCCGAACGGTTGACGGCCGACGATGGCACCGGTCGTCGAGCGGTTGACGTAGGCGTTGCCGACCTCGACGCGCTCGCACCACGCGTCGACCTCGATCGGGTCGAGCGAGGCGATGCCACCGGTCAGACCGAACGGCACTGCGTTCTGCCAGTCGATCGCTGTTGCGAGATCGGGGGCGCGCATCACACCGAGCACCGGGCCGAAGCACTCGGTGAGGTGGAAGAACGACCCCGGCGCGACGCCGAGCTTGACCCCCGGGCTCCACAGGTGCGGGTTGACCGCGTCGACGCGCGGTTCGACGAGCCACGTCTCGCCATCATCGAGCTCCGTCAACGCCCGCGCCAGCGCGCCGGCCGGTGGCGCGATCAGTGGTCCCATCGTCGTCGCTGGCTGCCACGCCGGTCCGACGGCGATGCTCGTCACCGCGTCGGCGAGCTGTCGTTGGAAGCGCTCGTCGTCGTAGACCGATGCTTCGACGATCGCCAGGCTGGCGGCCGAGCACTTCTGGCCACTGTGCCCGAACGCCGAGCGGACGAGGTCGCGCACGGCAAGGTCGATGTCGGCGGCGGCAGTGACGACGATGGCGTTCTTGCCGCTCGTCTCGGCCAGCAGGTCCATGTCGGGCCGCCAGCGCCGGAAGAGATCAGCCGTCTCGCGGCTGCCGGTGAGGATCACGGCGTCGACATCGCGATGGCTGATCAGTCGACGCCCGGCATCGTCATCGGCACACGGCACGAACTGCACCACGTTGCGCGGCACGCCGGCGCGCCAAAGCTGCAGGACGAGGTGCCAACCGACGAGCACCGTCTCGGGAGCCGGCTTGACGATCACCGTGTTGCCGGCAGCGAGCGCGGCGCAGATGCCACCGGCGGCGATGGCGTACGGGAAGTTCCACGGCGGGGCGATGACGACGGTGCCGACGGGCTCGCCGCGCAACACGCCGGCGACATCGTTGCCGAGTTGGACGGCGCTCGTTCCGTAGTAGCGCGCGAAGTCGATCGCTTCAGACACTTCGGGATCGCCTTCGGCGATCGTCTTGCCGGCGTCGAGCGCCATGCAACCGATCGTCTCGGCTCGTTCGGCAGCCATCACCTCGGCCACGGCGCGCAACAGGCGTTGGCGATCGGCGCTCGATCGATCGCGCCACATCGGCAGCGCGCGGCGCGCCGCGGCGACGGCGCGCTCGACATCGTCCACCGATGCTTGTGCCCAGCGATAGCCCTCGGTCCTAGGCGCGCTGGGATCGATGCCGGAGCCATGCCTGCTGCCGTTGACGACGATGCCATCGATCACGAGCGGGATGTCGTCGATGGTGGCGTCACGCCAGCGCGCCAGCGCGCTGACGAGCGCGGCGCGCACGGCGGGGACGGCGAGATCGCTGTCGGGTTCATTGACGAACGCATCGTCGACGTTGCTTGCGGTCGCGCCCGGACCGGCGCTACGGCGTGACGTTGTCGACACCCCTTCGGCATCGCGCACCGCGGCGCGGAACCGCTCGGCTTGTTCGACGAAGACGGGCGAACCCGGTTCGATCGTGAACGCAGCGCGCAAGTAGTTCTCCGGCGCGGTGTTCTCATCGAGGCGGCGAACGAGGTACGCCAGCGCGTTGGGGAGGTCGCGACGGCGGGTGATCGGCGCGTACAGCAACAGCCGACCGGCGCGCTGGCGAACGGCGCGGGCCTCGGCCTCGGCCATGCCTTCGAGCATCTCGATCTCGATCTGATCGCCAAGACCGCGGGCCTCGGCCAGCACCAGCGCCCACGCAACGTCGAACAGGTTGTGGCTGGCGACGCCGACGCGCAGCGCGCTGGCATGCTCCGGTCGCAGCGCACGATCGAGCAGTCGCTTGTAGTTGGCATCGACCTCGGCCTTCGACGCGTACGGCGCCTGGGTCCAGCCGTGCAGCTCCGCCTCGACCTGTTCCATGGCGAGGTTCGCACCCTTCACGAGCCGGACCTTGATCGGTGCGCCGCCGCGTCGGCGACGCTCGCTCGCCCAGTCGATCAGCGCGTCGAGCGCATCGACGCTGTCGGGCAAGTAGGCCTGGAGGACGATCCCGGCTTCGAGATCGTGGAACTCGGTTTCATCGAGCACGGTGCGGAAGGCAGCCATCGTCAGCTCCAGATCACGGAACTCTTCCATGTCAAGGTTCACGAACGTGGATGGCTTCGACGCCATCGCGGCGCGGTACAGGACACGCAGGCGGGCGGCGACGCGCCTGACGTCGTCATCGAACGCGACTGGGTTGAGCTGGCTGGCGATCGCGGAGACCTTGACCGAGACGTAGTCGACGAACGGCAGCGCCATCCGATCGAGCACGGTCGCCAGGCGACGAGCAGCCTCTTGCTCGCCGAGCACCGCTTCGCCGAGCACGTTGATGTTGAGATCGATGCCCTCGCGGCGACGCGCTGTGACATGACGAGCCAGCCGTCGATCATCGGCGTCACCAACGACGGCGCGGCTCTCGGCTCGGACCCGCGCTTCAACCGACCGCATCACGATCGGGGGCATGCCCGGCGCGAGCCGGGCGGCGGCGCCGAGGGCCAACCGATCGATCGGCGCCAAGGCGGCGGGCACACCGCGCTCGCTCACCAGATCATGCAGCAGTCGAGCGGCGCGCCCTCGATATGGGACCCGCAACGCAGCATCGGTCAACGCGACCATGAACGACGTCGTCTCTGCCGACGCCAGCAACCGACCGAAGCGTCGGCGAACTGCCCGCTCCCGGCGACGGCGGCCGTGCGTCGCCGCCTCGACGAGCTCGCCGGCCAACGACACCGCTCGCTCGACCAGTTCTTCTGTCGTCGCCGCGGCGCTCGCCGGCGTTGGCGACAGATGGGTCAGCGAATGATCGAGCATGGTCTCATCGGACCACGGCCGTCTTGGACGAACCGGGCCGATCCTTCGCCGCCTTCGTACAACGCTGCCAGTCCGTAGCATCGGCGCGATGTCCGACTGGCTCGCGCCGTACCGCTTGATGGCCGAGCTGCTCGATGGTGCGCCGCAGGTGCTGTTCTGTCTGAAGGATGTCGACGGCCGTTACCTGGCGGTGAACCACGCCTTCGTCGAGCGGACGACGACGCGCAGCCGTCGTGAGGTGATCGGCCGCACCGCCGACGAGCTCTTCCCTCCAGAGCTCGCCGCCCGCTACCGCGCCCAGGACGCGGACGTCATCGACCACGGCGCGGCGGTGCGCGACGAGCTGGAACTGATCACCGGTCCTGGCGGCCGAACCGGTTGGTACGCGACGACCAAGCTGCCGGTGCGCGACGGTGGCGGTCGTGTCGTCGCCATCGCCGTCGTCTCTGTCGATCTCGCCCGCGGTGCCGACGATGCCGACGTGAGCGCGCTAGCTCGCGCTGTGCAGCACGTGCATGAGCACCTCACCGAGGCGGTCACCGTCGAGGAGATGGCCCGCGCTGGCGGCTTCACCGCCGCTCAGCTAGAGCACCGGATGCCGCGCGTCTTCGGTGTGTCGCCAAAGCAGTACATGATCAAAGCGCGCGTCGAGGAGGCGACGCGCTTGTTGGCCGAAACAGATCTCGCCGTAGCCGAAGTCGCCCAGCGATGCGGTTGGTATGACCAGAGCGCGCTCAACCGCCAGTTCACCCGCGTCGTCGGTTGCACGCCGGGCGAGTACCGCGCTCGCCACCGCTGAGCGGCTGAGGGCGATGACCTGACCGGCGCACTACCGTCCGGCCATGAAGACGTCGCTGTTCTACCTGCCCGGTGTCGGGACGCGTGCCGATGTCGAGGCGGGCAACGCCGGTCTGCGCGGCGATCTGTACGACGACATGCTCGCCGAGGTCCTCGCCCAATGTCAGCTCGCCGACGAGCTCGGCATCGACTCGGTCAGCTTCACCGAGCACCACTTCCATGTCGAAGGCTTCGAGCTGTCGAACAACCCGGTGCTGCTCGACCTCTACATCGGCCTGCAGACGAAGCGGCTGCGCGTCGGGCAGCTCGGCATCGTCTTGCCGGCGAGCAACCCGATCCGAGTTGCCGAGGACATCGCAATGCTCGATCGGATGACCGGTGGGCGCGCCAATGCGGGGTTCGCCCGCGGCTACCAGCGGCGCTGGGTCGACGTGATGGCGCAACAGACGCATGGCATCCACGGCGCCAAGCCGCATCAGCACGACGTGATCGACGAGGCGAACCGCGCCGCGTTCGAGGAGTGCTATCAGATCGTCAAGCAGGCATGGACGTCTGACTACATGAGCTACGACGGTCGCTACTGGCAAGTGCCCAAGCAGGGCACGCCGTGGGAGATCGAAGCGACGCGCAAGTGGGGTCGTGGTGTCGTCGACGGGATGGTCACCGAAGTCGCCGTCGTCCCCAAACCCGTGCAACAGCCGCACCCACCTGTGTTCCAACCATTCGCGTCATCGGAGCGCACGATCCGCTGGTGTGCGCAAGAGAGCATCGTGCCCGTGCTGCCACCGTTGCATCCGCAACTAGAGCGCGAGCTGATCGAGATCTATGCCGAGGAGTCTGGCCGCCCGCTCGGTCAAGGCATCGGCGTGCTGCGCGACCTGATCATCGCCGAGTCGGACGCGCACGCGCAGGCGATCTGGGCTGATGGCCCCCGCTTCTGCGGCGCCGAGTGGTTCGCACCGTTCGACTTCGGACGCGGGTTGAACGACCCGGTGACTGGCGAGCGCTACCCCGATCACCTCGGCGCCGGGCTCGCCTTCGTCGGCACCGTCGACACCGTGACGCGCCAAGTCGAGACGATGCGCCAACGCATCCCCGTCGACTGGGTCTTCGCCTGGAACTACAACGGCCTCGTCCCGCACAACGTGATCTGCGACTCGATCACCGCCTACCAAACCCAAGTCGTCCCCCGCATCGCCGACGTCGACTGACGCGGCCGCGTGCCATCCTCGCGCCGCTCATGTGTGTCCTGCCTCACCCGGGGAGTGTCTTCATCGACGCGTCCGATGAAACGCTGATCACCCACCATCCGTTTGGGCGTGCGACATGATTCCATCTGAGATGGAATCATGTCGAGAACGGCCTACGCTGGCTGCGTGACGACGTTCTTTGGACGCAACGACGAGTTGGCGGTCCTGCGGCAGCGATGGGCAAGGGCCGTGGCCGGCACGCCGCAGCTCGTCGTCGTCCACGGGCTGCGTCAGGTCGGCAAGACGTCACTCGTACGGCACTTTCTCGACTCGTTGCCATCGAGCGCACACCGGCTCTACATGGCCGCAACGCTCGAAACGTCACAGGACTCGCAGCTCGCCCGTCTCGCCGAAATCGGCCAGACGCACCGACCACGCGTCGATCTCAGCGC
>Ga0209069_10001973_pt1 | contig 10585 bp, 9 predicted proteins | sample Str013_2_FD_187202 | JGI IMG/M metagenome (GOLD analysis project Ga0209069, IMG submission 187202) | Freshwater sediment microbial communities in response to fracking from Pennsylvania, USA - Straight Creek_MetaG_SC_2013 (SPAdes) (version 2) | ecosystem: Environmental > Aquatic > Freshwater >...
GCGCTGCGCTGCAGCGCTCGCAGCTGCGCTTGGCGCACCGGGGCTGGTGTGGGCGCAGGCCTCACCTTTCATGACAGGCATGACGTCCCTGCAGAGCAAGGGCAGGACGCTGCTGGGGGCAGCCATGCGTCTGCGCGAAGTATTCTCAAATGCCGAGGTCCGCGCGTTCGCGCTGATGCGGACCATGGGTCTGGTGCCCGAGGTCGGGCAACTCCTTGAGCCCTGTCAGGGTGAGATTCGCTGGGCCGGCGAGGACGCGCACCGTGAGCCGTGAGTGGACAGCCATTGTGAAGACCGGTCGCATGAAGACCGATCGCATGCTTGACCATCACAATAACTGTAGTTACAATTAATACCTGCGCATCACCTGCAATCCCGCAAAGCGCATGCGGACCCTGCGGGATCGTGGCTTGGACATGCGCCGGGCGGCCGAGGTTTTTGCTGGCGAGCACTTTACTCGTGCCGACGACCGCATTGACTATGGCGAGCCGCGGTTCGTTACGGTTGGCTGGCTTGATTTAGGACTGGTCGTCTTTGTCTGGACTCCACGCGGAGCGGCAAAACGCGTGATTAGCATGAGGCACTGCCATGAGCGCGAAGCGGAAACAATCCGGACGGAACTCCTTGCCGACGGATGGGCCTCCCGAGATTACTGCCAGCTGGATTGCAGAGGCCGACCTGCGCAGGGGCAAGGCACTGGTGCGCCGAGGGCGGCCAAAACTCCAGAACCCTCGCAAGTTAATGTCGTTGCGGTTGCCGCAGAGTGTTATCGCTAAATGGAAGGCTTCGGGGCCCGGTTGGCAGACCCGTATGGCGGAAGTCCTGGAGAAGTCGAAGCCCAGGGCCCGCAGGCATGTGGGCTAGTGGCTAACTCCAGTGGGCCGACGGGTGTTGTCGCTGCCGCAGCCTGAACCATGATTGCCATCATTCTGATCATGGCCTGCGCGATTGCGGCGGGCTGGCTCGCGAATCGCGTGCGGGTGCCGTATCCGATCGTGCTGGTAATCGTAGGGATTGGCATGGGCCTGCTCTACAACTGGCCAAGCCTCAAACTCGACCCGCACCTGGTGCTGGCTATCGTGCTGCCGGCCGTGCTGTACCCGGCGGCGATCACCACCTCGTGGCGCGATTTCTACGCGATGCGCCGACCGATCTTTCTGCTCGCCGTGGGACTCGTAGCCACGACCACATTGGCGATCGGACTGGCCTTCAAGTGGCTGGTGCCCGAAGTGCCGTGGGCCGTGGCCTTCGCGCTGGGCGCGATCGTCTCGCCCCCCGATGCGGTGGCCGCGACCGCGGTGCTGCAGCGGTTCAAGTTGCCGCGCCGCATCGTGACGCTGCTGGAGGGCGAGAGCCTGGTGAACGATGCCACGGGCCTGGTGCTGTACCGCTTCGCGGTGGTGGCGGCCCTGACCGGGGTGTTTTCGGGTTGGTCATTGGTAGGCCAATTCGCCGCGGTGGCAATCGGTGGCGGCTTGCTGGGCATCGCGCTGGGCTGGGTCACCGCGCGGCTGCAGGAGCGGCTGCACGATCCGATGCTGGAGCTCGCGATGTCACTGACGACACCATTCGCGACCTACTGGATCTGCGAGTCGCTGCAGCTCTCGGGCGTACTGGGCATCGTCGGCGCGGGGCTGTACCGTTCGCGCTGGTCGCATCTGCGTGGCGCGGCGCAGGCGCGCCTGAACATCCGCACGGTCTGGAGCGCGATCCTATTCGTGGTCAATTCACTGGTGTTCGTGCTGATCGGCATCCAGCTGCCGCTGATCGGCCGCTCGTTGATGGGCCAGCAGGAGCGCTCCTGGCCGCACGTGCTCGCGCTGGTCCTCGCGCTGAGCCTGGTGGCGATCGCGGTGCGCTTTCTGTGGATCTTCACGGCGACCTATGGGGTCCGCTTGCTGGTGCCCTCAATCCGGCGGCGCGATCCGGCATCGCCACGGGTGTCGACGCTGGTCAGCTGGTGCGGCATGCGCGGCGTCGTGTCGCTGGCCGCGGCACTGGCGCTGCCGATGGTGCTGCCTGACGGCGCGCAGTTCCCGGAGCGGGACCTGGTGATCCTGCTCACTTTTGGCATCGTGTTCGTGACACTGGTCGGCCAGGGACTCACGCTACCGCCGTTGATTCGCGCCTTGCGACTGGAGTCGGATTCGTCAGGCGAGACGGAAGCGGAACTGGCGCGCGAGGCGATGCGCCGCGCGGCCGTGCAGGCGGTGGACAAGCTGGTCGTCGAACAGGGTTTGCCGGCCCACGAGGCCGTGGTGGTGAAGCGCTTCTTCAACCGCGGCTCTGGCACCCGAACCGGCAGCCATCGCGCCGTCGACAGCGAGGCGCGCCTGTGGCTGTGCGCGGTGGCGGCCCAGCGCGCGGCGCTGCTGCACCTGTGGCGCAAGGGCGAGATCGGCGACGACGTGCTGACGCGTCTGGAACGTGAGGTGGACCTGGCCGAGACGCGCCTGGCGCAGGACTAGGCCCCCAGTTCGCGGAGGATTGCTTCGCGGAGCTCCTGCACTGCGGCGCTCGACACCTTGCGCGGATGCTTGAACGGCACCTGAAAGGTCGCCAGGATCCGGGTCGGACGCGCCGACAGTACGAAGATCCGGTCCGCCAGGTGTATGGCTTCCTCGACATCGTGCGTGATCAGCACCACCGTGTGGCGCTCCTCGTCCAGGATCCGCAGCAGTTCCTTACGCATGCGCAAGCTCAACAACGCGTCGAGCGCCGAAAACGGTTCATCCATGTAGAGGATTTCCGGCTTCACCACCAGCGCGCGCGCCAGTTCCGCGCGCTTGAGCATGCCGCCCGACAGCTCGTGGGGGTAGCTCATCTCGAAGCCTTTCAGGCCGACGATCGCGGCATAGTGATCGGCGATCTGTTCCTTGTTGCGGGGCGCGTGGCCGTTGAGCCCGAACATCAGGTTCTGCTGCACCGTGAGCCAGGGAAATACCGAGCCGTGCTGGGAAATGAGAATGCCCTTGGAGTTGGGTCCGGTCCCGCTCGCGCCATCGACGGTGATCGTACCGGCGTCGGGCCGGTCGAAACCGGCGATCATGTTCATCAGCGTGGTCTTACCGCAGCCGGACGGACCGACGATGGCGACGAATTCACCGTCGGCGACGTCGAAGCTCACATCATCGACCACCTGCAGCGCGCCCTGGTCGGTGGCGAAGCCTTTCATCAGGCCTTTGACTGAGATCTTAGTGGGCATAGCGCCAGCGCACTATACGCAGGCCTTCCAGCAGGCGCATCAGGCCATCGAGCGACAGGCCGATCAGTCCGATGATGATCATGCTGCTGATCACCAGATCATAGCGATTGCCGGCGTTGCGCGAGTCGATGATCAGGTAGCCTAAGCCCGAGCGCAGCGCGATCATTTCGGCGGCGACCACCACCAGCCAGGCCACGCCCAGGCCGATGCGCATGCCGACAATGATCTGCGGTAGCACGGCGGGGATGACGACCTGGCGAAACAGCGTATAGCGCGACACCCCGAAATTTTCGGCCGCGCGCAGATAGCGTTTTTCGATGGTATGCACGCCAGCTGTGGTCTGCACCACCATCGGAAATACCGAAGAAATGAAAATCAGGAAGATTGGCGAAGCGTTGCCGACGCCAAACCAGAGTATCGCGATCGGTATCCAGGCGATCGGTGAAATCGGGCGCAGGATCTGAAACATTGGATTCAGCGTCGTGAAGGCGCCCTTCACCCAGCCCATCCACAGGCCGAGCGGCACGGCGAACAGCACGGCCAGGCCAAAGCCGGTGCCCACGCGCAGCAGCGAGGCGCCGATATGACCCCACAGCGTGCCGTCGCGAATCAGCTCCGCGGTGGCCATCACGACCTGCCAGGGCGTGGGGAAGATCGCGCTGTGCGTCACCGTCACCAGCAGCCACCACAGCGCGATCAGCAGCGCCATCACCGTGATCGACGGCAGTGTGCGCCGCAGCGTTCGCTCGATTGTCGCTTTCATTGCCACTCAAACTCCCACCAGCCGTCGCAACCGCCACCATACTCTGCCCGCTGCACTATCAGGCATCGGCTCGACAATAATCGTCATTTGCCCGCTGGCGTGCGCTGTGCACGCAAACTGGTAGTCCGCCGCGACCGCAAAGGGCAGCCGGAAACTCTGTCCCGGCATCATCAGCGTCGGTCCGAATACCTGCGGCACCTCGTCCTGGTTCTTCAGCAGCAGAATATCGCTAACACCCAGTGTCAGGCGAATTCTCGAGGGTAGTATTTCCACCCGATTGCCGGCCATGTGGCGCGCCCAGGTGCCCTTCGGGATCTCGAACACCAGTTCGCGCGAAGCGGCGTGGATTGGCGTCAGCGCCGCCCAGGCGCCCGCGCCCAGCAGCGCGATCAGCACCAGTGCAGCCAGCCATCGAAAGTACCGCATGCGTGGTTCGCTTGGGCTCGTGCCGCCAGCGGCGGCCTAACCCTTCAGCAACAGGCGGACGTCGTGGGCGAAATCATCGGCGCTATGTCCGAATGGCATCAGCGCACGTAGCCGGCCGGCGCGATCGATCAGATACGTGAACGAGGAATGGCTCAACGCGTAGCCGCCGGGAATCGGGATCTTCTTGCTCACCGAAATCCCGTAGGCAGCGCGTACCGCGGCCAGCTGTGGCTCGGTGCCGGTGCCACCGATGAAGCTGGGATCGAAGGCGGTCAGGTAGCTGCGCATGCGTGACACAGAGTCTCTGGCCGGATCGACGGTGATGTAGAGCACTTGCACCGCGTCGGCCGCCGCGTTCAGCTTCCTGCGGGCCTGGGCCAGGATGCCGAGTGTCACCGGGCAGACCTCGGTGCACGAGGTGTAGCCGAAGGCCAGCAACACCACCCTGCCGCGGTAATGGCTGAGTGTAAGTTCAGTGCCGTCCGAGCCGGGCAGTGAAAACTCCGGCGCCAGGCGCGGCGGGCTGAACACGCCGGCAACAAGGCTCGCCTCGTCAGCCCGGACGCCGGGTGCCGCGAGGGCCAGCGACAGCGCCGCAATCACAGCTCCGCGACGCATCAGAGCGTAATCACGGTGGGCTGCGCGCGCCTGGCGAAGCGCTCGTCCACGTAGGTCTCGTAGGCGATCGGATGTTTGATGGTGCCCGCTTCGAGCGACAGCTGCATCAGCTCCTCGAATTCCGCCCTGATCATGCGCAGGTCGCCGTAGGTGACGCGATCGGTCGGGTGATCCATCACGAACTGGATGATGTTCGGATCCTGGTTGAAGAACTGACGGCCGGCGGCGATAGCCACCGCCTTGTTGCGATTTTCCTGGCGCGCATCGAGCCACAGGCCCGCGCCCAGCACATGGTTCACCAGATCCTGCACGAGCGGCGCGTGGTCGCGAATCAGATCCTCACGCACGGTCAGCACGCAACAGATGTAGTTGCGCCATTCATCGCGGGTCATGCGCAGCGTGCGCGCATAGCCGGCGCGCTCCGCGGCGGCGCCAAAGGGCTCGCCGGTGCAATAGGCGTCGACGGCGTTGGCATAGAGCGCGGCCGGCATGTCGGGTGGCGGCATTTCCACGAGCTGGATATCGCTCGGAGTCATAGCTTCCTGCACCAGCATTTTTCTCAGGAACAGGAAATCGACCGCGAAGCGGCTGGGAATGGCGATGCGCTTGCCCTTCAGCTGCTGGAAGTATTGATACGGCGAGTCGCTGCGCACCATGATGACGGCGCCCGAGCGATGGCCCAGCGACACGATCTTGAGCGGAATCTTCTTGTCGGCGAGATCCATGACCAGCGGCGCCAGCATGTAGGCGGCCTGGATGCGGCCGGTCATCATCGATTCCTTGATTTCCGGCCAGCCACCGTACTTGCTGTACTCGTAGGCGAGCCTGGGCTGCGTTGCCGGGCTGGCGGCGTTGGCGGCGGCCCTCGCCACGCAGGCGATCGGCAGCGTGAGGTTGCAGGTGACCGGCAGGCCGGCAACGACCAGCGGCTGCTGCTGCTGGTCGGCGGCACAGGAGAGCAACCCCAGGGGCAAGCTGGCGGCCAGCGCCCCCTGGAGAAACTGCCGGCGAGGCCGGGCCGGGTCGGATACAAGGGTCAAGGGGTTCGCGGGGTTTGCGGGTGTATTCGTCATGGCTCGGTGGCGGGGCGCATGGTGCGAAATGCCGCAGCGCGGCATCAACTGTGGGCTACTGATGGCAGTCTATAGGAAGGCAGGGCCCGCCGCAGCGGGCCCCGGGGCGTGTGGGCTTCAGTGATCGCGCGCCGCCTCCGTTATCAGCTCCGCCTCCATCAGCGGCACCGGAATCATCCCTTCGCGATTGAAGACATCCATGAACTCGCGCAGTACAAAGGCCTGGCCGGTCAGCTCCTGCTGGCGTGAATACTCGGCCAGCAGGCGGTCGAACAGCAGCTTGCCGGTGACATAGCTGGTGCCATAGCCGGGCTGGCGCAGGTATAGCAGCTGCTCGAAGGTGGTCAGCTGATCCTGCGCGACCGCCCAATTGCGCGGGGTCCAGGCCGCGTGAAATTTGCCCGCCTGCTCCAGGCTAAGCTCGTTGGCCTGCACGTACAGCGAGGCGAGTCCGCGGGCCGCGCGATTGGCGAGCATCATCCACACGAGTTCCCGGGCCCGTGGATTGTCGTCGTACAGCCCGGCGTGCATCATCAGTTCCTCAAAGGCCGTGGCGAAGCCTTCGGCGCGGGTGTCCCAGATGTTCGATAGGGAAGCGAGGCGCCGGATCGGACTGGCGTTGGGCTCATCGCGCATGCGCGCCAGATCGAGCCAGTGATACTGGTGCGACATCAGCAGCATCGGTTCGCGATGGGTCACGCGGGTAAAGAACACGCGCTGAGCTTCCGGCACGAATGAACCGCGCTGGGGCTCCAGCGCCGCCTTGAGGTAGGGCTTCTCAGGGATGATCTCCTGCCTGACCAGGAAATCGACGAACTTGTCGAGCCGCACGCGCGTCAACTGATCGAAGGCCGCGGCACTGGCGACCGGCTCGAGCGGCGGCAGGGCGCGGTTGTTGTGTTCTTCCAGCCGCAGCGCGGCCTGTGCGCGTTCCAGTTCGCGGCGCAGCAGCGTGAGCTCCTCGTCCCAGGTATAGGGCAGGAAATGCACGTTCTGCTGGTACCAGGTGTAGTTCTCCTTGCCGACGCCCGAAGGTCCGTTTTTGCCGGGCGCGGCTGTGGCCAGCCAGCCCACGAACTCATCGGTGGCCGATTTTGCCTGAGCGACCGCGGCGTGCAATGCCTTGGAAGTGCCGCCCAGCCCGGCGTGCTGAATGCCCTCCAGTGTCATCACGCTCAGCGTGCCTGCCTCGAGCGATGCCAGTGTGCTCGACTGGTTGCGCAGCTCCTGTTCACCGAATACCCACAGGTCGCGCGCATTGCTGTCGCGTAAGTTGTCTTTCGCCTGTGCCAGCAATGCCGGAACCGCCGCCAAGGCCGTCGTCAGCTGCTGCTGGGAGTCAGCCGACAGCGGGAAGTGGTATCTGTAGAGTTCGATCGTGGGGTAGGCGATCGGTCCTTCACGCAAAGGGACATCGGAGCGCTCCGGCAGCACGCTGACGTAGAACGCCGGATCGCGCGCCCAGGGGCGCAACACGCGCAGGTTGAAGTCCAGGCCGTTCATCTCGGCCTTGATCAACCGGTAGTCGTTGAGCTGCGCGACCGTCCAACCCTGCCGGTCGATCGCCTCGAGCCGGCTGCGCCATTGTGCCAGCGCCGCCGCCTTGGCGGTCATGGCGGGCGTACTGTAGTCGGCAACACCGCGCACCATCGCGGGATGTTCGAACGAGCGCCACTGATCGAACAGCTGTGCCAATGCGGCGTAACCGCTCGCTTCGGCCATTGGTGCTGCCGGTGCGGCCGGTGTCGCTCCGTGCAACAGGAACAGCGCCGCCAGCAGGCCGCCACGGATTCTGTAGGCACGGCGAAATTTGCTGTTGTTCATAGCTTGCTCACTTGCTTGCGAAATCCAGGATTTACTGGCCGGGTGATGCTGGTGTGCGCTCCGCTGCTGACCGGAGCATCTGCACGGCGGCATACAGCACGACGACCAGCACCAGCCAGCGCAGCCACGCGACCGGCAGCGACTTGACAATGTAGGCGGCCACCAGCACGCCCGGAATGCCACCGAGCGCGAGGCCTAAGGCCGCCGTCATATTGTAGCGACCGGCGCGAATAAAACGCGCGCCGCCGATCGGCATCAGCAGGCCGCAGGAGCCCATCATGATCGGAAACGCTGCCAGCGGGCTCATGCCCAGCAGGCTGACCAGGACCAGGCACGGTGCATAGAGTCCAACCCCCAGCATCATCAGCGCGCCCAGCACGGCATTGGCCGCGACGGCGAAGATCAGCCGCGCGCCGCTCAAGCCCAGCGCGCTGCCGCCACCGGGCATCCAGCCCACGTTGCTGGCCAAGTACAGCAGGGCCGCACCCAGCAGTGCCGCGCCCATGCCCAGCTGGATGGCGCGCCGTGACAGCCCCGCGACCCACCCCACGCCCAGCCAGGCGCCGAGCACGGCGGCGAAGATCATGCTGGTGAGCGTGGTCAGGTCCACGCTTACGGTGGCAATGAATATCAGCGCCTGGGTCACGGTGGGCAGCGCCTGACCGCAGTTCAGGGTGCCGGGAATCTGCTCATCGGGCATGCGCGCGCGCAGCTTGAACCACGCGGTCGCCGGCGCGAAGGAACCGATGCCGAGGGTGTCGAAGAAGTTGGTGACGAAGCCGATCAGCAGATCGCCCGCCTGCGGCCGGCGCCACTGCCCCGCGACCGCACGGGCGCGCTCCAGGAGCCACCAGCGCAGGATATACGCGGCGGCAACCACGGCCAGCAAGGCGACCAGGACCAGCGCACCCGTGAGGGCCATGGGCGTCTATTCCAGATCAGGATAGGGGCCGACGCCGCCGTCCGCGATGCAGCGATCCATCCTCGTCGACAGCACCGGCAGTGGCACCGAACCGAGCTCGAGCACGGTATCGTGGAAGGCGCGCAGGTTGAAGCGCGGGCCAAGCGTCTTTTCAGCCTGGGCGCGCGCCTTGCGGATGGCGTCTTCACCCAGATAGTAGGACAGCGCCTGGGCCGGCCAGGCGATATAGCGGTCGACTTCAGTCTGAATCTCGTGATCGGCCAGCGCGGTGTTGTCGCGCAGGTAGGCGATCGCCTGCTCGCGCGTCCAGTGCTGGGAGTGGATGCCGGTGTCGACCACCAGTCGCGCGGCACGCCAGATCTGGTAGTTCAGCATGCCGAAGCGGTCGTAAGGTGTGGCGTACATGCCCATCTCGACGCCCAGCAGTTCGCAGTACAGCGCCCAGCCCTCGCCGTAAGCGGATATATAGGTGTGCTGGCGAAACTCCGGCTGGTCCTTGTGCTCCATGGCCAGCGGAATCTGGAACGCGTGGCCCGGCGCGGACTCGTGCAGGGTCAGTGCGGTCAGGTTGTACATCGGGCGGCTCGGCAGATCGTAGGTATTGAGCAGGTACTGGCCCGGACCGCCGCGGCCGGCGGTGTAGAAGGGCGCCACGTCTGCCGGCACCGGAATGATCGCAAAGCGCGAACGCGGCAGCATGCCGAAGAACTGTGGCGCCTTGGCGTCGAAGCGCTTGGCGATGTAGGCCGCATGCATCAGCAGGTCTTCGGCCGAAGTCGGCTGGAAGCGCGGGTCGGTGCGCAGAAACTTCAGGAACGCGGGGAAGTCGCCCATGAAGCCGGTCTCCTTCATCACTGCCAGCATCTGCTGGTGCAGGCGCTCGACTTCCGCGAGGCCAAAGGAGTGAATGGCCGCAGGGTCCAGATCGAGCGTCACGAATTCCCTGATCTTGGCGCGATAAAAGGCAGGTCCGTCCGGCAATTCGTAAGCCGCGAGCGTCGTGCGGGTCGCCGGTACGTATTCCTCGCGCACGAATTTCAGCAATTCACGGTAGGCGGGCTGCACCGTGTCGCGGATCGCGAGCGCCGCCTGGGCGCGGAGGCTAAGCTGGTCCGCCGCGGCGATGCCCTGCATGTCCCGGAACGGTGTGTAGAGCAGGCCGGCCTCGGGTGTAGCGTCCGTCATCGCGGTCAGCGATGCGTCTCGGCCCGTCAGCGTCACCCGTGGTGGCGTAAACCCGCGGCGCATGCCGGCGCGCATCTCGGCCATCTGCTCGTGGAAATAGCGCGGAATGTCCTGCAGTTGTGCAATCCAGTTGCGGTAGTCCTGCGCGCTGCGGTAGGGCCGCAGGGCGGTGGAGCCCAGGTCGGTCCAGAAGGTGCTGTCCGAGTTCACGGGCATCTCGAACTCGCGGAATGTCTGGCGGCTGACCAGCGCCTCGATCTGCGGGCGATACACATCGTAGTTGAGCTGCTCAGGGGCCGAGAGCTCGGCGCGTGGAATGTTCTGCAGCTGTTGCAGTACGTCCTGCCAGTATTTCAGCCGCTCGGCCTGTGCGGCGGCATCGACCCTGGGCAGGTGATCCTGCACCGGTTTCTGCGTGTCCTCCGAGTCGGGCAGCTGCAGCTGGCGCCATTGCCATTCGGCCGTGTACAGCGCCTGCAGGCGCCGGTCGGCGTCGCTGGCGGCGTTGGCGGAAGTCGTGGCGGCAAGGCCCAGTGTGGCCAGCACGGCCCAGGACCAAAGGGTGGGTA